>CETM01204805.1_pt1 | contig 55821 bp, 82 predicted proteins | sample 361451 | NCBI WGS metagenome assembly CETM01 (sample SAMEA2622690, study PRJEB7988) | marine metagenome | isolation source: saline water (ENVO:00002010), including
GATCCACCCAAACACACCAACAATGACCCCGCTCCAGTACCAGTCAATTCCAGCACCTTTACAAGCAAGCATTGCAAGCACGCCAACGAACGCTGAAGATAGGGCTTCAACTAACCCCTTAATAAATGAAGGCTTCACGTTAACGCTCAATGTCCTTAAAAGATAGGACAATGCCCCACCCACACCCGCAAACAGCGCGAACGCGATGGCCTCCAATATGCTGAGCTTATTCTGTGGCATTTTAATCCCCGCTAAATTCTGCCAGAACTTGCATTGTGAAATTAATAGCCTCAGGGCCGATTACTTTGTAACCGACAGCAATAACAATACCAGCTATTAAAAGGATAATAGCACGTGAAATATTGAATTTACCATCGTTGAATAACAGTGACTTAACACCGCGAATAATATTTAACTTGCGGCCCAAATTACTAATCGAGTTCATATTTGACTCCGTTTTGTTGCAGTTGACTAGATAACCATTCTTTAACATCAAAACAAGGACAGTCTTTAATGAACTCGTCACTTGTAATCTCGCCGTCACCATTTAAGTCTGGACTAAAATCACGGTGACCACAAACCTTGTGATAACTAATGCCGTGCTCTAGGCACAGGGATATAACTAAACCGTACAGGGCGTGCATCTGTGCGTCCGTATATGTAAATGAGGGCTTACCCTTGGCATCTAAACCCCCTATTAAACATATACCGATATTATTCTTGTTATGCCCGCGTACATGCGCCCCCTGTTGCGTTAACGGCCTACCTTTATCTACTGCACCGTCAGTCCGGATAACATAATGATAACCAACATCGCTCCATTTCAATGTTTCCACATGGTAACGGCGCAGTTCGTTAACTGTTAAATAACGGCCTTTCTTATTGGCGCTGCAATGTACCGTTATGCGCTCAGGTGTCATTTACTAACCTCCTCTTTAAGTTTAGCTTGTTGCTCCTCAGCAACTGTTTCCCAATCGTCTACGCTACCCATTGCAGGAACTACCATAACGTTAGAGTTAGTTCCGCCCTCGTCTTTACTACCTTCATCAAGCTTGTATATCTTGGCTAGGGTATTGAGCGCCGAAACTCTAGCGGCCTGCGTGCTACCAGCACCATAATGAAATGCTTCGCGCATAAGGCCCGATAAAACCCGTTGCTTGTCGTAGTCAACGTTATGCTGCTCAAATGGCAGTTCTTTATCTTGGTTTGGGCTTGGCGTTTCTGAAGTGTTGAAATATGGGTTGCGGTTGCCTTGAGCGCGCTCAATGAGGCGTATGACATAAGGCTCGTCCATGAACTGCTTTGCCATTTGCATAGCGTCTTCGCCCTGAAAGCCAATTCGAACCGCTGCTGAATAATGGCTATAATCACGAATATACTCTTCCACGAAACGATCGCGCAATTTCTTCTCCGATGGAGTATAACCAGCGTCTGAATCTAGTAAACTGTGAATATCGTGGGCCATAAATACCTAACTGACGGAAAACTGCTTTAAATATAGCTTATTTTCCAACAATGGTATATTAGCCCCCGATATTATGCAAATTAGCTATTGGATATGAATTTATAGTGGAAAACGGGTTGTGAATTGCGACCAATGTGCGTCCGCGCTAAAGAACTCGGTTTCATTTTCATACGCTTACGTATAATACGCCCGTCAGGGTATTCACCCTTCTCCGCGTGGATACGCGATAGCGCTGCACCAACCCCACGCCGCAGTTCAGTTTCCCATGTATAACTCTTAAAGCAATGGCGAAGTAATGCCTCGTCTGTGGCGGCTACAAACTCACCCGCACGTTCCCGCAAGAATTCTACAATAATCTGTTCAAGTGTTTTACTGGAGCTCATTTTTCAACCCCGTACAGATTAGACATCGCCCGGACTTCATTTCTAACAATTGAGTCAAATGTACGTGAAGTTATCCCCAACTCAGCTTCCCTTAAAGCTTGCTTGAACTTATCACCGTATTTACTCCAATCGTTGAAAGTAGCGGTCCCGCCCGTTCCTTGGAGCCCATCAACTTTACTAAGGAATGGATGTATATCCGCTTTGTGATATAAGTTACTGTTACGGCGTTGGTCGTTTGCAACTAAGTCAACTTCCTTACCCAACGAATTAACCAAGCTATGTTCCATTGCAACATCTGTATGATTGTAAAGATACTTAAGATAAGATATGCCTTGAGGGCAATTTAACAAGTCAGCACCTGTCTTGCCTGTGCCTCGGTATTTACCGAATTCGATTGGTTCACGTAAAGTTATAAAATTGTTTGACATACTGGCCTCCTTAATGACCACACTATTATAGCTAGTTCTTGCGCTGCGCCCTAGACTAACGGGTTACAGTTTATCGAAACGTTCGTCACCCTGCCATCACACAACGATTTGTTTGATCTTAACGATCGTTAAATAAATTTAATTGTTTTGTAAGTTATTGAAAACTATAAATAAAAATATATATTTTATATGTATTTATTTATATATTTAATTCCAAACCTAGATTTATAACCACCATCACCCTAATTTATACCCCCATACACCCTGAGAGTCGGGGTGTATACCGAAGGTTTCGTGTCACAACTGGTGCAACCAGTTTGTAAACTTTTGTTTTATAAGTAGTTTTTTAAAACCTTTACGAAACATACGAAACCTTCGCAATCATAAAGCTAAAATTATTTAATGAACGGTAAATTAGTTCGCAACGCTGTAACCTTCATTATAAAGTTGAATGAATTGTTCTAACGTGATTACATGGCACGTTGATTTCTGTAGAACAGCTTCAACTTCTGCGGGATCCCAGCTAACCATAACGCTATCACTCTCAGGGTGCTCAAGGAAAGTTGGCTGTATATCGCCGCGCCACTTATCAAAACGAGGGCTTCGAGGAACCTCCTGCCCTGGAACGGGTATCGCTACGAACTGCATAGGTGTACCAATCCAGCGCTCGCGCTCCTCCCATATACGGGCGCGGTCGGGGTCTGTAAGCCCGCGTGTAAGGCTAACTTTGTGTACCTTACCCAACGCAGGGGTATACACCACCGCGCTCTGTGCTAAGCCTGTGGCGGCTTTTTGCCCCTTGTCCTGGCGCTTGTACAGGTAGCCCAATTCGTTAACCTCGCTTTCGCAAAGGTTTTGCTGGCGCTCAAGTATATCCAACACCACACAGTCGTAAGTTTCCTCAGGCTTAATGCGAACGAAGATCTGCTGCTTGGTGGTACTACGCCCAAGCTTGTAAGGCGCATCTGCTTTCTTAAGACAAAAGCCCTCATATCCATTTTCGATAGCGTAGCAGTAAGCTTTACGTATATCATGCTCGTCCATCATTAAATACTGAACAACGATTTCAACTTGACCACAACCTTCCGCTTTCAGCTCGCGCACCGCTTTCGTATATTCAGTAACGCGGTCTTTAAATGTAAGGTCAGGTTTGTGGTCAATATAACAGTCGAATACGTGGAATTGTAAACTGTGAACGTCTATATTACCCTCACCACGTAGGCATGAATCTATGCGATTAAAAGTCCAACCATGAACGTAGAATTCACCTTCAAGGGTAATCCCACTACCCGCACAGTACTCCTCTAATTTCTGCACAAGCTGTGTCTGATATATTAAGCTATTGCCGAATGGCTTAAGATTGCGGGTAACTAAACCATCGTGAGGGCGTACAATGCCGCGCACCCCTTCCAACTTAATTGACCCGTAACACTCTTCAGTAACTTGTTCCGGTTTAATGTTGCTTGCCAACATTGGCTTGAAACTCATACCCAATCCCCCGTGAAAAGTCGAATCAATATTAATAGTAGCCAGAACCCGCCACCTAGCAAACTAACTAATCCGCCTATGAGGGCAAATAACGCCGACCTGTTTCCTTTACTAAGGAACGCCACAAAGAGGCACAAATGCAGGAATAAACTAATTCCAATAGCAATGTTTGTAAGAACCATATTTTCTCCAAAATAAAAGGCCGTAGAAATATTCTACAGCCTTAGTTTAACTGATATATTGCGTTTAACCAATAAGAACTATTTCTTAATATATGGCCCACTTGGTCGATTAACCCATGCCACCAGCCAAGCGGCTAAGCTAATAACTAAGCCGCTAAAAACCCACTGCAAAGGCTGCAACAACGTACCGTCGATGTAATGGGCATCGTAGCCCAGTGCGGCTAGAACCAACGCCCCCAAACACACTGACGCGGCGCAAACTACAAAGGCAAATACAATCAACAATAAGAACTTGTGCATTACATGTCCCCCAAGCAAGTCGACTCACTTTCTTTAATAGCCTCGTATTTGCAACGCTCACGGAACCAAGTTAGAAACGTATCCAGGTCAACTTCAGCGCGGCATTGCTGGTGACCTTTTCCGCCAGTGTGCAACCACGCAGGCATAAGAATGCGCCACTTCTTACGGTTCTGACGGAAGATTACAATTGGAACTTCACCGTTACAACATGCGGTTGTAACTTGCTTCCACCAAGCGTTCAAGCTTAGCTGCTCTTGGCGTTTAACCTCCAGGGCAATCCACGGTAGCCCGCAGATGTCATACCCTCCAACTGCGGTCTGCATTTGGTTACGTAATAGGTCGGGCGGCTGCATACGAAGGCTTTCATAAACCTCGTTAACAATTGGCTGTAAAAGCTTCACAACCTCACGCTCACCCGCCTTACCCTTGTTAACAACATGCACCATTATTCCACCTCCGCTTTGTCAATAACGTACTCGATATAGAATGAACAAACCTCTGCTTCGTTTGGATTTACAGCTTCATAAACATAGCGGCGTTTACCCTCACGAGCAGGGTCAAGGATAATAATTTCATCCTCAAAGCGAGTATCAATAATGATCTGGTGAAATAGCCCGATGGAATTTGCGGAAGGAACAAGCACTAGGTAAATGTACCCCTGTGCTAGCCGATAAGGTTCTTCAGGTTTCTTACATGTGTAACCCTTACTTTCAAGGTACTGCGGAACCTCCATAGTGTGGTCAAAGAACGCCGCTTCAAACTCGGTACGCACTTGCTCCACATCCATATCTAATATCATAGCTAGGCACGCGGAAACGCAGCCTAGCTCATGGGTTTGTTGTTTAAGCGTTAGCCGCTTGTTCATTTAACTTCTCCTTCAATTCATTTTGCAAATAGCAATAGGTGGCGTCAAAAGCGCCTCGGTCTGCAAACCATTGTACAACACCATCGCGCATGGCTGCGAGGTCGAACCCTGTGTGGGTTACAACATAATATCCGGAGCTAACAATGAACTTTTTATTACAACTTTCGTATAACTCATCCATGGCAGCATTAACGCCAAGTTGGAATTCGTTTAACTTAAGGGGTTGCGTACTCTCTATGACTACACTATCCGCCCATTGCTGGTATCCGTTACAGTTGAACACCATTATAATCCCAGACCAGCGCCTCACGCTTTCCAACGTGTACATTAATTGGTTCTGCGCCTGTGAGCCGACAAAGCCTCCACAAGCAAGTTGCGCAAAGCACCCGCCACCAGCTAGCCAACACTTCTTAGCACGGGCCTCCCATGCCTTACGGAGCGCAGTGCTTACATGTTTGCTCGGTTTTAGCCTAACTCCCATTTTCAGACACCATTAAGTTGTTTTGCTCGATATCATTTACCAGCTCTACAATGCAGGTCTCATCCACAAAAATGCTTTGCGGCGCATGGCCTAATCTTGCAGCCATACGTTCAATAGCTTCACGTAAATGAGCTTCCATTACGATGGCAACGCCGTATTCGCTTTCAGGAATTACGTTTACCCCTGCGTACACAAACCCACTTTGTATGGAAGCAATTGCATCACTAAAACCACCCAGCTCCTTGTTAATCGTGGCCCTAACTTGCTCGATATGTTCAGGCACTTCTTTTGTAATACTGTTTTCGTTTTGCACGTGAGCCTGGATTTCGCTTAGTTTATGCTTTAAACGTTCCAATGTTTTAAACCAGTGTTCACGCTGCGCATAGTTAAATTGCATCATTAAAATCACTCCTATAAGTGTAAAACTCAGTACCCTCGGACCATTGTACTATCTGGTCGCAAAAGCTGTTCTGCGCTTCGCTGTAAGCGTAGTAATTGCCCTCAACGTACTGCACCGTTTCAGCCCTAATAATACCATATTGGTCATACACAGCTAGAAAAGGAATTGATGTTGTAGGTGGTACAGCCACCCGTGTAAGATTTTTAAGTATTGACATGCTCGGCCCTAATCCATTGACCTTGTGCAAAAGTTGCCACCACTAAGCCGCTAGGTTTGACCACACATAAAGCGCCGTGCGTGCTCATATGTATGTCGCAACCCTCGTAAATCTTGGGACGCTTTAGCCCGCCGAAATGCACAACTACAGTGCCTCGATAGAAATTACCGTTTAACATGTTTACCTCCGAGCCGAGCCATAAAAGCAACATCACCCAATAGGACGTATTTATATTCACCCTTGACCTTATCCTTGTACATAAAGCACGGTTTTTCAGGAACGTCAGGGTAGCGCTGTTTAATAGTTGCCTTAAACTTTTTCGGGTCTAGGAATAGGCATACTGTAGGAATTGGCTTTGCTTCCCCGCGTGGGATTACTGAGTAGCTGGCCCCGTGAACTAGCGTAATTGGTTGGTGGCTTATACGCATATTATTTCCCCTCATTGCAAGTTAAATGTTTTCTGATATTGTCCCAATTTGCACAATCCGCTGGTACACCATACCAAGAACCGGGAGCGTAGGTAATCTGTCTGTTTCCAATATGCTCTAGGTAAATAACCTGATTGTTAAAACACACATAATGAAAGCCGTGTGTGGCGTTACCACCTGACAAAAGCTTGTGTTCTGTTAGCATTTTTATCTGCGGCTTAGCTGTTTGGGCTACGGTAGCTATATCGTAGGCGGCAACCGCAAACAACGTACCCATTGTCACCGTTATTAGTATAACTCTCATTTCTTAACCATTAAGTAGTGAGCTATAGCTTGCTAAATGCACAAGCCATGAGTAAGTTCAGCGTTAGTACACTCGGCAACCTCGCGCAACATTTTTAAAGTGCTGCTAGGGTCAACAAAACAAATATTATTTTGGTCGAACTTGCTGTTATCAATTTTACCGCTTGCAATTGCAATTTCGAGCGCTTGCACAAGGTTATCAATTTGCTGGTTGTTAAGAACAGTTTTGTGCGTTGTCTGCTGTGGATGGTTTTTCATTTTGCTACCCCCTTACTTAAAGTTTACAGTTACGCTGAAATGTTTAAATTCAGCAGCGATTAGCTTTTTGATTTGCTCCACGTCGCCTTTGTGGATAATTAGCGTGTGCTCGTCGCTTTCAAGGTCAGTTAGCGTCCACCAGTTATCGCCAGCGCAGCATAACTCGCTATAGTTATCATCCGAAACCCGCTGACGGTAGCCGCACGTACCATAGCAATACCCCATTGTATCAGGGTTAGGAAATTCCACCTGTTCATATGCACCGTGGGTTACTGTAATGGTTGATGTGTTCATTTTAATACCTTTTTGTGTTGCGTTGTGTCTATGTGTGTATATTACCGGAATGGTTCATGGGTGCAACCCCTTTTGGAATTATTTTTAAATTATTTTCGACTCGCTGTAAGCCATTTTAAGCGGGTTTAATGTGCGGGGTAATGCGTTGGTATAGGGGCGGGCCTGTTTTCGCCATACAGGCCCGATTGCGGGGCAAATTTAGTAATTCCTTATTTACGCCATTGGTTGCGTTGTTTACGGGCGGCACGTTTGCGCTCGCCTTTACCCTTACGCGACCTTTGTACTGGTGGCGCAGGGGTTGAAGGCGTAGGTGGTGGCATCTTCTGGCTAGTTACAATCGCGTATTGCTTATCCAGCTCATGCTTTGCCAGCGTTTGCAACATTTCGTCGCAAACAATAATCACCATTTCCTCGGCAGGCTCCCCCATAATCTCAGCAGCCCGCTCAAGTAATTCCTGGTTGTTAAAATTCTGCATAGTGTTCAAGCTCTTTGGTTTTAACAACCACTTCACTGCCAGTGGCTAAGTCTTCACCCAGCACTTGCTCACGTCCGTACTCGGTGATGCGTAATGCCTGAGCGGTGTGCTTGTTGATAATTGCACAACGTTGATTATGCTTGTTGCAGTATTTAACCCAGTCATGTAATTGTGCGAAATTCATAATAAATGTCCTTAACTTATGTCCGATAACTAAATGCTAGCAGAACGATACAATAAAGGCAAGTGGAAGCCTCCACGTTTATAAGGATATTCAACGAGCCCTTTATACCTGTAATCAAATTCACTTAAGGGCGCATGGTTTGAGGCGATAGTGTGGGAATCAACACGCTCCCCACACATACAGTATTCAGTGCTGTACGAACCAAAGCGAGCATCCCAACGCTTTGCACGTATAACGTCGATAATGCAGTATATAAGCATTCCCGCGCTTTGCAGGCCGTAACCCCAAAGGAACAACAACTCGTTGACGCTCATTGCAAACGCCCCGTGAATGTAGGGCCGAACATTTTAACGGCGCTGACCATTTTAAAACGTTGCCAACGGCTAATCCCCTCTAGCTCTAGAATACGGCTGAATACGTTGTGGGCGATTGTGGAGCGAAGTTCGTGCTTATCACACAGGCCGTCATGGATGGCTGCGGCAAGACGGTACTGCCCAGCGCCATCATTAACGAACGGGCTACCAGCTATTGACCACACTATAGGCGGTATGCTTGCGCCGTCAAAAATAAATCCTACCTTTAGCACGATGCGGTAGCGCTGTCCACCGTAAGGAATTGTATCGTACACCACGGGCTTATCGATGATAAAGAACTGCGTACCTTCAATAAAGTCCCCGCTAATGGTGTCACGGCTGGGCAGGAACTGGTTAGGGTAAGCTTCCTCATCCTGGTTGAGCTCAACAACTTCAACCATATCCAGGTTGAATTTTGTCTTAACCTGTTCTGCGTACTGGCTGCGTGGATCTGCATCGTGCAAACACGCCTTGAAGTGCTCAACACGTGCCGTTATAAATTCTTCTGTTAATTGGTAACTACTAACTGACATTTTTATTCTCCAGTGCTTGGTGGATTGGGGTTGCATCAATTGACTGTGCCATTTCCATAATTTTATAATCTTCCTCAGTGTACTCTTTAGCAACTGGCTCAACGTCTTTAGGGTAGAGGTTATTAGCCGCTATAAATGCCGATACACTGTTTTCCATGTACTTCTTAAGCGCTGGCTTAAGTACGTTCCAGTAAAGCTCAAGCTGGGCAAAGTCGCCGTCACTTAAATCCACAACAAGGTTATTCTGCTTCACCCTACTACTGTAGATAGGTGTCTCCGGGAACAGCATGTACAGGATTTGGATAGCCAGCTTTTTATATGGCATGTTGTACCAATAAATTAAGCGCTCTTTAACTTCTTCCTTTTCGCTGGTAAGGTCGTTAATATCCACTTTGTACTTACGACACAACGCCTCTATTTTGGCCTGTGCGTTAATGGCCTCGTACTTGTTACTACTCTCAGTCAGCGCTATCAGTTTCATCATGCGTGCTTTGACACGTTCGTTCATAATCTTCCTGCTCAATATACGGGGTTAAAAGAAATACTACTAACAGAAACGATATTACCATTAAAATGAGCTCGGGCCATATAAGAACTATAGCGAAATTATCCTGGCTCATGGCTTTAAGAATTTCGAAGGCGTTGTAAAAGGCAAATGCGGAAAGCGAAGTGGTTGTAAAAATGTTGGATAGTGTCTTTGTGTTAATCATGGGCTTAGCTCCGAATGTACTGCGGCAATATTACCACAGTACAAAATATAAACTATAAACCCTTTAATGTAGCTTAACCACATTATCCGCTCCTGGTTTATCTTGCTTGTCAAAATAATCCAGTAGCCAAACGGGTTTTCGTTGCCAATGGCATCTTGGAATTCCTGATAAGCCTCGTGGATTTGACAATGGGTGATTAAGTTAGAAGCCAACCACACGCAGGCGGTGTTAGGTAAACCCATCTGCTGAACTGCCATAAGCTCTTTGAGCAAACCTTCAAGATGAGTAAGCTCAATTTTTAAATCTTTAGTAAGATTAATATAAACCCCATCTTCGCGTTCTTCAATTTCTAAACGCTTGCGTAATATTTCCAATTTAAAATTAAAGTCCTTCATTATTCACCTCTTAGTTCTATCCAGCGCATGACGTGTTCGTGCGCATCAAATGTTAATTTGGTGGCGCGCTTATCGTTAACCGCATCTTCGTAATTCTCAACGGTCTCCATCATATAAGCAAACCAAGCACCGTCCGGAAAGTCAGATGCAAAGTCATTGGCTATATCGAGCATGGAAATAATTTCAGAATTGTGGTCAGTTCCCATTAACGTTTCCCCCCTTAATAGTTTGATTAATGTTTTGTGGTGCGCATACACAGATCCGCAACCATCAGGCTCAACCTTCAGCTTCTTGGTAATGGACTTTGGACACCAGAAGTCTGTAGTACCAACATCAAATAGATACGCCTTTGGCGTTTCAGCCTTAATACGTAGGAACTTAATCTTAACATGGTAAAACAGTGGGTCAGGGGGTGCGCCACCACCTTCAACCCCACAATTACCATCATAATTCAGACTTTCGTAGGCGTCCACCATGTGATCGAATGTATCACTCATAACCTCAGTAACCCCCGTAATAAAAGTTTTCATTACTTTCAACACCTAACCTTTCCAGGTAGGTTATGAAGTGATTTAGTAAGTGCCAACGTTTACGCCCGTACGCAGTTTCAGGATCCCACTTTAACTTATTGCTGTGATAGGTTACTGCCCATTCCTCAATTGGATACATGGTATGGCAACCTTCACACCAATGCTCCCATTCGAGCAATACATCGTAATAGTTGCAGAGGCCGTTATCTTCTGTGAACCATGACCACACTTTAGGGCCGCACACTTTCGCCGCGTTTGCGCATATACCATAGTCTTTATCGTGCGGGCCAAACGTGCGTATATGCTTCAGGGCAAACAGTATGTTACCCAGTAGTACCGCTTCTTTATTTTCTTCCATTTCTACCTCCGTAATAATATAGGCCCAGCTTACCACTCCACCCAGCCCGCGCAAGCATGAACTATTCACCTAGAATTGTTGCTGGTTGCAGTTTGTACTTGCGGCGCTTGGCGGCACAGCTTTTGGAACAGCTAAACCCCCAACCCCGTTTTAAATCGGCGACGCGGGCGCTGTACTGTGCGCCACAGTGGCAACGTAACGTAGCCTTAGCACCGCGCACTGGTTTCCGCTTGGTGGGCTTAGGCTGTCGCTTAGGCCGTTGTGCGTAGTAGCTTCCAATAGATTCCTAATCTTCATAATCCTCATACAAATCCTCGTCACTCCATTCTTCCAGTGCATCGGCTTCAGACATTACAATATCCCCGCATTGTTTTTCATAATGATAAATTCCATATACTGGGCTGGCTGGTTTAGGATGTTGGCAACCGTATCGATAAAAACTAGATTAGGCTGCTCAACCCTGATGCGGGCCAACTCAACTTTATCCAAATCGCCTTCCACGTACATGCCACCGTTGCAGTAATAGCGGATAAACTTCTGGCCGTGCTCATTAATGAAACGTTTGCCAGCCACGCAGCTAACCTTTTGCCCAAGGTAATAGGCTGTACCGTCAATATAATCAATTTGCTGTAGATGGTACAAGTATCGTATGAATAACGGTTCAGGCAGTTGTAAAGTATTCACATTAACCCCCTATATCGATTAATCCAATAACCAATAGCGCTAGAATGCACAATGCAGACAATAGCGCCAAAGCCATCACAATTAATTCTAGCATGGCAAACCCTTATAGCTTATTGAATAGAGCCAAGTATGCACGTTTCCACCACGGTTGCGACTGGAACTGTTCAATGCGCTTACTATATGAATGCGCGAGACGTTCAGCAACCTCTCTATATTCCTGCTCATCTGTCATACGGCGGCTGGCACGTCTCACTTCATTCTTACACGCGGTAACAACATTATGGCATTCAGCCTGCACCAATCGATCAAAAACAATGTAGTCGCTATGACTGAGGTGTACCGACCATGTAACCTTATAAAAAATGTCCTGCACTGTTCTGAAGTGCATCATATCGCTATTGGGTAGCACGTTATGAACTATGTCAGCTTCATGGGGATTGGCGAAGTTCCATTCAAAATCCTTACACCTGAGGGTTTGCCTTGTGGCTTTAGCGAGTTGTGTTGGTCCGCCATCATAAACACCGTTATCAGTATCGACACAGTCCACAACCACGCGCGGCTGATTGGTGTTTTCAAAACTAAACGTTAATATTGTAGATTTCATTTTTAATTCCTAAGTAAGGGGCCGAAGCCCCCTGAATGATTAATACCAACCGTAACGGGTTAGGTGTTGGTTTACAAGATGACGAAATTCATCGTTGCTCATTTGCGGGTTGTTAAGGTACTGCTCATGGATGCGTTTTAGTGCTGCATCAGCATCACCTGACCTGCGTGTGACCACAAACTGCGTCGGCGTTGTCTGCATCCCGCTTTCGCAGTATATAACGGCTTCCTTCTCGTTCACTACTAAGGTGTAAGTTTGGAAGTTTTGGGTAGTACGTACTATGAGTTCTCGCATAAATGCTCCTTCTTTTTAACTCAACTCCTAGTATATTTATAGTTCTTAATGATTGCAAAGTTATTTTAATGGTTCACGTGTTTTCCTTAATCTTTAAGCGCCATCTAACCACTCATCACCCCAAATTCAACCGTTTTTAAGCCGATTTAATGATCGGTAAATAGGTTCCAAGGGTGTTTTTTAATGATCCGCAGTTTTCTTACCTAACGTTAAGGTTTGGCTGGATATGGTAAAATCGGTCTAGCTGATTTCGGCCGACCATCACCCCAACGTCACCCTAGCATCACCCTTCGATATGTTTGACGTTAATGATCATTAAACTTCTTTAGAATTTCACTTTTTGGAACGAAAATTAAAGGAATTGTTTAAAAATAAAAATGTTAACTTATTAATATATATATAAAAAATATATATATATTTATATAAGTATAATTCTAGATATTTAGATATAATTCCTTTTAGACATAAAAATATACATTTTTTTATAGATTTTTGCAGACATCACCCCAAATATCCCCCCACATACCCTCAGACCTAGGGGGTGTGGGTGACGGCCTAAAATTGGGGTGACGCCGTTTTTTCTACTAAAAACAATAACTTACAGCGTTTTGTCATCACCCCCATCAAACATTTCACAAAATCGCTTATTAAACGCAACACGGAAATAATAAAAGCCTCTTTACATACGTTAAAAACAACACCGCAACCGTAAAATTTACTTAATCATTAATTTTACAAATCTGTTATACAGCACCGCCTAAGGACTTAAATTAAAGTTTTTTAATGATCTGTAAGAAAATTAAACGTAAAAAACCTTAATGAACGCACAAAAACACTCGCATTTGTAAAGTCTTGTACCTACACCATTAAGCCAGCTTACGGTTTATCCCAAAAAGCTTGTGAAACCTATAATAAAGGCATATATTAGCCGCACACCTACAAAACGGAGTAAAACAATGGCTAATTTAAGTGACGCGCTGGGAGGCCACTTCACGGCCCAACCAGTTACTGAAACCGAACTAGACAGGTTCAACGCACGGTACTACACAGTACAGGAAGTAATGAACGTTACAGGTGCGAGCCGCCCAACTGCCATCGCTCTAATGAAACGTTACGGCGGAATGGCAATCCCTGTCGGAAATAGCTACGTGTGGGAACGCAACGAACAACTCAACAACCTAGTCAACGCTTACAAAACACTGAAGAGTAAAGATGCACAATAACATTCCGTTAGAGCTACGGCTTGCTCGACGGTGGTGTTTAACAGGGCGTGACCAAGAACCCGACCCTAGTTGGTGCAAAAGTCCACACGCGCTAGTGAATGGACATGTGCAGCGTATTAGCATACACGATCACCAACACCTATTGACGTTTGAGCAGTTAGAGCCACTATTGCACAAGTACCCCGATCGCGGATTTGGTTTTGTTTTGACCGAAGGCGATGGCTTTACTTGTATTGATTTGGACACTAAAGAGGATACGCCTATTTCCCAATCTGCCAGCAACCACAAGCTGATGGAAGACCTTGCTAGTTATACTGAGGTTAGCCGGAGCGGTAACGGGTTGCACATTTGGCTGAAGGGTGAAATACGCGGAGCTATTAAAACCGCCACTATTGAAGTGTACAGTAAAGAGCGCTTTATTATATGTACGGGCAACGTCATTGTAGACAAGCCTATGGTGTACGACCAAAGCGTTATCGAGTTCTTTAATGAACGGGCCTCGGAAGCTGTTGACTATGATCTGGCCGATGGTGAGCAAAAGCTTAGCGACGAGGAAGTTATTGCTAAGTGTTACGAGCATGACCACAGTGGTAAGTTTAAATGCTTAATGGATGGCGACTGGGCGACCTACTGCGAAATTATGAATAAGCAGTTGGGCGTTAGCGAATACGAGTTTGATGCCAGCCAAGCAGACAGCGCCTTTATGACGATTGTCAACTACTTTACCCCTAACGTGGAGCAATGTAAGCGCCTATGGTGGAACAGCGCGTTAGGCGACATTACACGCCGCTATCCTGGCAACTTTAAGGAACAGCACCGCAAGCAGCGCAACCACGGAAGCGAGTACAAGCTTAAGCGGGCGTTAGGTTTTGCCCAAGCTAAGAACGCACGTGACCGTGAGGAACGCGAACACCAGAACAAGGTGGAGCAGCAAAAGGCGGCGGCTGTACTTAGCCAGTTCAACCCTGAGCGCCAGAAGGAAGCTGAAAAGCTAATTGAGGACGCTGAGCGTGTTAAGGCTGACCAGTTGCTAGGCGAAAGCAGCCACGTGAGCGATATTGATTACCCGCCTGGAATGTTGGGCGAGTTGGCCCGCTACTTTTACGGGCAGTCGCTAAAGCCAATCAAGGAATTTGCTATTGCGGAAGCCTTAGCGGTAGCCAGTGGCTTGTTCGGCCGATGCTACAATATAAGCGGCACGGGGCTAAACAATTACTTTATGGTACTAGCGCCCAGTGGTACGGGTAAAAGCGCACTGTCGCGGAACCCTGAAGCGCTTATGACAATGCTTGAACGGCACAAGGGTATAGTAGGCGCACGGAACTTTATAATGACAAAGCGCTTTACCCACGAGAACGCAATGTTTAATGAATTCCAAACGCGAACCAGCTTTTGCCAGTGCTTAAGTGAGTTCGGTAAGATATTCAAAAACATGGTGAGCGTGGATAACCAAGGGGGCGCACTGGCAACGGTACGTGAACAGATGACGGACGTTTACAGTAAGTCCGGTCAATACGATGTAGTGGGCGGCTTGCGCTACTCAAAGAACGAGAACAGCATTGACATTAATCACTCGGTGGCGTTTAGCTTTTTGGGTGAGTCAGTACCCGAGCCGTTCTTCCAAAGTATTACGCGCGACATGTTCACTGATGGCTTTATATCGCGCTTCATGCTACTGCGCTATGATGGGGATATTCCTTACGACACGGCTTATAACGCTGTGTTACCGCCAGAGCATTTGCTTAACCATTTGGAGCAAGCAACCTTGGGCGTTACCCGCGCACTAATGGATCCTAATTATGTGGATACTGTGCCCATTATGCAAGACGACTATAGCTCAAAGTTCTTTGCAGACTTTAGCCGCAAATGCACGGACGAGGCTAACGCCACCAAAGGTGAGGACGATATAGTCAACTCTCTTTGGACACGGGCCAACCTTAAGTTAATGAAGGTTTGCGGGTTAATTGCTGCTATGGACTGCCCTAGCCAGCCAGTAATCACAAAAGAGCATGTCGATTGGGGTTTGCAGTTATTGCGCCATCACCATTCAATTGTTCGCAGTGCGGTTACGAATGGTGAAATTGCGGATGGTACTGAAAACGAAGCTATGGAAACATTACGCGAAATAATGATTGGCTTCTTTAATGTAAGCAACCCGCAGAACTATGGGAGCAGGGCGGGTGACATGCACACCAACCGCCACATTCCATGGAACTATATAAGCAACCGTGCAACCCGCCGCGCCATTTTTAAAGATACTCGATATAAACGTAGTATTCAGGTAATACGTGAAACTATTGAGGAACTTAAAAGGGCTGGTAAGGTTGTACAATTGGATCCTAAGAAGGTCATGGACATGTACCACACTCGCGGGGATGTGTTCATGGTGGTTGAATAGGTCTTAATCTAGCTATGTACAAGGGCTCAGTTATACTGGGCCTTACTTTAAACCAACGGAGTAACATCTAATGTTAAATACACTACTTAAAGGAATTGGAAATTGGGCTATGGGGCGTAACTTAATCGAAGGAAGTACGGTTAAGTTACAGATGCTTAAAGGTGGCGAAGAAGGTGGCGAAGTTAGTCTAGCGGTGCTGGACTGCGATGAAGCCATGTTTAAGGATGCAGTAGGGGATACAGTTGTGGTTATGACCATCCAGCTATTGCAGGAAGGCGAGCAGCCAAACGAAGTCCTTAAGGTTACAACGCCTCAAGGTTTAGAAGCCCCTTCAGACTTTAATTTCCATAATGCTAAGTGCGATAAAACACTACTCCAGCTTACTGTACGCCATGCCGCGCTAATGGGCGAGCTTATGGGTGCGGTTGCACGGGGTAAACCGATTGCGCCTTACTGCGTGGCTGTGTGCGACAATTTATGCACCTTATGCTACTACGTCGGCGTTAACTTCGTTGACTGCGTTGACGAAGCGTACCAGGAAATTAAACCCCGTAAAGGTTTAACAATTGACGGCGTATTCATTAAGGAAAAAGACCTTAGTGATGAACAGCGTTTCATTATGGAAGTTAACGACCCTGAAGTTACTGAAGTTGTGGTTCCACAAGGTATGTCTGAAGACGATGCTGTGTCACAGGTTGTTGGCAAACGTGCGTTTGAAGTTTATAAAGAGCCGAGCCGAGGTAACTGCAATTACGAGCTTGTAATTAAACTAGCGCCTATGGACTGCTAAGGGGGTTCTATGACCACAATAGTAATCACCCGCGATGCCCTTTATGTTGACTCTCAGATAACCTGTGCAGGGACATTTATGAGTGCCGAGCCAAAATTGTTTGGAGTTAAGGGTGTCGGGGCGGTTGCGCTTGCTGGCGTGGCTGGCACGTTTGCCGAGGTTGCCGAATGGGTTCTACGCGGTTGCAGTAAAGGTGATAGACCGTGTAAGGATTTGGAGTGGGTAGCGTACTTTATGTCCTGCAACGGGCAACGGTTCGCAGTAAAGAATGACGAAGGTATTCAGCCGCTCCATGACGATGTTTATTTTGATGGTAGCGGGGCGCTAGTTGCTCGTGGTGCTTACCATGTCAATAACGATCCCTTGGACGCTATGCGGGCGGCTATCGATTTAGACCTTTATACTAGCGGTGAGATTGCCAGCTACCACTTTTTAAACGAACGCATGGTCGGAGGCGATATGCGTGAACATAATGTAGATTTTAGAGGTGTTGAAGGTGTCAATTTTTTCAAGTGAAGATATTAACATGCAGATTCTTGAGTGGGTCGAAAATTCGAAAAAGCTTAAAGAACTTAAGGCGCTTGAAATGGAGCAGCGCAAAGCTTTATTCGGGCAGATTTTTACCGACCCTAAACCAAGCGGAACCAATACTTACGAATTGGGCGGTGGGTACGAGCTTAAAGCAGTAACGGGCGAGGATTACAAGGTAGACAAAGCAGCCTTCCACCTTATCCGTAATCAGATGCATGAACAGCTTACCCCCGATCAAATCCAAGCTATTGATGATTGCATTAACTGGAAGCCGGATTTAACGATGAAATCATATAAGGCGTTGGATCCAGAAGCTAAGGCGTTATTCGATGAAGCTATTACGATTAAACCGCGTACAGTTTCGATGAGCCTTAAAGTGCCAAAGGATTAAACGTAAATAATTCCGGTTATATTTAATTATTAAACCTAGTATTATTAATTTCAACGGTAAGGGGTATACGACCCCCTTCTAACTAACCTAAGTAAGGATATATTATGAACGTTATTACTCAACTTATGGCAACAATGTCAGACAAACTTACAACCGTAAAAGTAAAATTCAAAGACGCTTGCGGTCAGCCTATTGGTAAAAATTACACCTATTGCACAGACCTGGATCTTAACGAAGGCGACGAGGTTGTAGTTGACGCGCCAAGCACCGGGATGACAGTAGTTGTGGTTACACAGGTGGACAAGCTGCCACAGCTAGACCCTAACGCCCGTTTTAATTATAAATGGATTGTCAGCAAGGTCGACGTTGAAGCGCACGATAAGCGTCAAGAAAAGTATAACGAAATTGCGGAGCAGTTCCAGGAAATCCAAGCTAAGGCGCAGAAGGCTAAAATGATCAACCAGCTGAAAGTTGACTTGGGTTATGGCGCTGAAGACGAGTGCCCTGAGTTGGATTCTCTACTTAAAAAGATCGCTGACATTTAATTTTTGCGGGGCTATACTGGTTAGCCCCTTAACCCAAAGGCTTATTTATGGCTGTTCAACTTGTATCAAGTAACCAACTCGCGATAGGTAACGGCGTTAAAATGTGCGTATATGGTCGTTCTGGCATGGGTAAGACTGTGCTAGCGGCTACCATGCCTAACCCCGTTATTTTGAGCGCAGAGTCCGGCTTGCTTTCACTCAAAAAGGAAAACCTGGAGCGTATTTGGGGCGTTGATAACCCCAGCATTGCATACGACATTCCAGTAATCCAAATTCGCAATGTTCAAGACTTGGTGGACGCTGAAGTGTATTTGCGTACCGACCCGAACGGGCAACGCTTCAACCCCGTACTTGACTCAGCGACCGAAATTGCTGAGCAAGTGTTAGCGAACGCCAAGCGGCAAGTAAAAGACCCACGTCAGGCGTATGGTGAGCTCATTGACAAAATGACCAAAACCATTAAAGAGTTCCGCGACCTGGAAGGGCGACATGTACTGCTTAATTTTAAAGAGGAACGGCAAAAGGATGAAGGCACTGGTCTCACCTTAGCTGGGCCTTCACTGCCAGGACAAAAAATGGGTCCTGCAACTCCGTATCTAACCGATGAGGTTTTCCAAATCTTTATCGGTAAGAACCCTGATGGTACGACCTACCGTGGGTTGCGCACTCAGCCTGATTTTAGTGCCGATGCAAAAGACCGTAGCGGCATGTTAGATGAGGTTGAATTCCCACACATTGGTCACGTCATTCAGAAAATTATGGGCCAACAAGCCCAACAATCTTAAGTTAACTTAAATATAGGAATAAAAACATGGCTGGATTAAATTTCAACGCCCAAGAGCACGAACCGCAACAAGCATTTGAGAACCTTGTTCCAGGTTGGTACACAGGTAAAATCACAGACTCAGAGCTTAAGCCGACAAAGGCTGGCACAGGTTCGTACCTTGAGCTAACTATCGAAATTATTGCACCGCAGCAGTACGCGGGCCGTAAGATTTGGGACCGTTTGAACATTAACAACCCGAACCCAACTGCGGTAGAAATTGCAAACAATACGCTATCAGCTATCTGCCACGCGGTCGGCGTGCTACAGCTACAAGATAGCCAACAACTTCACAACTTGCCCCTTGATGTTAAGGTGGGTTTAACCAAACCAACTGATGATTATCCAGAGCCTAGTAACGAAGTGAAAGGCTACCGTACCGCTGAAGGCCAAGTAGGTGCAGGCCAACCAGCACCGCAAGGCCCGCAGGGTGGCGGTTTCGCTCCACAGCAACAGCAACAGCAAGCCGCCCCACAGCAACAACAGATGAACATGCAACAGCAGCAGGGTAACTTTGCCCCACAACAACAGCAGCAACAACAGCAGCAACAGCAAGCCGCCCCACAGGGCCAAGCACAGGGCCAGCAGCAAGGCGGTTGGCAAAATGCTAACCCACAAGCCCAGCAACAGCAGGTAGGGCAGCAGGGGCAAGCACAGGGCCAGCAGCAACAAGGGCCAGCGCCTGAGCTACAGCAGCAACAGCAAAGCACCGACCAAGCTGGGCAACAAGCAGCCCAAAACGGTCAAGCTCCATGGATGCAGGGCCAATAAGATCAGGTAACACTGATGATTTCAGAGTAAGCCAAGGGGTCTAAGTTGACCCCTTTTTTATCGAGGGATAGGATGAGAAAACCAATTTATTGCGATAACTGCGGTTCGCTTCATATAAAGCTAACGCGGAACCACGTCTTATATGGAACTGATAAAGGGGATTGGCCTTACATCTATTATTGTACAAATTGTAAAGCGGCTGTATCTTGCCATAAACAAACGTTCCTTGCGATGGGTAAGATGGGAGATAAAGAAACTAGACGGTCGCGTTACGAAGCCCATAAACACTTTGATAAGCTATGGCGGGGCGGATTAATAACGCGAAAGGAGGCTTACGCTTGGTTACGGGACGTTATGTGTTGTGATGAGGAATCAGGGCATATTTCGCGGTTTAACTCCCAACAATGTTCTCAGTTGATTCAACATAGTAAGCAGTTTCATCAGGCGCTTACTGGTAAAAAATTCAACCGTGTTACCCACCATAAAGGGCGTAAAGTATCGAAGCGCGGGCAACTTAGAAGGAAAAGAATGTAATGCAATTAGCAACTAAAACAGTTGAAGCCATTGACAAGGCTATTGAGAAAGATGCGGGTGCAGCTTTTCGAGTAGCTCTTAAAAAGCTACTACCAAAGATGGAAGACGCTTATAGGGGTGAGGATAACCCATTCCGCAGCCACTTAGGAATTTCAGGCATAGGTGATGATTGTGCCCGCAAAGTTCAGCTTCGTTGGTTATGGTGTACAGTGCCAAAATTCCCGCCGCGAATTCATAGGCTGTTTAATCGTGGTCACCTGGAAGAAGCACGTTTCCTTTCGTTGCTCATGTTGGTTGAAGGGGTTAACCTATGGTTTGAAACCGAAGAAGGTGGGCAGTTTAGAGTTTCAGATTTTGGAGGGCATTACGGAAGCGCCCTTGACGGCATTGCCACGGGTATTCCGGATATACCCGAGGGAAAACCAGCATATACCGAGTTTAAAACACACAACGACAAAAGCTTTCGTGAGTTAAAAACTAAAGGGGTGCGGGCAACTAAGTTCGACCATTACGTGCAGATGCAAGAGTGTATGCACTATTATAATTTGCCTTACGGCCTTTATATGGCGGTCAATAAGAACGACGACGAGCTGTACGCTGAGGTTATTGAGTATGACCACGATACAGCAGTGAAATACAAGGACAGGGCCGAGCGTATTATTTTCGTTTGTGAGCCTGAGCCTAAGTTACATAATTCACCTAGCTTTTATAAGTGTAAATGGTGTGAGCAGAATGGAGTGTGTCATGGTAAAAATATTCCGCAAATCAACTGTCGGACTTGCAGTCACAGCACAGCTGAACGAGATGGGACTTGGAGCTGTGCAATTGGTGGAGACGCCATTAAAAGCAAGGTTAGTCAGCGAACTGGTTGCCAGCGACACGTATTTAACCCTCAACTTTTACCAGCATGGTCGTTCGTTGGAGGCGGATGCGATGATGGCGGGGAGCTTTTTGCTGAATACGTCACCCGAGCTGGAAAGAGAATTAAGCAAGGGCCGAACGACCTTACTAGCGCAGCGTTGCTGGAAAAAGGCTATACACGCGCCGAGTCTGAGTTCTAAATAAAGGGTTGTCTTAAAGAATGAAACCGCGCGATTATCAAGAATACGGTATAAATGAGATTTTCCGCTACTTTATGGAAGGCAACACGGGCAACCCCGTGATTGCCATGCCTACGGGTACGGGTAAGTCTATCGTTATTGCAGAGTTTATCAGACGCGCTATGTCCCAGTACAAGGGCCAGCGCATTATGATGCTGACGCACGTAAAGGAACTTATAGAACAAAATTATGACAAGTTACTAAAATTATGGCCTATGGCTCCGGTGGGCATTTACTCAGCTGGTCTAGGCCGTAAGGAAACAAACTATCCTATAACCTTCGGGGGTGTAGCGTCTGTGTACCGTGCCGCCCACCACTTCGGCCATATCGATCTTGTGTTTGTGGATGAATGCCATTTAATACCAAGAAATTCTAACACCATGTACCGCAAAACCTTGGCCTTGCTAAAAAAGGTAAACCCCAACCTGAAAGTAATCGGCCTTACAGCAACCCCTTATCGGGTTGGTATGGGTTTAATTACAGATGAAGGCGGGCTATTCGATGATATATGCTGCGATATGACGGTCATGGAGGCGTTCAACTGGTTTTTTGACCAAGGTTACTTAACTATGCTGACCCCTAAAAAGACCGAAGTTGAAATTGATGTTAGCAAGGTTGGTAGACAGCAAGGCGACTTCAATAGTAAGCAGCTACAGAAAGTTAGCGACCAAGAGCGCATCACTCGTGAGGCTGTGCAGGAAATGATATGGTACGGTGAAAATGATGACCGCAAACACTGGTTGATTTTTACCACTGGGGTTGAACATGTTAACCACATTGTTGAAGAACTTAAGGCGCAAGGCGTTAGTGCTGCGGCTGTACACAGCAAAATGAGCAACGATGAGCGTGATGCTAACATTAAGGCATTTCTTAATAAGGAAATAACCGCCCTAGTTAATATGGGCGTTCTAACTACGGGCTTTGACGCGCCCTTTATAGATATGTTGGGTATACTGCGGGCTACAGAAAGTCCCGGATTGTGGGTGCAGATATTAGGGCGTGGAACACGTCCATATTATGCCGAGGGTTACGATTTAACCACACAACAGGGGCGTTTAGACGCCATACAGTACGGTGAAAAGCCTGACTGCTTAGTATTGGACTTTGCTGGCAACACTAAGCGCCTAGGCCCAATTAACGACCCAAGAATACCAGAGGCTAAAAAGAAAGGCGGCGGTGAAGCCCCTGTGCGCGAATGTGATGGTTACAATAAGGAAAAAGACCGCGCTTGTAATATGTACATTCATGCCAGCTTACGGTTCTGCCCTCACTGTGGTAAAGAATTCCCTCCCGAAATTAAGTTCCAGGCCAAGGCTAGCGATGAAGAACTTGTGAAGCGTAAGGGTAAATCGAAACCTGACCCCGTTGTTGAGGAGTTTAAAGTAGACTTTGTGACATACGTTGCCAAAGCTAGTGCTAAAGGCCCGCTATTAATGGTGACTTATCAATGCGGGTTGCGCAAGTTTAGCCAACCGCTATGCCTTGAGCACGAGGGTTGGGCTAAGAAGAAAAGCCGAGACTGGTGGCGCAAAGCTACCAACGAAGAAGATAATGTACCTGAAAATACGTCCGAGGCGCAGGCCCGTTTCGGAGAGGTAAGGACTCCCAAGTGGATAAGAGTTTGGACAAACCGTAAACCATACCCTGATATTTTACATGTTGAATACGATGAGGAATTAAGCAATGCCTAATAGTAGCAATAACCAATTTATACACAGCCAGAGTTACAGCGAGGTTCAGGAATCGATGGCGGCGAGCGGTGTTATACGTACATGCGAGAACTGCGCCCATTGTGATAAGCCCAATGACCAGTGCGGTAAATTTAAAGCAAAGCCGCCTATTGTGGTCATAGCTAAAGGTTGTGAACATTGGGAATTAGATATTCCCTTTTAAAACAAGCACTTAAAAATTAATTACATCTTTTTTGAATTTTTTCCTAAAAGTTGTTGCATCCTAAGTCCCGTTCCGGCATTATACACACATCGGAGGCAAACAAGCCAACATGTAAAGCAAATTACAACGGGACTTCATTATGAAAACATATAGCAACAAATCAAACGCACGCCGCGCAGCACGTAAGCAATTCGAAAGCGACGAACAATTCGCACTGGTAGAAAATGCTGAAGGTCGTTGGATGTTCCACGCTACAGCTGAACATAACGACCAACTAAATGAAGAATTCTTAGATGAAACTGTTCCAGGTTTTAGCCATTGCCCGGATTGCGGCATCCACCTAAGCAATGGGGTAAGTGACTATGAAACACAAAAGCTTATTGCTAAGCAGGAAAAAGCACCCGAAGCGGCAATTAAAAAGGAATACCTTTGCCTAGGTTGCGACCACGAGTTCGGTGAGGTTGTTAAACCAGCTAAAACAACCGCACCAACTGGCAAAGGTTTAAAAATCGAAAAAGACCGCGAGGAGCGTAACGGCATTAAACGTCCTAGTGCGGGCGGCAAGTGTGCAGCAGTTTGGGAAAAATGCGAAAGTTATTATAATGAAGCGGGCGTAGTTCCCACACCAAGCAAGCTAAAGCAGTGGGCCGAAGATAACGGGCATAACTTCAACAACGTAAGCATTGAGCTTTACCGCTGGAGAAATTGGATGGGCTTCAAGGGCCGTAAGTAAGGGGGTTTTGGAAATGTTAGTATTAATCGATACGGATAATATGAAAGCTATAAAAGCCGCTGCCACTGCGCAGCAGCTTTTCTACTGGGCGGATATTTTACTACCGCGTAACAACTATTACGTTAATGACGTCACTTTTGATGGTTTAAAGGGTTTTAATACTGAAGAGCTTAAGCGTATTTACGCCAACACAACAGGTGACCCGATACCCAAACGTTGTGAAGGTTGGGAAATGATGTTTGGCCTCGTATATAATGCCGTTAGTAACTTAATGGACGATACGGATTGTACGGCCCTGTACGGCAAGCTGGGGCGCGAACCTAGCCAACCCAATGCAAACGAGCGTCCTAAAGATACAGCGCCCAGTGTGCAGCGTACAGGCGGCACAGGTAAGCGCAGCAGCGGACAACGCGAGCTTATTTTTGAATATGCCGACAAAAAGTGGGCCGAACTGGGCAAACCAACAGACCCTAAAGAAATCGGTCGTATGCGTAAGGCCATAATGGATGAGCTTGAGCCGCAGGGGGTAAAACGTACTACATGCAGCACCACACTTGGCGCATGGCAAAAACAACTTCAACTCGGATAATGTGTGCGTGGCGGGGGTTGCAAAGTCGCCCGTCCAATAATAAGCTTTACTCACTGGCGCAAACAGTAATCATTTACTCAATTAATCGTTTTAGGAACTATTACAATGAAAAAGAAATCACTAGCAGTAGCATTCGCGCAATCACTAGCGCTTTCAACCCGTCCAGGTGCTGACACCCAAGAGGGTGCAAAAGAAGAGAAAAAAGAAAAAGCACCAAAGCCTGAGCGTATTACTCAGAACGATGTAACCCGCCCGCTATCAGGTACACTATGCGGTCAAGTATGGGATAAGGCAGACGAAATGAGCAAAGCTAAAGGCGCTCCGGTAGCGGTAGCTGATCTACTTGTTGAAACCGATAAGCTTGGCCTTAACCCTGCAAACGTTCGTTGCGAGTATAGCCGTTGGCGTAAATTCCACGGTGTAACGGGTCGTATCAAGTCTGAAGCTCAAATTGCTAAAGACAAAGAGCGTGAAGCTGAAAAGGCCCGCAAGGCTGAAGAAAAAGCCGCCAAGAAAAAGCAGCGCGAAGAAGAACAGGCCGCTAAGAAAGCTGAACGTGAGGCTAAGAAAGCTGAGCGTGAAGCTGAAAAGAAAGCTAAGGCTGAAGAAAAGGCTAAAAAGGAAGCCGAAGCTAAAGCCAAAAAAGAAGCGGATGCCGCTGCAAAAGCAGCCGAAGCCGCCAAAAAGTAAAGCCGTGTGCTAGGGGTTGCCATGCCCCGCTCCACCCCCGCCTTGTACTGAAGTCCCATTTTGCCTAGGCGGGGGTTTTTATTAAGCTGTTACACCCTTTCAGCATTTTTAACCCAAGGGATTAAAATGAACTTACAAAGACCAACGCCCGATAAATCACATATTTATGACGGCACTATCGAACTACACTCAATCTTCCTTACTATGCAAGGTGAAGGGCCGCACGCAGGGCGACCAGCGATTTTCGTTCGCCTAGCCCATTGTAATCTTGCCTGCCCAGCTTGCGACACTGAATACACGCAGGGAGCAAAGAAAGTCAAACCTCAGTATATAGTTGACAAGGTTAAGGAGTTGAAATGTTCAACTAACCTTGTTGTGATTACAGGGGGTGAACCTTTTCGCCAACACTTAGGTGAACTGGTTGAGCTTTTGGTAAGCCAAGATTTCCATATTCAATTTGAAACTAACGGCACGTTGCCACCAACTTTCGACACTTGGTACGTGGGTAACGGTAACGTTGACATTATTTGCTCACCAAAAAGCCGCAAGTTGGATAAGGGATTGGCTGAGCATGTAACCGCGTTTAAGTATGTGGTCAGTTACCTACACATTGACGTTGAAGACGGCTTACCCTCGCGTGTACTTGATTTAAAAGCTGGCAAAATTGCCAGACCACCTAGTTATTACACTGGGCCAATTTATGTCCAACCTATGGACAGCAAAGACGAAGAGGTTAATAACTTACACCTTGACGCCGCAATCCGTTCTTGTATGCTGCATGGTTACACGCTATGTCTGCAAGTTCATAAAATCATTAATATGGAGTAAACCATGAAACCTAACCCATTAGTAAACCTCCCTGATGATGCCAGTAACCACACTTGCGTGATAGTGCTGTCCGGCGGGCAAGATTCAGTTACTTGCCTTGGCTTGGCCTTGCAGCATTTTAAAACGGTTGTAGCTGTGTCGTTCAGTTACGGGCAAAAGCACAGCGTCGAATTAAACAGTGCCGCCAGTATATGTGAAGCGCACAATGTTGAACACCACATCATTGAAACTAACGCCCTAATTCAAATTGGCGATAGTGCTTTACTGTGTAACAGTGAACAAGATGTTGGTGAAGGGCATACTAACAAGGAAGGTCTACCAGCTAGTTTTGTACCAAACCGGAACGCTTTCTTTTTAACTATGGCTCACGCATTTGCCCAAAAAATTGGGGCGGCGTATCTAATGACTGGTGTGTGCCAAACCGACTACAGTGGATACCCTGATTGTCGAGATGTATTTATCCGTAAATTGGAGGACGCGCTTAATTTGGGTTCGAACTCAACCATTGCAATTCTAACCCCTCTTATGTGGTTGGATAAAGCGCAAACTTTCAAAATGGCTGAGGACTATGATTTCTTAGACATTGTACTGAATGAAACTCATACCTGTTATAATGGTAAGCACGGCCCCGATTATTATAATGAATGGGGCTACGGTTGCGGTGAGTGCCCAGCGTGTGAGCTACGCGCTAAGGGTTGGCAAGAATTTTTAGATAACGGAGCTTAATATGTTGGTGCAATGTGTTGGCGGGCCGTATGATAAAAAGCTTATGAATCTTAACAGCCCGCATTCAGGAACTTTGCGTATGCGTGTTAAAGAGTTTGTCGGCCGCTATGTTTGGAGCACAGGTGAGACGGGTGCAAGCCTGCCCAAAATCGAATGGGTGCAAGAATGGACATCGTAACTCACGGGGTTGTAGGTGCTGCGGCGGGTAGCATGTACGGTCACCCAATTGTGGGCGCTGTAGCGGGGGTTATGCCCGATTTAGTGTTGGGGGTAAGGCGTAGGCAGCGCCCCAACCCCGCGTATCGCTACACGCACAGCCTGCTAGTGTGCGTGGTGTTCAGTGGGTTTGCAATAATGCTCAACTTTGATATAGGTTTAGCTATCTTTATGGGTTGGCTTCTACATATAGTGGTTGACATTCCCACACATGGAAACGAGTGGGCTCCGCGTCCCTTATACCCATTTAACACTGAATTAATGTTTAATTTCCCTCACCATGAATGGGAGTTTTTTAACGAATCCTGGTGCTGGGGTTTAATACTATCAATAGGAATTTGTATTATATGCGTTCTGTAATTACCCACTGGATTCCAATTATTACTTTTTGTCCGGTTAACAATTTACCTGATCCAATCTTTATCGAAGTACATACTAATGATTTTATGGAGCTGTACGAAGTGCGCCGTAAAATTCGAAAATGTGCATCGTTCAAGAATATGTTTATGGAAGACGTTGCCAAGAAAGTTCTGCAGGAAGTTGGTGGTGATAAAGTTGTGGTTCGCTTGTGGTTTAACAAGCACCGAGTTGAAATAACAAAGGAGGATTTATAATGCTGGTTACTGAGTCTGAAATTACTGAAACAATGGACAAAGCGTCTGATGTTGCAAACGAAGGTGGAAGCCAATATCCGGGAATGACTTATGAAGAAGGTGTGCGCGATGCGCTGTCATGGGTTCTAAGCGGTGAAGAAAACCCAATGGAGGACGAATAATGGGCCAACATACGGTTATTCGTTACCATGATTTTTGCGCTGGTCATCGTGTAGTTGGGCACGAAAGCAAGTGCCGCCACTTGCACGGGCATAACTATCGCGTACACTTTCACGTCCGAGTTCGTAAAGGTTTGGAGAGAACTGAACATGAGTTAGACGGTGTAGGGCGCGTTATTGACTTTAGTGTGGTCAAGGAAAAGCTGTGCAACTGGCTGGAAGAAAACTGGGATCATAAGTTCCTACACTGGGACCAAGATAAACTTGTTGGTACGGTTATCAAAGCATTTGAATGCGAGCATATTGACATGGGTGATGAAGTGTTAATTCCTGGTATTCAGGATGCAAACCATGCGCTTGACAGCTTTGTGGAACTGCCATTCAACCCAACAGCCGAAAATATGGCTTGGCACTTAGTTGAATGTGTTGGCCCAATTGCGCTTGATGGCACTGACGTTGAATTGTACGGTGTCGAACTTGAAGAAACTCGTAAATGTAGCGTCAGCTACTTTAAGGATTAAAAATGGACACGAAAGCAACTACTAAAAAACCAATCTCATTCTTGGTGCGTGAAATTCTACACGAAATTGAACCTAATGATGGGGAACTGCGTGAAGGTTTAGTTGAAACTCCAGATCGTGTAGCTAAGGCAATGGCGCACTGGTTCGGCGGTTACGATATGGACGCTGGTGACATCCTTAAAACCTTTGAAGATGGTGCTGAGGGCTACGACCAAATGATTGCAGTGGTGGATATTCCCTTCTACAGCAAGTGTGAGCACCACATGGCTGACATTTTTGGTACGGCGACAGTTGCTTATATACCTAACGGAAAGATTGTGGGCCTGTCTAAGCTTAGCCGCTTGGTTGATATGTACGCCCGCCGTCTACAAGTACAGGAACGGTTAACTAACCAGATTGCAGACTCTTTGCAAGAACACCTGGACCCGATAGGCGTTGGGGTGCATATTAAAGCCCGTCATATGTGTATGGAAAGCCGTGGTATTTGCCAGCAGGGTCACCACACTGTCACCACCGCGCTCAAGGGTGCAATTAAAGATGAGGGTCGTACCCGTGCCGAATTTCTTAATTTAGGCAAATAGTTCAAATTAGGGTTGACCCTTAGAATGGTTCGTGTACTATACACATATTGAAGCAACACATTTTAAGGGTTAACCCATGTCAAACGAACTAGAGCATACTTACCTAATGGAACGTGCAACTAAAACTTACAAAAGTTGGACAAACCGCCAAAAACTAACTTTTCATTATTTCAATCCTAACGGCCTCTACGAACGAATGAAAAATGTAAGGGAGTGGATCGAGACGCTTTGCGAAGCAGGAAGATTACCTGAGTCGTTCGAATACACCTACACATTTCTCAATGAGACTGAAATGATGAATGAATTGTGGGGTAAAAAGCGAATTGAAACTGTGTCGCTTAACACACTAATTAATGTCTGCGAACGCCGCATTGCCCTAGTTACTAAGGCGGTTAATGAAAAACTAAACTAATTCTTAATCTAGCACTTAAAAGGCCGTTCAGGTAGTATACCTTTACGGTCTTTTTTTTATTTTTTGGAGCAAAATGGCAGCACCTAACCCAATACAAGTATATCTTGCTGCGGTTTACACTAACCAATATATCGAAGGTGGTGACCGTTACCCGCAGTTCAATGAGCATGAAAAGCAGCTGGAAAAACGGTTCCGTAACCACAACATACTAGAATCCTGGCACTATGTTGGCAAACAAAAATATGTCGATTATATGCGGGCCAATAATGCTAAAATATTCCTGGATTCCGGTGCGTTCTCATCCTACACGCTTGGGGTTAAACTTAAGGTTGAAGATTATGTCAATTATATTAAGTGGAACCAGGATATTATACGGGTCGAAGACGGGAACCTAATGGCTTCGGTGTTAGATGGTATTGGTGACCCTCAGGAAACTTTTGAGAACCAAATGCAAATGGAGCGTCTAGGTGTTAGGCCGTTACCGTGTTTCCACGCAGGCGAAGATGAACGATACCTGGAATGGTACATACAGCGATACGATTATATAACGTTAGGGGGTATGGTAGGGGCTAGCACTAAACAGCTAGAAATCTGGCTCGACCGTATGTGGAACGACTACTTAACCGATGGTAGCGGCAACCCGCGCATAAAAGTACACGGTTTCGGTATTACCTCAATACCACTTATGGAGCGATATCCTTGGTACAGTTGCGACAGCTCGTCGTGGATCCAAGCCACCTCGTTCGGTGCAATAGTACACCCTGAGTTCGGGCCTATTAATATATCCGATAAAAGCCCGAGTTTGCACGACCTAAATCAGCACCTTTTTAACCTACCTGAACCCGAGCGCTTACGCATTGAGGAAACCTTAAAGGCTGATGGGTTCGACCCTCAGCGGTTAAGCGAGGTATACCAAAGCCGTGCCGCCTATAACCTACTCGCTTACATGAAAATCCAGGACAACATTAACGCAAAGAATATTGTCCATAAAGCTAATATAGCACGGAGTTTATTTACATGAAAGACGTACTTAAAACGCTGCGCTTTGTACAGGGCGCAGTGGCAAAAAAAGACCTTGTACCAGCCCTTACACACTTTCACATTGAAAACGGGCGCATACAGGGTTACAACGGGCGTATTGCCCTATCAGCACCCATAGAATTAAACGTTGAGGCTAACCCTAAAGCCGCGCCGCTAGTGCGGGCTATTAGCCGTTGTGAGGAAACCGTTCAGCTTGGCCTAACCAAAACCAACCGCCTAAGTATTAAAAGCGGCAAATTCCGCTCTTATATTGATTGTACAGACGATGTAAGTGCCCATGTTGAGCCTGAGGGTAAGTTCGTGGACATAGATGGCGAACTATTTATTGAAGCCCTTAAAAAGCTTGAGCCTTTAGTGGGCCAGGACGCCGCAAGGCCATGGAGTAACGGCATACTGTTTCGTGGTCAATCCGCATACGCAACCAACAACGTAATCCTTGCTGAATACTGGCTTGGTTCCCCGTTCCCTGTGGAGGTAAACGTACCCCATTTAGCCATTAAGGAGATACTTCGCCTTAAAGAACCGCCTGAACGTTTCCAGATGGCCGATAGTAGTTTAACGGTGCATTATAGTGACGGGCGTTGGTTGCGTTGCACATTGATTGCAAACCCTTGGCCCGACATTGCACCGGTGTTCAATGTTGACTATAGCGCAGTGCAACCCATTCCAGAAAGCTTCTTTACTGGGCTTGATACGTTAAAAGATTTCACCGACAAATATAATCGCATTGTATTCGAACCTGGACGTATGCGCACCCATAGTATTGACTACGAGGAAGGTGCAGCGTTTGAGTGTGACTATATACAAAACCGTTCAACCTTCACCTTACCAATGTTACAGAAGCTTTCAGGCTTAGCCGATAAACTTGACCTTACAGCATACCCAAACCCGAGCCCGTGGATGGGTGAAAATATTCGGGGCGTTATTATTGGGTTGCACTGGTTAGAAGGGGAGGAATAATGCGGGCTGATGCTTTAGGTTTATTCTGGCAGGATATGCCAAAAATAAAGAAAGAAAAAGAGGATGAGAAGTTCCTTTTGCCAGCGATACGAAGTTGGGAGTTAAACACCTACTTACCCTATTTGCGCGAAGCTTTGGAATTTAATGTCGACCTGATGTCGGACGACGAACTTATATATGCAGTAAACGCCAAGCACCCATTTGTATTTGATATCGAGAGCTATAAGAATTATTACCTTATAGCTTTTGAAGACGTTGTGACAGAGAAAGTAATTTACTTTGAGCGTATTGGTGAAGGCGCGTTTAACCAGCCGCCTGAAAAGCTGCGTTGGGTACTTGAGAATGCCAAGGTGGTAGGTTTTAACTCAAACGGTTACGATATGCCAATAGGAACTCTATCGGTTAACGGCTTTAGCGTTGAGGATTTAAAGAACGCAACCAATGCTATTATCGCCGAGGGTTGGAAGCCTTGGCAAGTTCTTAAAAAGGCCAAGATTAAACCCCTTAAATCTGACCACATTGACATCATGGAGGTTGCACCGCTGTTCGGTAGCCTTAAGATGTACGGCGGGCGTGCTGGCGTGCAGAAAATGCAAGATTTACCATTCCATCCGGATGTAACCCTTAGCGACAACCAGATAGCTATAACACGCTTCTACTGTATTAATGACTTGGATAATACTAAGGTTTTGTTCAAGCTGTTAGAAAAAGACCTGTTACTACGTGAAGAACTTGGTGCTGAGTACGGGTTAGACTTGCGTAGTAAATCGGACGCGCAGATAGCCGAGGCCGTTATAGGTAAGGAGCTGGAAAAGCTTTTGGGCCATGCACCACAACGCCCAAGCATTGAACCTGGAACCGCCTACAGATTCTACGCACCTAAGTTCTTACAGTACCAAACACCGCTAATGAACGGCGTGCTGGACATGGTGAAGAATACCCTTTTTGTGGTCAGTGAAAAGGGTTCAATAGGTTTGCCACCACAACTCAAAGACCTTAAGATTACCATTGGCGACAGTGTATATAAGATGGGAATAGGTGGGTTGCACAGTACGGAAAAAAGTACCAAACACGAAGCTAATGACATTTTCTGTATTGAGGAGCAAGATGTTACCTCATATTACCCGTTTATTATCCTTAACAACGAACTTTTCCCAGACCACCTTGGTCGGGCCTTTTTGGAGGTGTTCCGCAGTATTGTTTTCCGCCGCTTGGAGGCCAAGGCCGCAGCCGCCAAGTATTCGGAATTAGCGGATGAAACCGACGACCTCGAACTTAAGGCTAAATACGAACAGCTTGCCAAGGATAACAAGCGTACCTCCGACAGCCTTAAAATCGTAATCAACGGGACGTTCGGTAAACTTGGGAGCCAATACTCAATATTCTACTCGCCGAACCTGTTAATACAAACCACGCTAACAGGTCAGCTTTCGTTGCTACTGCTAATCGAGACCATGGAGTTAAATGGTATAAGGGTCATTTCGGCTAATACAGACGGCGTGGTGCTTAAGTACCGGAAGGAGCTTACCGAGCTGAAAGAGCAGATTGTCGAGTGGTGGCAGCAAGTAACAAACTTTGAGCTTGAGTGCAGCCCGTACAAGCTGCTCGCAAGTAAGGACGTTAACAACTATATAGGCATCGGAACCAACGGTAAGGTAAAGGGTAAAGGACTGTATGCAGACCCTGGACTTAAAAAGAACCCCGCCGCCACAATATGCTCGGAGGCGGTTAAAAACTATTTAAGTGATGGCACACCCATTGAAGAAACTGTTCGCAAGTGTACGGACATGCAAAAGTTCATCACAGTGCGTAACGTTAACGGGGGCGGTGTATTCTGCAAGTATTACGTTCCTGAGAATTTGCGCGACCTTACACTTGAGCAAAAGCGACAGCACCTTAAAGATACAGGTTGGGTTAACTATTATCATGACCACATGTGGGTTCAGCAGGCTTGGATTGACGAGGGCAAAGAAGTTGACCGCATGGCTACAAATACCGATAACGCATTTAATATGTCCAAATATATGCCTTACTACCATGAATTTTTAGGTAAGGCGGTGCGCTGGTATTATGCAAAAGTACCTGAGCACCATCGTTATCGCATTATGTACGCCAATAAAGGCAGTACAGTTCCAAAGTCTGACGGGGCGCACCCCCTTATGGAAATGGACGGAGTGATCCCTCGTAACCTTGACTTTGACTGGTACATAAGTGAGGCCGAGCGTATAATGCGTGATATAGGTTTTAAGGAATTTGGAAAATAATTCACAAAGGGGTTGACTTAAAGTCAGCCCTTTTTTAATATGCTTACCCATAGACACAAAGCACGGCAAAAGGCAACAACATGCAACACTTTCCAATGTACTTTACATTCACGGGGCAAACTTACAATCTTGTAAACAGCTTCGACGACAATACAGCGCTGTACGAGTGCGGCAACCAGTACGTAACTATGCAAAGTAAGCGCGTATGCGGTAGCGACCGTTACACTGTAAAGTTCCACGATGGTTGCCTTGACCCGCAAGCCGAAACCTTTAAAGCCCGTTTTACTGGCGCAAACGAACTAGAAATTAACTAAGGAGCTAACATGCCACACATTCAAAAACTAACGCACGGCAAGGTTGAAACTTTCACTATTGCTGTTAGGCAAGAGGCTAATAAAGAGATTTCAAATCCCTACACTGAGCTCAGCTCTAACGCGTTCCAAGAGTACCGAGAAGATCTTAAGGACGCGTTAGCGGCGCATGACTACGAGCGTGTCGCAGTATGCGCGGCCCTACTAGCACAAGCGGAGGGTTTATAATGGTTACAGTACAGGACCAACTTTCAGTAGTGCGCTCAAAGCTTAAGGCGCTAGGTAAGGATTCACAATTCTATGTTGACATTATTGACGATTATGACGAGGCGATGGAACCCGCCGAGGTGGTAGCCTTGCATGACCTTAATGACGATGCTGTGGCAATTGGCTACGACAGTGCTATGCAATACCTAGGCTTTTCACTTAATACCTAGCAAATTCGGCCGCTTTCGGGGGTACACGCTGTTAACGAAAGCGGCCTAACCCAACCATACCGCAAAACTTTTTAAGGGGCTTAAAATGCGTATTAGCGACAATTTAAAAACGGGTTTCGTAACCGTAATTATACTTACAATTCTTATTTTTGGTGGCGCAGAAAGTAGCGAGGATTTGGAAATTCGGCACAGGGCATATTGTGACAATGTAGAACTGTACTGGAATAGTAGGGGTGAACAAGGTCACCCCGATTTTAACGATATTTACTTTACGGAGTGCGAGTGACTGTGAATGTTTTACTGACGCGGGCCTTAACCCCTAAGCGGTCAGTTTCAACCAACATGCGGTAGTTAGTTGCTAGCCCACCGTGGTCGGCAGTTTCATCCGCCTCAGTGTACGTAACAAAGTAACCCGTTTCGCCTAAAAATTCTTTAAGCAAGGAGTTCGTGTCAGCATTGTATATGTAAACATTAACAACCGTATCGGGCTCCATACCCATATTACCCATGAAGTAATGGCTAACTTGGTCTTCCAGGCTTAGCCTGTTACGGCGAGCCCAACCAATATTAATATCCCCTGTAAAGTTCCCGCTAAGGCTAACATCATTATTCAATGTTATGTTCCCAACTGGGTAGGGTAGTGCGTGACGTTGCTCAACTGTGTGGGAAACCGCAGTGTCGTCAGCAAGTGGTAAACGCCCGCTCATTGTGCTGGGTAACATTTTAACGTTAGCACTTTCGCCAACCACCAATTCTTGCTCACTTAGCACAGCGTTCTCATCGTAGAATACAATATTAACGCCCGCAGCGTGGTCTTTCGGATATGTGTCTAATGCACCGCGATGCACGTTAACGGTTTTATTAACAACGTCAACGCTGTTAATAAGCACAAGTTCACCATCTATATCAGCAACTGTACCAGCCGCAACTTGATCCAATGATTCAGAGGTTGCAAGTTGAATAGTGACAGGGGTTGCAGTTGTTGGCAATGGTAGCGGGTTCGCCAAAGTGCCATAAGGTACAAAGTCTGATTCACCTTCATACTCGTAACCAGAACCTAAATCTACATAGTACGCCACATCAAAACTATCCCCGCTAGGCCGAGCCCCGCCAGCAATTACAAATTCTGAATCGTCCTCTAATGAGTTGGCATCAGAGCGGCCTAGTATTTGGATCAAGTCCCTGTAGGTTGCAGTCATTACCAACTTAGCAGGGCACTCGCGAGGGTCGGTCGATGGCGGTTGCCAATCGGGCTCAGGCGGTGCGCTATACTCAGTAAGGTCTTGTGCGAAGGGGTCTTGGCTAAACTCAATAACGCATGTTCTGCTAGTGGCTGTGCCGTAATCAATATTGACCACACGGCACACCACATTCGCCACGCCGTACTGAAGGTAATTTAGCTTGAACACGTCCCCTATGTTCATTCCTTGCAGAACAGAGCGAGGTATACTTATCTTACCCGTAATAAGGGGTGAACTTAACGCGCTAAGCTCGCGGCTAGCGATTTCCGTTGCAAGGGCGCGGTCGTTAACCATTGGCATTTGCAAGGTCACTGACACTGGCGAACCTTGTTGGCGGCTAATACTTATATCCTGCACCGTAACGCTATCAGATTCCGAAGTACTTCGGTCGTAGTATTTAACCGTTACCGAGGAGGTTAGCTCCCCAACTGTAGGTCGGTTAAACTTCAGCATTTTAACTTTGTTTGAGTCGTTAATTACCGGGATGGTGTTTGGGTTATAATCGCGGCGAAGTAATTTAAGTTCAAAGAGTCCAGTTTTAGGATTTATATAAAGTGCCGCGTTTATATGCTGCAACACGTCATCGATAATCTCTTCGATATCTTTACTTTTATCCCAAAGAAAAGACAACCCGAATTCCTCGTTGTATAACTGGCTAGCAGTGTCGCTAAAGGTTCCTGCAAGGTCTAAAGTAGTCAGGGGGTAGCCCATTCCCCATATAGTATTCGTTAGTAATTCCACCACAATGTGAGCCGGATTCATATCAGGGCTACCGTCACCATCAGTGCGGAATATTTTAGCAATATTACTTGTCCATCTTGGAGCCTGCCCAACACCAGTTTCCATTATTCGAATTACGCGATAGTCGAACTCCTTAATATATGGGCTAGTACCTAAATAGCATTGCTCTATAACGTGCTGTAACACACCTCTAAACGCAGGCATTAAAGTTGTATCACCAGGAAGGTTCTGCTCAAGGTATGGCTCAAGTGTTTGGGTTTCGTCACCGAAGTTAAATACAGAGCTTCCTAAAATGCCGCCTTCACGGTCATCGCCACCGAACAGGTTTTCTTTCCAGGCGAACACCCGATCATTGCTCGTCACGTTACCCTGCCATACAACTTTCTTGTCAGCCCGCCATCGTGTAACCTCATCTACAGGGCCGTGGCATAGTGCAAGCTGCATCCCTAAGTAATAACGATATCCAACCGTACTTTTCTTTTTACTCCGGCCCATCTAATTTCTCCAGAAGGTGTTTAATTAAAGGGTCTTCAATGTCCCTTAGCTCGCTCGCCGGGATGCCTTCACTTCGTAGTTTGGTAAAGTCAATATTATGCTGTTTGCAAAACCGACGAACTCCAGACATGCAGAAGGAGCTATTTTTTCTTATAAACGGTATTGTAATAACCCCGTCTTTATTTTCTGATTGGCTCAACTCGTAAATCTCCGTACCAGACAACGTTCGGTGACTTAATGTCAACCGTTCCAAATACAACCGCAATTTCTCGCCCGCGCTCAGCTGTGGGAACTTCGATTTCATTAATGCCCGCTGGCTTGCGCGTTTGAGTTTTTGGTCGAGGTGTGTAAACATAAGCAACGATTGCTATAACCGCCGCAACAACCCATCCCCACATATCTAACTCCTAGACAATTGAATTACCCGTAAACGGGTTTCTAGTTGGTATAAAAGGCCATCCACCAAAGTTGACCACATTATCGAATTTATCCCTGCATGTTTCACGGGCCTTGTCACAGCCTGGAAGTAATTTCACAGGCTCGCCAACATTAACTTCCGTACTACCCCGACTGATGGTAATTTTGCGCCCCACCTGTTTAATGATAAGGCGGGTGCTACCATCGGCAAAAGTTATTAGCCCAGCAGTGTAATATCCGTCAGGTGCTGTGCCAATTGTACCTATGCGAAATGTATGGTTGTCAATCTTTTCAACGATGGTTTCTTCGTAAAGGTAATCGGCCTCGTTAAGTCTACAACCAGCGTCAAAAACCTCGTGGCGGCACAAAGTTTCATACCTCGGGCGCAGGCCAGCCCGTTTGAGCGAAGTGAAGACCGATTCGCACATTACAACAATTTTATTTTCTTTACCTTCAATACTAATTAACCGCCCCTTCCAGACGATATAGTCGTTAACTATTTCGTCGTCTATATCGTACTCAACAGCCCGCACCGTTAAAATAATCGGAATGTCTACGCTCTGCCCCATAAGTTCAAGTGCGTAGGTATTTTTACGGTCGAAAGTTAAGTCAAGGCCATTTTTAAAGATGTCGTTGTCCTGTCGTGTTGCAGACCTTTTTATGTTGGTTGCAGCATACACCTTTCCATCGTAACTAACGTTTTCTGCTGAGGAAGTGAATAAAGTCTCACTTTCAGCCTGAACAAATTCGTAAAGTTCTACCACCCTAATCATTTGTAGACCTCATATTAAGCGATGCCCTCGTGTTACCGTTACCATCCATACTAAGCTCTAGCCGATCGCTAGCACTTCTGTAAGGGTTAATATAACACATATAGGCAACATCCACAGGCTCAAGCGAGTTCAAAGGATTGTTAGTACGGTCAACTATTAAAACCTCGTTTTCACCAGCCCCTTGCACCCCAGTAACAGGGTGTATCAGGTGGTCTCCGTTTCGAAGTTTTATGAATATGTTGAACGGAGTTTCCTTTAATATACCTTTAACATTTTTAACCGTCATAGTAGTGCTTGAAGCGTCTTCCCCGTACCCAACAACAAGTTCCAGGTCAGGCGTGTGCGTTGGCAGAAGAACTTTCCCAGCTTTACCTTTGAGATATGCAAAGAACGCCCGCAAGCGCAGAACATCTTCATAGGTGTCAAACTCCCAAGCTAGCGTCTGCGTGTGGTTATGGTAATCGAACTCATTGAAATAGGTACTTGGCCCTAACCCATTAGCTACAACATCATAACCAACGTTGAAGCTGTTACGAGACGAAGTACCTCTCATAACGCTAGGTTGGTCTATAACTGGCACACCTTGGTATTCAGGATATAAATTGTTAAACGCTGGTATTTCAAAGTTGTTAATTGTCCAGTCAATATTGACCACATTAACGCCGAACGCAGTGTTTGAAATTGAAGCGCCTTGCAGCGCCCTAGCGAAGCGTGCTGGCGCAATAACTACGTAATCCATAGGGTAGGGTACAACGCCGTCGATCTCTATGCCTGTCGGCGTTACGGCGAGCACACGGCGACCAATGGCCTTGAAAGGGCTTTCGTATATTAATACATAACCGTCAACCTCGTATTCACCATTACTGGTGTCGAACTCAATAAGCGTTGCGTCCTGTTCAATACGTGTAATTAGCGAACCCTGCTCCCAGTAACCCACCGCAAAGTCACCGTCAGTCCAGCTGGCTAGCACGTTTTGCATAGCGCTAAATTCTTGGTCGTCAACATGGTAAGTTGTTGACATTACGTTGCGGGGGTTCTTACGTAACACTGTACGTTCTTCAAAACCTTGGGCTTGCACAACATCCGTAAGGTACTCATAGCTGTCACCCATTTCGCCCTGAGTTATAAAGGGCCATATTACAAGGCGCTCACCCACCACCCGCGCGAGGCCAAAACCTTGGCTGAAGAACCAACTAAATTGAGCGTTAATCGTTCTATCGGTTGAACGCCCAACCCTTAAGGTGTAAGTTAAGCTTCCCCCGTAAGGCTGCAAGCTAGCACCAGGAGCAGGGCCGTCAAGCACCATACCTTTGTCGTTTTCCTTGCCAATGCTAACCAACTGCTCAGGCGTATCGCTCATTAACCAAACTTCAAAAACATGCTCACTCGTCCCAAGAGCACTACCTAAGTCAACCAAACTCGGGCTAACAAAAACCGAACCTTTCATGTGGTTATCCCAAAAAGGGTCCACGGCGTATGCTTGGTCTAAATATTGACTCGTCTTAGTTGCATTTCCACTAAATTGAGCCATGAGCGGCATTTTAATTTCTTCGTGTGGGGCTGGTTGTATTGGTTCAGTAGGTACTGGAACGGTAATTACGTATTCCGTCAGTACCCCAGCATAAGATTGAGTATTTGCCATTAACCCGCCTTATTTAGCAATATCGCTAGTGAGTTACGATCACCTGAATTTTGCCCATTCTTTGGAACGAACACTGAATAGGTTACACCATTGAAAACTAAATCTTGCCCGTGGCTCACAAACTCACGGGAAGCAATGCGGAAATCCGGGCTCCCGTCCGATAAATAGAGGTTGTTATTAGTATCAAAGCTTTTGAACATTATTCCAAAGCTTACCACTGTGCTTGATACTGCCAAGCTTGCTGAAATAATTAAATCGCTTGGTATAACCCTAGAGCTTAACGATATAAGTTCATTTCCCGAATTCACAAAGTTTAGATTTGTGAATGAACCCGCCCCACTGCCATCAAGGGCCAAGTAAAATACACCAGTATAATTACCATTGTAAATGAATGCTCCGCCATAATCGTAATTGATGTTTCCAGGGTCAAAACGCCAAATTGCTGCACCACCTTCAAACGGGGTACACTTAACTAAACTTCCAACATAAACTCGAGTGTCAAGTTCAATTTCATATACGAAATAGTTTTGACCACAACATATTCGCAAGTTGCCCGCGTTTGTATGTGTAGCTGTTCTGTATGGCCCGCGTAATGTGGAGGTTCCGGTAAAACTTGTTCCACCGTCATATCCAATACCCATTCTTACCGTACTAAAGCGGTCGCTACTAATGGCAAGCGTACATGTTAAGTCATCCGCCGTGTGAGTAAAAGCAACCGTTCTAGCTGGCTTTGTAGGCTCCGCCGACCAGCCGTTGTTAATAACATCGGCTCGGGCCAAAAAGGTATCAAATTTAGAAGTAAGATCGTTGATATCCGCCAATGGATATTCCTGGTATACAAACGCCATTAAACTAACTCCATTGCAATCATATGGTTCGGGCCAGTACGGTAAACATTTTGACAAGTAATGTAAGTTTTTCCATCAATATCAAGCTGAGTAAAGGTTCCAACATCGTCAAGAAATATACCGTAAACTCCAAATAACTCGCCAACCATTCCTAAGTCTTTATTGTAAAAGGTATAGGGGAAACTTGGTACTTTACCTGAAGGGCTGGCAACCATGTCAGTTGACCGGAAAAGAATATCGTTCGGGTATGTTAAATAAGGGGTGTGCCATATCCCGTCAGCAAAACGTAAAAATTGCCCAACCTCTGAAGGCGTAGAATACCTTTCAATACTTGCCATGTTCGAAAGTCCAGCGCTTTGGCTGTTCCACATTAAACTTGAGTCAACACCCTCACCAAAACAAGTGAGTTGAATAGGCCAATGGCCTTTAGAGCAATACGGCTTAATACGACCCATGTAGAAGCAATGTGACGTCCCCGACACTTGCATGATACCTTTGATATGGTAGGCGTCACAGAAGAAATAATAGTCAATTGAATTCTGCCATAAATAAACGTAGGTTTCAGGGTTTGCCGAAGGTTGCGCATCAACAGTTCCCGCCCCTGTGTTTGGAGTATTACTCATTAACCATTTATAGCTGGAGTTACTGTAATCGGCTCCAAAATTACAGTAAATATTATCACTTCCATCACCGTTACTGTATAGAAACAATTCGTAATCCGCTTCCATTGGCTTAGCTGGGTCGGCTGGTGCTGGGTTATTCCAGCGCTCAACCGTCCAACCGTTAGCGGAAGCAAAAGCCCGCAACTTATCCATTAAGTCCAGGTAATCGGTCGCTGTGCCGTTTGTGTATGCCATTAGCTCACCATTTGTTTAAGCGTCGAGCGGTTGTTTGACATTACGTTCATAATAACTTCTTCCCCGCTTGAACTTGTTAGATAATCCTCAACTACCGCTGGGTCTAACGTGTTAATAATTCGGATATTTGTGGGTTGCTTAGCACCGCCACCACCTTCCGCAGCCTCTTCTATTTTGCGGCGTGTATCACGGCGGCTAGTCACTTGTGCTGGCCCTTCCACAAACTCCGGCCCGTACTCACCAACTATACCGAACTTGCCTGTGGGAATGTAACCCCCATTATCATAAGCACCCGAATAGTTAGTCGATTGTATGGTATTAATTAACCCCGCAGACTGCGCAGTTACAGCAGCAACCGCCGGAATCATTGCAGGCCAACCCAAACTAATAGCCTCTGAAATACCTTGCTGTATGTTGATAACAGCCTCGGCCACACTAAACGCCTTGGACGCTGCAAATAGTGCTTTGTAAGCACCGCTTTGCTCGCCTACAAATTGCTTTGTAAGGTCTGCAAGTGCCCCAAAACCCTGTGAACCAGCGTTAAGCATCATTCGCATTCTTGCGTTTTCCAAGGCTTCTATTTTGTCGTTACGCGCCTTAGTAAGTTCAAGCTCTAGCTCAGTTCGTTGGGTTTCAGTAAGCTCCGTATTTTCCATTATTGCAGCACGGCGGGCTTCGAAATCGTCGTTAATTCGGGTAAGCTCATCCTCAGACGTTGTTGGGGTTGCAAACTGCCCCATGATATCCGTCGCGTACTGATCATTTAAACGGTCAAGCAAGTCCTGGCGGGCTTGGCTATTTTCTTCAGTATTCGCAAGGATAATTTCTTTACGGCGTTGGTAACTCTCGTTGATAACCTCTTCTTCGGTGCGTAATTGCTCAACTAAATTTTCAAAGTCTTTATTTGAACCCCCATCACCACCGCTCTCAGGTTCGAAAGGTGTTGTAACAGCGCCAGAAGGCTCATCTTCATTCTGGCGTCTAGCGCTACGCGATTCCTCATATTTCTTACGAACATTTTCAGCGGCTTGAATCATTTCCTCGCTAGCTTGTATTGTGGCATCACGCTCATCCAATATTCCACTAATACTATCGAGACGCACTTGCTTGGTACGCTCGGCGCTATCCTTAGCAGTCTTCCAGATGTTATCATAAGTCTTATCGAATTCGCTGTCCAATTTAGCCAACTCACCCTCAAGGTTGAAAGTGTCGTCACTAAATGGGTTAAGCGCTTCACCTAATGCTTGCGCGTAAACCTTAGCTCGAGGAATTAGATCGGCAATATAAGCAATAAAAGTGTCAACAAAGGCTGAACCATAGGCGTCCGCATAGTCAATAATGCTGGCCCACTCAACTGCCATAATCTGAACCGTAGCGCGGATGTTGGGTATAATATTTTCGAATGCGTCACCAAAGAAGTTGGTAGCTAACTCGAAGTATTTACCCCACTCACCTGGAGCACTCGACAATATGTCACCAATTATGTCAACGCTTCGATCGACGTCATCAACAACGCCTTCGAATTGCGCACCAATGGCGGAAATATAGTAGTCAATTTCCCCACTGGCAAAGGCTTGGTTAATACGAGCAATATCTTCCGTAATAGTATCAGTTGCTGCGGTAAAGGCTGGGGCAAGGTAGGCGCTAACCTGTTTAGTTAACCCGCCTAGCGCCCTGTCGAATTGTTGTGTGGCTACACCAGCCTCAACCAAGCTTTCAGAATCAATTTCATTAAGGACGATACCAAGTTTGCGGGCTTCCTCAGCCTTCTCACGCATGGCTTGCCCGTTATCCTTTAATAACGGGGTAAGTAAGGCCGCATCATTTGCAATACTTTCAAGGTAGAATGTCTGCTCTGCGGCGCTTACGTTAGCGTTATCCATTGCCTTCTTGACAGCAATTAAAGCCTCGGGGCCGCTAAGTTTAGCTAACTCTTCCGCAGTCACTCCAACCTTGGGTGCTACGTTCTCGAAAAAGTCAGCAAACTCACCGCCGCCCGTGGCAATAAAGTCACCAAGCTTGTCTTGCACGTCCTTACTGATATCGCCAAGCTTTTCCGCGCTAATTCCCACACTATCCGTCGCGTATGCAAATCCCGCAAAGGCGTCCGTGGTACTGTTGGCTAAGGTGGCTAACTTCTTCAGCTCTTTTTCTTGGGCGGCGGTTTGTCGAATCATGTACACCGCCGCGCCAGCCGTTGCAGTCAACGCCACCTTCAACCCGAGCGCAGTTTTAGCCAACGAATCGGTCGCCCGTTCAGTTTTGCCACCTTGCTTAGCAAGTTTATCTAAGCGATCTTCAGCTACACTAGCTTCAAGGCTTTCCACCTTTATTCGGAGTCTGGCTAACTCTTCGCTCATTTAATATTCTCCACTGTATACGGTCCAGGGTTGTAATCACATCTACTTCCCATGGAAGTAACTGAATGCGGTTAAGGTCGCTCCAGCTTTTTAATTCCGTGTAAGTTAACGGGTTAACCCCCTTAACCTCCATAAAAGCGTCCAACAAGTAGCCCAGCTCTTCAGGAACTGGGGGTTGCTCTGCCAATGGCTTAGGCTTAACCCCCGTAGACTTAAAAACCTGTTCCAGATGGGCTTTAAGTGGCGCGTCAGACCCTTTAGGTGGAATCGTAAGCTTTACTTCTGCTTCTGCCCACTTGTAGAGCTGGACGACCTTTTGCTGAAAAAAGCTTGGCGGGTTCCTGCAAATCGGTTCACAACATCTTCAATCTGTGGAGCGTTTGTTAGGAACTCAATTTTATTTTCCATTGTACATTCGGCTTCGAAAGTCCAATCTATAATAAGAACTGCCACTAGGCGGCGTTGCTCATCCCGCATTGCCGCATAGCGATCTTTCAAATCTTCAATTTGTGCAATCTCAGCAGCCTTACGCTTACTTTCAAACTCCGCTTGGCGATAAACATCGCTATCTACGCCGCGAACGGTTAACTTATGCTCGCTGTCTTTTCCATCCGGGGTTTGTAGTGGCAGGCTTACGCCTTCTTCAGCTTTTTGACGGGTAAAAAATTCTTTCATTATTATTATCCTAATTATGCAGGAGTACGTTCAATTAAGTAGTTGGTTCCGGTTGCTGGGTCTAGCAGCGCTTGGAACGGTAGCGTTAGGGTAATTGGCCCTTCAGAAGTAACGTCAGGTTGACCGCCTGTGTACTTAATACGTGGTAAGCGGTGCTTCTGCACGTTACCATCGGGATCAGGCAGCTGGAAGTCAATGTCACTTTCAACTTCGTTGATGAATTTCTCTACCAAACTGGCGTCTTCGAAGTAAGCAGTAATCTGCCCAGTAAGGTTTGAGCGTCCTACTGAATTTCGAATTGAGTTCTTTTGACCTACCACATAACGCGGTTCGATATTATTATTAAGGGTTAACTGAATCTCGGTAATAACTGCAATAGTTGTACCATTTTCATTCAGGTTCCCAGTGAATGAATCAAGCGCTGCGGTCGTGGTTGCAGGGGGAAACGTTGGCGTACCCATTGCACTAAGGTCGTTAACAATCGTCTGGCTAGCACCAACAACCGAAAACGTTCCAGTGATCATGTTGTTAGCTGGAATTGACAAAGTCATTTGGTTAATTTCACAACCCGTGTAAACAAAGTAACTCTTTGTTGCAAGGTCTGCGAAATTCCGGACAAAAGTGAACGAGTTACGTGTCTGACCACACTTAATCTGGTCCGTGCCTGCCACCGGAGTATCCACCTCCCAAGGTGCGGACATTAAAACCGCCTCTAGCAGTGTATCAAACGTGGTGTAACTTAACTCAAAGTTAATGTCGCCCGCAACACGGTTCGCACCCATACGCATTTCTGCGATTTGGCGGTCACTTCGAATTTCTTGGCTTTCCAATGTGTCTTTCGCAAGACCTAAAGTAGTCCCCGTGATGCGTACCAGTTCTAACGCGGGGTCAGTTGGAGTTACATTGTAAGTATCCTCCTTAACCGCGTATAGTGAATGACGGCTACCGTCAGCCATAATTTCCTCCTAGCGCCGCTTATAGCGTGCGTAATATCTGAGTGTAATACTGATCTTATAAGTGCCTGCTACAGTGCGTTCGCCGCCAGCACTTACCCCTAAAAGCTTAACCCACTGTCCCCCATAAGTAAATGAACTACCAGCTGGAAAAAGTTTAACTAAATCATCAACTTTTGCTAATACTTCACCCTCTCCTTTTCCTTTCGGATAACATACGTCGATCTGAGCAATACCTGGAGCATTGTCCTCACCTTGGTCGCCCAACGTTGCAACCGTAGATTGCCCGCGTATAAACGTGAGTTTCAACCATAAACCACCCTTCTGTGACTTATTTAGCGTTTGTTGAGGTAGCTCTAGCGGGGTGCTACCAGCCGCCGCAATTACTGCATCCTGTAGGGCTTTAGTGATATATAACTGGCTCATGTGTTAAAATTCCTTACGTTGTTAAGAACAATATTAGGCCATCTAACGGTATTAACCCGAACCACCCCTTGCTTAGCCTTACCGGACAATCCTTCATATTCGATGGGGATTATATATGGTAAATTGTTACTAAAGAATATGTCGTTAATAACATCCACACCTTCCAGTTGCCGCTCAACACGATCAATCGGCTCGTTAGATTTATCGGCTTGGTCGGTTGTACTATTGTCAGGTGTTTTAAAGCTAACGTTCCAGTTATTACGGAGCACCCCTTTATCAACCGGAGTTTCAATAATAATAGCTGAGAAAAGGTCAAACGCGCTTTGACGTTTAACCTTTACGTATCTGCCCATAGTGTTAACTTTAAACTTCTTTAACTGAGCGCCAAAACTCATTAGCTTATGTCCAATATGTACAGTACAGCAACGTCGGCGGGTTTTATCTCTACAATGTTGTTGAGTTCGTACCAAACCCCGTCCACATTAATTCGCTCGTCAGGTTGCGGGTTAGCGCTTGGGCTCAGCAGCAAATTCTTAGCACCTAGCCAACTGTAATCCCCTGTGTTGCCCGAAATCGCCCCAATCTGTAGGCTAGTCTGCTGGTCTGCAACTAAACCCGTTACAGGCCGTACAGGGCCGTCTGTTGTGGTCAGCGTAGTGTTGTTGTAAACACCTTCCCCCATAACATCGTAAGATTTACCCAACTCAAGAAGTACGGCATCAACTTCAGCAACTATCTCATTATAAAAAGCATCCGAATTCGCCATACTTAATTCCTAATTGTGCCGCCAGACTTCTTCTGGACATAAGTTGCCATCAAGCTGTCGGGGTAACTATGAGTAACATACGTCTGAGGTGCATAACTATCTTGATACTCCTTGGCAGTGGTAATCGGCCCAACTTTAGTCGTCTTGGATTTTAATCCTGGCTCGACCGAAGTTCCCGAAACGAAAAGTTGCCCGTTATAATCAAGCAAGGCATATTCACATGCTGCAATCTTGACATCCAACGGCACACCAGTAATAGGGCGCGAATAACGGTCTGTTAAGTTATGACGGGGAAATTCCAACCCTTGCTCTAAATTTAACGGCACTCCTTGCAACTTGCTCCCGTATTTGCTGTCACAATATCTGGTTCCGCTTTCCAACAGACCTTCTTTACGCTCGTCGGTCAGCGTAGCCCAAACCGAAACGCCCTTCTTTGCAAAATAATCGTCAGCAAAGACCAAATTCACGTAACTGGTTGCATTGGGAACCCCAGTACCATCTTCAACTAACATTTAAACCTCCAAAAATAAAGGGCTTAACGCATAGCGCAAGCCCTTTCACTCCCCAAGTAAGAAACCTTACTGCGCTTGCTTGCTTTGAATGGCTTCCAGCATTAACTTCATTTGCGCAGTCTGTTCAATTTGTCGAACTCGAGCGTCATGCTCCTGCTTCTGAAAGGCTTTAACATCTTCACTGAATGAAGTCGCGTTTGCTTGCTCTTCCTCAACAACCAAAGCATCCATTTCAGCAACAAGAGAATCATAAACCTTCTGCGCCTCAGTTAACTTAACTTTAGCTTCTTCGAGTTGCCCCTGCAATTCAGATTTGGCGCTATCGTAATCCGTAACGTTAACTTCAACTGTTTCGCCCGCTTCCTCTCCGCCGTCTACGCTTTTGCCTTCTAAGTCTTTTTCGGCTTTGCCAGCATCTTCGGCGAAAGGGTTATCTGGCTGTTTATCGCTAGTGACCACATTATTAGCTCGCGTAAACTTGGGCGCAACTTCTTTAATGTCGTCCCGTGTAACCTGCGAGCCTACCATTTCTTTAAGAACGTCAAGTCGAGCCTGCCCGTCCTGAGTCCAATGCTCGTCGTTTTCAACATCCAACGACTGCAATGCGTTTGCTAAATTCATATTAAGCTCCGTTATCTAATATTTGGAATGATTGTCACGGACTTTGTAACGCCCATCCACTCAGCCGTAACTGTGTAACTACCATTATCAACCGCTTTAAAACCTTTACGATATTCATATTGGTCTGAGCTCGGATTTCGTTCCACGACTGTAGTTTCAGGAGGCCAACTCCAAGTTACCCCAGTAATAGCCTGAACATCCTCTTCAGGAAAGGTGTTACGCATAAATACAACTATAGTAGCCCCAGCCGTCACCGGATTAGGGTCGGTAGCGGCAAGCTCAAAACTTGCCAGAACAGTTTCAGCCAGTTCAGCAGCCGTCATCGTTTTAAGCATTTCGAAAACTTCGTTTTCTGGAATACCAAGGCGAATTGATTCGCGCTCCAGGTATTGCTTAAACTGCTTTGAGTGCCGTATACGCTCGTACTGTCTGTGGCGTAAATGCTTAGTATAAGTCATTTTAAAATCCTTAAGGGGCCGAAGCCCCTTAGATTAAGCGTGCTCGCGTGTGATCAAGCGTGCAATCTTGATCTGCTTACGCTCTGAGTATACGCGCTTCCAGCTGTCCGCATGGGCAAGGTTGCCCGCTGTAGCAGCATTAGAAGGGCCACCACCTGACGCAGCGACAGCAAATGCGTGACCAGTTGGGTGGATACACCATTCCCAACGGTTGTATAGGATTTCAGAACCCGCACCGTTACCAGAATCAGGGTCACGCTTGGTTTCGGTTGGAACCTTAGGATTACCCATACCAATGCGAACCGCACCAGCACCGAACATCCAAGTTTCGTAAACACCGCCTGATTTTGGCATACTGTCGTCAACTACTACCGTGCGTCCTAGGAAGGTTGGAATACGCACTTCGCCGCGTGCATCAGGTACAAAATCAATTAAGTTTTGTTTCTGCATACGGTTGTAAACGATTGAGTGAACCATTACAAGGCCCAAGTCTTCTTGACTGTCACCCATAGTTACACAAGCGTCAAGGAACGCAGGGGCACTGAACTTGGTAGCTTCAGAAACCGATGCACCTTTAATATCGTTGGTTAAGTCACCTTGAACGTGCTCACCCGAAGTTGGGGCAGCATCGTTATCAGCAAAGATACCTTTCATTGTGGCAATGAACGCCGCTTGCATACGTAGAGCGCGATAGTTACCAACTCGGCTCGCAATAGAGTCCATAGGATCTGAACCTTGTAAAGCAGCAGTTAAGTCGCCGCTTGACCATGATTGGTTACGCGATAGGCGCACGCTAACTTCGTTAGCCATACCAGTCTTCTGAGGTTTAGAATCGTTTGTTCCGCCTGTATACTTATCGCCTTGGTCGTCAGAAGAAATATTCTCTTCTACGTTGTCAAGATCTTTGTATGAAGGTGTATTGAAGGTAACACCACCGCCAGCAAGCTCGTTGTCGATCTGCGGGTCACGTACAACCGCACCAGATTGGACAATGCGCGATTTTTCTTCGGTGATTTGCTGTACGTTAGGGTTGAAAATTTCAGGTACAATGACGTCAGAAATTTTCGTCATACCTTCAGCGCCTGCGCGCAATGGTAGACCGAAGCGGTCTAGAATCTTTTTAGCCATCAGTCGCTCCTTTTGGAATTATGGCTTATTAATAACTTGCCGCGAATCCCATGACCGCCAGCTTATACGAAAATAGCGAAGCCACCATTGACTTCGCTATTTATGTTAGTATATCTAATTGTTTATTGCAAATTTATACTATATGAATTAGTATAAGTTGGAATTATACTATTCGGGTTTAGGTCCGCCGATGTGTGTACCCGCCTGTTTCGCTAACTGCTCAGCCTTAGCACGGTCCTGAGTAATCAAACGACCTTGTTCAGTTAGGTTCCAGTTACCCTTACTGAACGGGTTAGTGCCAGCACCGTCACCGCCACTGTTACCGCGACCGCCTGCACCAGACGAAGCGGGCCAATAGTACGGCTTGCTACGTTTAAGCTCGGTAATCCAAACTTCAGGGCTAATTCCTGGGGTTACACCTGGAATATCCGACTTTGCAACCACATCTCCATTATCGTTGACCTCGAAGATTGAACGTCCAAGAAACGCAATGTCTTCAGTCGCTTCAGGTAACGCTTTAGCTTCGGTGGCAGATTTGACCACATTATCCGTGACTTTGCGCGCAGTTTCTTTTTGTTTGTATTGCTCAACTTGTTGCTGCAACTGCTCTAGTTTACCCTGCGCATCCTGCAACTCGCGCTTGAGAGGTGCTTCAACTTGTTGCAACTTAGCTGCAACACGTTCGTCAATATTGTCAGCACCCTTAGCCGCAGCCTCAAGCTCAGGTATACGGTCTAGGTCTTTAAGAATGTCATCTACCTCGCGACCACCCAAGCGGCCAATTTGTGACTTCACTTGCTTGTGGTCATTACGCTCTTTATTAAGCGCTTCCTGCAAGCGGTTAATATCGTCTTGAGTCTTTAAACCGACAACCTTAGACAATACCGCCTTACCCTCACGCTCCTCATATAACGAACGGAACTGTTCGGGTACGCTGTCCAAACTGTCGTACGCAGTTTCTAGCATGATGTCGTCGTTACCAGCACGCGCAGATAACATTAAGGTGGATGCAATTGCTAAACGAAGCATATTAGTTTTCATATTTTCTCCCGCGCCCATGCGCTTAAGATACAAGTTTATTAAGTTGATCAACCGTCAATTCATACCCGTCACGGGTAACGAATTTATCCAGCTTAAGCCCGTGCTGACGGTAAATTTCGAACCTAGCTGGCCCAAGATATTCACGTTGGAATTCTGAACTTTGGTTGTCAAACCATTTCTGGAATGACGTGGTTGCTGGAACTTGCCCAACTTCCTGCCGAATACGCTTACGGCTCCATTTATTGTACGCACCTTTATAACCTCTTGGCAATTGTGAATAGTTGGTAATTGTCCCAAGATTATTTTCACGTGCAAATTCACGTAAGAACTCTTTATTATTTGACGCATCATAACCCCTGTTACCCAAGTTATCAGGGTTAATGTAAGGCACACGCAATGAGCGACAACGGAAGTGTAAAGGGGGTTTTGGCCCTTTACCTAAAGTAAATGTTTCACCGTCATTACGAGCGCATTCAATTGTCGTTCTAATATCTAAAGTTGCAACAAACAATTCAGTCTTTATAATGTCACTATTTTCTTGATATACTCGTTGTTTAACCTCATTACCAATCCCATTGGTAACGGTTAAATATACAGATTCAAGGTTGTGAAACGCTTTACGGGCTTTTCCGTCCCGATAACCTAGCGAGCTAGTGCCCATAGCCGCTCGCGCCGCTTGCGTAGGGGTTTGCCCGTTAAGCATAGCGTTTTTACATGCTCGGGTTATACCTACAACGTCAATATTTCTGTTACGCTCTAACCACTCATTAAGGGTGCGCCCCTCGAACGGCCTGCTAGTTACAATTGCTGATAGCGTGCTTTGTGGGAGCCCCTGTAAGCCTAACGATACCGGGAAAGGGGCTTGTATGGTTGCCATTGTTGCGGCCTGCTCTGTGGCTGCTAGGGCTTTAAAAACCGTATCGGCCTGTTCCTCAACAGCCTCCCAAGCATTACTACGAATATCTACAACAAGGGCTTCAAGTTCTTTAATAAGGGCTTTACCCTTTTTACTGATTGGGTCAACACCTTCAAACTTTTCAGCCCAAGCCAGAAGCTCCTTTCGTAGCTTGTCTTCAGTGGCTTTAAAATACTCGATAGCCTCCTTGGTAGCGCCAGCGGAAAAGCGCTGCAGATAGGTTTGATGGCGTATGAACTTATCAAGTATCTTTTCGTTTGCAGTCTGCGGAGGAGTTAACCCTCGCTTTGCCAATCGGCTGGCTGGGCCTGCACCCTCCTTGAATGCGACCCGTGTTATTTCATCGTTAAGGTCAGCATTACCATTCCAGTTTGAACCAAGGAAAGCGTCCTTATATTGTTTAAAGTCTTCACTAAGAACATAACGCTTTAACGCGTCATCATCCAATTCGTTGATAGTGTTATAAAGCTTCCGGCCAAGTTCAGGATCCCTTTCCATAAAACGCTCAGCTATTGGTAAAAGGTCTATTTTACCATCGTCAGGGTAGAAGCCTTTACGTAACCACGCATAACCGCCAACATCCAGGTTCGCGTTTAGCTCAACGTTACTGATACCAGTGCGTTCTGATAAATCTAACGTACTGCCAAGCACTAAATCTGCAATTCCTTTACCCTGGAGTGCTTGCCCTAACTCGAAATAATCATGGACTATCGTATTACGCCTGCGGCTAATGGTGCGCCTAAAGCCAATATTAGGACCAGTTATTTGTATCTTTGCATTACGCTCGTTAGCCTGTAGTGTAATCTTCCATTCTGCGTTCTTAGCAAAGTCCTTGGCTAACATCTTCTGTATCTTTTCAGGAATACCCTCGGGCGTGTTAGCCTCACTAATCGGCCCCATTAACTTTTCGATAAGCGGTAGGTAAATGTCCTCAATTAAACCTTCAGTCCAATCAGTACCTTTATCTACTATCTCAACTTTAGCCATTGACTAAGCTCCGAGGTTTTCGGCCGTCAACATAAACGGCCTCAAAAGATTTTGCACCCATATTCTTAAGCGCCTTTTTACGCTTTTCAATGTGCGCGTCCACTTCTTTAATTACATTGTCGGCGGCTTGACCTTTAAGGCGTTTAACTTCAAGCATTATACTCTAGGCTCCTCTGCGTTAATAAGCGCAATCTCTTCCTCATAAGTTTTTGAAGTAAACTTATTCTCAACCATCCAAGCGTGAATACTTTCGTCGCTAATTGGAGCGCCTTGGAACTTAGCTGTAACAATTCCCGTAAGAGTTTGAGCATTACCGCTAGTATCCGTAAATTCTTTATTGGGCGTTACGATAATATCGTCGGGGTTGTCACCAAGCAAGACGGCTAGCTGCTTAAGTACGGTTGTTAAACCCTGAGCTCCCGCCTCAGCTATTTGCGGTAGCGTTGCGGTTTGTGCCGCCACACGTATTCTAAGGGCTTCACCACTTTCAGCACCCTCACCCGCTTGGCTCATTAATTTTGAGCTTTTAGCTTCAGCCTTCTTATAATCATTTTCAAGTGCTGTGCGCTGCTCGGTAAGCCCTTGGCTATTAACCCCTATGAACTTGGCGTCACCATTAATTGGAACGTCAATGAGAGCACCGCTACCAATACGAACTTCTTCCTCGTCACCATTTGCACCAATGCGAACTAAAGTATCTTGGCTTTGTTCAAAGATGTGCTGGCGATAATCGGCTTCACCTCGATAAATAGTGAACATTAAATCCGCCAAACCCTCAAGCGGTGGCTTATCAGGTGAAGGATTTAAATCCTTACTGTTGATAAAAACTAATGGAATTTGATCTAAGGTTGTACCCTGCGCATTAACAATATCATACTGGGCTTTAGCAAAGTCGTCGTTATCCTCAAGCTCAGCATAGCCGTATACAGCGTTTGAAGGTATCTCACCGTTTTCATCTTTAACAGCTAGTTGTTTAGTTTCGGGGTTAATCAAAGCTAACAAACGGGTTCTATCTTTGTGCTCCCATTCAAAATTGGTCTGAAGTTCGTAACCGCTTTCATCCAGCGCCACAAATCGCAAACTTAAACCTTCACCGGAAGCAAGTTTACATTCGTCCCAATTGTAAGCCGAGCGCTCGCTGTAAATTTTAATTGTAGGTCGCGGTAAGTTATCAGTACCAACCTCAATATCCCCAAGCAAAGCGAGCCGCCCTGAACGTAGTTGTAGCGCATTAATACGCCGCAAAAGCATCTGTAAATCTTCACCAGTGCTGGAGGCACGCTCTAGCATTACCTCAAGCTTAGGTGTTACATTAATAATAGCTGGTTTGCGGTGCATAACACCAATCGCGGTTTCAACAGCTTCAGCGAAGACATCAGGAAAGTACGCACGAGTTAGATAAGCTTGATAAGACTGTTCACCAGCAGTATCGCCTTTTCCAAACCCATCTTGACGCATTCCAGAAGTTGGTGGTAAGTAAGTGTCGCGCTTACTCTTAACCGTATCTGATCCCATGAAAGCATCGTTGCACTTATTCCACGCTTCAAGCATGGCAGTATATAAAGGATGTACCTTAGTTTTCGAACTCATTAGCTTTACCTTAGTGATGTCCCGTAGTTCTACCCGTACTAAATCTGTTACCAACGCTTAATATTACGTACCGCGTTTCGTCTGCAATATGGTCTTCAGCATCGGTGTCAACATCGTCCAAATCTTTAGTGTCACGTGGAATTGTTGGCACTGTTCTTATGAACTGATCGCAGTTTCTAAACACAAACATTCCAGGTTCTTCACGTGGGTAGCCGTGCTCATTGGGTTGCGCGTTACTTATGGCAATACGCATTAACTCCCAACCATTCTTTCGGCTACCCGCGCTTTTATTACTTCTTTCCCATGATACGCCCTGATATAGCTTGCCGTCAATACGAACTTTTTTACCCATGTCACGGGCAATGCAGTTACCATTAACATCATCCCAGATACTGTTGTCAGCAGGGCCAGCCTTTACGCGGGTCGCAATTCCCATCTTAGCCTCGCGTACTACAATACCTTTAGCAACTTGGGTCGCCAGCATTGTAAGACCTTTATTTGGAACGCCATTCCAACCGTACCATTCCCCAATTCTAAACAAGTCACCGCGCACTGAACTTCTAACGTTACCGTTGTGGTCAACGTAATCGCTTCCATCGCTTTCAGCCCACCAACCAACACTGAACGGTTTGCTTGAACCCCAGTCAAAACTTCTAAACACCCGCCAAGTGTTAGGTATACTAAACGGCTCCACAACGTTGTATTGTGATGACCACACATCGTCGAACATGCCGCCCGATGTAATATCCCAATCGCCTTCCAACCATGCCTTACGTTTGTTTGGGTCGGTTATGTTTTCTAGTTCAAGCACATACTCAGGGCTTAAGAAACGGTTCTCTTTGTATGAGCTAAATATGCGCACTTGCGTTTTTGAAATTTCTTCTTTTTTCTGCGTTCGAGGGTTAAACACCTCTTTCGTAATTCGAACTACTTTACCGCAAGGGGCGGGGTCAATGAAACGCTGCTTCACCCAGTTGTGCCCAACCCCGTAAGGGTTTGTAGTAGAAAAAACTACCAGCGGAAGTTCAGGTAACACCCCGTCAATAATGTTACCTTCATTGTCAAAGGTTAAACAATCCTTCGGCGTATGCTCAGCTGGTAGAAAGCTTGAGCGATTGCAAGACATCATCATGTCATACAAATTGCTGTTTGGCTGCTTGGTTAACTCATTCCAACCAATGAATGGAAACTCTTGCCCGTGATACTTCCAATAATCGTCTTCGGTTTTCATCTGACGAAATAAAAGCTCTTCACCTGTGGGCCAGACCCATTTATAGTCACCTCCGCCCTTAAGGAACTTTGCACCGTCATTGAACTGGCTAAACCAACGCTTAGATTTTACTATTAAATCGTCTAAGTTTTTATATTCTCTGTCAAATATTACCCCACGCCAGAAAGCGCCGTAACCTAGGCCCACAAAACGGCGGTAAAACATTAGCTGATTATCGGTTTTACCACCTCCCCGAGTCCCCTCCATTAAAATGTGGTTGCACGGGCAAGAGGTCGCTAAAGTCTGCGACCCCTTTTGCGGCTTCCAAATTACGTTATGATTTTCCATCTTTATCGTTATTTGTACTTATGCCAAACTTAGACCGGATACACTTAGACAATATTACAATACTTGTCTCAGCACCGATCCACCCAAACACACCAACAATGACCCCGCTCCAGTACCAGTCAA
>CETM01152813.1_pt1 | contig 54400 bp, 40 predicted proteins | sample 361451 | NCBI WGS metagenome assembly CETM01 (sample SAMEA2622690, study PRJEB7988) | marine metagenome | isolation source: saline water (ENVO:00002010), including
CCTGAATTTTCTTCGGTATAATTAATCAGCTCTTCAGTTCTAATCTCTCCCATAATACGCCAATCTTTCTCGGCATTTTCATGCGGTACTAAATAGTGATCATTCGAGATCTTTACAGAATGTCCACCTAATTTTGCAGTCAAGAACGGGTCTTGACCAGAAAGAACAAACAAGCGGTTTTCGAATGTTTTTCTAAGACGCATTACATTTAAATTTATTAATTGACCCTCACTATTTCTTATCTGATGCACGGCAACAAATTTTTTTATTCCACTGTCCAGTGTAGTCTTACTTAACCTGCATATTTTCCCAACATTTCCACTACCTCTACTTTTATATACAAACAAGTAACCTGCGAATCTACTATCATCTCTATAACAAGAGTTGCGGCATTTAACATGATCAATGATTCGGGCTACATCAGGAAGTGCGGGGCTTAATGATTTAATATTAGAAGAATGTCCCAAACTATCTAAATGTGTTCCGCTGCCTCGCCGCTTAAAACTAACCAACATATACCTATCATCTTTAATGGGATGAGGCTGAAGGCAGTCAATAGTAAGCTCTAGTGCAGGCGTTGGATTAATTCCAGTCCTAGCAGCAATTGCCAGTATACATATAGATAGATCATAGGAGCTTAAGGGCCCATTCTTATCTACGATATTACGCATATCATACTTTAAATATTTCAGCACACTACGTCGTTCAGCTTCAGATAACGCTGGTTGCCCTTTACATTCGCGGCTTGAGTTCGGATAAGGATTAACCGGGAAAATATCTTTTTTAATCCAACCAATTTCAATGATACCAACTAGTATAGACTTTGCTGACTTATAAATAGACCTTTGTGAAGCAACACTAAGATTTCCAGAACCCAAACTAACAATATATTGCCTGATAAGCTCTTTATTTATGTCGGATAGTTTTAGAATTTTGTTCATGTCGCTAGCGAGCGAAATACAAAATGATACAAAGGAAGAAACTCCTGTGGAGTAATAGCTTGCTACAGTGCTTGGGCTATACATTTTCCAATCATTCGACATACCACTTTCAATCATATCACAAAGTAATTTATGTATAGCTACTACTATGTCATCACATCCCTTACCATAGAATTTAGAAAATCTAAGATGACGTAGGCTTCCGGCATGTTGCGGTAATTTTAAATTCTTGTCGATTAGAGATTGTTTCAAACCGGATAACGAACTATCAACAACTACTTTATTAGAGCGTGGAGTTGTCGATGACAAATTTTTTTTATTCATATCCTCACTCCATGCTAATATAATCAATCTCTTTTTGATAGTCGTTCATTAATATATCTTCAGCATCCGAAAGACAGTGCAAATATTTTTCCGTAGTAGTAACTGAAGCATGTCCCAGTCGATCTCGAACATAAAGCAGTGCGAGGGATACTTCACTAGTTTTTTTCATTGCGTAAAGTGTATGTGTTGCGTAAGTATGCCGCAACATATGGACATTCATATAATTAATCCCGGCAGATCGTGCAGCTTTTTTCACAATACCAAGTAAAGCGGCGCCTTGATTAGCATAAGGCTTTCCATACTCTGTTAGAAATAAAGTAGGATGAGACTCTCCACTCTTTTTCTCAAGTTGATATCTATAATTCAAGCTATATTGCCATAAATCTTCCATTACACTACGAGGAATGTCTATACTTCTAGGGTGCTCCCCCTTAATTGCCATATCTTGCGGTTTTAGATCTACTCTTATAAATGATCTATAGCTTGAATAAAAGGTTGGATCTATAACATATTTAAGCGGAAACGTAGCTAATTCTTCTCGACGCATACCTGTGGTAAGTGCAAGGCGTACAATTAACTTGTGCGTTATATTACTTATCGACTTCATAAAGCTTTTTAACTGATCTTTATTTAATACCTTTATAATGCTTCGAGGTGTTTTTAGCATTACATCTGCAACCATACTCTCTCCCTTACTAATATCAGTATGGGAAAGAAAATTTATTGGCCGCCTAACTATTACTTTTTCCATTGCATATGGTAGAGCAGCTACCCAATCACGATTAATTGCATATCTATAAAATATACAAATAAGGCGTAATCTAGAATTAACTGTGACTATTGAAAGACTTCCTCCCTCAACGCTTAAATTCCAATCTCGATATTCCGCTATAATCGTTATTTCTCTATCATTACCTACATCTCGCCAATCTATGTTGTTAACCTCACACCACCCAAAGAATTGATAAAGTGTCTTACCGTAGGTTATCCAAGATTTTCTGGATTTAACTCTGCCTCGATTAATGAAATGCGATATACAGAAGTCTAAAACCTCCTCAACGACTCGCCCATCACTTGATATTAGGATGGGAAAGCCGGGGTAGCTTTGAGTATTGAGGATGAACTTTTCAGTACTGAATATGAGATCCATACCGTAAGCTTAGAACAATGTATCACTTTGGCAAGTGGTAATCAGCCGGCATGCTTGAGATTCCAGCTGGCGATCACCGCATCCGCCTGAGTGCTGGCCGCAGCGCCCAGCAGCACGGGCACTGTCAGCGCCATCACCACCCTTCTGGCGATGCGCTCAAGCCGAGAACCGCCAGACGGCTGCCGGCCACGCGCGGGCTTGCTGTTGTTGCTCGTGCTGCTGTTGCTCGTGCTGCTGTTGCCAGCGATATCCAGGTGACTGCTGCTCGTATTGCTGACGCTACCGCGCTGACCTATCCGTATCACTGCGTGACCCTTGACTGATGACTCGTACACAAAAGACCGTAAGAGACTGTATCTTATGGACTTGTCGTCAAGGTTTATAGAACCACGATATTATTTATTATCCTTTGCGCGACTCTTGATAGATGACAGAGAGCTACCGCGTCACGCCACCGTCAGCACCGGACCTTGCCACTTGACCTTTCAGCGCCAGCTTTTACTCTCGAGCGCTGATGCTTCCTTTCTCCAGTCACGAGATCCCATGACCCCATCGTCATCCCTTTCTCCCGGCAGCCTGCTGAATCAGCTGCGCCAGACCACGCCGCTGGTGCACAACATCACCAATCACGTCGCGATGACGCCGACCGCCAATACCCTGTTGGCCATCGGTGCCTCGCCGCTGATGGCGCATGCGCAGCAGGAAATTCAGGAGATCTCCGCCATCAGTGCGGCGCTGTCGATCAATATCGGCACGCTGTCACCCAGCTGGATCGAGGCCATGCAGCTGGCCGCGATGTGCGCCCACCGCGATGGCAAACCCTGGGTGCTGGACCCCGTCGGCATCGGCGCCTCCAGCCTGCGCCAGTATGCGTGCCGCACGCTCTTGGAATATCGCCCCAGCGTGATTCGCGCCAATGCCTCCGAAGTGCTGGCGCTGGCCGGTGAGATGAATCAGGGACGCGGCGTGGACAGCGGCGATGACGGTGAGGATGCGCTGGAGCGCGCCAGTCGGGCCGCCGTCGCGCTGGCGCGCACGCAGAACTGCGTGGTGGCGATGACCGGTCGTGTCGATGTCGTCACCGATGGCCAGCGGCAAATCACGGTGCAGGGTGGTCATGCGCTGATGGGCCGCGTCACTGCCATGGGCTGCGCGTTGAGCAGCGTGGTCGCCGCCTTCCTCGCCGCCTCCCTCGCCGGACATGACGACACCCTGCATGCCACCGCCGCCGCGCTGGCCTGTTACGCCGAGGCCGGTGAGACGGCGGGCCAGTCGGCGCAAGGCCCGGGCAGCTTCGTGCCACGCTTCATGGATGCCCTGTATACTCTCGACGCCGATTCCACCCCGCTAGCCTCTCGTCTGGAGCTGACCGATGTCACTTGATCTATCCCTTTACCTGGTCACCGACCCCGCGCTGTGCGCCGAGCGCGGCCTGGAAGCCACCGTGATGGCCGCCGTGCGCGGCGGCGTCAGTGTCGTGCAGCTGCGCGACAAGCATGCCAGCGACGAAGAGATGATCGCCCAGGCCATCCGCCTCAAGGCGCTGCTCGACGAGTACGAGGTGCCGCTGATCATCAATGACCGCATCGAGGTCGCGCTGGCCAGTGGCGCCGATGGCCTGCACATCGGTCAGAGCGATGGCGACCCGGTCGAGGCGCGCCGCCGTCTCGGCGAGGACGCCTTGATCGGCCTGTCGGTCCAGACGCTTGAGCAGCTCAAGGCCGTCGATGTCGAACGCATCGACTACCTCGGCCTCGGCCCGGTATATGCCACCCCGACCAAACCGGATCATGCCGCACCGCTGGGCATCGAGGGACTCACGCAGCTCGTGCGCTCAAGCCCGCTGCCGACGGTCGCCATCGGCGGCATCTCGCTGGCCAATGCCGGCGAAGTCATGACCAGCGGCACCGACGGCCTCGCCGTCGTCTCGGCGCTGTGCAGTGCCGAAGACCCCGCTGCAGCCGCCCAGCAATACCTGGCGCAGTATCCTTTCTGATCTGATCTGAGCTGATCTGAACTGAGCTGAATCGCTCGGATCCGATCCGAGCCTGCCAGTCACGACAACGCCCGCCATGGTCAGCCATGGCGGGCGTTGTCGTCTTTGCTACCTGAACTGATTGAGCTAATTGAGCTGATTGAGCGGATCAGCTGGTCGCCAGGTCACTCTCGGCATTCGCCACCAGCGCGAACTCCTCCTCGGCGGTCTTCGCCACCAGCCGATGACGGCTGAAGGTGGCGTAGTAGGCGATGCCCACCACGAACAGCACCAGGGTGTAATTGAAGGCACGCGGATCGAAGGCATAGACCCCGGTCAACGCGACCAGCGAGAGCACCAGCGCGATGGCGGACGTCACGATGCCGCCCGGCGTGCGATAGGGACGTGCCAGCGCCGGCTGGCGCAGACGCAGCAGGATATGGCTGGCCGCCATCAGCGCGTAGGAAACTGTCGCCCCTACCACCGCCATGCCCAAAATCAGATCGCCCTCGCCAGTCAGCGAGACTAGGAACCCGAAGATGCCCGGCACCACCAGCGCCCAGGTCGGCGCCTTGCGCTTGCTGGTCAGCGACAGCGTCTTGGGCAGATACCCGGCCCGCGACAGCGCGAAGACCAGACGGCTGTAGCCATAGATGATCGAGAAGAACGACGCCACCAGCCCCGCCAGGGCCAGCACATTGACCAGTGTCGCCAGCCCCTCGCTGCCGGTCGCCTTGAGGGCATCCACCAGCGGCACGGCGCTGCTGCCGATTGCCTCGGCACCTGCGGCACCGGCCAGCAGGAATACGACCAGCACGGCGGTGAACATCAGAAACAGCATGGCGCCGATGATGCCGCGCGGGACATCACGGGCCGGGTTGCGTGATTCCTCCGCCGCCAGCGGCACCCCTTCCACGGCCAGAAACAGCCACATGCCGAAGGGTAGCGCCGCCCAGATGCCATACCAGCCATTGGGCATGAAGTCGCTGGCCCCCAAGGCATCGGTCGGAGCGATGTCGAACAGGCGACTGCTGTCGAAGTCACCGATCAGCGCGACGGCGGTGGCGATGATCGCGAACACGGCCAGACCGCTGATCACCATCATCACCTTGAGCGCCTCGCCGACCCCCGCCAGGTGAATGCCGATGAACACCAGATAGAAGATGGCGTAGATGATCGGGCCATTGATGCCCAGCAACGATTCCACCGCGCTGCCGATGAAGATGACGATGGCGGCGGGGGCCAGCGCATATTCGATCAGCACGGCAAGACCGGTGAGGTAGCCGCCTGCCGGCCCCATCGCCTGGCGGGCGAAGCTGTAACCGCCGCCGGCAGCCGGAATGGCCGCTGACATTTCCGCCAGCGACAGCACGAGTGCCAGGTACATGATGCCCATCAAGAGAGCGGCGATCGCGAAGCCGCCCCAGCCCGCCTCGCCGATGCCGAAATTCCAGCCGGCGAAATCGCCGGAAATCACGTAGGAGACCCCGAGGCCCGCCAGCAGGACCCAGCCTGCCGTCCCTTTCTTCAATTGGCGCCTGGCCAGATAGTCCTGCTCATTCGTGTCGTGATTCGTGTCGCGAGTCATGGTGCCGCCTTGTATGCCTCAGGCATTTGTCATTGTTGGATCGGGAGATTCCCGCTGCTGCGCTGCCGTCCCGTCAGGACAGCAGAAAGTTCTGGATACCGGTGCCGCCTTCCAGCGCCGTCTCGCCGCTTCTGTCCTTGAGGCCCACGCCGGTGAGGCCGAGCTTGCGTGCCTCACGCAGCAGGTAGTGCAGACGCTGGGCGGCCATGGCGAAGTCGAGCCCTGCCGGGCGCACGTTGGAGATGCAGTTGCGGCTGGCATCGCTCAGGCCGACGCGCGGCTGCCAGGTCAGATAGAGTCCGAGGCTGTCCGGAGAGCTGAGGCCGGGACGCTCGCCGACCATCACCAGCACTGCTCGGGCCTTGAGCAGCTCACCGACTTCATCGCCGATCGCGACCCGCCCCTGCTCCACCACGCTGATCGGCGCCAAGGACCAGGCATCCGGCCCGTCTTCTGCCAGCGCCTCCAGCAGTGCCGCGATGAAGGGCGCGGCATTGTTCTGCACCGCCAGAGACGAGAGCCCATCGACGACCACGATGGCCAGATCGGCAGGCTGAGCGTCGAGGGCGGACAACTGCTGACGCGACGCCTCATCGAGACGCCGGCCGTAATCGGGGCGCTGCAGATAGGTGGTGCGATCCACGGCGCGACTGTGCAGTCGCTGGATCTGCGGAGCATTCTCGAGCGCCGCGAGCTGGTTGAGGTCCTCGATCAGTCGAGGAATCTCCAGCGGCAGGTGGACGGCGTCCTGGGCGCGGGCGTGCGCCAGCTGGAATTCCAGCGAACGATTGGTCGGCAGGCTGATGCCGGCACGGCCAAGGCCGATGCGCGCATCCGTAAACTGGCCAAGCCGCTGCCAGGGATTGGGCGTGACGATGGCATCGGGTTCGAGGCTGCGCGAGACCGCGTCAGCAGAGGGCTGGTCAGGGTTCATGCGTCACCTCCTGTCACCTGACGCAGTGAATTGGCGAAGCGGTCGGGCATCTCGCTCGGCAGTGCCTGGGTGGCGACATCGGTGAAGATCTGCATCTCCTCGAGCCAGGCGGCGAATTCCGGTGCCGGTCCCAGGCCCAGCACCCGCCGTGCATAGAGAGCATCGTGGAAGGAGGTGGTCTGATAATTGAGCATGATGTCATCCGAGCCGGGGATGCCCATGATGAAGTTGCAGCCCGCCACCCCGAGCAGCGTCAGCAGGGTATCCATGTCGTTCTGGTCGGCATCGGCATGATTGGTGTAGCAGATGTCGCAGCCCATCGGCAGGCCCAAAAGCTTGCCGCAGAAGTGGTCCTCGAGGCCGGCGCGGATGATCTCCTTGCCATTGAACAGATACTCGGGGCCGATGAAGCCGACCACGGTATTGACCAGCAGCGGCGAGTACTTGCGCGCCACCGCATAGGCGCGCGCCTCGCAGGTCTGCTGGTCCAGGCCGTGATGGGCATCGGCGGACAGCGCACTGCCCTGGCCGGTCTCGAAATACATCACGTTGTCGCCCACCGTGCCGCGCTTGAGCGACAGCGCGGCCTGCTGCGCCTCCGCCAGCACGGAGAGCTCGACACCGAAGCTCTCGTTGGTGGCCTGGGTGCCGCCGATGGACTGGAAGACAAGATCCACCGGGGCACCCTGCTCGATGCACTCGAGGGTATTGGTGACGTGGGTCAGCACGCAGGACTGGGTGGGGATCGCGTACTTCTGGATGACCTCATCCATCAGACGCATCAGCTTGATGCTCTGGGCCACGTTGTCGGTGGCCGGGTTGATGCCGATCACGGCGTCGCCGTTGCCGTAGAGCAGGCCATCGAGAATGCTGGCCGCGATGCCGGTGACGTCATCGGTGGGATGGTTGGGCTGCAGGCGGGTCGAGAGATGGCCACTCTTGCCGATGGTATTGCGAAAGGCGGTGACCACCTCGCATTTCTTCGCGACCAGAATCAGGTCCTGATTGCGCATCAACTTGCTGACCGCGGCGGCCATTTCGGGGGTGATGCCGGCGCGCACCTGCGCCAGCACCGCGGGGGTCGCGAGGTCACTCAGCAGCCAGTTGCGGAAGTCGCCGACGGTGAGATGGGCGATCGGCAGGAACGCCACCGGATCATGCTCATCGATGATCAGGCGGGTGATGTCGTCCTGTTCGTAGGGAATCAGCACGTCTTCGAGGAAGGTCTTGAGGGGCAATTCCGCCAGACACAGCTGAGCGACGACTCGCTCCTCGGCGGTTTCCGCGATCACGCCAGCAAGACGATCTCCGGAGCGGGCGGGCGTCGCCTTGGCCATCAGCTCGGCCAGATTGGCAAAACGATGGACTTGACTGCCCAGGGTATAACGGTACTCGCGGCTCATGGGAAATTCCTTGCCCTGACGGATGTCATTTCATATCAGTCGTTTTGCAGGAATCACGCCAATCTCCCTCCATGCCTCTTTGGTCCTGCATACGCCTTGAAGCCGCATTGCGTAGGCCTGCGCCCGCACCACTGTGGTGCATGAAGGCGTTCCCCCTCGGTGCAGTGCGTCGCGGGCATCAGCCGCGTGCGCCCCCCAGCTCCGTGATGATCGCCTCGCGCTGCTTGAGCGAGGCCACTCCCGCATCGCCCAGCTTGCTGGCCACCTCGCTGAGCAGACCTTCGGCGAGAAACATGAAGGCGCTCATGCTGTTGCTGTAGAAGAGGCTGTGATTGGGCACATGGAAGCTGTAGCGCGCCAGCGGCTCCAGCGGAGAGCTGGCCGAATCGGTCAGCGCGATCACCTCGACCCCACGCTTCACCGCCACCTCGGCGCAGGCCACCACGCTTGGGGTATAGGGGAAGCAACTGGCCACCACCAGCACGTCACCGGCCGACAGCTGGGCCAGTGCATCGGCCACGCCCTGACGACTGGCATCCAGCGGTGCCACGTCCGGGCGCAGCATGCCCAGCCCATAGGCCATGAACAGTGCCAGGGAATTGAACTGACGCATGCCGTGCAGGCGCACGCGCGGCGCCTCGGCCAGCAAGGTGGTCGCGGCTTCGAAGGCCGCGGCGTCCACCCTCTCCAGCATGCTGAGGATGTTGGCGCTCTCCTGACGCCCCAGCCGCGCAAGCTGGGCCATGGCGCTGCTATCGGCGTCTCGCGCCAGCAGCTGCGAGGCCTGCTGGCTGTAGAAATGCTCGCCATCCGTCACCGCCTGGCGAAAGACATCCTGAAACCTGCTGAAGCCCTCGTAGCCCAGCCGCCGGGCCAGACGCGAGAAGGTCGAGGCATTCACGCCGGTCAACTCCGCCAGCTGGCTGATGGAAGACACCGCCGTGCGTTGCGGGGACTCGATCAGCACCGCCAGCACGCGCCGGGAACTCGCGCCGAGACGAATCTCCACCTCACGACGATCGATCGCCGCCAGCAACTGCTTCAACCCCTCCAGGGTCTCCGGCGGCGAGTCAGGGGATGCGGGCCCGGGGGCTCGGGAGGATGGGGGCATGGGATACCTCCTTGGCAAGGGACAGGACAGATGGCGGCAACGGTAGCATCTCTGGCCGGTCGAGTCCGAAGGCACAAGCGACCATATGCAATTATTTATTGCACAAACTTCAAATGCACTACATATTTGCATTACGTCTTCGCACCCCTGCCGCCACGGAGCCCGCATGAGCCACGTACTGCATCGCAACCTCAATCAGGAGTATCCCACCGCCGTGAAGGGCGATGGCCCCTACATCGTCGATCGCGAGGGTCGCCGTTATCTGGATGCCAGCGGTGGCGCGGCCGTGTCATGCCTGGGGCACAGCGACGAGGCGGTGGCGCAGGCCATCAAGGATCAGGTCAGCCAACTGGCCTACGCGCACACCTCGTTTTTCACCAGCGACCCGATGGAGCAGCTGGCCGACTTCCTCATCGAACGCGCCCCCGCTGGACTCGACTCCGTCTACTTCGTCTCCGGTGGCTCGGAAGCGGTCGAGGCGGCACTCAAGCTGGCCCGTCAGTATTTCGTCGAGATCGGCCAGCCCCAGCGCAAGCATCTGATCGCGCGGCGCCAGAGCTATCACGGCAATACGCTGGGCGCGCTGGCCACCGGCGGCAATGCCTGGCGGCGTCAGCAATTCGAGCCGCTGCTGATCAACGTCAGCCACGTCAGCCCCTGCTACGCCTATCGGGACCAGCAGCCCGACGAGACGCCCGAGGCGATGGGCATTCGTCTCGCCGCGGAGCTTGAGGCGGAAATCCTGCGCTTGGGCGCCGACAACGTGATGGCCTTCGTGGCCGAGCCGGTGGTCGGTGCCACCCTGGGCGCCGTCACCGCGGTACCGGGCTACTTCAAACGCATCCGCGAGGTCTGTGATCGCTACGGCGTGCTGCTGATTCTCGACGAGGTGATGTGCGGCATGGGACGTACCGGCAGTCTGTTCGCCGCCGAGCAGGAAGGTGTCACGGCGGACCTGATCACCATCGCCAAGGGCCTGGGCGCCGGCTACCAGCCGATCGGCGCGACCCTGGTCAGCCAGCGCATTCGTGACGCCATCGCCAATGGCTCCGGCTTCTTCCAGCACGGCCATACCTACATCGGCCACGCCACTGCCTGTGCCACGGCGCTGGCGGTCCAGCAGACCATCGAAGCCCGCGACCTGCTCACTCGTGTCAATGTCCTCGGCGAGGGGCTCAAGGCGCGCCTGAACGAGCGCTTCGCGCATCACCCCCATGTCGGCGACATCCGCGGTCGCGGCCTCTTCCAGGGGCTGGAGCTGGTGGCGGATCGCGATTCCAAAAAGCCCTTCGACGCCTCCCTCAAGCTGCATGCGCGACTCAAGAAGGCCGCCATGGCCGAAGGCCTGATGTGCTATCCGATGGGCGGCACCCTCGATGGCCGCCAGGGCGATCACATCCTGCTGGCACCGCCGTTCATTCTGCAGGAGTCGCATCTGGACGAGATCACCGCCAAGCTGGGGCGTGCCATCGATACCACCCTTGCCAGCCTGTGACGGCTCAGCTGCAGGCACATTGCCTACCCCACGATCTTTGAATGGATTTGAATGGAGTGACTTTCATGGCGATCACATCGCGCCTGACCGAACTGGATGACGCCAGCATGAGCACGGCTCAGCGCGAGGTGCTGGCCGAGATTCTCAGCGGCCCGCGCGGCAATCTGGACGGCCCCTTCCTGGCCTGGATCCACAGCCCCGAGCTTGCCAGTCATGCCCAGCGCCTCGGTGCCTTCTGCCGCTACGCCACCGGCCTTGAGCTGCGCCTCAGCGAGCTGGCGATTCTCACCACGGCGGTGTGGTGGAAATCCCAGGCTGAATGGCAGATTCACGCGCCGATTGCCGAGCAGGCCGGCCTCGCGCCCGAGATCATCACGGCGCTGCGCGAGGAGCGTGAACCCGCGTTTGAACAAGACGATGAGCGGTTGGTCTATCGCATCACCCGCGCCCTCTACGCCGAACAGCGCGTCGATGATGCCCTGTACGGCGAGGCCGTCGCAATGTTCGGCGAAACCGTGGTGGTGGAGCTGGTCGGGGTACTGGGTTACTACGCCCTGGTGGCAATGACGCTGAATGTCTTCGCCGTCCGGCGCGGTGATGACATCCCGCTGCCCTTCGAGGAGCCGAGCCGATCTTGAAACGCGTGTCTTGAAGGGCCTGGATTGCGCCACGCCCGGAACGCTTGAGTACGACACGCCCGGTGACAGCGCGCTTGCCGAGCTATCGCCCGCGAGGCATGCTCGAAAGGCCCCCTGCTGCGCCCCGGCCACCCCCGGGGCGTGCGTCATTGCGGCGCGAATACCTCGATGACGACGCTTCGATATCGATGCCTGGTCGACAACACCTCGATAACAACAAGATGACCACAAGGTGAGCGACCAATGAGTGATAGCGAACACACGGAAGTGGCGGTGATCGGCGCAGGCGCCGTGGGTGTCGCCTGCGCCCTGTGGCTGCGGCGCAGCGGCCACGAGGTGACGATGATCGAACGCGAAGGCATCGCCAGCGGCACCTCCTTCGGCAATGCCAGCACCCTGGCGGATTACGGCTGCCTGCCCATCGCCCGTCCGGAAATCTGGCGCAGCATGCCGTCGCTGCTGCTGTCACCTGACTCGCCTTTCGTCATCGACTGGAAATGCCTGCCCAGGCTCTCGCCCTGGTTGATGCGCTTCATGGGCCAGTGCAACGCCACTCGCTTTCGCGCCAACAGCGAGATGCTGGCCCAGCTGCTCAGCCATACCTACACGGACTACCAGCCACTGCTGGACGATGCCCCAGCCGCCGCCGCGATGATTCAGCGCAAGGGCTGCCTGTATGCCTACGGCAAGGCCGAGAACCTGCAGGCCGCACAGGGCGATATCCGACTGCGCGACCAGCTCGGCATCCACCAGCAGGTACTGACGGCGGACGAGCTGATCGCGCTGGAACCCGCCATGGAAGGCCACACCGCGGGTGGCGTGCTGTTCCCCTCCTCCTGTCACCTCGATGACCCGCAGGTGTTCATCGACACCCTGGCCACCCCGCTGCGCGAAGAGGGCCGGATCGTCAGCGCCGAGGTCACCCGCCTGAGCCGTCGGGCCTCCGGCATGCTGCTGAAGTACGCCGATGGCCGGCGACTCATGGCAGACAGAGTGGTGCTGGCAGCCGGGGCCTGGTCGGCACATCTGGCGCGCCAGATCGGCGACAGGATTCCGCTGGATACCGAGCGTGGCTATCACATCGAATTCGATCTCGAGCACTCGCCGCTCAACCGCCCGACCTGCCCGGTGGAAAGCGCCTTCTACATGACGCCACTGCACAGTGCCGAGGGCGCGCGCCTGCGCGTGGCCGGCACCGTGGAGCTGAGCTCGCTTGCGGGGCCGGCCAACCCGGCCCGTTTCGACTATCTGGAAAGCCGGGTGCGCAAGGTGCTGGGCATTGACGCCCCGGTGGCCCGGCGCTGGCTGGGCTTTCGCCCCACCCTGCCCGATTCCGTGCCGGTGATCGGCCCGTCACCCAATGAGCCACGCGTGATCCATGCCTTTGGCCATCAGCATATCGGGGTGACACTGGCAGGCGTGACTGGGCGCCTGGTCAGCGAATGTTTAGCCAAAGGCTCACCAGAGTGGATCACGCCCTGCTCTGCGGCCCGATTTTGACACTCTGGGAGGATTCACGAGGCATCCGTGATGCGGGTTCGACCGGAGGTCAGGCGCTCCAGCAGCTGCTGCCACTCGCCGCACAGGGTGTCCGCATCGAAGCGCGCGGCATTGTCGCGTGCCAGCAGAGACATCTCGCTGCGACGAGCTTCATCCGTGATCAGGTCACGGATCTCGCGCGCCAGTGCCTCATCGTCCTCGACATCCACCAGCACGCCGCTGCCGCCGGCCAGAATTTCGGCAGGCCCGGTCTCACAGTCTGTCGAGACCACCGGCAAGCCGAAGGATTGCGCTTCCAGCAGGGTCATCGGCAGCCCCTCCCAGCGTGAGCTCATCACGTACAACGCCGCCCGCTGATACTCCTTTTCCACCTGTGAGGTGCGGCCCACGAAGACGACGCTGTCACTCAGGCCCAATGTCCATGCCTGGGCCTTGAGGTCATTTTCATCCTCGCCCCAGCCGACGATGCGCAGCCGCCAGTCAGGGTGGACCGACACGACCTTGTGCCAGGCATTCAGCAGCACATCGAAGCCCTTCTGCTCCGTCAGGCGCCCGACGGCAAGCACGGTACGCGACGCTGCATCCTCCTCGCTGGGCTTGGGAAAGTGCGGCACCGGATTCCAGATCGCGCCGACCTTGTCGCGGATGCGGTAGCGCGCTCGCCAGGCTTCGGCATCCCGCTCGGTGAGCACCACGATGGCGTCGGCCAGACGCACGGCGGTCGAGCGCCCCACCGAACGCAGGCGTGAACCATGATCGGTGGCGAGGTTGAAATGCTCCCAGCAGATGATCCGGGCGCGCTGGAACGAGGCCCACGGCGCACAGAAGGCGAACAGGATCGAATCCACCAGCACCACCACATCGGCCTGTTGATGGCGGACCTTGGTCAGCAACGCCGAACTGATGCCCAGCGAGCGTCTTGCCCCGCCTCTGGCTTCCTTCAGATTCAGGCAACAGGTCGTGATGCTGTCCTCCAAGGCAAACGAGCTGGTCGCTGGCCCGAACAGACTCGCGATCATCACCTCATGACCCGAGCGCGCCAGTCCGCTGGCGATTTCGCATGTGACACGTTCCGTGCCTCCGTCGCTGGAAAGATTACCGACGACAAACAGAATCTTCATTGGCTCATGCGCTCCACAGGGAAATGCTCGCCGCGAGGCACCCGACCGCTGGCGAGATATCGCCTTGCTTGATCGAAATGCTCAACTGCGGCGCAGAAAAAACCCGCCACCGACGAGGGTCGATGGCGGGAGATAGGGGGTATGACATGAAGCGGTGCGATCTAGCGCAGAATGCTAGCGCAGGAACGGTCGCGCAAAACGGCTGACAGCAAGACGAGCGGCGGCCACCACGTCTTTACCGCTTCATGAAGAACAATGCCTCAGGCATTTTTTGGAAAGACGGAGGGTACGTCAGAAAGACAGCACATTTAGAAAGAAAACGCGCCAGCAAGACAGAACGGCAAGAGGATCGTGTGGGGTAAGCGGGCACGGGGAGCTAGTACGGAAAGCGAGTTCGAAAAGCAAGAGTAGCAAGCGGCCTGAGCGCTGAACGAACACTGCCAGGCATCATGCGAGATGCCAGCTCAACGCGTCTTGCCGATCCCGCCTTTTGAGAGGCACGCTTCGCACTGAGTCAAGGCGGACCTATAACGCGCGCCGCGGCATGGGGGATGAAAAGATAAATCCAATGCCGGCGCGCCAGGCTCAGCTCGATAGCTCAATGCTGGCACCTGAAGACAGGATCAGCGGCCAGCCATCGGGTGCGACGACTCAGCGTCCTGCTGGCTCGTCCGGCTGGCAGTGATGGCTTCAGTCGAGACGCGATGGATGATGCCGCAGTCTTCACAGTGATAGAGCGGCGCCTTGCCGGCCAGTCGCTGCCACCAATGGCGTTTTACGCGATGTACGCTGGCGCCCCCGCATTGGGCGCAGAAACGATATCCACTCATGACGACATTCTGCTCTCTGTTGATGGTGTTCACGGGCATCCTTCCCTTTGATAACGATCGATCGCGTTCCAGCGAGACGGCCTGTTCAGCGACACGCGCTGTGTCATTGCCAGAAGAAGCACTGTCCCGACCGATTGAGCTCTCCAGGCAGGCGCCTGTCACTCTCACTCGCGGGGCCATTATGCGCGTTAAATCCAGCAGCAGTTCCTGATATTTGCCCAACTGTCGAGAACGATTTTCTTCATCTTCCTGACGAAAATCCAACGGTGTCAATGTGTTAGCGCCCCGCCTCAGGCGGTAGCGAGTACTGACTTACGCAACTCGATATCCAGTGTGTGCTGCAGACAGCCCAGATAGGCACGCACCACGATCTGCTGATCAAATTCACGTTCGATACGCACGCGTGCCGCCTGCCCTGCCTCCATCAATGCCGCATGCGGCATGTCCAGACAGCCCTGCATCTGCTGCTCAAGAGACTCGACATTGGCCGCTTCGCACAGCCAGCCAGTGACGCCGGGATTGACCGAGCTGCGACAGCCCGGCACATCACTGACGATCGCCGGACGCCCCATCGAGGCCGCCTCCAGTACCGTGCGCGGCATGCCTTCCCGGTACGACGGCAGCACCAGCACATTGGCCTCGGCCAGGAAGGGGCGCACATCCCGCTGTTCGCCCAGGTAGTGCAACACGCCGCGCTCGCGCCAGGCAGCGATTTCCTCATCGCTGATCGCGGTGCGATTGCTGATTCCCGACGGGCCGATCAACCAGAAGCGTGCCTGCGGATAACGCTCATGCAGACGCTCGGCCGCCATCACGTATTCCCGTACCCCCTTGTCGCCGATCAGGCGTGCGACCAGCACAAAGGTCAGCGGTGGCGTCTGCGGTTGCGGCGCAAAGGCGAAGCGTTGCGGGTCGATACCGGCGCCGGGCAGCACGACAGACGGCGTGGACTTCTGCAGCCCGAGGCGCATGAACAGGCGTTGGTCATCGCGGTTCTCGAAGAACACGCAACGCGCGCCACGGTTGGCGAAGCCATACAGCGCCCGTACCCGACGAAACAGCCAGCTGTCATGTATGAAGGCGGTGCCCAACCCCGAGACGTTGTTGGTATAGGGGATCTTGAGCAGCCGACACGCCAGCCCCGAATAGACATTGGCCTTGATGGTGAAGTTGAGAACATAGCGTGGCTTGAGTTTCAGCAATGTCCCCAGCAGCGCCAGCAGGCTCTTGCCCTCACCGATCAGCGAGGTGCCCTTGCCTTCCATGCCCAGCGCACGATGCTCGACCCTGAGCTCGTCCACCAGGTACGCGCTATGCGCATCGGTGGGCGCAAGGCACACCACGCGATACCCCGAGTCACGCAGCCCTTCGATGACGCCGCGATGGAAGTTGTAGAGAAAGAATGACGAGTTGGAGACCAGCACCACCGTGGAGGGCTGTGCATCATGTGTTGGCATGGGGCATTCCTTGCGTGTCATGCGAAGAAGAACATGCGCGAGCTTGAGCCCGCGCGACCGGAAGCATCCGGAAGAGAAACCCTGGACAAGAGGAACCATCGACGAGAGAGACGATCGAGAAGCGACACCAGCGCGAAAGGGAAGGCGTCGTGGCTCGGTCCAGCAGGTCAGTCCAGCAACGCAGGCCGGCGTTGCTGCTGCCACAGACGCACCAGCCCTGTGTCATGCGCCATGCACACCACATAGATGACCAGGAACGGGAAGCGATAGCGCACCGCGGTGCCGTAGTTGAAGACGACGAGTCCATAGATGGTGAAGGCGCCGATCAGATACAGCAGCCAGAAGAGCGTCTTCTCGCGCTGGACCTGCCAGCACTTGAGGGTCAGCCAGACAAGGAAGGCGACCACCAGCAGGTTCTCTCCCGACTGGATCAACTGCAGCGCATTGGCGGCTTCCCAGGGCAATGGCTTGATCAGGAAATAGAGCGCACCCTGGATCCCCGTCACCACGAAGTCCCCGAAGCCCTGAATCACCTCCACATCCTCGATCTTGCCGCCATCCTCCAGGTACATGGCCGCGCGGAAGAAGTTGATCTGGTCCACCGCCAGCGGATAGATGACCAGCACGCTCGCGGCCAGCCCGACCAGCAACCAGCAGAATCGCTTGGTCGACAGGCCCTGGCGGCTGACGTCATAGAGGAGATAGATGCCGAGGAAGATCAGCATGATCAGAGCGTTCTGGAACTTGATGATCCATAACGGCAGCAGGAAGATCAGCGCCCATATCGGCCGGCGTTCGATGGCCAGCAGGAAGCTGCCGAGCATGAAGCCGGTGACCAGGGTGTCGCGCAGGCTCAGTGAGCTGTAGAGCACCAGGCTCGGGTAGCACAGCACGAACAGCAGTACCGCGTGGGAGATGATGCCGCGGCGAATCAGCACCATCAGCGCGCCGATATAGAGGAACTTGTTGAAGAAGCCCAGGCTGGTGATGGTTTCCGCCAGCGGCAACGGCAACAGCGCCAGAAATCCCGACGAGACCGAGACGGTCAGGGAGTGGTCCATCGCTCCCCAGTCCATGCTGCGCATGGCCAATACCTGCTCCCAGTAGCGGAACTGGTCCGGCATGTACTCGGCATCGAACAGCACATTGTTCAACAGGTACGGCACCGCACTGCTCAGACTCAGGATGATCGCGACATTGCGCGTCACCCAACCGCGCAGAAAGCCCACCATCACCAGTACCAGACAGACGAGCAGGTTGGGCAGGTCGAGCAGAATGTGTTCCATGGAAAGACTTATTCTCGTGCGCCGCTGTTGGCCAGTTCGGCCTGCAGACTGGCGGATGACATGAGGGACGCGGACGCGCCGGTATCAGCGCTGGTGGCCTGCCGACTCACCACGCCAGAGGTATCGAGGGACGGCGAGGACTGCGCGAGGCCAGACGCAGCTCCCCCACTGCTGACCTGCCAGCTTTGGGACGAGAAGGGTGACGCGCCCTCGACCTCGGCTGCCGACAGCATCAGCGACAGGCACTGCATCAATTGATGCTCGCTCAGCGCGCCCGTCTCCTCATCAGGGGCCAACGGCAACGTCACGACGCGCGCTGCCTCGATACCGCCCTCGTGGCGTGCCTGGCAGCCGGCTTCATCGCTTTCGACCAGCACCAGTGCCGCATGCGGATACTTGAGCGCCATCCGGCGCCTCAGGCCCCGCGCCTTGCTGCCCGCCGCCACCAGTTCACTGGCCGGTGTCACGGCATGATGCGCAATCACCGGCACGCGCCAACGATCCAGACGGCGCGCCTTGAGCGCATTAAGGTTGGCTTCCAGACCGCTGGACAACAGGACACACGGGCGATGACGCGCCAGATAGCGCGTCAGGGCCAGCACGCCCGTCAACTCAGTGTGCACGCCCAGCTCTACCAACCGCACCCCATGGGCCAGACCTTCGATCAACTCCTCATGGGCCTGGGGCACGATGAGGTCCACCTCGTGACCCTGGCGCGTCAGCCCCGCCGCCAACGCCAGCATCTGGCGAGTCTCGAGGGTCATCTGCCGTGCCACGACCAAAAGCGCCATCCGATGCGTCTTCATTGCCACTCCTTCGCCAGTGTTAGCCTTGAGCCAGGCTTGATCGAGTCAATACACGATGACCGCCATGCCATCTGCACATGGCGATCGACGTCAGCCCACTTCCTTCGGTGCGTTCAGGCCAGGCGCTGATAGACACTGCGCGCCTGGCGGGCCAGCGGCGCCGGCAACCAGGTCACGACCCGGCGCGCCATGCGCTTGAACGTGCACACCAGCACCTGGCCCTTCTTCTGCGCTGACATCGAGGCCCACTCGGGAGTCATCATCTGGTGGGCGTCCACGCAATAGACGGGCCTGCCGGTCATGCGCGTGATGTTGGTGGCCTGCCCCACCTCGCTTTCGATGAACAGGCGACAGCCGGAGTCACGGTAGTAATCCGCCTTGTGACTCGAATGGCGATTCTGACGCAGGCGCTCTTCCTTGCTGGGCAGGTCGAGCATGATCAGGTGGTCATACTCGACACCGTGCCGGGCCAGCCAGGCGGTCGTCTCGGGACGATATTTTTCCAGCCGATTGGTGACCAGCGAGTGCACTCGGTAGGTCGGGATATGCAGAGGCGCCGCGTTGGTCAGGAAGTCACGATAGCGCGGGCCGTCATCGTTCTGCTCAGGCGTCGGATCGAGGCACAGCACGCCATCGATATCCAGGCAGCTATCGGCCAGCGCCGGGTGATGGAACAGATTCCACTGGAAGGCACGCGGGTGCTCCAGCTCGACCAGATACATGTCCACCCCCACCACCGGAGCCGGGTTGGCATAGATGACGCAGGTGGTGATGTCACAGGGGCATTCTTGCGGAATGCGCGCCAGTGAGGCCTTGAGCGAGGCCCCACTGTTGAAACTGTCGTCGACCAGCAGCACACGCTGATTTTCCCAGGCACTCTGCGCTGCCCCCCGGACCTTGCGTGTCATTCCCTTGCCGGGCGAGCCGTTGGCGATGAAGGTATCGAGATCCGTGCAGGCCCGATTGAGCATGGCGCTGATCATGTAGGCCGGCACCATTCCACTGCGCGGGATCCCGACGATCAGATCGAAATTCCCGGCCTGCAGGCGCGACAACTGCCCAGCGATATCCGAACTCAGGTCGGCGTAACTGCGATAATTCATGTTGCGGTCCCCTTGCGACTCACGACGGCCCAAGGCCGATATCCTTCGCGCTTTTGTGTGTTGCAGCGCTTTTTTGATGTCATTGACGACGTCCTGTCATCAAACGCTTCTCTCACCCTCATCACCCCCGATAATCGGGGGCATTCAGGCGCTTTTACGCTTCTGCACTGCGCTGTCGGGTGTCACACGACGGCGACGAGTGCCTATCAACCTGGTCATCACATCCTGGCGCACGAGGCGCAGCAGCCGACTGCGGTCCATGTGCGAGAGCAGCGCGACCCCCTGGCGGAAGTTGGCCAGGCGCTGCATGGGGCTCGCGGGCGCCATCACGTACTGCTTGAAGTAATGATAGAGCGGGATATACAGGCTGTCGGAATGCGGCATATGCCGGGTATTGGCATGAAAGACGTCGATGGCCGAGATCATGTCGCGCTGATAGCGCTGTTCGGCCTCGCTTTCCTGCTGCTGCGATGTCCAGGAACCCTTGGCATTGCGGCGATAGACACAGGCAGCATCTTCGTAATAGAGAGTCTCGCCTTGCAGTGCCATGTAGGACTGCAGGAAGAAGTCCATGATCGGGGCGCCGCGATAGGACGCCATCATCGCGTCGACGGTGGCATCGACGCGTCGGAAGCTGAAGGCCGGTGACGGAATGGAGGCGCCGCGCAGCCCGATCACCGCCTCGGCAGAGATCTTCTTCACGCTATCGGCATAGCGGCAGATGAGCGAATGCTCGCCGGTGGCTTCATTGAATTCCAGCGCCGGGTGGAAGCAGACCGTCGCCTCGGGATAGGCGTCGAACAAGGCGACCTGACGGGCCAGCTTGTCGGGTTTGATCCAGTAATCATCGCCTTCGCAATAGGCAATGATGTCGCCACGCATCACCGGCATACAGAAGGTGATCGGCCAGATATGTTGCGAGTACTGGTTCACGTCCTGCAGGATCGGCCGCACGATGTTCGGGTAACGGGCCGCATATTCCTCGATGATTTCCCGCGTGCCATCCGTCGAGACATCGTCATGCACGACGATCTCGAACGGAAAACGCGTGCGCTGCATCAGAAAGCCATCCAGCGCCATGCGAATGTAGTCGCCATGATTGAAGGCGAAGCACATCACAGAGACGCGCGGGGCGCTGAGATCGCCCTCCCACTCGGCCATGATGGCGGCTTCCTCGGCGGGCGCCGGCGGTACAGGCAAGGGGCCTGACTGCGGTGTGCCATCCATGAGGGGCGTCGCGAGTGCCCGGGCATAACTCAGTTCTAACATGCAGTATTCCCCACTTTCCGTTGTGAAAGACGCTCCTGGATCCAGCCGGCGCCGTACTGCCAGGCCGCGAAGCGCAACCAGCAGGACAGCAACAGATAGGCCGCCCCTGCCAGCAGGCCTGATACCACCAGCACCACCGGCGCCGGCCAGATGGCCAACAGCGCAGGCACGGCCCACCAGGTCGTGCCCGCCACCGCACTGGCCAGCAGCAGAGCCGGCAGGAAGTCGGCCAGCTGCTCGCGGATGCTGTAGTTGATCAACTCCCGCGAGAACCAGGCATTGGGGATGTAGGACACCACCGCCACCACGATCTGCCCGATCAGGATCGCCATCACGCCATGGCGCCAGGTCACCGCCAGCACCGCACAGATCAATACCTTCTTGACGATCTCGAGCCCGAGGAACAGGTCCGAGCGCCCCTTGACCTTGAGCACATTGAGATTGAGCGTGCTCAGGGGATACATGACGGCCGCGATGCACATCAGCTGCAGATAAGGCACCGCCGCCAGCCACCGGCTGGGCAACAGCGTCAGGAACAGCGGCTCGGCCAGCGCCGCCAGCAACAGCATCGCCGGGAACAACAGATAGACCATGACCTGCAGGATCTGACGATAGGCACTCTTGAGGCGTACGGGATCCGCCTGGATGCTCGCCAGCGCCGGGAAGGTCACGTTCTGCACCGCCGTCACCAGCTGATTGATCACCAGCTCCTTGAGACGCTCGGCGAAGAAGAACAGTCCCGCCACCGAAGCGGAGAACAGCTTGGCGATCAGCAGCACATAGAGATTGACGAACAGCACATCCAGCATGCGTGACAGGAACATCTTGTAGCCGAAGCGGAACATCGCCTTGAACGACACCACATCGAATTCCAGCCGCGGCCGCCAGCTGCCCCACCACCACATCAGGGCGGTAGTGACCAGCGCCGCCGTCAACATCTGCCCCACCAGCGCCCAGACCCCGAAGCCCAGCCAGCCCAGCAGCACTGCCACCCCGCCCGACACCACGCTGCCGGGAATGCCAGCCTTCATGCGCGTACGAAAATCCAGCGCACGGTTGAGCATCGCGCCCTGAATGACCTCGAAGGAGTTGATCAGCACCACGATGCCGCCGATACGCACCAGCACGATCAGGCGTGGCTCGGCATAGAAGTCGGCGATCAGGGGGGCGCTGGCATACAGCAGGCCGTAGGCCAGCACCCCGAAGGCGATATTGCTGAAGAAGGCGGTGCTGGCATCACGCGGCCCGAGGGTCGGCATGCGCAGAATGGCTTGCTGAAGACCGGAATCCATCATGGCCGAGGCGATGGTCAGAAAGACCAGCACCATCGCCAGCAACCCGAAATCTTCCGGCACCAGCAGCCGCGCCAGCAGCAGCGTGACCAGACTGGCCATGCCACGCCGCAATAGCTGATCGGAGAAATTCCACAGAATGCCGATGGCGGTCTTGTTGCTCAGTGACACGAGGCGTGGCCCCCCTGTTGCGAGTGGGAGGAGACATCGCGCGCCAGCGGCCCCGGCAGAGGCGCCGTGTCACCCGCAGCATTGCCCGCGGCACGCAGCAGCTCCAGGTCTTCCGGCAGCAGCTGGTACTCGGCGAGTCTGTCGCGCACCTCGCCCGGTGAGCACCACATCAGCACATCGATGATCGACAGGCCGGCGACGAACTCCGCCTGACGCCCCGAGCGACGCGAATCAAGCGGTGTCTGGCAGTAGTCACTCGGCTGGCTTGCGAGGAATGACAGCGTGATGCCATTGGCCGCAAAGGGCGCCGCCTGGTAGAGCTTGCGGCCGCCGATGCTGTTGATGTAACCCTCGGCCCCGCGCATCAGTGACATCTCGATCAGACGGTCCTGGGCCTTGAGACTGCGGTCGTGCTCAAGCTTACTGGTGAGCAGAAAGCGACACTCCAGCCCCAGGTAGTCACACACCCGCTCGAAGCTGTACTTGCACAGCGCCCCGATACGGCGGTCTTCATGCTGGAACACCGCCTGCAGCAGCGGCATCACCTCTGCGTAATACGGCGCCTTGGCATAGGCGTGATGCAGCGTGGTCAGCAGGCTGTCCGGTGTCGGGCCGAAGACGAGTTCGCTGATCAACCGGTTGGGCGACGCCTTGGGTACCGACAGCATGAAGCGATGCGCCTTGCCGCCCAGCAGCACATTGTTGCGATGGATATAGCCACGCGGAATGAAGGCGACATCGTCATAGACGAGAAACTCGTCACAGGCATGCATCAGCTGGAAATAGCCGATATGCGGGAACAGATAGGGCTGCATGATCGCGATGTTCATGATCAGGCGGCCTTGACGTGGCGATTGACGATGATGCGCACCGCCCCGAGGATCTCGCTGACCTCAAGCCCCGAGTAGAGCGGCAGACACAGGATACGACTGGCGATATCGGTGGAATGCACGATCTGCGGGGTGATGACATCCTCGTCCTGCAATTCGGCGGCGGGCCGCCCGAGGAAGGACAGCGATTCCAGCGACGGGCAGAAGTAACGTCGTGCCAGATAGCCTTCCTGCTGCAGACGCTGCATCACCTCGAGCAGCATGCTTTCGCTTTCGAGAATGATCGGGAAGTAGGCGTAATTCAGGCTGGCGCCGGTCTGGCGGGTCTGCAGCTGGACATTGCCGCGCAGCGCCTGGGCATAGGCATGCCAGACCAGCGCCCGGCTCTCCAGATTGCCTTCGATCTCATCCAGCACGCACAGCCCCATCGCCGCCTGGAACTCATTCATCTTGGCGTTGATGCCCAGTTCCTCGATGCACTCCGGGCCGGTGATGCCGAAGTTGATCAACTTGCGGGCGCGTTCCAGGTCTTCCTTGCGCTTGAAGATGATCGCGCCGCCTTCGATGCTGTGGAACAGCTTGGTGGCGTGGAAGCTCAGGGTGCTGGCATCGCCATGTGACAGCAGGCTGTTGCCGCGATAGGTCACGCCGAAGGCGTGGGCACCGTCATAGATGACCTTCAGATCATGCGCCTCGCCCAGCGCATCGATGGCCTCGACATCACAGGCATTGCCGAACACGTGCACCGGCACGATGGCACGGGTGCGTGGCGTGATGGCCGACTCGATGCGTGCTGGGTCCAGACACAGGGTGTCGGGGTCGATATCCGTGAATACCGGCTGCATGCCCTCCCACTTCAGGCTGCTGGCGGTGGCGATGAAGGTGAAGGGCGTGGTGATGACCTCCGCCGATTCGTACTGGCCCGGCATCTGGGCGATGCCCAGCGCGCGATAGGCGATCTGCAGCGCCAGGGTGCCATTGCTGACCAGCAGCAGGTTCTCGACGCCCAGGTAGGTTTCCAGGCGCCGAGTGAGCTCCTGCTCGAGCGGGCCGTGGTTGGTCAACCAGCGCCCCTCGAAGATGGAATCCACATAGCGGTCGAAAGTCTCCCGCTCCGGGAAGTAGGGACGCGTCACCGTAATCATGATATCGACTCCTTTCGTACATCAGATGAAGGTTGGCTCTGACAGCAGACGAGTGCCGGTGCAGCGCGTTCGCTGCCGGGTTCCTCTGGCAGCGACTTGGTACACGTTTCAGAGAAGTGCCGCACACTCGCCTGCGGAGACACTCGTCTACAGACGTCTATAGATAGTGCAGGCCCGCTCAGCGCGAGCCGTTGCCGCTGATCACGATCTTGATGGTGCGAATCACCACCAGCAGATCGAGCCAGAAGGAAAAGTGCTTGATGTAGAAGAAGTCGTATTCCAGCTTGCGGATCATGCCTTCCACTTCAGCGGCGTAACCCTGCTCGACCTGCGCCCAGCCGGTGATGCCCGGGCGCACGACATGGCGGTAGTGGAAGAACGGCACGTCCTTGCGATACCAGTCGGCCAGATTCATCGACTCGGGGCGCGGGCCGATCAGGCTCATGTCGCCCTTGAGCACGTTGAACAGCTGGGGTAGCTCATCGAGACGGCACTTGCGGATGAAGCGCCCGACTCGCGTGATGCGTGGGTCACTGCCTTCCTGGGTGAAGCCCGCGCCCTTCATGCCGTCATACATGCTGCGGAACTTGTAGACGGTGAAGGGGCGGCAGTGAAAGCCCATGCGCGGCTGACGGAAGATCACCGGCCCGGGACTGTCGAGGCGGATCGCCAGCGCCGTCAGCAACATGACCGGCGCCAGCAGCGGCAGCATGAGCGCGGCGACGGTGAAGTCCATCCAGCGCTTGATGACCTCATAGTCTTCCCGTGGCGTCAGCGAGCCGAACTCGTTGGCGTAGAGGTGATCCAGCAGCACGCGACCGGTGATCATCTCGTGGGCATGGGTCGCGTGATAGACCGGGATGCGGTGGATGGTGCAGTCGGCCAGGAAGCTCTCCCACTCGCTGGGCAGCTCACCGCGCAGGTCCGCCACCACGCCGTCGATACGCGGCAGGCCGACCAGGTCAGGCCCGCGCAACGACAGCCACTCGACGCCCGGGCGGGTGCACAGACTCGGCGCCTTGCCGTAGGGCACCACCGCGAAGCGCATCCGGCGCAGTCGGGTGTCGATGTAGTAGTAGGCCGTGCACAGGCTCACCGCGAGCAGGAAGGACAGGCCGACCTGGTGACGCGAATACTCAAGCCCCAGCACGCCCAGCACCATCATCAAGGTCAGATAGGAGATGACGATCGCCGGCACGACATAGAGGTAGGAGCGCGTGCCCGGCAGGCGCGACAGGCGATTGACCGCCGTCACCGACAGGGTGTACGCCACACCGGTGCCCAGCAGGGCATGCCACTGATCATCGCTGGTCAGCCACCAGTGGGTGTCACCCTGCATCAGCTGGTTCAACCCTGCCTGGTACAGTGCCGGCGCGATGACCACCACCAGCATCCCGAAGATCAGCTGCAATCGCTTGCTGGCCAGCAAGCGCTCGTAGTGATGCGAGTAACGCCGCTGGTGCTCCATCGACAAGGGTATACCGCTCATCGTGCTTACCTCCTCCGTGATTCAAGCGTCATGAGAGCTGCCAAGCGAGACGATGTCAGGCGTAGCTGTAGTTGTAATAACCGTAGCCATGCTTGTCGCCAGCTTGCGGTTCGATGGCATTCAGGATGGCGCCCTTGACGTGAATGCCATTGTTCTCGAGCTTCTTGCGTGCATGCTCGAGTTCGCGCACCTGGTTCATGCCAAAGCGCGCCACCATCAGACTGGCGCCGACGTGACGACCGATGATCAGCGCTTCGGTCACGGCCAGTACCGGCGGCGTGTCGATGATGATCAGGTCGTAACGCTCACCGAGTTGCTCCAGCAGCTCGGCGAAATTGGGCTGCATCAACAGCTCCGACGGGTTGGGCGGCGCGACGCCACGGCCCAGGAAATCAAGATTGTCGATGCGCGAGTGATACAGCACGCTGTCCAGCGGACTGGCACCGCTGAGCACATCCGACAGACCGCCCTGCTCGGAGGTACGCTGGAAGGCGTGATGCAGGTGGCCGCGGCGCATGTCGGCATCGATCAGCAGCACGCGCTGACCGGCCTCGGCACTCACCGCCGCCAGATTGAGGCTGACGAAGCTCTTGCCGATGCCCGGGCTCGGCCCGGTGAACATCACCGACTTGCGGCGATTGTCGAGCAGGGCGAAGTGCAGGCTGGTACGCAGGCTGCGCAGGGCCTCGATACTGATATCCGACGGCTGGGAGGTGGCCAGCACCCCTTGATAGATCTCGCGGCCGCCCTTCTCGCCCTTGAGGCGCACGCGGCGCATCATGTTGTGCTGCTGCGGCGACAGCGGCACCGTGGCGTAGACGGGCAGGTCCAGCGCCTCGATCTGCTCGGCGGTGTCGATGCCCTTGCGCATCGCATGACGCAGCAGCGCGGCCAGCGTGCCCAGCATCAGGCCGATCATGCAGAACACGGCCAGCATCAGGGACGTCTTCGGCGAGATGGGCACTGGCTGCAGCACTGCCGGGTCCAGGATGCGCACGTTGCCGACGGTGCCGGCCTTCTTGAGGCGCACTTCCTCGCGCTTGTTGAGCAGCGCGACATAGATTTCCTGGCTGACGGTGACATTGCGGTTCAGGTTGAGCGCCTCGCGCTGGGCGGCCGGCAGTTGCTCGGCCTGCTTCTGCACGCGCGCCTTCTCTTGATTGAGCGAATCACGGCGTGCCACCAGCGCCCGATAGGCCGGGTGCTCGCTGGTGTAGGCACGGGACAGCTCGGCCAGGCGCAGCTTGATCTCGGTCAACTGATTGTCCAGCCCGACGAGATTCTCCATCACCTGCTGACTTTCGGCGGTCAGATCGACCGAGTCGCGACGGCGGCGATAGTCGTTGAGTGCCGATTCGGCCTCATCGAGCTGGCCACGCAGCGTCGGGATCTGGTCGCCCAGAAAGCCGAGCTGATTGTCCGCCTCGGCGGATTCCCGCTCGATGTTCTGCTGCAGGAAGACATTGGTGATGGTGTCCAGGGTGTTGACGATGGCGGTCTGGTCACTGCCGGACAGGCTCAGCGTGACCACCCCGGTGTCGGTGCCATTGCGCACGGCGGTGAAGCGCGACTTGAGCGAGTTGATGGCGCTCAGGTCCGAGATGCTGGTCAGCGTGAAACGTGCACCGGGTTCGGCTGACAACTCGCGCACGAAGACCTTGATGCCCTCCGCCAGCGTGTTCTCGCCCACCTTGCCATCGACGATCGGCTGACCCTCGGCATCCAGCAGGCGGTAGCGCTCATCGCCCAGGGCCTCGAGGGTCAGCGTCTGCTGTTGCCACGGGCCGCCGAGCTCGAGCGTGGTGACCTTGAGGGTGTCATCGCCCCAGGCGTAATCCTGCCCGCCGAGACTGGCCGGCAGGCGCAGATGGCGGTTGGAGAGCCAGTCACCGATGACCGGGTAACGCACCGGAGAGACCACGATATTGAGGCGCTCGCGGTCCACGGCCTGGCCCAATACCAGTCGTGAGGCGAGAATTTCCAGCTCATCGCTGGTGCTGCTCTCATCGCTGCCGGTCGCCTGACCGGCCAGCGGCCCCAGCAGACTGGCGCTGCCGCCCTTGTCCTCGATCTGGATCAGGGAATCGGCCAGGTAGATACGTTGCTGGCTACCGACGAGATAGATGCCCAGGAGGGTGAACAGCAGCGTGCTGCCGATCAGCCACCAGCGTCGATGCCAGAGCAAGGCGAGAATGGTGCTGAAATCGAGTCGGCGCGTGGTGTCCTTGCCAGGCTGTGCAGAAGAGGATGGCATGGGAGAGGTGTACTGATTCATGACGCCGCCTTGAGTAAACGATTCAGGCCCGGCAGGCAGGTGATACGGCAGGTCGCGACGCGACCTGCCATGCGGGAGTGGGACATGACCTCAATCCTCGATGTCATCGATGACCGAGACGAAGGCCCCGGTACTGGTCACGGACGGCAACAGCTGGCTCAGCACACGGTTCCAGCGGCTGACCGGCGCGGCGGTCACGTAGACCACATCACGCGGTTGCAGCGGGAAGCGCGCGCCCAGCATCAGCGAGGTCGCATCCGAGATATCGAGAATGAAGACCGTGGCCAGCTTGTCGGACTCCGGCGAATTTTCACGCACCACGAAGACGCCTGACGGATTGGCGCGGTCCTCATCGACCCCGCCGGCCCGTGACAGCGCATCGGTGAGGCTCAGACGTTCATTGCCCACCGGCATGTTGCCGGGCTTGAGTACCTGACCGAGCACGAAGACGTTCTGGTCTTCCGCCACCGGCACATTGATCACGTCGCCATCCTTGAGCAGACGGTTCTGACGCATGTCGCCCTGCTGCAGCAGCTGATAGAGACTCAGGTGCTCCTGCTGGCCGTCGCGCGTCAGCGTGATGTTGTGGGTATTGGCCAGTGCGGTGACCCCGCCGCTGGCACTGATGGCATCGATCAGGGTCAGCGGAACATCCGTGACCGGCACGAAGCCTGGCTCGGTCACGGCGCCACTCAGATAGACGCGCTTGGAGCGGAATTGCGCCACCGAGACATTGACCTGCGGCTCGGTGATGTAACGGGACAGCCCCGCGACCAGCGCGGCGCGCACCTCATCCACAGTCATGTCATGAATGTTGATGCGCCCGACATAGGGGTAGAACAGCGTGCCATCCGGCTGGACGATGTAGGTCAGCGCCTCGACCGTCTGACGCTGCACACCGCTTTCCTGAGCCAGGTCCAGCGGCGTGCTCAGGTTGATGGCCAGAATGTCGCCGCCCCCCACGCGGTAGACGTACTGCTTGATGTCATCGACCAGCTCAGGCGGCGCGGGAGCTGTCTGGGCGGGGCGTGCGCGATAATTGGAGATCAGCCCGGGGGTGATCGGCGTGACTTCCACCTGGTCGGTCAGCGGCGCGACCTCGGCTTCATAATCCATGTGCCCACCGGGCGCGAAGGCACACCCGCTCATCGCCAATACCACGGCGGCAAATGAGAACGCCCGGAGCGTCGTTCTGACCGGTATATCCATATCCTGTCTCTTCCCCTGTGATCCTGACCGCTACCGCCAGGCGCTGTTTCGGCACGCTACCGCCCCGAGGAACTGGCGTTCTCCCCTGCTGCCGATAGCGGCGCCCTGTTGGCGTACATGTCATCTGTCATGGAGTGGTCACGCCTGCCCTTCGATACCCCTGCGATATCACCGGACACACGTCAGGCATGTGTCCATGACACATGCCCATGACCGAACTCCGAAATGGAACGTTTATTAGTATTTTAGTAATTCACTACCAGGCATCTAACACATGCAACATATTGCATTGATCGACTTTCTCATCAATCAAGACAACATGACTCATTTGATTAACCGATACTTATAGGATTGATCGCGCCAACATTACTGATTACTTCTTTCTTGCACTTTTATTGACATTTCTGTTCAAGCGACTCGTTGCTTGAACCTGTCAGGAGCCACTGTCGACGGAAGGTTTGTGCAGCCCCTTCAAGCAGGCGAGACCTGACGATCTCGTTGGCGAGTCAGCTGGCACGGCAGCGTCAGAACGGGATGAAAATTCATGCCCGCATGCATTCCATGGAGAGGTGCGATGATTGAGGTGCAACGCTCGATCGCCCGGATGCGCCTGCGCCATCTGCCCGACCTGGCAGGTAGCGCGGCCTCGAATGAGGCGACCGCCCAATGCCCCGCAAGGCAAGGGACACGCCGCTGGCACGTAAGGCACCGACGGCTTCTTCAATCACGCCCAATATATCAAATCCATTTAATACAAGGTGTTACTGACATTCTCTGCCTGAGCTGACGCACTATCCTGTACGTCTGTGGCAAGCTCGGGTCTGACTGACCACCCAGCGGCAATGACCCCGACCCCAGACTCGACCCCGGGACTTGATGCCTTCTCATGAGGCATTTCGCCGTACTCGGTGTCGCACGCTGGAGCGGTACCTCTACCCGCCTGACTGCCCATCTGCGAGGCCCGGCCTGCTCTTGTCTCGTGCTTGTATCGCGCTTGTGTCGCTCGACTCCTGCACATGCTGTCGGCATGCCCTGACCATGCCCGACGACCTCGATAGGCCGTGACATGACGCACGTCGCAGCGAAGAGAACCCGGTGCTTTACCGGCGACGTCTGATTCGCCAATAAGCGACACTACTGTCCCCTCTTCAACAGGGCTGATAATAAATCAATTGACTTCAACAGCAAGGAATTGTCGGGTCGTCGAGACGATTGTACTGGCGGTGGTAACTTTAAGCTGTTTCCCCTAATCCTCATCATTGGCAGTCAGGTACCCGACAGACGACAGATTACCCTTAGCGCATCTAATGCATATTGCGAAATCAAACTACTTTAATTTAGCAACAACTCATCATCTGACTCACCTCCGCAGAATGAGAAATCCCAACTGCACTTTGCACGGGCCCCACATACGCTCCGGAGATCCCTGGATACGCCCCGCAAACGTTTAGCAGATACCGCGCAGATACCTCGACCACGCCTGGGCACGCCCCAAAGACGAAAAGGCCAGAGAGTGTCAGCGACACCCCCTGGCCTTTCCAATGGCGATCATGAGCGACGCGACGTGGCCGCCTTTCCTCAACATGCCTTTCCTGAACATGCCTTTCCGTCACTTGGGTATCCGCTGCGGACACTCAGGGCGTCACCTCCAGCCCCGAGGTGTCCTGCGCCGGTTGGTGGCTGCCATACAGCGCCAGATGCCCGCTCAGGGCAGTATCGATGTGATAACTGGCCCCGTAACGGCGGGCGTTGCGGGCGAAGGCACGCAGCAATTCAGCATCCCCCACCAGTCGCCCCAACGCCTCGGCGTAGCGCTCAGGCGTGTGCTGGTCGACCACCAGGCCGTTGCCGACCCGATGCACCACCTCGGCACAGCCGCCGACATCGGTGACCAGCACCGGCAGGCCACTGAGCGTCGCCTCCAGCAGCGAGATCGGCAGCCCTTCCCAGGCGGATGACATGATGAAGGCATCGGCGCTGGCCAGCAGCCCCGCCACATCCGAGATATTGCCCAGCAAGCTGACCTCATCATGGAGCCCGAGCGCCTCGATCTGCGCCATCAGCTGTGCCTTGTGCGGCCCCTCCCCGGCAATCCTGAGCGTGAAGGCCAGGCCCTGCGCCTTGAGTCTGGCGCAGCTTTCCAGCATCAGGGGGTATTGCTTGGCATCGGTCAGACGTCCGATCGCCGCCAGCTGCACCGGGGCCTGCTGATTCGCCTCCCGCCAACCACTGGCCTTGAGACGCGCGCCGGAGACGGCGTTGTCGATCTGTACCACCGGACGCGCCGCAATCGGCGCCAGCTTGTCGGTGCAGGCGCGACAGATACCGACGTAGGCCGTCACGCGACGATCAAACAGCCGGAACATCCAGGCCGGCGCGCCCAGCTCGATGCTGTGCACCGTCATCATCACCGGCAACTGACGCGGCAATCCAAAGGCGAACATCAGTGCGTAATACAGGTGGCAGTGCACCACATCCGGCGCGAAGCGCGTCACTTCCCTGCGCAGCCTCGTCGCGCCTCGCCACGGGCGGCGGCGTGTCTCGATGCCCAGAAACGAGTAGCTGACATTGCCGGCACTCAGCTGGCTCAGAAAGCGATGCTCGTATTCGAGGTCGCGGCCACATTCCGCGGCGGTTTCCAGAAAGGTGATATGCACACTGTGGCCAGCGGCCACCATCGCCAGACTCAGGTCCTTGACGTAGACCTCGGCGCCGCCAGAGGCGGGAGTCGAGATGACATGCATGATTCTCACGGCGATAGCCTCCTGCTGTCGTTCATGAAAAAAGTGAGGGCGGCTGCCCTCACTTGTCTGTCCACTGGCTGTCTTGCCTTGCTTACCACCCTCATCCAGGCGGTCGTCATGCCGATCAGATCACCTTCAACAGCGCCGGGGCTTCCAGGCCCTCAAGCAGCGTGCGCCAGCTGGCCTCGACGGTATTGCGCGAGAAGCGGTCTAGGCCGTAATCCACATTGGCGCGCAACCTGTCGAGCACCGCCTCATCCCCCAGCACCTCATCAAGCTGACGGGTCATGGCTTCCACATCGCCCTGCGCGACCAGATAGCCATTGACGCCATGCTTGATGATCTCGCCCGGCCCGGCCGGACACGCGAAGCTGACACAGGGCACACCACAGCTCAGCGCCTCGACCAGCACCAGGCCAAAGCCCTCGAAGCGCGATGAGAGTACGAACAGGTCCGCCGCGGCGTATTCGCGCCGGATGTCCCGGCATTGGCCCGGCATCTGCAGCTGATGGGTGATCTTCAGGCGCTCGGCCTGCGCCATCAGGGCGCCACGCTCTGCACCCTCGCCGACGATGCGCAAGACCCAGCCATCACGGGTCGCCTCAGGCAACGCCGCCCAGGCCTCAAGCAGCAGATCGAAGCCCTTCTGCGGCTCGAGGCGGCCGACGGCCACCGCCACCCTGGGCGACCTGGCGTCTCGCAAGTCCGCCATCTGCTCAGCACTGCTCTCACGGCTCTGAAGCGCCTGACGCTCGGCAACGACATGCTCAAGCGGATTGAGGTTGGGCACCACGCTGAGTCGCTCGCGCGCGGCCGGATGCAGACGCTCCCAGTAGTGGCGGTCTTCATGCGACAGCACCACGATGCGGTCGGCGCGATGCGCCGCCAGACGCCGCGCCGTATCACGGCGAGCAACGCCGAGATCCGAGGTGGCATTGAAGTGCTCCCAGCACAGATAGCGCGTGCGGCGACAGAGCAGCGTCGGCAGCAGGAAGGGCAGGAAGCCGATGCTCTCGACCACCACCACCACGTCCGGGCGCTTGCGCAGCACCACCCACAACAGACGCAGGAACAGCCACAGGCCACGCACGGCGCCCAGATGTGAGCGCTCGGGATAGAGTGATTCGTGCACGATATCGTCATGCAGCGGATAAGGACTCTCCGCCGGGCCATATTCGCTGAGAATCTCGACCTGATAATCGCCACTGGCGGCCAGCATGTTGGCGGTATCGGCGCAGGCCCGTTCGGTGCCGCCGGTGCGTGACTGGGCACCGGTATAGAACAGGATATGTTTATGAGTGCTCATGAGGCGTATTGGCTCCGGCGGACAAGTTGCCGGGACAATGCCGGGCTCACTGCATAGCTCATCAACAGCGCCTGCTCCTTCAGCGAGAGCTGGCGCAGAGATGACCAGGACGCTTGTCGCACCTGATCGAGCACGACCTTGCGCACCCGCGAATCATCCGCCGTCTTGTTGATCGCCTGACGCATGATGAAGCTGACGCCGACGAACCGCAGGCCGCGGATTTCCAGCAGGGCCATGCCGTGCGTCGCGGCGAAATGCTCACGATAATGCTCCGCGAAGACCCGCCAGCTGCGGTGGAACTTGTCCAGTTCCTGGTTGCTGAACGGCTTGCGCGTCAGAGAGCCGTCACTGCGCTTGTCGAAGTAATACAGCACCTCGGGCAGATACAGCACGCGCTCTGCGCGTCCGAACAGATCCAGGTTATAGAGGCCATCCTGCGACACGGGCAGGTCAGGGAAGCTCAGCGAGCAGGCCAGGTCGGCGCGGATCGCCTTGCCCCAGGGAGACGACACGATGGTGTCATGCATGAAGTCACGAAAGGCCCGGGCCAGCGGACGCTCCTCGGCCTGCTGGCAGAATGCCAGGCTGTCGTGATCGCCCTTGGGGCCTTGCAGGCAGTAGCGGAAGACCACCGCCTCGGGCGAGTCGAACGCCTCGATGCTGACCTGCAGAATATCCAGCGCGCCAGGCGCGAAATGATCATCAGCGTCACAGAACAGCACATAGCGGCCGCTGACCAGGCTCAGACCATGATTGCGCGTGCCACCCGGCCCCATATTGTGAGGATTGCGGCGCAGAACCAGCCGCCCGGGGATGTCAGGCGTCTCGCCGGACGGCGTGGACATTGAGGACTGCTGCTCCATTTGCTGCTGCGCCTGTCGCTCAGCCCACAGGAATCCATCATCCGTCGAGCAATCATCAATGATGATGTGTTCATAGGATGCCTGGTTGTCACGCAAGCTGTTGATGCAGCGCGCAAGACCATCCCCTGAATTGTGATTTGGCGTCACGATGGAAAAGTAAGGCGACTTCCCTGTATAGCGTTCCATGCCCTGCCTTCTTTATTGTTCACTGTCATTGACCAGCACAGCCGACCAGCGCCCTCGAAGCAGAGCACACACTGCACTGAAGAGTGGGTCAGTTCTTGCGACTGACTTTTATTCGCAATTTCTTGGATTTTAGTGCTTGAGTCCCGTTCATCCGCCAGAAGCTGATCCTGGACTGAAGATGACAGGTGAGCGACGTCACCCTGAGGAGTGGACACTGGAGGGATGTCCGCTCGTGAGAAAGGTAGTGGCAGAAAGTGGCAGCAAATGGCGACACTTCCTGCCCCGCCGTTGACCACAGACTAATAATCCCCCCCAGCCCAAACAAGCTGCGCTGTCGCCAAAAGCCGAAATCATGAGCGTTTATGCGCCAATCCTCCGGCAACTCATGCCAGATACTGAGAATCAGTGACTACTGAAATACGCCCCGCCCACTGAGCCAATTGAGCCAACACGATCAAAGCCGTCATGCCCGCGGCCTTATGTGACGCACATCAACGTGAGCACTTTGCGCGAGTGTCATACTGCCAGAGCGCGATGCAGGCTATGATGGCAGACGTTGGTCGGCCTCCCCGCACGCACACAGCGCCCTACTCTCAAGCGCTCTTGCCTGCCAGCGCCAGGCGTCGCGCATGCTGGAGCCACCGCCGCCCTGCCCTTTCTGTTCTACCCCCCCCCTTGCCCACGGAGACTTCATGGAGCCTTGGCAACTTGTCGCCATCATGATGAGTCTGGCACTCGCCAGCTATATCCAGACCTTGACCGGTTTCGCCTTCGGATTGATCGTGATGGGGCTGCTGGCGACCCTCGATGTGCTGCCCATCGAGAGCGCCGCATTGCTGTGTACTCTGCTGGGCCTGTTCAACAACGGGATGGCCATGCGTGGGCACTGGCGAGAGATCAATCCGCGCCTGGCACGCCGCCTGCTAGTCACCAGCCTGCCAATGCTGCCGGTGGGCTATTTCCTGGCGGTCTGGCTGGGCAGCGAAAGAGCCCCTCTGTTGGGCATGTTGCTGGGCATCGTCATCCTGATCGCCTGTCTCGCCCTGCTGGCTCAACCGGGCCCGCGTGCCACGACATCGCCACGCTGGCACTTTCATACTGCGGGTGTGCTGTCAGGCCTGATGGGGGGGCTGTTCGCGGCCAATGGCCCGCCTCTGGTGGTCGTGCTCTATCGTCAGCCGATGACCCTGATCGCCATTCGCTGCACGCTGTTCGGTGTCTTCATCGTCACCGGCATCGTGCGCATGGGCCTCAGCATCGCGGCCCCGGGGCGTATCGGCGACACCCTGCCCCAGCTGCTGCTCGTGGGTCTGTCGGGCGCCCTCGTCGTGATGCTCTTCACCGAGCTGGCGCGTCGCTTCCCACCGCCCTTGAGTGACAATCGTCTGCGTCAGGTCGCCTATGCGATTCTGCTGGTCTCGAGCGTCAATCTGATCATCAAGGGCCTGATCTGATGACTCAGACTCCACCAGCCCGGGACGCGGCTGATTCAGCAGACGATGAAGGCTTCATCGAACTCTCGGAGAGCACGATTGACGCCATCAAGGCGGCGGGCAGAAAGCTTGATGAAGACGTGCAGGCGGGGCGCCTTCCTGCGGGCAGCTCGCGCTGGATGATGGCACCGTCGGGGGAGCGCTTCTGCATTCGCCATTCCGGCCCAGCCCTTGATGCAGAGACTGATGAAGACTCTGATGACGCGCCTGAGCCAGACGCTGACACGCATCGCCAGTCACTGGTGATTCGCTGCTGGCAGCGTCTGCTGGCACGCGTGAAGCGCTGACGGGATTTCCCGAGGCCAAGCCCTCGAGAAAGCTCGCGATAAAGCCCTCCATACCGCTTGCAACAAAAAAGGGACTGCCCATGGGCAGTCCCTTTCGTTTACTTCATATCACCTACCGCAGGGGTCACTCCACCGTGACACTCTTGGCCAGGTTGCGCGGCTGATCGACGTCGGTGCCCTTGAGCACGGCGACGTGATAGGAGAGCAGCTGCAGCGGCACCGCGTAGACGATCGGCGCGAGGAAGCGGCACACGCCCGGCACGGTGACGACGTGAACGCCCTCACCGGCCTTGAGGCTGACTTCCGGATCCGCGAACACGAACAGCTGACCGCCGCGGGCGCGAACTTCCTGCAGGTTGGATTTCAGCTTCTCCATCAGGTCATCCATCGGCGCGACCGCCACCACCGGCATGTCTTCATCGATCAACGCCAGCGGGCCGTGCTTGAGCTCACCGGCCGCGTAGGCTTCGGCGTGGATGTAGGAGATTTCCTTGAGCTTGAGCGCCCCTTCCATGGCAATGGGATACTGGCTGCCACGGCCGAGGAACAGGGTGTGGTGACGGTGCATGAACTTCTCCGCCAGCTGCGCGATTTCCCCATCCAGCGCCAGGGATTGCTCGATCACATGCGGCAGGTCCTTGAGGCGCATCAGCAGCTGGCGGCTCAGCAGGTCATCCGTCTGACCATCGCCCTTGGCCTGACGCAGCGCCAGGGTGGTCAGCATCAGCGCTACCAGCTGGGTGGTGAAGGCCTTGGTGGAGGCAACCCCGATTTCCGGCCCGGCGTGGGTCAGCAGTGACAGGTCGGATTCACGCACCAGCGAGCTGCCCGCCACGTTGCAGATGGCAAGGCTTGCCAGGTAATGCCCGGCCTGCGGCCCTTCACGGTTGAGCTTCTGGATGTCGCGCAGTGCCGCCAGCGTATCGGCGGTCTCACCGGACTGGGACAGGGTCAGGAACAGTGTCCCCGGCGCCGCGACCCGCTCGCGATAACGGAATTCCGAGGCCACCTCGACCTGAGCCGGAATGCCGGCGACCTCTTCCAACCAGTAACGCGCCACCATGCCGGCGTGATAGCTGGTACCACAGGCGATGATCTGCACCTGACGCACATCGGCGAACAGCTGCGTCAGGCGCGCCACATCCACGACCTGCTTGCCACTCTCGCCGCCAGCGCTGGCGGCGAGGAAGGAGTGACGCGAGACATCGAAGGCCTCCAGACGCACACCCTGCGGGTCCAGTCGCTCGGCCAACGTGCGCGACAGCACGCGCGGCTGCTCCATGATCTCCTTCATCATGAAGTGGCGATACTCGCCCTTGCCGGCGGCTTCGACGCTGTGTTCGTAACGCACCACTTCACGCGTGACCGGCGTCAGCTCATCGCGGTCGCCGGTACGTTCCAGCACCTGGATACCCGCCGGCGTGATGGCGACCATGTCGCCTTCATCGAGATAGATGAAGCGATCGGTGACCGGCAGCAGCGCCAGCGGGTCAGAGGCGATGAAGTGCTCATCGATCCCCACGCCGACCACCAGCGGGCTGCCCTGACGGGCACCGACCAGCAGTTCGGGGTTGCGCTGCTCCATCACCGCCAGCGCGAAGGCGCCATCGAGACGCGCGGTGACCGCATTGACGGCCTCCGGCAGTGCCAGGCCGCTGCACAGTTCGCGATCGACGAGATGCGCGACCACCTCGGTGTCGGTCTCGGAAGTGAAGACATAACCGGCGCCTTCCAGCTCGCCGCGCAGCGCTTCGTGGTTCTCGATGATGCCGTTGTGCACCACGGCGACCCGCTCACTGGAGAGATGCGGGTGCGCATTGTGCTGGGCAGGACGCCCGTGGGTCGCCCAGCGGGTGTGCGCCACGCCGATGGCGCCGGACAGCGGCGCCTCGCGCAGCTCGTCTTCCAGCGCACGCACCTTGCCCACGGCACGCGCACGACGCAGTTCTCCGGCAGGGTCGATGACCGCCACGCCAGCGGAGTCATACCCGCGGTATTCGAGGCGATGCAGCCCCTCGATCAGAATCTTGCTGATATCACGCTGAGCCAGACCGGCAACGATGCCACACATGAGAAATTCCTCTACTGCGTGCCACCCTCATGGAGAGCGTGGCACGACTGAATGGATGTCTTTCAGGGAGTGCGTACGCAGATCAGGTACGCGTGCTGAATCTTTCAGCGACGTTCAATGCCTGCTTGAGCCTTGATGGCTGAGCATTGACGTTTGAGCACTGACGCCCGGGCTGTGATGCCAAGCCGCAAGCTCAAGCCTGATTCAGCAGCAGGGTGTCACCGCGGCCGACCGCGTAGTACATCAGGCCAGCGGCCTTCATGGCGGCGGGCTCGAACAGGTTGCGGCCATCGACCACCACCGGGAAGCCGAGCTGGGACTTCAGCCACTCGCCATCCAGGGTGCGGAATTCCTTCCACTCGGTGCAGATCACCAGCGCATCGGCGCCCTTGACCGCCTGCTGACGGTCCGCGACCAGTACCAGCTCATCGCGCTCGCCGTAGATGCGGCGGCATTCCTTCATGGCTTCCGGGTCATAGGCCTGCACGGTCGCGCCAGCAGCCCACAGCGCTTCCATCAGCGTACGGCTCGGCGCATCGCGCATGTCATCGGTGTTGGGCTTGAAGGCCAGGCCCCAGACGGCGATGGTCTTGCCCTTGAGATCACCATCGAAGGCCCGCGACAGCTTGTCGAACAGGGTGACTTGCTGGCGCTTGTTGACGGATTCCACGGCGGTCAGCAGCTCGGCTTCATAGCCGATCTGGCTGGCGGTACGTGCCAGCGCCTGGACGTCCTTCGGGAAGCAGGAACCGCCATAGCCACAGCCCGGATAGATGAAGTGGTAGCCGATACGCGGATCACTGCCGATGCCGCGACGCACTTCCTCGATGTCCGCGCCCAGGCGCTCGGCCAGGTTGGAGATCTCGTTCATGAAGCTGATCTTGGTCGCCAGCATCGCGTTGGCGGCGTACTTGGTCAGCTCGGCGGCGCGCACATCCATGAACATCAGCTTTTCATGGTTGCGGTTGTAGGGGGCGTAGCATTCGCGCATGCGCTCACGCACCGCTTCGGAATCGGTGCCGACCACGATGCGCGCGCCACGCGTGAAGTCGTCCAGCGCCGCGCCTTCCTTGAGGAATTCCGGGTTGGAACAGACATCGAAATCGACGCTTGCACCACGGTCCTTGAGCACGTCCTTGACCCGCGCCTTGACGCGGTCCGCCGTGCCCACCGGCACGGTGGACTTGTCGATGATGACCTTGTAGTCATTCATGTGCTCGCCGATGGTGGTGGCGACGGACAGCACGTACTTGAGATCGGCGCTGCCGTCTTCATCCGGCGGCGTACCTACGGCGATGAACTGCAGCACGCCATGCTCGACGGCTTCACGCGCGTCGGTGGTGAAGCTCAGGCGACCGGCTTCCACGTTGCGCAGCAACATGCCTTCCAGGCCCGGCTCATAGATGGGAATCTCGCCCTGCTTGAGACCCTCGATCTTGGCGGCGTCCACATCCATGCACACTACGTCGTGGCCGACGTCGGCCAGGCAGGTACCCGTGACCAGACCGACATAACCGCTTCCAAAAATCGTGATCTTCATTGATGTCATCCTTGCTGGCCTTGTCGCCAGATCGTGTCGTGATACTCAAAGTGAAACGAGGCAATGACGGCAGAATCTCGTGCACATCTGACGGCTTTTCAGCGGCAATCGAGGCGGACTTCAGGGCGTTTCGCCGTAAAGTCCTGTTCCCTCAAGACTCCCTCATGACTCCCTCGGGTTTCCCTCGGGTCTCTCTAAAGAGATGTCTTCGCAGGCGGAATTTCCCGCCTTCATTGGCCGAAAATGAAATGCCGACAATGTCCTGTGCAAGAGGATCAACCCCCATTGAACAGCGATATTTCGTGACAGCGGCGCGAGGTTACCCAACCCGCGGGCCAGAAGGCTCGCAGGTGATTGCAGGTAGACTGCAGGTAGCTCGCAGGAAAAAGACGCGCCGCTTGAGTCAGTGACGGGCAATCATCGCTGCCCGAAGTGTGGCTCTGTTATAAAGCAACTTCGTGAAAAGTCATCCTGTCGGGCGCAATATGATCCAAAACATGACCCTATATAACTTGTGACTTATCTTTCTGATCCTGCCTGTCGCAACTTCCCTGATATGCCGCTTGATCAATTGACTACCCGGGCGGCAATGGCCATCTGATGGATGGCCATGCCTTCGCGCTAGAGTCATCATCAAATCAGAACCGTCAGTCAATGAGAGCCATCAGCGGCGCGGCAGCCATCAGCGAAAGTAATGCTTCGCGAAGGTCGCCAGGTGGCCATGCTTCATGGCGACCGGCGCCTTGCGCAGGAAAAAGGCCAATGACAACGGCGAGAAACGACTGCCGGTGGCGCGGGCAAACATGCGCCCCTTGGTGCGCGCCTTGGCCGGCGTGCTGTAGAAGTCGCTGCCGGAGGTGACCCCCGCATGAGCGACGATGCCCAGATTGGCACGCATCAGACGCGCGCCCTGACGACGCGCATCGCTCAGCACGATGAACTCCTCACCGGAGGGTTGATCGGTGCCCAGGCCGAACTGCTCATCGAAACGTGCATGGAACTGGCAGAGATCCAGCGCCATGTCGACCGAGCGCACGCGCGCCAGTGACATCAGGCTGTGGGTCTTGAAGGACACCGGCGGCGCGGGCCGATCCGGGTCTCGCTCATGCAGCGGGAAGGCCTTGACGTGGGGGAAGCTGATCGCGGCCGCTTCGGTGCAGGTGAAGGCTTCCATCACCAGCGCGACAGCCTGGGGATGCAGCTCGATGTCATCATCCAGCACATAGGCGTAGCGCGTGGCACAGGCGGCCAGCGCCGTGTTGCGACTCTTCGAAAGGCCCCGCCCGTCGATCGCCAGGTACTCGAAACGGCTATCGAAATTGGCCAGCGCGTACTCGCGATATTGCTCGCGGCTCGCGGGGTCTGACAGCTGATGCACGATCAAAAAGCGCGCCCCGGGCAGCGCATCATGACGTGGCACGCTGTAGAGGCCGTCATCCAGGGTCGAGATCAGGAAGGTCAGCTCCGGCACCTGACGACGCGCGCTGTCATCCACCTGGCGTGCTCCGACCAGCACGCGCGGGCGCGAGTCGAGGGTCGGCTGCGCGCTTGCATCGGCGTGGCGGGAAGCCGCCGTGGACTCGGTGGAAGGTGTCGCGGACGCCGCGACATCCTGTTCAACGATGTTTTGCATAACCGTTCACCGCGTAATGGACAAAGTTGCGACTGGCGCTGATCACATCCATCCCCAGCACCTCACGATACAGACGCCACTGATAGGCGGCGGCCTTGAACTTGTTGGACGACACGCTGCTCTCGCGACGCGTATAGCGCGCCAGCGGTTCCGGCATGCCCTGCGCCGGGCCCAGCTGACCGATGATGATCAGCCACAGCGCCAGGTCCTGACGCTTGCGGATCGTCGGCATGTAGAAGCGCCCGTAGCGACCGGCGTCATAGATGGCGGTCAGGCAGCCGATGGAGTTGGAGCGCAGCATGTCGTCACGCGTCAGGCGCTCGGGCGGCGCGAAGTACGAGACGTGCTCGCCCTGCTCGTCGACCATCTCGTAGCCGGTGTAGGAAAGCCCGGCGCCGGTGTCCTGCATGAAGGCGATCTGACGTTCGATCTTCTCGGGCAGCCAGGCATCGTCGGCATCCAGAAAGGCGATGTAGCGGCCCTTGGCCTCGGCGATTGCACGGTTGCGTGCCCGGCCCGGGCCACCGTTGGTGTCGGTTTCCAGCACGCGGATCTCGACGCCAGCGGTGTCCAGCGCCGCGAAGTCGTCACGCAGACGACTGGCGGCACCATCCGGCGAGGCATCGTCGCTGATCAGGATCTCGCGTACCGGCTCGCTCTGGGCCAGTACCGAGTCGACGGCGGCGTGCAGGCGGCGGTCATAGCCGTAGTTGGGCATGATGACGGAGACATCAGCCATGGGCCTTCTCCTCAAGCGGCTGTCGCTGAACGCGACGCGAGTGTGTGTCTGGGCGCGTGTCTGCGGATGAATCCTGACGCGCCTGCTCGGTAGTCGCCGCATCGCCGGGCGTCGGCGGCGCGAGACGCGAGATCAGACGCTGATATTGCGGCAACACCGCGTGCGCGCTGTAGCGGTCAAAGCTCTGCCAGGCACCGTTCGAGAGGCGCAGCAGAAGCTCGTCATCGAACTCGAGGCGCGCCAGCTCGTGGGCAAGCTCCGCGATGATGGCGGCATCCTCACTGCCATCCGCTTCCGCGCTGAGCATCCCGTCACGGCCATGCTCGATCAGCGCCAGCGGACCGGAACGCACCGGGCGCGACAGGCACGGCAGCCCCTCACGCTTGGCCTCGATCACGTTCATCGGCAGGCATTCGCGCTCCGAGGTCAGCAGCAACAGGCGTGCACGCCGCAGCTCGTGGGAGACATCCCTGAGCGCGCCGGTGAACAGCACCTGAGTGCCTCCAGGCACCGTGCTGTCGTTGGCGCCCTGGAAAACGCGCAGTCCCAGCTCGTTGCATAGCGCCAGCAGGCGTTCACGCTCCGGGCCGTCACCGACCACCACCAGGCGACCGCGACGGTAGCCGGAATTCGCGAAGACACGAATCGCCAGGTCGAGGCGCTTGATCGGCGCCAGACGCCCGACCATCACCACATCGACCTGATGTTCGCAGCGGCTGCGTGCCTCGTCCGCCTGCTGGTCATCCAGATAATTGGGAATCACCGTCGGCGTGAGGCCGCGGCGACGCCAGCATTCGGCATCGACCTCATTGAGCACCTGCAGCACGTCGAGGTGGCGATAGGCCAACTGCTTGACGATGCGCTTGGCACGGCGGTCGTGATGATAGGCGCTGTGCTCCTGGGCGATGATGCGCGTGCGCGGACGCGGGCGCCCCTCGCCATCGACGCCACCGGTACCGCGTGCCGCAAGCTGCGCCGCCAGATGGAAGGCGAAGTAGCCGCTGACCATCACCTCGATCCGCTCCTCCAGCATCAGGCGACGCAGATGCGTCACCCAATGGCGGAAGTTCTGGCGCGTGCCGGTGGCCGGCAGCCCGAGGGTGCGATATTCGACACCCTCCAGACGCCCCCAGTACGGCTCGCCTTCGCGCACCGAGACCAGCGTGACCCGGTGACTGGCGCTCAGGTCCCGCGCCAGACCATGCATCACCTTCTCGACGCCACCACAGGCACTGATGTCCTGAATCAACAGAGCGACATGTGCCATATCAGGCTCCTCGCACGACAGGCTCGCTGTCATGAGCGGCAGTCGCGCTGTTGTCGCCGGCAGGCGCATCCGCGGCCATGGCAGCGTCCGGCGCGGCCGCCTCGGCAGCAGCTGGCTTGGGCGCTACCGGTGCCGGGAAGGCAGTGTCATTGAGCTTCAGCTCACGCTGACCCCAGACGCCGGCACGTCCCGGTGCACGACGCAGGAAGTCGCGCGTGATATCGGCGGTGATCGCCAGCTTCTCGGCGATGACCTTCTCGGCCAGCGCCGGGAAGGCCTTGTCGGCGACCAGCTGTTCGATATCGGCCACGATGCGCGCCGGGTCGAAGTTCTCGATGTCCTGCACGCTGTCGCCGAGACCGAAGTCACGCATGATGCCCGGCGCCTTGGGACCGCAGTAGGACAGCGCGTAGACCGGCGTGCCGGACATCAGCGCGAAGATGACCGAGTGGAAGCGGGTGCCGACCAGGAACTGGGCATCGCGGTAGAGATCGACCAGCGCGTCCGGGCTCGGGTCGCCCTGCACCAGCTCGACACGCGTGGCGAGGTCTTCACCGCCCGCCGAGGCCAAGGCCTTCTGCAGATGATCGAACACCAGCTGGGAGATGCGCTGGTCATTCTCGATATCGGTCGGGCCCAGCACGTGCGGTACCACCAGCAGGCGCTCGATGCCCAGACGCTCGCGGGATTCCAGCAGTGAGCGCGACAGCACCTCGACACGCTCGGCGAAGGCTTGCTGATCCAGGCCCCACCAGTCGCGCAGGGTGATCACGGCGTACGGCGAGGCCACGCCATTCGGCGCCTTGACCGCGGCATGCTCGTCGCTGGCACGAGGGGCCATGGCGAAGGCCATGTCGGTGCCCAGCAGCGCGTGCGGCAGCTTCGGGTCGGCCTTCTGGGTCATGGCGTGGGTGATTTCCTCACGCGAGACCACCAGGCAATCGCTCAGGGTGCGCAGGAAGAAGCGTTCCTGGGCCGGGGTCTTGAACGGGCCGAAGGAGTGACCCAGCAGCAAGACGCGCTTGCCGGCCTTGCGGGCCAGCATCACCGGCGCCAGATAGCCGATCAGCGCCAGCCACGAGGACAGCGTCTTCTTGAAGCTGCCGTTGTGGAAGATATGACCGCCCTTGACGACCACCAGGTCCGCGGCGTCGATGATGTCGTTGCCACTCTTGCCCTGCTTGCCGAACATCATCTTGGCGCCCAGGCCAAGCAGCGAGGTCACGAAGCGCAGCTTGTCACGCATCGGCGGCATCAGCGGCTGGCCGACGGTGACACGTTCACGGTAGCGGCGACGGATATGGCGGAACGGGCCGCGCTCGGTGGCGAACACCTGATCATCGATGGGCAGGATATCGATGCGGTGGCCTTCGGCCTTGGCCACGCCGGCACCGGAGACATCGCTGCGGCCCTGTTCGGCATCGATCAGCTGATCGAGGAAGTCGATGGTGCCCATCAGGATGGCGGAGTCGCCCTTGTTGTCGTCATGCCATCCGTGCGTCATGCATATCTTGGCCATGCTGTTCGTCCTTCTGTCCGTAATGTCGCGATTCGAACGCGCGATGCCTGAGGGCTGTGTCTGCATGCCCGGCATCGCCGTCATGTCATCAACCGGAAGGCACAGATGCTGACCTTCCGATTCCTGCTGCGCTCGTGAAGCCCGGTCAGGCTCAGGCACTCGCCGCAGCGTTGTCTTCGTGTGCCTTGCCACCGCGGGAGAGTGATGGCTGAAAGAGGATCGCCATCGCCAGCATCACCACTTCGGCGGCGACCGGCACACACAGGAAGAGGCTGTAGAGATCGACGCCCAGGAGGCTGCCGGTGTCGCCGGACGCGTTGCCCAGCGAGTGGTTGAGCGCCGCGATCGCAAGGCCCCCGCCGACTACCAACGTGGCGCCGGTGCTCTGGCACAGCAGGCGCTTGCCGTTGAGGCGCAGCGCGGCCAGACGCGTGAAGGCGCAGGTGACGAAGGCGTGCACCAGATAGACCAGCGCGAAGGCGCGCAGCGTCAGGGTCAGGCGCGGGTAGGCGCCGCTCAGGAAGTGTTCCGCCAGCCACGGCGCGATCAGCGCCAGTCCTCCCGCCACCGGCAGCGCGAAGCCACTGGCGATGACCAGGTACTCCTTGAGGCGCGCATCGCCGTGGGTCAGCTTGGGCAGGTAGTAGCGATACAGGCTGGTGGGGAACACATAGAGCGCGAACACGATGGAGGTCACCACCGAGACACTGGCCACCTGAGCGGGCGCAAACGCCAGCCCGGCCAGAATCACCCAGGCCTGCAGGTAGGCGAACGACATCAGGTTGTTGTAGAGAAAGCCGCGACCGCGTGCGAAATCGGCCTTGCTCGGCAGGCGACGCTGGCCCGCGCCCTCTTGGCCCACGCCCTCATGGCCAGCCGCCGCGTCGGCCTCGGCCCGGGCATCCGCTAGCGCATCACGCGACAGCCACATGCCCAGCGCCATCACGATGACCAGCGCGATGGCGCTGACCATCACGAAGGTCGGCACCGGCGCCAGGCCGAACATGCCGGCGGGGGTGGTCAGGTCAGCGCTGAACTCGGCGCCGGTCACAAGCTCGACGCCCTGATGATAGAGCGCCGGGCCCGCGGCGCAGGCGACGGCGATCGCCACCGCCAGCGAGATCAGCACCGTCATCAGATTGACGCGACCCAGGCGCTCCTGACGCTGCAGGCGCGAGTTGATCATCTGCAGGCCGACCTGCTCCGCCGCGGCGCGCAGCGCACAGAAGGCGAAGATGAAGGCCGACAGGCCCAGCAGCGGCGCGATGCCGACGGCGAAGCCGATCGCCAGCAAGGCATACAGCGAGATGCCGACGCCCATCCAGCGGCGCAGTGCCGACGCGCTGGCACCGTCGCGGGTGACCAGCAACACCTCGTTGCCGCCCATGCGCGCCAGTACGCCCAGCAATACCGCGTAGTTGAGGGCCAGCGCGTATTCACCGAAGGCCTCCGGCGCCACGGCACGCGCCAGCAGCAGGCCCGCGGCGGAGGACAGGCCGCGCGCCATCAGATTGAACAGCGAGAAGATCAGCGCTTCGCTCATGACTGGCCTCCGTTGCCGACGACCAAGGCTTCATCGCTCAAGAAATAGAACTCGTAGTTGTTCAAGAAATCGTGGTCCTGATTGCCGGCCGCCACCTTCAGCGACATGAAGAACAGCGCCATCATCAGCACGCCGCTGATCAGGCTGGGCAACAGCTTGTCGCGGAAATGCTCGATCACGTCACAGATGACGAAGATGGCGAACGGCAGGAAATAATAGCTGGCACGTGCCACATGCTCACCGTAGGTGATGAACAGGGTGTAGAGCGCCACGCCGATGAACATCAGGTTGAAGGCCCAGGGGTCCAGTGACAGGCGGAAGTGCTTCCACAGCACCAGGGTGCCCAGGCAGATCAACAGGTAGATGACGTAGAGCTTCTCGCCACCGCCGGAGAAATCCTCGAAATAATGCGCATAGAGGCCCAGCGCACTGAGAATGCTCTTGGCCAGCGGCCCGGCCACGAAACACAGTGGCAGCAGCCCCAGGTAGAGCCAGAACGGGTAGGCACGGCGCAGCAGCGGATAGATCACCAGCAGGGGCAGATACAGTGCCAGGGTGTAGTGGAAGCTGGTGCCGACGAGCATCAGCACCAGCGCGGGCAGCCGCATGCCACGCTCCAGACACGCCATCGCCAGCATGAACAGCGCAATCGCCACGTGCTGCTTCACGAACCCGAAGGCCGACAGATAGATCAGCGGCAGGCAGACGAAGAACAGCAGGCACCAGGCCAGATTGCGACGGCTCATCACCAGTGCCGAGACGAAGCACGACACGTAGAGGATGGCGGTGATGATGAAGAACAGCTGCGGCTCGCCCCAGGCCCGCGCCATGCGTGCCAGGGCAGCAGGTGCGGGCTCGAGAAAGCTCAGGTCGACCTGCCAGGTGGCCATCTGGCGGTACGAGAAGTAGTCGTACCCTGCGTCGTAACGCAATGCCATGAACGCCAGACACAGCCCACCGGCCAACCAGGCACCCACCATGCGGGTGCGCTCGTTGGCGGCCAGCGGCAGGATTGCCACCAGCAGGGCCATGAAGCCGACGTAATAGCCACTGACGGTCAGCATGCTCAGCGTGCCCCGAAGCCGGTCAGCATGGTCTTGATGGTACGGCCGACGATCAGCAGGTCGAGCCACACGGAGAAGCGCTTGATGTAGTAGAAGTCGTGCTCGAGCTTCTCGCGGGTCTCGTCGGCGTCAGAGGCATAGCCCTGAGTGACCTGTGCCCAGCCGGTGATGCCCGGACGGACCACGTGACGGTAGTTGTAGAACGGAATCTGTTCGGCGAATTCATTCACGAACTTGACCTGCTCCGGACGCGGGCCGATCAGGCTCATCTCGCCCTTGAGCACGTTGATGAACTGCGGCAGCTCATCGATGCGGGTCTTGCGGATCACGCGACCGATGCGGGTCACGCGCATGTCATTGGCCTGGGCGAACTGGGCGCCGGTCTTCTCGCTGTCGTGGCACATGCTGCGGAACTTGAACATGCGATACGGACGACCGCCCTGGCCGACACGTTCCTGGACGAAGAACACGCCACCCGGCGAATCGAGACGGATCAGCACGGCGGTCATCAGGCAGATCGGCAGCACGAACGGTGCCACGGCGAGCACGGCCAGCATGTCGAACAGACGCTTGAACAGCTCATATTCACTGTTGGGGGCCAGCTGACCGAAACTGTTCTCACGCACCTGATCGAGCTCGACACGGCCGGTCAGCGACTCGCGGACTTCGCTGGCGTCATAGACCGGGATGCGATGCAGCACGCAGTTGGCCAGGAAACGCTGCCATTCTGCCGGCATGTCGGCTTCCAGATCGGCGACCACGCCGTTGTAGCGTTCTTCGCCGAGATCCGGCGCGCGCATCAGGTTCCAGCGTGCCCCACGGGTGGTGAACAGGCTGCGATAGTCACCGAAGGGCACCACGGCCAGCTTGCGGATGCGGGTACGCTGCTCGGCCCAGAAGCCGACGGAGCAGATCAGCATCGCCGCCAGCCACGAGCTGCCGAGCACGATACGGCTGAAGCGCAGATCCAGCGCGATCAGCACGCTCATCGCCAGCAGATAGCTGATGGTGATGGCCGGCAGCACGTAGGCGAAGGCCTTGGCGCCGGGGTAGCGCGACATGTGACGAATCGCCTGCAATGCGAGCAGGAAGCCGCCGCTGGCGGCGATGACACTGTGCATGCGCATCTCGCTGACCCACGGGCGCAGGCCATTGATCAGCAGCAGCGGGACACCCACTGCCAGAATCAGGCCGACGATGGCCTGACACAGCGAGTTGAACATCAGTCGCTCGTACATGCGGGAGTGGCGCTGACGCCCTTCCAGCCCGGAGCTTGCATGGTTCGTCGTGGTATTCATATGCCGTTACCCCCTTGGCTTGCGTTCGTGTTGTGGTTCCGTTCATCACGCTCGGAGCCGCTGGTGCCGTCGCTCGACGGCGTGCTACCCGATGCTTCACCCGTACTGCCTCGGCTCTCGCCTCGACTGCCGATCCCCACTGCCAACGAGGCACGCAGTCTCGGACATCGGGTTCGCGGGCTCTAATGCAAGTGGCCGCTAACCCTTGGCGCCACCCTGGTACTGATAATCGTGATAGCTGTAGCCGTAGCTGTAGGTCGTGGTGGCCTTGCGCTCGACCGCATTGAGAATCGCGCCATCGACGTGCACGCCACTGGAGGCGAAGCGCTCCAGCGCCGCTTCGATTTCCTTGGGCGAGTTATGCATGAAGCGCGTCACCATCACGCTGACACCGCACTGCTTGCCGACGATGGCGGCATCGGTGACGGCCAGGATCGGCGGTGTATCGATGATGACCATGTCGAAGTTGGCGCTGGCCCACGTCAGCAGGTCGCTGAAGCGTGACTGCAACAGCAGCTCCGATGGATTGGAGGGCGAGGTGCCGCGTGCCACATAGCACAGATTGCTCGGCGCGCCGTTGGCGGCCACCCCTTCGCCAGGCGCCGCAGCGGCGGTCTCGGACATCGCCAGACTCGGATCGGTGATGCCACGCACGATGCTGTCGCGGTCGGCCTTGCCGAGCAGGAAGTCGCTCAGGCCCGGTGCGGCGTCGCTGTGCTGGACACCCGCCATGCTCTGGTGGACATGGCCACGGCGCATGTCGGCATCGATGACCAGTACCCGGTTGCCGGCCTGGGCGCAGACGGCGGCCAGGTTGGCGGACACGAAGCTCTTGCCGATGCCAGGGCTCGGGCCACAGATCATCAGGCGATTGTCGGGGGCTTCCATCATCGCGAAGTGCAGGCTGGTGCGCAGACCGCGCAGCCCCTCGATGGAGAGATCCGCCGGATTGCGGATCGCCAGCAGCCCGGGCGCGACATTGTCATTGGCCGCTGTTGCGACACCGCGCCCAGTGAAGCGCTTGAAGCCACGCGCCAGACGACGGTTGAGGCGTGCCTGCTCTTCGGAGAGCGGCAGGGTCGCGTGGACATTGAGGCCCAGGTCGGACAGCTCCGACGGCGTCTCGATACCGCGATGCAGCATGGAGCGCAGCAGCACGAAGACCACTCCGAGCATGCCGCCCAGCAGGGTCGCGATCACCACGATCATCGCCTTGCGCGGGCTGATCGGATGCGGCTGTGCGACGGCCTCGTCCAGAATGCGGATATTGCCGATGGTGCTGGCCTGGGCGATGTTCATTTCCTGGGTCTTGTTGAGCAGCTGCACGTAGATCTGCTGATTGACCTCGACTTCACGCTCCAGGCGCAGGATTTCCTGCTGGGTGTCCGGCAAGTCACCGACCTGCTTCTCCAGCTCCTTGCGGGTCTGCTGCAGGTCCGCACGCTTCTTGCGCAGCGCCACGTAGTTGGGGTGACTGGGGTTGAACTTGCCGGACAGCTCCGCTTCTTCCAGCTGGGTCTCGTTGATCTGATTGTCGATGTTGACCAGCTGCTCGAGCACCGACTTGGTCTCGAGATCCAGATTCACGCTATCGCTCTTGCCGCGATAGGCATTGAGACGGTTCTCGGCCACTTCGAGGCGCTCACGCACCGTCGGTACCTGCTTCTTGAGAAACTCGAGCGACTTCTCGGCTTCGGCGGACTGACGCTCGATGTTCTGCTGCTGGTAGGTCTCGGTGATGCGCTGCAGGGTCTGCTGGGTGCGCAGCGGGTCTTCGCCGACCAGCGCCAGACCCAGCACCCCGGTTTCCTTGCCCATCTCGGCCACCGCGAAGCGTGAACGCAGCGCATTCGTCGCTTCCAGGGTCGACTGATGCATCAGCGTGAATTCAGCGCCCCTGGCCGCGTCCAGTGCGCTGACCTTGAGCTTTACCTCGCCCAGCGGGCCATCGAAGCGTGAGGCTTCGCCGACCACACCGGTGCCCAGTGCATCGCCGTCGTACTGCAATTCGTACTCACCACCCTCTCCCAGCGACACCAGCGTTAGCGGCACATCGTCCCAGGCCGCCGGCACCTCCAGGCTGGCCACGTCGATCGACTCTCCTGCCCAGACCATGCTGGAACCGGCAAGCCAGCTCGGACGCGCGAATTCGTGGGTGCGCAGGAAGGTGCCGATCAGCGGGTACTGATACGGCTTGACCACCAGATCCAGCTGCTCCTTCTTGACCGTCTCGCCCAGCACCAGGCGTGAGGTGATGATCTGGATCTCGGACTCGGACGGCGGCGCCTCGCCACGCAGCAGGCTGGAGACATCACGCAGCGGGTTCATGTTGCCGCCGCCCTCCTCGACCTGCACCAGCGCATCGGCCTTGTAGATCGGAGTGGCCAGCAGCGCGTAGAGCACCGCCAGCACGGTGAAGGTGCCGGTGATCAGCGCCAGCGTCAGACGGCTGTCATACAGCTGGCCCAGCATGCGGCCGAGATCAAGACTGGTGCGCGCGGGCACGCTTGACGACTCGCTGGCCAAGGCCTGACGCGTGGTGTGGGAATTGCGGTTCGACATCGTTGGGTCACTCTCCTGGTGTCCTGCCCGGCCACGGCGGTGCCGGGCAGGGACGCCTTGACGACCCCTCGCCTTACTGGCCGAGGGTATCGAGGTTGTCCTGGATTTCGGTGCTGTAGTAGATGGAACTCACCGTCGGCAGCAGCTGGGTAATCACACGGTTCCAGCGCGAGACCGGTGCGGCGGTGACATAGACGACGTCCTGCGGCTTGAGGCCGAAGTCCGCGCCCAGAATCAGCGCCGTGGAATTGCGCGCATCCAGCTGATAGACGGTGGCCAGCTTCTCGGGGTCTTCACGATCACGACGGATGACGAAGATGCCCGACGCATCGGCGGAGTTTTCCTTGATGCCGCCGGCACGCGCGATGGCATCGGTCAGCGAGATCGGGCTTCTGCCCAGCGGCAGACTGATGGACTTGTCCACCTCGCCCATCACGAACACCTTCTGGGTACCGACGTCCGGCACGTAGAGGGTGTCGCCATCCTTGAGCAGTCGATCATTGCCTGCCTCATCGTTGGCGCCATTGCGCTCGGCCAGCAGCTCATAGAGGGAGATGGTGGTCTCTTCGCCATTGCGCTTGAGCACCACGTTGTGCCAATCGGCGTCTTCGGACAGACCGCCCGCCGCCGCGATGGCGTCCAGCAGGCTCAGCGGTACATCGCTGATCGGTTGCACGCCGGGAGACTGCACCTCGCCGGTAATCCGCACCTTCTGGCTGCGGAAGGCGGCGACCTTGACGTCGATCTGCGGCGCATTGAGGTAGGGCTGCAGCTTCTCGCCGAGATCACGGCGAATCTGGTCCAGCGTCATGCCACTGACCTTGACGCGACCGACATAGGGATAGAACAGCGTGCCATCGGCGTGCACGACGTTGCCGGCTTCCTGCGCACTGCGCTCGGAACCGGTCGGCAAGGTCAGCTCGGGATGGTCATAGACGATGATGGTCAGGATGTCGCCGGGGCCGACACGGTACTGATAGTCCGGTGCCAGACTGGCGCGCGTGCTGCTGTTGAGCTCCTGGGCCAGCGCCTTTTCAAGCTCACGACGCTGCTTGTCATCGCCACTGGACTGGCGTGATTCGGCGTCTGCGCGCGCCTGGGCCTTGATCAGGCCAAAGGTGATCGGTTCCACATCGACGATGTCGTCCACCGGCGCAGCGCTGGTGTCGTAGTCGATGTTGCCACCGGGGGCGAAGACGCACCCGGCGAGCCCGGTGAGGGCGCCGATGCTCAAGCTGGCGCCCAGAAGTCGTGCTATCAGTGCATTTTTCATCTGAAGTCCGTTGAGTCGACAGGCCCGATGACCCGGCACCCCAGTGCCATGATCATCGCGCCTTCCCCCGCCGCACATGGCCGCCGGGATGGATTCGATAACGTCTTCAGTTCCTGCTGCGTCATGCGTGTCGCCGGCCTTGCCTGGCTGTCACGCGGCTGCCGAGGGTGGGCCCTCGTGCATTTAGGTACCGGACCCTGGCGGTCTCGGCGTCTTGCGTCTTGCGTCTTGCGTCTTGCGACTGGCGTTTTTCGACTGGCTGCTGCGATCTCATTCACGCTGCGCCAGTGTGATCCGCAACGCTTACAGCGATATTTCCGCCATATGAATCATGCACATGGCTTGTCATATCCCGCCGTCATCCCCAGTCAGAATGTAGGCGTATCGTTCAAGATGCTCAGAACACGACCCTGAACCGCAACCGACGATGCTCAGACGGCAGGTGCATTCAATGCGCTTTCCACTTGCGGCTCTGACACCACTCTCTGCATGGCGGCCTTCATGCCACTCTTGCTGTCATTCGGGCAATATCTTCAGCGCCATTGCAGAGCAAACTTTCTGTAGTTTTTTTACCGAAATGCGGCACACCTCTTTCGACCGCAGCCCACGACCCATGGAGCTGCCAGAAGATTTGCCGCTGAATCAGTAATGCCAATGCCGTGGCATCGCCGTACATTGGATCACGCCATTCGTGGCGTTTTTGGCAAGGTGACCAAACCCTGTCTGCCGTGCATTTTACCTGATACACGTCTCCCGCCAATCAGCGCTCTGTTACAAAAATCCAATAAAAACATTGGTTTGTAGCACCGCAAGTACGCTCGATGTCGCCACTTCCACGAAAGACGCGTTGCCGATGACAGACACCCCAAGCCCCATTTCGTCGGCAATGCGACACACTCAAGCGCAGGATTCCAGTCGCCACGCGGGCCCCCTCTGGCGTAGCGTCCGGTGGAACATCGACAGCCACGTCGCCAATCATCCACACCCCGACTACTCTTTTTTACATAAATAATCCTCAAGCGATCAACGCGAATAATACGCAAGGCTTCACGCTAGACAGTTCACATATTCTCGTTAACATGAGCCTCGCTTTGCCACGACTCATCGGCTTTGTGTCTGTGCGGAGAAGGACTTCCTGCATCAACCGCTCAGCGGCTGACACCTGACAGGACTGTCAGACGCAGACAGTAAGGCGCAACGATGAATTTCGGTAAGCGCATGACCAGGGAATACGGTCATGACAGGAACACCTCAGGACGAGGTCGCGCCACGGAGGATGTCAAGGATGGTGTCAAGGACGGCGCTCTTCTCCTCTATCGATATCTTCAGCAGCAGGTTGGATGATCGCCAGCATCTGCTGGCAGCCTCGACGCCGATGCCTCAGTCCTTGAGTCATCACGCCGTGGTCTGACATCCCTCCCTGGTCGGCTGACCGCCGACAATGCTCATCAAGGAGAGTTATCCATGCGCAAGACATATCTCGGAGCCATCATCGGCCTGACAGGTGCCCTGCTTCTCGCTGGCAATGCCATCGCGGAAGAAGAAGCGCCTCAGGGTGCGACTGGCACCATCGGTACGACCGGCACGACTGGTACCACCGGCACGACTGGGACTACCGGCACTACCGGCACCACTGGGACTACCGGGACGACCGGCACCACTGGCACCAC
>CETM01042376.1_pt1 | contig 54185 bp, 32 predicted proteins | sample 361451 | NCBI WGS metagenome assembly CETM01 (sample SAMEA2622690, study PRJEB7988) | marine metagenome | isolation source: saline water (ENVO:00002010), including
TTTATATTCCTTTTTAGTCTCTTGAATTAATTTTTCGCCAATTCTTGCAGAGACTCCTGTTGTTTCCATTAGGGTTTTAAAAAGTCGTAGTTCTTTCCCTAATTCATTTTTAGCACTAAAAGCTTCTTTTAAAATAGCGACAGTTTTATTTCTGACGGCTGTATCTTTATTCATAGTCCGCTTAACTACTTCACGCACTAACGCCTCATAAAGAAAGGCGGTATTTCTCTTTTTATTATGTTTAGGCATTATCTTTATGCTCCAAATCGTTTAATAGATCTCTCACTGTTTGGCTTACTTCAAACAGCTTTCGCTCTTCATCATTGTAATTAGTCTCTTTTGACTCATAAATACCTTTTCCTAGACCAAGCAATTCATCTGCACCGTCAGGCAAATTCATTTTCAATTGCCTTTTCGGTAACGTAGCAAATTCGTGTGCATCTTTCGCTTTCATGTTTCGCTTTCTTGCTCCGCTTTGGCGCTTGTCTGTGGTCACTGGTTCATACCATCCTTTCGATTTTGCGCTTTTAGTTTTTTCTACGGCGCCGAAAGCATTTTTCTTAACTTTGGCTTTTACCCACGCATGATCATCATCTCTCTTTCCTGGTGCGGCTAACAACGCAGTATCTTCATCCCCAGCCTCAGTTGTTGGTGGCGCTTCTTCCATTGGTGCAGTCATATCTTCACCACCGCCAAGATCTTCTGGGCCCATTCCCATATCTTCGCCACCAGCCATTTCTTCGCCACCTAAAGCGCCCATTGCTCCACCTGCGGCTCCTCCTGCGGCCATGGCATCTTGGCCTAACATTTCTATAGACTGAGCAAAATATTTATCATAATAAAGTTCGCGTTGGTTTCTCAAGAATTCCTCTTCTGATAGGTCAAATAGATTTCTTGCAATCCACCTCTTGCTAAAGAACCCTTCTGTTGCTTGTGCTGCAACGCTAAATTTAGTATTCCAATGCTCCAACTCTTGAAGTTCAGAAATTTTGGACGGATTATTTAATTTAATCTTGAAAGATAAAAGATCATCACCTCTATAGCCCAGTGTATAAAGATGTATAATACCAATTTTTTCTAACTCAGTTGTAACTGATCTTTGAAGTCTTTGAATTGTTCTAGCGAATCTAATGTCTTTTTGAGCTAACGTCGCTTTATCTTCGTCTCCACCTTCAGCACGTGACAAATAAGAGGCTGGTACTTTCAATGCGGAAAACAACTTGTCTCTCAGGTATTTAACATCGTCGATATCGCCAGTATAAGTCCCCCCAGGTAAAGATTGAATCTCTGTTCCTACGCCACCGCGCACAGGAATGAAATAATCTTCCTCTACGCTCATTGGATTATATCTTAAGTCGACTCTTCCAGTGTCAGCATCAACAACTTGATTGCGCTTCATGGAAGTAATAACACGTTGCATATATTGTTCAATATCTTGTGGTGGAATATTACCAACATCAATCTTAAACACTCTTCTTTCTGGTGCTCTAACAATTCTATATGCCATCATTGCATCTTCTAGAAGAATAAGTTGTCTCCAAATTCTTCTGGCTGAATCTAGAACAGAAGTTCCATATGGGGCAAACTTATCATTACCAAGAACTCTAAAATGGCCCATTTGCCAATTTTCAAAAGTCACTCCACCAGAATTCCACTGGTATTGTACATAATTGGGGTTTGTTTTATCTTCACCCTCAACTCTTTCTACTTGATCAGTTGGAAGTCCAATAACTTGCTTGATACCCATATCTGCATCAATATCTAGATAGAGATAAAAGTCTCCGTATTTACACATCGTTCGGCACCAACCAAACAAATTAAATTCAATGTTTAAAACATTAAAAAATAAAGTATCTAAGATTCCTTTTATCTCTTCATCATGACAATCTATATCAAGTATCTTCTTTATTCCTGTGTGGGTAGTCATTTCATCTGCGTAGATGTCTAGAGCCGAAGCAATTTCTGGTGTGTATTCCATTTGATCAAAATCAGCGTATCTTTGTAATCTAGACTGAGTGCCCATCATAAAGGCAGAGAAGTTATCAAAAGGATTATAACCAATCCTTTCAAACTTTTGACCAGCGACATCTTTAAATGTTTTCGCGTACTTATCTAATCTTCTTCGTCTTAATTGTCTCGTATTTTGAGAACGATAGTTGATCAGGGGTCCAGAAAATAATTTAGTTAATCTTCTATATAAATTTGAATCTGGATTCTTAGGATTTTTGGTGCTTTTTATACTTTTTGGATCCATTTATCTTATCCTTTTAATAACCAAAGAAATTCTTTCGTTTTCTTTTTCTCTTCAATGGACTTTTCAAACAACTCTGTTTGTCTAGGCTTTTGCATTCCCGGTATTCTAGAGTCTATATGAGTCTTATTAGTCATTATACAGTTTAAAAATGCTTTTTTATACTCCATATCTCTTTTATTTTCAATAAGTACCGTGTCACGTACCCAACAACCAATTGCGCAAGCCATAATTAAATCGTCATTATAACCTCTTTGAGCCTCTGGTTTTCCATTTTTCCATATAAAAGTGTCTAACTCATTAATTAGCCTTTTAGAATAAATAGTTAACATTTTATTTCTTATATATTCTTCAAACTTGGCGACAATGAGAGGCCTAGTTTTTAAAGAAGTAGTAAATCCAGCAATTGCAGAAGAGTGTGTTTCAGCCTGATATTGGTCAATATAATCGTGAGAAGACTTTATAGAATGATAAAGATTAGGATAAGCTTTGTCCTTCAATTTATCTAATACTGCAAAGCCAACACTATTATTTTCTACAACAACCATCGCATTTCCATACTCTCGACCAGCATTAAAAATTATATCAGAGAATAAGTCTGGTGTGACCTTTCCTTGATATTCTGCAATGATTTCCATAGTTTCTAGTTTAAAGACATGGAATGTGCTTGAATCTGCGCCATCTCCACGAGCAACATCTGCCACTAAAAGGTAGGTATTTTCAGGCTGATGCTCTTCCCAAATCCAATAATTCCTATCAACTCCAGTTCTGTATTTTGGGTCAGCAATGTTAGCCTTTAAGAGTTGAATGTCATCGCCGTCAATAACAGTTTCACCTGAAGTATTAAAATTACATTGGTATTCTTGGGCAATCTGTCTCTTGCTCATATTTTTAGTTTCTGTTTCAAACCATTCTTGATCTCTATCTGGGTGTACATCCCAATTTAATTTTATTGGATAGAATTCATTTTGCCCTGCTTCTGCTTTTATGTAAGTGTCATGGAACCAATCACCAACACCATTTGGAGTTGAGAGTGAAATACAGCGACCACCAGTAGAAATTGTAGGGTAAAGGCCTGTCCACAATTCTGTTAAGTTGTCAATGTGCGCTGCCTCATCTATAACTAATAAAGATAATGCCTCAGAGCGACCAGCATCTCCAGAAGTGGAAGACGCCTTAACTTGAGATCCGTTACTTAATTCAAAAGAGTTCTTATTATCAATGTCGATACTAGCTATTCTTAGCCAATCCGGTAAGTGCTTGATTATTCCCTTAACTTTTCTCACTAAGTTTGCTGCTGTGTTTAATTTAGTTGCAACGACAAGGACATTCTTATCGCGATGGAACAAAAGAAGCCATGCAATATAAGCAGCAACAATTGTAGATATACCTAACTGTCGAGCTTTCAAGATAACAGTAAAACGATAATCATTAAACTCATCCAACAAATTATCTTGATAATCGTATGTTTTAAAAGGGATTAATCCATGGCCTGGATGTGGAATTTTAGCGTAATTTCGTATAAAATAGCGCGTATCTTTACCGCACTGCAATACCTCTTTTAAGATATCCTTCTTTGTTAATTTGTATCCCATTACGCCTTGACATTGCTAGGTTTTTTTGCTCCAGAATATTTTGCTTTTCCAGTTTGCAGCCATTTTTCAACAGCCGAACGAAGCTTCTCTTCTGCATCACCAGGAGAATTTGTTCCAACCGCTTCAGCATCTTTCATGCCACCAATTGTGTAAACCTTTTTAGCCTGACACCATGTTCGAATTCGAGACATATTCTGTAAGAGCACATCACAAGGGCCATCGGCGCTAAGAGTTAGTGTATCTCCAGTGATCTTTTTATATTCTTTCTTAAGAAATTTAATAATATCAGCATAAGTTTGTTCAATTTCACTATCCAACTTGTCATTGTGAAAAGATTTAAGAGGCAATTCTGATTGGTAAGTAACAATAAGTTTTGGGCCAGCAACACGCACTTTAAACCCGTCAATAACTCTAGAGTCGTGCAGTGGGCAACCCTCTTCTCTTTTTAAGCCAGTTAGTTTATCTTCGCCATCAACAACAAATCTCTTATCATGTGACCCATCATAAGCATTTGCAGCAGCTTGGTTGATTCCTTTTATTATATCATATACAGTTGCCATTTATTTTACCCCCCTGTAATCTTCTGGTGTGGGAATAGCGGCATCTTCTTTTTCTTCCCATCCAGCTGCTTGTAAATCATTATGCAATTGATCGTAATGTCGCTCTTTTGCTCCAGCCTTATCTAAATCAATAAATCTAAGATTGTTATCTAAACGATATACGAGGTACTGGCCTCTAATATTATATTCATTATCTCCCAACCCTTCGCCGCCTTGTGATTTCGGAGCATATGTTGGATCTTCAGCATAATCAGTTCCAAATTCTACTCCAGCGACTGTTCGAAATGTAAGATCGGAGACAATTTTCGACGGACTTGAGGACGGATCGATTGAAGTTTCTAGTTCTGGAGTTTTCGGTGGAAAATCTTCATTTTCGGATCCACCTTCTAGATCTAAATTCTCATGTAAAAAATATCGTGGATCTCTTTTTCGTCTATTCTTTCTTGTTATTCTCATTCTCATTAGTTGGTCTCCATCCGTTTAGCCATTTTTCTTCGTTAAATTGAACGTACTTTAAATAGCAAGTAAAGCAGCAATCAAACTTATTCATATACAAATCGTCTTTCAGCTTAAAAGAGAGAGTTTCGCAAGAGGAACACTTTCTTTTAATTTCTTTAGTAATTAGATTCTTTGGTATGAAAAAGCCGTCTTTCTCGACTTTCTCTTTTTGCTCGCCTCTTTTATATTCTTCTTTGTAAAATTCCTTGACTTCTTCAAGATATTCCTTTTCCTTTTCTTCTGTCCAAAAAGACTTAGGATTTGCAATTGCCTCATGTCCATATTTCTTGGCCATGGCTTTTTCAATTTTAGCTATTTTATCTAAATTTTTTAATTTCATATTTATGCCGATGGGTTCCATCTAAATAATAAGTCAGCAGCCACTTTATATTTTCCAGTGCTATCTGCTGCTCCGTCTGCGCGTTGATAACTATTGCCGGTGCCCCTAAGTAATGTATTTTCACCAAAAACGCCTAAAGTTGTGCTGTTGCTTGTATCTAATACTGAGCATGGCCCATTTACCCATCTTCCATTTCTAGATAAACTATGCCAGAAATATTTTTCGTTATTGGCTTCTGGAATGCAAACTGTCACGTTTCCGTTAATTGAAGCGTGAGTATAGTTAGCTGGTGCGAGACAGTGAGTACCGTCCGTGTCTGACCAATATGCAGCGCTGTTCTGACCAGCCATGATTCTTGTAAATATGCATACAGGCTTTGTGTCATCATCCGGCTCTGTTGGAATATATCCTCCAACATACGTCCCTTCAAATTTACTATTTTCACTACTGCCAGCGTTATAGAGTAGTATTCTAAAATAAGTGTATGTTTGTGTGCCAGCGGAATTGGTGTATGTATCGTTATTGGAGCAAGAAAAGTACCAACTGTCACCAGCGACAGGTTTATAATATCCCGCTGCATATGTTAAAGCACCCGTAGTTAAGTTTGCAGCAGCAAAATCATCGCCATCGGTACTATATCCACCAGACCATGATACCTCCACTGTTAGTTCGTTAACCTCATCATCCGACACGTCAACGCCTACAAATTTCGCTTGCCATCTACCGCCTCCGGGATATTCATTCACCGGTTCTATAACAATGTAATTTCCATCTGTTCCAAATCCGCTTGATGATAAATCGTCGCTGCCGTTCCAATATCCAGTGCCCGTTTTTACGGCGTAAGTGCTACCATCGTGAGTAGATTGAGCAAATCTAAGAATTCCACTTTGTGTGCTATGCACAAAATTAAACAATTGCTGTAAAAACTTTTGCCAATTTGGAGAAGATGGTACTGTTATTCTTGAATGCTTTTCTGCCATATTTAATATCCTCTTTTATAAAATTCTAAATCTTACGAATATCATAAATCTCTGTATTCTCTGGTGTCAGATGATGACTTCCAGTTCCCATATCATATATACGAGCGTCTGAATCGCTGCTATCTGAACTGTCTGCGGTAGAGCCACTAATTCCATCGCCGCACTTCCACCATGCAATTAAATTAGATGATGAAGCTGCCATACTCGATGACAAATTTCCAGGTTTTCCACTATTATAAATAGTTGTAATATCTGCAGTAGTTAATTCTTTATTCCAAACTGATACATGTGATATATAACCATCAAAATAATTTCCAAAATCTGCGCGTCCAACATTTACATCAATTGCATTCACTGTTGTATCATTTCCAAGATTATCCGTGTGTGTGGTTTTGCTTTTGACATTACCATCAATATATAATTTAGCACCGGATGCGTTAGTTGAGCCGTCATAAGTAACTACCACATGATGACTAAGGGAGTCATTTAATTGATCATCTGTATCATCACTCTGAACATCTATCGCCTTCGATCCATTGGTGTTTTGTAGTCGGAATCTTGGTCGACCGCTAGAAGATCTAAAATCCCAGCCTCGATAGGAATTTGCAGACCCCATTTTACTTACTATTGTTTCGTCCCCAGTGTTTGTAGTTTTCACCCAGGCCGATAATGAAAATGTGTCATCGTATTCAAAATCAAAATCGCCATGATCACTCATGTTAAGATATTCGTTAGAACCGTCAAGATCGATGGCGCTAGCTGATAACCAGTCTCCAGGAGTTTCACGATTAAACGCCCCAGACGTATTAAAAGCAAAACACAACGAAGGTGCCGCTCCAGATACATCAAGTTTGGGACCCTTCATTGAGACTACCTGAGCATTTGATGTTTCTGGTACTAAGTGCGGGTTAACTTTTGTGCCGGGGCCAACGAACATATTCTTAACTTGAATGCCCGGATTTAATCTTCTCGTATCCTTAGAGGCCATTAGGCACTCCCACTAATTCTGTTGACATAGCCAGTTATTAATATATCGGAATGATCATCGTCAGAAGATGCACCGGCATATGCTGCAATTTGAGCACCTTGAGGTAAGCTTGGGGTACCTGCTAAACTCCCTGTTTTTCCTATTACTAATCCTGGCACCACCAATGTCAATCCACTTCTGGAAGGCACCTCTTGAACCAGTTCATAAGCACTCCCAGAATTTCCAAATTGTACCACTAAGGTTTTTGGGGCTGTGCCGACATTAGTTGCATACATCCACACTTCATCAATTTCAGTTGACCCTTCAGGTGGAGTGTGAATTACAGTTCCGTATTCTGTAATTGCTGGATAGCTAGCAGTTTGTAAAACTTCTATTGGCAGTCCAAAATAACTCCCAGATCCAGGGCTAAGGGAACTGCTGAAAAATTGTTTACTAAATGTTGCCATGATTAGCCTCCCAACACTTCGCTTGCTACGCGTGCGGACTCGCCATCAATTTTTTCAATAACGCCGCCACCTTTATCTTCTATTATATTTGTGTCTAATCTAATTCTGCCATCTGCCACTGATGGTGTTATTGTCACATTTCCGTCAGAATCGATTGAAATAGTCGCAGTGTTGCTTCCATTTTTTATTACAACATCAGAACCTTCTACTGTAATGTCGCCAGCAACTGTCATATTATTACTATCATCGACGGTAACTCCGGAGTTTTTAAGTGTTTTGCCTCCAGTACCATCGAAGCGCGCGACTGCGTTGCCTGTGCTGGAGCCGGGACCAGTTACATCACCAGATCCACCACCGCCGCCGCCAGAGCCTCCACCATATAACTTAATTAATTCTATTAATTGGTTTAAAGATAAATTACCAACTCTTGGCATTATTTTGTCCCCTCGTTGACAGCAAAGACTACTGCTATAGTTAATACAATACCAACTGCAACACCGCCTGTTGCCCACCATTTTGAATGATCGTTTGTATTACTGGCAATTGTGCTCAATCTTTCAATTTCTTTATTTTTAATATCTAATAATGTTTTGTGTTTTTCTTGAAGAGACACGTATGAAACCTTTTGAGTTTCTATAATCAAATTTAAGCGAGCAGATTCTTTTGCTAATTCATATTGTAGTCTAAGTTCCCACTGCTTGTCTGAATATTTACTATCTGTCAAAAGTTTGGCTGCGGCAACACTATTCAAAAGCACTCCAGAATATGGTGCTGGCTGTTTATAACGAAGTCCTGTTATTTTTCCTTTAGGTGGCAATGAAATTTCAGCCATCGCCACGACAGGCAAAAATATCAAACAGGCCGACAATAATAAAGCTGTCAATTTATTCAACATAATCTAATCCATATTTTTCTGCCAGAAGTTTTGCTAATTCATCTGGTTTTTCATTGTAGTCTTCTACAAGTTTTTTAATTTCTTTTTTCTTTTCTTTATCTAATTTTAAGCTCTCTTTTTCATATTTTTCTTCTAGCTCAAATAAGATATTACCATACTTTTCTAATATTTTATTCTTTTTATTAATTTCTTCTTTATGAATTTCATTGATGGCATCTATTTGCTTCTTGTAACTATCTGCTCTCACTTCTAGAACTTTGCTAGCTTTATCTTTTTGCCTAAACAAAAGCCACAAAACTATAGTATACAAAACAACTGCTGGTGCCTTCCAATTATGTTTAAGCCACACCCAACTTTTCTTTAAAAAAGTTTTTATGGCCAACAATGTCATCATTTTCCATGTCTCCAGCGCGTGGCAATATCTGCCAACCCTTGAATTCCGATATAGGCTAGTGAAATAGCAACCCAATCGCTGCTTTCCAGCGAAGTGGTAAACAACATCAAATATGTTGCTGTCGACCAAACCATAAGTTTTCTAGATAATAGTTTACTTAAACCTTTATCAATTATTTGCCTTGTCATATTTTAATCCCCCTTAAGTCTCTGCTTTATAGGGCCCTGTTGTTTCAGTTCTGCCCCTTAACGTAGGAACTCCAACAGTGTTTAAGAAAAAAGGAACTTGATCAACATCATCACTATGATCATGATTTGCAGTTAAATTTTGAATTGCATAAATGGTAAACTTACCATCTATTTTGGTTGGCGTCTGTTCGTTGAGGGCGCTTTCAGAGCCGCCCTCTTCTTCGCCGCCACCAAATGAAAAACCTCCTGACATTATGTTGCTCTCCTTACACTGTTATATGTGCAAACCCCTCTTTCTTGTCAATGACAATCTGTTGGTCTACACAATCCTTCAGACTGTCAAGATGAGAAATCAAAATAACAGTTTTGAAGTATGTTTTAATTAGTTCTAAAATAGAAATAAAACCATCCATATTGTCTGCATCCAGAGCAGTTCCTGGTTCATCTAAGATAAATATGTCACTTTTTGGAAGGCTTGAAACAGACAGCAGCGCTAAACGAATTGCCATTGCAGCAATTGTTTTTTCTGCACCGCTACCCATTTCAATAGGTCGAGGTTCGTGTTTGGGGTGTTTAATAAAGATCTTCATGTGCTTTCCATCATTCTCAAAGAAAACCTCAAAGTCAACAACGTTAGCAATAACTTTTGCAACCTCATTGTTGATTATTGGCAACTTCTTTTTAATAATATCATATGAAATTCCATTTGCATGCATACAGTGCATAAACAAATCATAAGCTGAATAATCTTCTCTGAGGCTTTGTAGCTCCTCTTTTTGTTCTTTGAGGGAGTTTAGCTTCTGCTCTAGAGATCCGTGCTCTCTATAAAATTCCATTATTGCATCTTGGCATTTTTTCAACTCTTTTTCTTTTGCTAAGTAAGATTTCTTTTCTTTTGCCAGTTGTTTAATGAATGATCCTTTATTTTCAATAACATCTTTGTTCTCATAATAAATTTGTTTTTTCTCTTCTAACTCTTTAATTTCATTCTCTAGGCTTTTTAAATTAACTTCGCCTCGCTCAATCTCAACTTTTATTTTAGATATGTCAAGTTCAGTAGTTTCCTTCTTACTTAATACTTCTTTATATTTTTTAAGGTAATCTTCAATCTGTTCTGGGTTTAACTCCTCAATCTCTGCATTAACATTGCCAGACTGCTTATTTAATGATTCTACTTTTGATAAGAGATCTACCATTCCATCAGAAGCGTTATGTGCATCACAAATAAACTTACAATTAGGAAATTGACTTCCGCATGGAACTTCTTTTAATAAACCAATTCTTTTTTCTTTGGTTTCTTTTTCTTTTTCCAAGAAAGCCAACTCATCAGAAAGCCCCCTAAGTGTTAGTAATTTTTCAGCAACTTTACTTTGCTTTTCATATAAGTCTTCTGTATTAAATCCACTAATAAAACTATCAATTTTCTTGACAAGATTTTCTTTTTCTACAAGATTTTCTTGAAAGTTCATGATATCAACAATAAAATCTGCAGACTGTTTTTCTTTCTCACTAGTCATATTAATAACAGCATTGATATCAATTAGCTCTGCTGGAATGGAATCGATAGACTTTTGTATTTCATCAACATTAAATTGTATCTCTGAAAGCTCTTTCTTAATATTCTCGCAATTTTCAGAATGTTCACGAGTTGCAGCTTCATTTAATATAATTTCTTTTTCTGCATTAAAGATATCATCATCAAATTCTTTTCCCTCAAGTCTTTTAAGTGCCCCTCTTAGATCAGTTACATCTTCTTTTGCCAACTTGAATTTCTTATCAAACATTTCCAAGTCAAGAAATTTTGCAAGGATTTCCTTTCTCTTTGTCGAACCCTCACTAATAAATTGTAGGGCGCCAAGCTGAGAAGACATTGAAGTCATTAAGAAATCTTCCATTGTGCCAAAATGTTTTCTTATGATTTTGTCTGTTTCGTTTCTTGTGGTTCCATTTAAGCTAGTGGTTTCACCTGTCGCAGCATCATAGCATTCAAAATTTAAATCTGTTTTAGCCTCTAGAGTTTCCTCGCCTTTTAGCTTTTTCGTATATTTGTCTGCTCTTCGCTCAATGGTGTATTGTTTATTTCCGACTGAAATTTGGAGTTTCCCTTGTCCATAATCTTTGTTTTGATTGATGATGTTGAGGTTTTTTCGTTCATTTTTGCTAGTAGAATTAAACATAGTAAAAAGCATACTGTCGATAATACTAGACTTACCAGAAAAATTCTTTCCAAAAACACCAACCATTCCAGTAGTTTTATGAAAATCAACAGAATTCCCCTCTCCATAATTAAATAGATTGTCCCATTCTATCTTATCGAGTTTCCAATTAACATTTCTATTAACCTCCTCATTCTCTTCAACAGCCGTATTGTACTTGGAGTTCAACTTTAAGACACGTTCTATTAATTCTTCGTCAGCCTGAAAGTCTTTTAAATATTCTCTTATCAACTCTTCTTGTACTGCAACATCTCTCAGATTATCGTTTTCTAACCCATCTGTAAATTCGTCAACGTTGCCTCTTTCTCCTGCCGCTCTGTTTAAGAATGTGATGCTTTCAGGCTTAAATCTATGTTTCGCAACTTCCACAGCCTTTTTCATTGTACTAAGTGGCAAGTTATTATTGGATACTAGGCGCACTCGTGCACCAACTGGAATTTTTAATTTATTGGGCATTCTGCCTTTTGGCGTTAACTCAATTGTTATAAAGGGTTTTGGATTTTTTAACTCCACATGGCGACAAGTATAGTTATCTTTGTCTTCAATTTCCCAAACTAAAAATCCTTTATCATTTGTTTCGCCGTGATTTTGTTGTACGGTTGAACCAGCATATCTTATTTTACCGTTATGATCTAATATTTGATTTGTTTTGTGAATGTCGCCCAAGAAGGCATAATCAAATTCCTCAAATATTGATAAATTATCCTCGCCGTGCTCCATAATCCAACCCAAATCAGTCCTACTATTACTAATAGCGCCGTGATAAAGAGCAATATTGATTTTTCTATTATCGGAAGGGCTAATCCAATTATCCCTATCAAAAACACTAAGAACGTTAAGTGTAAAGTTTCCATTTAAATTTACCTCCCCACTGTCTTTAAGTAAAAACAGATTTGGATCGTCTAAAGCTTCCGCTACTGGTGTAATGGCATCTTGCCGACTGCTGTTCTTCAGATTACCATCATGGTTCCCGAGAATTACATAAGTAGGTGCTATTGACGCCAATGACGACAAAAAGCTGGAACAGAGATCAAAGTATTCAGGTGATAGCTGCGTCTTTGTGTGCGCTATGTCTCCGCAATGAATAATATAATCTACTTTCTCTTCACGAAGTTTTTCGTAAAGCTTTTTAAACACCTCTCGGTATTCATAGTGATATTTTAAATTTTTTATGTGTGTATCGGCAATGTGTGCAAACTTCATTTTATCTCGCTTTATAGTCTAAGGTCGGCCTAAATCTCCATAGTTTCATTTTGATTCTTTTTTTGGCCTCTGGTACGCTACATTTCTCCACTGCAACAAATAAATCGTTCCAGCGAATCACTAAGTCATATATGCCATCGCTAGCACGCACAACATTAATAATGTATCCAGTAATTGTTCTTCCCAACATTTCATCATAACAATCAATCACATCTCCTTTTTTAAAAGGAGGTTTAGGATTATAGATTATTTTCATTAAAGGTTTGGTAAACATACAGGTAAGATAATAACAGGTATAATTTTAATTGTCAAGGGTTTTTTTACAATGGCGGGTAGAAAATCTACCCGCCAAACAAAATTAACTAATTTTAATTGAAACTGGTTTTGCTTCCGGTCTTTGCGGTACCGTAATACACAGTAAACCATTTTCAAATTTCGCACTTATTTTAGTGAGATCCAAGTTGTCATCATAGTTGACATACGTCTTCTTAAAACTTCGGCGTGCGATTCTTCGGCTAGATTCTTCACCCCCTTCAATACCAGAATCTGCAGCAACCGTAATGGATCGTTTATCTGGCTGTACATCTATAGAAAGATCATTTTTAGTAAAACCAGCCAAGGCAAATTCCATTACTGTATCTCCGTTGTCTTCTCTATAGATATCCACAACAGGATATCCTTGAGTTGATTGTTTTAAGTATCTTGGAAAGTCTGTAAAAAAGTTATCAAAAACGTCATCGAAGACGTTTCTCCCCAAAAGGCTGGGGCGATGAATAGTAATTGCTGTATTTGTCATAATATTTTCTCCTTATATAAGCAAGTAAAAGTTGAACATCCCAAAGGCAATATTCAACTTGTTGTAAATATATTACAATTAATGTATTTGTCAAGGAGTTTTTTAAAAATATTTATACTCCAGAGCAGACTCAATCATTCTCTTGCGCAGTCCCTCATTTTTCCAAATCTGCTGCATTTCTGGCTCTAAAGAGTGGAGAGGATCAAAATATAAAAACTGCTGATCAGGCTTAACGCTGGGAGCTTCCCACACACTGATACCAGTATAAGAATCATACCATTCACATGAATGTACATCTCTTTTACCACCGCCTCCTGGTGCATCGACCACAAACAGCGGAGTATTAAACCCTGCTGTCACTCCGCGTGTGTGCTTTTCCACCTTCATTGCAGTTTGCACTGAGGTTCTCATATCTTCAGTGCCTTTAACCAAATCGTGCACATACACATAATACGGCTGGACATTTATATAACTCATTTTTTTAACAAGCTTAATCATTTGTTCGGGGGTGTCATTAACTTTATTTTGAAAAACAGTTTGATTGCGGACTTTGATTCCTCTTTCATATAGTAAATCCATTGCTTCTTTAGTGATTGAGGTTAATTCACTGGTGTGGTTGAAGTGCGTATGAATACAAACTTCTTTGTGCTGTTTTCTAGCCTTATCAGATATTTTTGTAATAGCATCAGTCCACCTAATATCATCAAAAACCTTCATAGGCATTACAGATAAGCCTTTAGTCGCAAATCTAAATCTCCTAATGTGGTCAATAGAAAGTAACGTTTCTCCAATTTTTGTTATTTGTTCTGCTTTGAGTCGGTAACTATCACCACCAGATATAACAACGTCTTCTATCTCTTTGTTATCTTTAAGATATTGAAACACTTCTTCCCATCTATTCTGAGAAACTGTTATAGAAACTTTTTCGGTAGTAGCTGTTTTGCTACCTACAGCATAACTTCGTGTACAGAATCGGCAATAAACCGGACATGTATCTAATGCTAAAAATAAAACTTTATCAGGATAACGGTGAGTCAAACCAGTTATTGGTGCGTCTTGTTGTTCTCCCAGACTATCAAACTTTAACATAGGATGGTCTGGTAGAAGTTGTGACGCCATGGGCAAAAATTGTCGTCGAATAGGACAATTGATGGGATCTTCCCAGTTCATCAAAGATAGAAGATATGGAGAAATGCGAACTGCCATCGGTGCATTATTAAATCCTTCCTGTGCGTCTTTAAGAAAAGAAGGGTCAGCGACATCAGAAACTATTTTAATTAATTTCTTAAAGCTTGATACTGCATTTTTTTCCTGCCACTTCGTACTAACAAAAGTATTATAATCAACATCTTTCCATATTGGGATGGCTTTCCAAAATTCTTTTTTTATAAAATTCATTACTTTATCCTACTTTTTATTTTAATTAGATTTGTAATATTTTTTGTATTAAGAGAGTTGATTCATCAAACAACATTGCATCTTTTCTTCTGCTTTCGAAATCTTCTTTTGTCATACTACCAACATCTTCACAATTTGAAGTATCTATTTTATAAACATCAATACCATATGAATTAAGCGCGTTAACTATGTTTAAAGCCTTCTTTTCAGCATCTTGGTCTAATGCTATGAAAACTTTCGTAGAGTGCGTCAGAATGGCTCTAAAGAGCTTAGAGCGGGTATTCAAAGTGGACCCCAATAAAGGTATAGAATTTTCAGCATTTAATGCGTCAAAAACACCTTCTACTAAAGTTACTGGTTTATTCCAATTAATTGACAATTCATTAAAAACAATATCTTTTGATGCTGGAGGGTTTTTATATTTTAACCAATCCTGCTTATAAGTTCTAGCAATAAAATAATTGCAATATCCATCCATATTAAAAGAGGGTATAATAATTCTATTTCTATATTCGCCCGTTTCACAATATCCAATTTTCCATCTAAGTATATCATAACTATTAACTCCACGTTCTTTAAGGTAGTTTAATGCTTCTTTAGCTGAAGAGGGTAGAGATTTATTAGCCAAGCATACAAATTCATTTGGAAGGTTGATTCTCTGACTGTGTTCTTTGACTTCTATCGTATCAAAAAGATTATCAAATTCTGATATATCTACGCTCTCAGAAAAACTATTCCACACTTTCCTATGGTTGTAGTTGCCAAATTTTCTTATTAAATAATATAGGTTCCTACCGCTTGAGTCACATACCCAACATTTGTAAGAATTTTTAGATACATTGACAGATAACTTCTTTTTGTGATGATTGCAGAAAGGGCAAGTGAATAAGCACTCATCGTTTGAACGATAAAAGCTCCCTAAAACCTCTTCTAATATTTCTATCTTCTCAGAATCCACTCAACAACCTTAACATAGATAATTTAAATAGTCAAGAAATTTTTGCGAGGGCTGCACGAGCCAAAACCAGAGAATCGGCCATATCAAAAAAATGTGGCTTTGGATTTCCCTTTGCAGTGTATTCTACATTAAAATCACTCTCGTTGTCAAGTACCCACTGCATAATAACTTTTTTAGCTTTTTCGCCTCTTGGCACTTTTATTCCACACAATTTTCTTGCTTCCCCTGCAGTAAGATAGCTTGGTGGAGAGCCAAATGCCTCGCAACAGATCCAAGAAATTATACCATTAAATCTCTGAAGTGCTGCCATTGTTTTTGCTGAAGAACCTCCAGAATTAAAAAACATAAATGGCTGTTCAACGCAAACATGTTCAATTGGTATCTGAGCCTTTATTGATAAAATTTCATCTTTTATGTGTTGAGCTTTGCTGAAATGGTCAGTAAACTTTTTCTTGTTTCGCATGTCCCATGCGGCGCAACGGATGAGCTTTCCCTCATAATCCAATATTGTATAACCAGTAATGCTGGTTGAAACGTCTAATGCTAATATCATTTTTTATTAAATATCCAATTTTACTTTAAATGTGAACGCTCGATTTTCGGTTTTTTTGACAGGTGTAGCCAACTTAACAGTACCAATTAATTTTTTTTGATCATCGAATATACCTATTGTACTAATAAATGTTTGTTTTTTAAAGGAAGAAGAATGATTACATATAGAGCCGCTAATGGTGTTTTTTATTGGTATATCTGAATTTTCAGAATATGAAGAGCTATTATATGTGTAGATTGGCAATACAGAAGAACTGTTATATAGTCTGTAAGTCGGATTGCTAGAATGGTTTAATAGTCCTTTTGGTGCAATCATATGCATGTCTAGTGTGGTAACTTCATTTGTGCCCTTAAATTCCATTCTAAAGCTTGCAGATGGTGCCAAATTGCTATCCCCGCTATCATTTGCACCTGCACCAAAATCGCACCATCTTGCTTGACGGGTTGCATAAGTAAAATTATATGAAGCTGGTGTTAGATTCCAGCTGCCAGTTAACAAAACAAAACCCTCATTATATAATACTACACCCGCAACAGAATCTGATCCATTGGTTTGTGCATATGAGTCCCCATCTGTTTGAATTAGCTCTCCATTTTTATTTTTATCTGTTAATTGAGCAACACGAGATCCAGAAATATAAAATTCTAGATTTACAGATCCAGGCTTAATTCCGCTATCAAAGAAAATTGATGGAATGCTTATAAGGTTACTCTCCTGGGAGTTTTTGTCGCCGTGAGAAGAAGAGAAAGCATAATGTTCACTCAAATAAGTATAATGGTTTAAAACATTTTTAAGAGCAGTGACATGAGGCTTTGAAGTGCCTGCCCCTGAAGCAAACCTTTCTCTAGTAATGCTAGCAGACATAGGGTAAGAGCCGGTTATAATATCTCCATATTCGTAGGAAGTGTTGAACGTCGCATCAGTAACTGTGCCCATAGAGTTTAAGCTGCCGTCTTTCGTAGTAAATGGATATATGAGAGCTTTAACACCACCACCAGTATCAGGATCATATGTATGATCACTAGATTTTCTGTCAATATTTAATTCATATAAACTTAGATGCCCAGTAGGGACCATGGTGACATTATTGTTGTGGGCACCACTTATTGCACTTAAGGAATTTAAATATATGCTTCCACTTATAATATCGAAAACATATCTAGGGTGTGCCTTTAAAGTGTTGCGAAGTATGTCTTTGTCTTCAAACTTATAATATGGCATAACATTAGTAATCTAACCTTACACGCAAAGTCAACTCATTACTTGGAGTTTTCTTAAGTGGTTCTGATAACTTAGCCACTGCTAATAACTCATTGTTTGGTGAATAAAGACCAATAGTTGTCATATAAGATACTGGTTGCGCGAAAGGATTATCTCCTTTAACTCTGATCTTGCTAGCAGATAAATATGTTGGATTGGCAGAATAGTTATAGTCTCCAGTGTTTGCTCGACAGAAATAGATTGTTGAATTTAATTCTGTAGTGTTGTTGAATTCAATGTTTTGTAATCTGTTTCTGACTCCGTTTGCAAATGTATCAACAGTAGAAGCGGTTAAAACATGAAAAACGGTATCTGAGGTGCCAGGAATACCAAAAGTCGCATCGCCACCGGCAGCAGCATTTAAGGGGTCCGCAGTAAAAATGTATGGGCTAATTACTGCAATACCGGCTTGATAATAAATGTGACCAACTGCTTTCGAGGTATCTCCTGCATCTCCAGAGCCAGTGTATAATAAACCATATTCTCCAGTAGGGGAGTTTGGTAAAAAGCTACTATCTGCTCCATAGTCAGATAAAGTAGAGGCACTAGCTGGTGATGCCGTGGTACCACCAGTCAAAAATGTCATTGAGAATGTACCTTTCTTAATTTCATCTTTAGTGAGAAGTCTAGAAAAGTTAACAAAAATAGTTTCATACCATTTTGATGGATATGAATCGTCACCAGCTTCATTTAAATTTCCATTTTGATCAAAGGGTCTAACATTACCACTAATATCGTAAGGAATTAAAACTTGTGCCATCTGATCATATATATTTCTCTTTTTAGAATACTGTGCGGTTGTGGCAAAATCAGATTCTCCCCAATGTGAGCCTGCTCCATCAGAAGAAGAAGCAGCAATACCAACAGTAATATCAAAAATATGATTTGCGGAAGAACTTAGATATGGATAGTCATAAACCGACTGAAACATTCCATGGCCATATGTTTTAATATTATTATCACTATATGTACCAGAAACAATCGTTCCAGTAATTGGAATTGCCTCGTGAAGTAGCGTTCTAGTCGTTGCTATGTCGTTGTTCAAAAATGTTTTATATGTGGTTGCCATATTTTGTTACCTTCCTTTTTTACTGTTGTTTCACAAAGCGTACCGGTATATCAATCTTATAACCCGTTGTTGCGCCAGTCACCCTCACAATTGTGTCAAGATAATAAAACGTTTTGGCGCCATCTGAAGTGGTCGCACTAAACGTCCCTCCGAGCCTTTCAAACAAATATGTGCTCGTTCTTAAGTTTGTAGATGCTTTAATTCTAAATGCACAATGCGTGCCATGCGGACCCTGAATGACGGAATCTAACTTGTTTCCAGCGACAGTTTTGCCATCAGCATCAACCGGTGTGGCATCCGTAACTTCAACAAAATCACTTGTTGATAAGTAATAGCTAGCAATGTTGTCATCATCTATAAAAGAAAACGCTGCTGGTTTTCCAGGAACAGTCTTGCTTTTTGGCATCACATTTGAATCGGCTGTGCAAAGAGAACCAAAGCGATTGTCTAGCTCAACTATATACTGATTTTCTGCCAATTCTGCATCGATTTTATATGCATCGGATATTTCCAGAGTGTCTAGACCCTGGTCTACGCGAATTTGAGTAATGTCAGTTTGAGCCCCGAATGCCTTACTTGGTTCGTCTCCAGGAATATATGTTCCTAATTCACTGTTGCCAAATGTAACTGTTGTGGTTTTATCGACTGTTACAACAAATGAGCCTGAGCCAACGTTACTATTCCATTGACAAAAGTTCATTTGTTGATTAAGTTTGATGACTGGCATATAAAGAATATTATTATTAGTTAAAGTAACTAATTTAGATTTCATGTTAGCAGTATTATTTGTAAATGCTTCAAGTACCGGTGTCTGAAGAATTTCTAAGTCGTAATAAGCACTTCCTGAAGAATGTGAAGCATTATAGTTTGAATAGTCAATTTCATCATCCCCAAAAGCATATTTTGTAATCCTAAAGGATCCATCGCCTTCCGCTAGCCTCTTTCTTCCTGCATCTGTTAGTACTGCATCTAATATAATATCACCACTATTATCCAAGTACGCCATAATAATACTCCTTTATCTTAATTAAATAGTTGCTTTTTGTTGTTTTTCAATTCTTTCATTAACATTTTCCTGAACTAAATGTATCAGGCTCACCTGCAACGTGCTTTGTTTCTTTTTCAATCTTTTTAATGTCCTTTACGGTCAAGTTCAAATCAAATTTTCTTCCTGTCTTCTTACTGGTGAATCTAAATTTAAATTTTTGGCCCCATATATTTTTATCAAGATTGAGCTTACCGACCATTTCATTTAAATTGTCATTCGGTGCAAGAAGATTCACATATGAATACTCTGTGATTTCTCCGTCGTTGAGAATCCTTTGTTTTAATGAAGGCTTGATCTTAATATATTTCATAAACTCTTTAGTAGATGTTAACTTTTTATCCTGCAATTCTTCCATAAAATACATTTTAAATATCGTGTAAGGCGCTTCTGCCTCTTTGTGGACGATCCTAGCATAATAAACTGGGGAAGGGTTTGAATAATTACCATGTACATCTTTTTCTCTAACAATATAATAATAATCTTTATTAGGTACCAAAGCATTATCAATAAAACCAAAATTTGATTTCCCGCCACCTACAGATGCTATCTTAGTTTCAGATACTGGTGTGAAATCTTCGTAGGAATTCGGCTTTTTATCGATTCTAAGTATTTCAATCTCGCCGCAAAAATCATCACTAGCAAAAGTGATTGGTCCATTTAATTTTTTCTGACTTATTCTTGCCTTGGCGCGGCCACCCAAATACTCTACCGTTTCTAAATCAACGGGGGTTAATTCATATTGACCAGAATTAAAATTACAATTTATTAAAACCCTATCGTTCTCTCCATAAAATGGAATGAAAACCGCATCAGGAAAAATAGGTGGACTATCCCAAACCAATGTTGTTTCTAATGAACCCCAGACGGGAATATCTATATTATATGTTTGGTTTGGGTCTTTTGTGGGGACTGTTGAGTTGTTTGAAGTTGCAATTGTATTATAGAAAGGCACTCTAAATAATTGTACATCTGGTTTATAGTCATATTCCATCATTAAATCAAAAAATGGCTCTTTATCATTATTATCCCAATTACAATCACCATACCAATTTGTATTTTGATACTTAGTTCCTATAACAAATGTATGGGCATAAACTTGATAATAATATCCCTTATCATTCTTAACTTGCGTATCAACATATTTGGCTATATCCATCCCAGGCACATTAGGTACAAAAAAGCTTTGGATCCACCCCTGTTGTCCAGCTGGTTTGCTTGGGCCACCGTCTGGTGGGTTTACATTTTCTGACGTTACATTTTGACTATGATCTATAGGCTGTCCATGCCCTACAGACCAATCAGGCACATATCCTATTTGTTGGGGTACTGGATGATTAATCGGCTTATTGCCCCACTGGTTGCTCGTTTTTGTTTCGGAGACACCAATAGAGGCATATTTAACAACTTCATAAAATAAGACCTCTGAATATGCTTTTTTGCCCCGAAAAATGTCATCAACGCTTCGCACTCTATCATTAATAAACTTGTTTATTGTCTTTTTGGCGTGGTGCCACTTCACTATAGACTGCGCATTGGAGGCTACCGCTTTTTTTCCAAAAATTACTGGCTTTAATATGTTGAGTTTGTTGCCGCCATGGTACCACTGTCCGGATCCAGCGCCAGAATGCCCTTTTAATTTTATAATTTGTTTAACATAATCTGATGCTGTGAAGTAGTTTATCCACTCATAAAGGTGTGGCGGCAATCCAGAATAAGCCTCGGCAAGAAAATTTTTGTCGCCATCGTTGTTTTTATCTATATCTACTGCAGGTGCTTGATCTAGGTCTAATAAGTGTTTGCTCTCCAGCAGGGGATTTAACCAAAGCTGTAACAACGTTTCATTAAACATCGTATGTTGTTGTCCAGCTATTTTAAGAACTCCGTCCTGTGTTTCTGGTGCCATGTCTTTCCGTATCATACATACATTGGCATGACTGTCTGCTATGCCCACTTTAATATCTTTGTAAAATGATTGAACTATATTTGGGTGAATTGGCCAATTCGTTTCGGAGGCCTCCTGATAGCTTTTATTATCATCGTCTTTCTTGTTATAGACTGTAAAATATGCTGCCATGCAATTTTGCATAAAAATATCAGTTAAGCCGGATTCATATAGCGTTTGACCTACAACACCCTCATTTGACATTGGAATATCTATATCCACATAAAAAGGAAACTGTTTCTTTAATTTCTCTGCCTCATCATTCAAATCTTTTAATTTGTATGCAGACACTCCAACAACATTATATTTCTTTTCCATGATTTGGGCAGCTGCGCTTTTTGCTCTATGGCCAAACCTATCAAATGCTGGGGCCCAATGACTACCATATGTCGCGGCTTTATCAGGGGTGTCACTGTTTAAAATACCCAACATGTTCGCCCATGAGTTTAAATATTCTGGAATATTTTTGACCGGTGTCTCATTTATATTATTTTTCTTAGTGGTTACGGATAAAAATTGTCCCAAAGTCTCCACAAGAAACTGGTGATTACCGTATTGGATGTCGTCACCGGCTTTAAGTTTTAAAGAGCCGTTTTCTTTTTCAATATTCTTAAGTGCCAAAGGGGGTATCCAAGAGCCCTGATCACCATAGCGAAAATATGGCTCTTCAGACATTTGATCATATACTAAAGCATATATGTTTGGAAGCAGCTGTTCGGGGATTGGTATTAAAGTTTGATCTTTATATGGCTTAAACTCATGAGGAATTCTAACTTGCATTTCGCCTTTTGCTTGATAGTCTGATATTGCTTTCTCATAGGGTACCAAATAATAATTATAATGTGCTTGAACCTTTACCGGTGTGGACAGGCCCATTTCTTCACCAACATTAGATTGATATGCCCTCTCCAAGCTTGGTTTCACGATTTCAAAAGTTGAATCTTTATAAGAGACTCCCTTATAATTTAATGGAAATGCTAAATGGGAATGTTTATTTAGGTATGGTTTATTTGTTGATTGAAAGAATATTGACTTCAAACTCCCATTGCCATTTAATGAATCCCACTTTGAACCATCCTGCCCAAGCCACATTCTATTAAATATTGGATTGTACAATGGGTGGGTTGTGCCAGCTGGGCCGCCTAAAAACCGTACTTTGTTTTTTCTTAATTTTAGCCTATTTTTATATTGTTTTTCGTAGTCAACAATCTCACTCTTAAAAAGAGAATTGGATTTATGGATCTTAAAATCCTCTTGTGAGTCAATCCTATATCTATTAGAACTGTATTGGGCATTCTCATGAAAATATCCACTTCCTTTGGGTGCTTCTTCAACTAGGCACCCCAAGTGCGTTAATGCGCGGAATGGATCAGCGTTAATATCCGTTACGTTCTCAGTAAATTTATGTTCCGTGTCATCAGAAAATTTTGTAATATTATATTGCTGCGGAGTAACTACATTAGCTTGCATGTTTATGCTTGACCACAAGTGCACCATTGTTGAATCAAGTGTAACATAGGGTCGAGTCCATGCATTGAAAAAGACATCAAAAGTCTTTGCTTGTGCTATGTTCCATGGCATCCATGATCCCCACACAGTTTTTTTATCATCTGGATCGACCCAGAGCGCATCATAGCCTTTTTTCTCTGCAACCCAAGTTGCAGAACCCTTTCCGGGTGGTGGTGTGACGCCATATAAACTATCCCAATCAAGCATTTTTTCAGGGTTTTCGGTTTTATAGGGCACAGAAAACGGCACAACCAACATCTGAGATTGAACTGACTTTTGTACTGGCATGCCAGAGTCAGTATATTTTTTCTCAAAAAGATTAACTTCTATAACTTCACCTGTTACTGGATCTTTATACCACGCCATTTTAATTAATATCCACCCATTCCACCGGTTTGGCCGCCAGCCGAGTAATCAGTTTGCTGTCCCGATGGAGACATATTGTATTCGTCCTCTCCAGAAACACCAACAAGATCAAAACTAGCCACTTGTTCTCCTAGAGTTTTTTTAGTTTCAGATATCTCAAACATATATCCTGTACAAATATATTCTGTTCCCAATTTTGAAATATATTCTTGACTATATAAATCTACTATATTTAAAGCCATAATTTAAAATCCTTTTTTTATAATTAGATGTTTTTTAAAAATAATATTATTCACCAACGTCACCAACTTCAATATTTAGTTCCACTGCTTCACTATAAAAACTCCAAAGTTTATCTGTATCCATAATCATCTGTAAAGTGCTATCATCTGCTCCCTTTTGTGAAGTTGGTACTTCATGTATATAAGCATTATACCATGGCCCTTGTGTCATAGTTCCCATTTGCTTCTTGGTCGTAATAAGAAAATATTCATCCACAATGGGCAAATCTAAAACTTCATACGCCTTGGGATTGAAAAATGGAAATTTCTTTTTAACAAGGCGGCACATTATGTGCCATTGCGCTGCGTCATTTTCTTGATCCATTGAATATATCATCTTACTTAAGTTAGCTTGATCTAAAGGGTACCATATGGGAGAGTTAAGTGCACTACTATATATTTCTTCATATTGTGTGATTTTTTTCCCTGTAGGTACAGTGGTACGCTCGTAACCATGTAAATATTGAACTTCTGCTATATTCATGTGGTTAAACCAAAATTGCCCAAATTTATCAATTTTCATATCTTGATCTTGAATGTGTTCTTGGAGTATGAGTTTTTTTCCGGGCTTTATAGGATCCGGAAAACTTTTTGGAACCTCATAAAGCTGTGGCTTTCCTCCATCTTCATAGTATATAAAATTGCCCTTTTTCATAGGCGTATTTTGCACATGTGCGTCTAAATGATACCGACTTTGCCAATTGAGATTCGCTATTAATGCCAACAACTGATGTGGAAGATTATACTGAAGCCAAGTTGCAGTATTCCCTGGTCCGTATTGATTATAAAAATCTCTAATAAATTTATTAAATTTACTTCCCTTAAGGAGTGGATCAAATGCTCCAAGCTTCAAATCTAATACTGTCGGAGTTATTAGTGTCCCAACTATCAAAGACATTAATAATTGTTCCATATCCCAATTTTCTGCCCATGGGACGCGCATCTTAGTTAGAAGCTCCAAGCTGTCCTCCATATTCTTTTTAGTTTCTAGAGGGATCATGTCCAGATTGTCTCCGAGGGGATTATTAATACCATCCCACGGAAAAGAATTATTTCCAAGATTTTTGTCAGAATCATTTGAGCTTATGGTTTGATGGGCGCCGAAGCCTTCAACTATTGAATCTTGGGGAAAATAGACACCTATGGATGCAAGTGTTTGATATTCTTTAAGTATTCTTTCCATCTGCTCACTAATGCCTAAACTTCCCACCGCTATTTTATCAGTAGGTCCGTAACCTAACTTATGTTTTTTGTTATAATCTCCATAAAGGCCCGACTTAAAGCGCAATATATTATTAACAACCATATGGTAGGATTGTTCATCGCCAGAACTGTGATTTACAACATATTTAGGCAGATAGGTGCCACCAATAGGCACAGTAAAGTATCTTCCTGTCGTAGCCCAAAGTGATAGGTGAGCCATCTCCATAGAGCCCAATTCATCTGGTAGTGGCAACGACACATTAGAAGCTGGATCGGCGCCAAGAGGCCAATAAAAGCTTGCTTCTTTAGAAGCGCGTAGGCTTAAATGTTCGAAATCAATTGATTTTAAGCCAATGCTCACACTAGTTTGGTTTGATATCCCCATGGTTTCTTTATCTATACCGGCTTGAAAGATTCCATCCGAGTCGACTATTGGGGTGCCACCAAAAAAATCATATCCTGCTTCTGACTGAAAAGTATTTACTAATTCATCTACACTTTTAAATGTGTGTTTTATTTGTATTTTCTTCTGAGGGATTGTAGCTACAACCGGCGTACTAGATAGCGCTCGCTCTTTAATACCGCCCTCTCCAAAGGATTCTATTTTTGGAATCTTTGTGGTGCTGTGTGATTCAATAATCGATCTTAGCTTGTTGAGCATGGTAACCAAAATATCATTAAAAACATTAATTGAGTCCGGAGTTGCACCATTTTCAATATCTATAAGAGCCCTCAAAGATGGCAAACCCGGCTGAAAGTCACCTTTTTCTTCAAAAAATACAAATACAGACATTGCGGATAGTGCTTTAACAACTGGATTGCCGGGGACTTTGTAAAGTTTTTCCAAATAATATTCATTGTTCATGATTGCAATTGCTGCCTCAGTAAAAGCACCTTTTGTGGGGTCAAATATTTCAAGAGGTGTTTTCGAGCTTGTTGTGGTATTAAAATCCCCATTAACAAAGGACACAAATGGTTTTAAGGCTTGCACAGCTGGATTTATTGTATTAAAAACATCTACAATATAATTTAAAGTTGGATCAACCATTTCCGCTTCTATAGAATATCGAAACTGGCCGCGGCTAGTGCGCTCAATATCATAATCAGTAAAAGTAAAATTTGTCATATGACCCAAAAAACTAGTATTTTCAACTCCCGGAGTCGGATAAAATACTTTTAATGGGACCAGTGCAGAAAGAATTTCAGGATCTGAAAACTTTTTATCTGGGCTGTCTAAGCCTTTTTGTGTATTGCCAGTATAATAAATATTGGGAAATCCATCATATATTATTTTTTTTCCGGTATCATTTATTATATCATGAGTGGTATCTATCCTTTCTCTATAAATTTTAAACGATAATATGTTGGGAAAGGCATAACTTTCAAAAAATGTTTTTAAAAGACCGGGGTTCTCAGTGGCTAGCCTGTCTAGTACACTCGGCATAATACAATGTTTTTTCAACAGCTTACCCCAATCAATAGAAAATGCCAATTTAACTAATCTATTGTCGTTGATTGTCGATATAAGATTTGAAAAACATGCCGGTTCGCTAAAATCGGCAGTGACAATTTTGTGTAATTGATTGTTAATATACTTCTGTCCAGCAAACTTATTTTTTTGAGATTCAAAATTGAGTATTTGTTTTTTTATTACTGCTAGTTGTCTAAAATCATGTACACGAGAATTTTCTACCATTACATAATCTAAATAAGGGTGATTAGTTTCTGGGTCGTGTTCGTTCCCGGCCATGAACCTATCTTTGTGTTTATGTACTCCTCCCATCCATAATGTGCCTTTTATATGATCAAACTCTGTATTATTTCCTTGGTCGGTGGAGATAAAAAATATCATTCCTTGCTTTGGCGGGGCCCCATTTTTAAGAATTACCTCAGTGGCAACTCTACCCCAGGAAGCTTCATATGGATCGTGGTCGACCACATTAGGGTCAAGTGAATCAAAGCCCTCATAGTCTTCAAGCATGCTGGTTGTATCTAGAGAACACACTACAATTGCCGCCAGATCATTTGGAAAAGAATGTCCAGAAATTTCTTGTTTAACTTTAACTGGAATTTTATAAATTGTTCTGCCATCTGGCATAATATGTTGATATTTCTGTTTAATAAAATCTCGCCCATATTGCAGGCTTGTCGCCAAAGTGTCTTTATTGGCTGGTATATGCTGGTTTTCAATAATATTGTCTAAGGTTTTTTTACTATATTTAAAGTCTGTGTCTGAAATCAACTTTGTGCCAGCGCCGATTGTTGGCCATATGCCAGTGTTCTTTAATCCCAGAAAACCTGGAGCGCCATGAATCAAGCGACTTATGGTTAACTTTTCGCTAAATTTACCGGTATCAGTCTTTAAGAGATGTCTATACGCTTGTTTGCCTCTTGTCCCCTTGAGAGTTACAACATGTAAATTGATGTGCTTAAAAATATCGCTGACAAATGATGATTCAATAATATCATCATATATATCTTCAACTTCTAGAAGCAAATCATATGTAACAATTAATTTTGGAGCAGAATAATCTCCTTCCTTTGCTACATAACCCGCAACGTTTTCCTCTGCAATATGTGCATCTATTACAGAATTTTTGTTAGCAGCTATTTTATTAAGCGCTGCTTCGGCACCATCTAAAGTGATCTTATTGATGTATACGCTTGGTAATATAGGGTCTGTTATTCCATTGAAATTAAAGTTTGCCATTAGTCACACACATCTCCTATCTCTTGATTTTCCGCAGTACCATAAATATTTGCTTGACCTAAACCTAATGTACCTTCACCAGAACAATTAAATATATTATCTGTGTAAATATTTTTAACTTTTTCTTTATTTCCGCGAAGGTCGCAAAATTCTTCTTCATCGATTTCGAAATCAACCTCTATTTGGAAAAAATATTCAATATGCTTTTTAGTTGGATCACCAAGACCATCATAAAAATACAATTTAGAAAGCACTTCCGGGTTGTTATTAACAGCTTCAGATTCTACTAAAAAAACTTCTACCTCAAAGTTTTCTTTTTCAAAATCTGTATTTGCCTCTTCCACTTTTAATACAGCGTAATCATCAAAAACAGTTATATAACCACTATTCCCATCTAACTTATATGGAATATTCAAATTATCATAAATTTCTAAATTTCCAGCCACATTTTCGTCTGCAAAATCATATAAATATTGCGGTGGCTCATCTTCCCACTTGTAATCTGGATCAGGTGGATAAAAGTGTGCTTCATATTGTATGTTTGAATTTAACTGCGGAATGAAAGTCGTGGGTATAACATCATTTGAGCCTGTCCATGCCATCGTTGCGCTATTCAAATAATTCTTATAAAAAGCTATGTCCCAAGCTGCTACATTATTTGAATTAAAGGCAGAGTTGCCAAGAGGCTCAGAATATATATAAGAAGAGTCTGCAGTCTCCAATAAAAAGTCGGCTGACTTTTTCTCCGACGCAGCTACAACACCGGGCATCAAATTATTTACGTGGGCTGCATTTTCAGAAAACACTCCAACTTCAGCGCCCCTATATATGCTCTGTGGCTTAAGCCTGGGGGTTTCTTCTTGTATTCTACCCTCAATGTCGTTTTGTAATTCCGTTGGTTTATCTGATGAGCCGGTGCCAACAAACTGCCTATCATATATAATATCATCGTCAAAGAAGGCATATTGATGTGGCTTAAACTTCCCAAGAGATAATAGATACCTACCATAAGATGTGAGTTCTAAATTAAGTGTTTCTTCTTTTTGGTTTGCAAATGTCATCTAAATATCCTTCTTAATAATTAGGCTTATCTTTTTTTTGTGTGCCTTTAGCAGTATTGATATCAATGCTCTTATCTATTGTGCCTTGTAGATAATTTGGCTGTAAAGCACTATTTGCTATATTTTGAGCCTGTAAACTCACAAATTGAGTAGCTGAAAACGATTGCAGTATGTTTTGATCAAAAGTGTTTTCTCGATTTTGCCTATTTCTTTCTGCCTGTGTACGTTCAGGGTTTCGACCTAAATCTACAGGGCTGATATCGGGTACCCATTCAGGAAATTTAGTCCATCCCGGTAAACCTGATCCATCCATAAAATCTTCAGTAGGATATGGCCCTCTTAAAATATTTGGATCAACTGACGTTACACTATCAAAAAATGGTATAAAATTCATATTCAAATCTGGAAGTAGATCAACTAAACTTCCTATATTTGGGAAAGTGTCAGGAATTTCTTTTCTTTGTTCCATAACAATTGTTTTATCAATTTTTGCCAACTCAACTAGAGAGAAGAAATCGTAAGGCCAATTATATCGATAAATATTTTCTGCTTTTTCAACTGTAGACAATAAACTCATGGCGCCAGTTTCCCAAAACTTAAATTGTGGAAGGAATGACAAAGGAGTTGGGTCTAATAAATAATTCAATGTTGGGCTTCCATAATCATCCATTCTATCTGCAGTTAAGCTATAGTAGTGCGATGCCGCTTTTTGTTTAACTTTAAAAACCATCCATTGAATGTCTGTTGGAAATCCTAAATCTCCAGTTTTATTTCCAGGTACGGCATTTAATAAGTCCCACCCCTTATAAGTACTTGGATCGGGGTTCTCACTATATAGAGCTTCGCGACCGGATAATAAGTTCATATCAAATTCAATTTCAGAAACTGCGTGCTGCACGCCACTAGCAGCATCTTTTCTATCTTCTGATGGTAATATACCCTGCCACATTTTTACCAGATCATCTTGTGTGAAATGGTGATCAAACTCAAAGAAGACCATGGAAAATGGCGCCTTATCTTTCTGCAACAAGAAATTAATGCTTGGAGGAAGAGAATATTTATACATTGATTTGACCATATCAACAACCGTTCCGGATGGTTTATACACCCAATCATAATCATTTAAACTATTCGCTGACATGTAGTCTTCATCTGTTGTATAACCACCGCCCATTTTTGCAATTGCCCAGTTAATGGTTTTTCTATTCAAATGAAAGAACGTTCTCTGGCCCCAGAAATTTTTATAAAATGGAATAGCAACAACTGCTTCCTTCACAGTTTTTCCACTAGATGGAATTTGGCCTAATTGTTTCGACGTATTTGTGCTGAAACCTAGTTTATCAGCGAGATCTCCAACGCTATCTCCAATTTCGGTGTTTGAAGGTGATTGTATTTCAAGAAACACTCCTGCGCCAGCACGAGGCAATGAGCCGTATTGATGCCACATCCCCTTAGCTACAGAACCAGAACCAACTGTTGGCAATGTAATTGAACTTTCTTTAAAGTCCAATATTGGAGACTCCCATTTTGGTTGAATAACCCACCTAGTTTTGCCCCCTTCTGTTACTACTTGTCTCCAATTAACTGATGAAGAGAGGTGCATTGCTTGGTCACGGGCCCTTGAAGCGTTAGAACCACTTTGCAAAGTCACCCTGTGGTATGAGGCTGAAACATCTGATAAGACGTCAGATATTGTTTTGTAGCCTGCATATTCTGGTGTATATGTTATTTCTATATGGCTATAACCATTATAATATGGTGGAGTATATGGTTCAAATCCTCCAGCCGTCTGACTTCCATCAGTAGAGCTGGTGACTTGCGAAACCGGTGGACCAAAAGACGACCCATAAATAGGTGCGTGGTGCATGCCAATTGCTGATTCAGGATCTCCACTATTAAGATCATAGTATAAATCCGCATATTCTGATGTATCTGAGCGGTTAAACGCTCTGTTATACATCATAATAGTTGGCTCGTTCCATATATATGAAGCAGTGCCGTCTAGATAGTCAGGATTTTTATTAATGGCCTCTAAAGTGTTTATTTTTGAATGTCTGCAAACTATCCTCATTTTATAAGACTTATTTGCTTCGAAGTAAATGAAATTTCCTTCTGCTTTGCCGCCTAGAGGATCCATTTCGACCCCTTCGACCGTTCCTTCTTGTGTCGGCTTTGAAGCAAAAGTGGTTAGTGGTCCATATGGATTACCATTATAACCGTCCGTACCGCCTAAGAAAAAGCGGGGCGCTTCAGCCATGAAGTTGTTAATCGCATATTTAAAAAGGTTATTTGAGGAAGCTCCGAAACTTCCACTACTAACTATTGCACCATGGTTCGAATCGGGCTCTGTATCGTGTATTGTTCCTAAACCAGACAACCAATAATCAGGATCAACTATCGCCTCAAATGGAATACGCTTATCAAAATCAGATAAAATTACCCTAGAAACGCTAGACGGGGGTTCATCAAAAACTGGATAATCAACAGCTATACCAGATTTGATTGAATTGTACATTATACCAGGAGCAAAAAATGGAGTAAGAAGAGTTTTCCAGTTTGCGTCTGTTCCCATTAATGTCGCATTTGGGCCAAAAGATTGACTAAATATTTCTGCCAATTGCACCGTTCTCTCTGAAGGGTAAAACCCATCATATGGAAGAAATTTAGTAATTGCACTGCATTTAAGCTTAAGTCGGGTTGGCATACCAACAGCATTAAAGTCTGTGTTAATTGGCTCAAAATATTTCATGAAATCACTGTTCGCATATACCGTATAAAATGAGCCCTCTCCATATATATTGTCATGATCCGGATCATTACTGCTTGAAATTGTCGCGCCAGCAAGAGACAGCCAGCTTGGATTTTTTGCAAAAAAGCCGCCATCAGAAGCCTTGTCAACAACATGGTATTCCATGTGCTCGCTCAATCTATATTCCGGAACTATACCATAATCTTTACCCAAGGTTCGAACATCTTGAACAAATTCTGAATAAGTGTCATAAGAAGGGTTATAACCAGACTGTTCGCCAGCCTCCCATTGTGTGTCGCCCAGAAAGTATGTAACTCCATCTATTTTTTCTTGTATTCTTCTGTTATATGTGGCAGCGGCTCGAACAGTGCTTTTATCGCTTCCGCTATAAAAAATACTATAAGAATTCTGAAGCTCTCCTTCTGATCCCGAGCCTACAGGAACAGCACTAGTACTGCTAAGATCTGCTCGACTATCTAAGCTCCACATGCTAGCTGGATCCTTGCCTGAAGCTGTTGCTTCGAAACCCTGAGAGTTGATTGTAGTCGTATTTCTTTCTGAACGTGAATCTCTCCAGAAATTATTAGAAAAGTTTTCACGTTGTCGCACAATCGCTCTATAAGTGTAGTGCTCTCTTGGGAAAACCGTTTCGACTATCTCTAATTTGTGAAATGTTTCTATCGGGTTTGCACTTCCATTGATATATTCTGGAGTGTTCCACAATAAATATTTTTTCATGGTATCATATGCCAATATTTGATTATCAGCATCTTGCAAAGTTTCTCCAACTTGGCCAGCTTTCGACCATACTAAATTCGAATTATTCAAATTAGTGAGGCCTGTAATGTTCGGATCTGGTGGTGAGGTGAAATATGATTTTTCATTGCCATATGAAGTCCACATATTAGTTGTGCCGACATTACCCAGCGAAGTCTTGTAATCAAAATTATATTTAAGTGGCCAGAACTTCGAAGTGATTGGCGGCTCACTTTGAGATATAGTTGTCCAAGATGCTGCTATAGCGCCATTGTTCTCAACAATAGTTCCTAATTTCTTAAACGTTTGTAAATTATTTTTGTAATTATAGCGCATTACAGGATGTTGAGCGCCTCTAATTTGTTTCCATGATGGCCAGCCGTAAGGGCCTTGACGATTTAGGATAATGCTGTTTAAAACTGCGGCATTGCTCGCAGCCCTTGGAACATACTGACCTAGGCCGGAGCTTGCAGACTTGGGAGTGTTTGGGTTTATGTAAGTTGAGTTGGCACCATCCCAACTATTATGAGGCCAACCTAGGTTATTTTCAGATGACGTGATGGGCTCATACACAATGGTATTTAAGCCGACAAAATCAGTAAATATAGTGCCCGTATATGGAGACTGATCAGATAGTGGAAAATTAGAATTCTTATCTTGACCAAAATAACGATATATGCTGGAGCCAGTTTCAGCAATAGAAACTACATCACTTGCGCTACAAAATGTAATGTCTGTAGAAGCTAGGCTTGCATTGCTAAAGTCTGGTTGCTCATAATCATATAGGGCGGCGCCACTATAGCCGTTAATAACGCTCGCGGTGATCCATGCATACTGCAAGTCTGTTCTTGGGATTGGATGTTGTACAAACCAGTTATCATAAACAGTATCATCAGCGAAACTGCTTGTACTAGTGGCAGAAGAATATTTCTTTACTTTTTTCGGATTTCTATTAACTTTGTGAAATGACCCTGTTCCGCTATAGTCAGCAGAAGAAACTGTACTATTTCCACCAGGATAAGTTTCGCCAGCCAGAACATATGCTGAAGACACTTGTGTGTCACTATAAAAGCCAAATTGATTTGCATGATTGGTATACCACTCATCTAGTGGCATTCTCACACTTAGGTTTCTCCATATCAAGGAATTATATACACTGTATTCACCTGCGGCGGGATCAAGCATTCCTTGACCCATTGTTGCAGGATCTCCAGGGGCAGAAAAACGGTTAACTATAATCGACTTTGAACTTCCTGTTAAATCTCTTCGTGGCATAGCGAAGTCAACAACACCAGAAACTGCAGTAGAATCAGTATATGTTGTTGGAAGACCATCCGGAGCTTCTGCAAGATATCTATTGTTTATAGATCGGCCATTGGTCATAACAACTTCATAATTGTCCGTATAATTTCCTATATTGGTTGTGTTTAAAACAATATCGGGTCGACCTGCAACATCAGCTGATGAGCCGGTTGTCATCTTAATATTTTTAATATTTACAGGGCGTTTTGCATATTCTTCTCTAAAATATGGAGATTTCGGAGTGTTAGCGCTACCAGAATCAGAATTTACAAGTTTTAAAATACTGGAAGATAAAATCAATTTCCAACCTTCTGGTCGATCATCAATTCCATCTGGTGATGAATTGTTGGGCCTAAGATTACTGAATATGTGCCTATGGGGGCGCCCACCAACAAATTTCTCTGTAAATGCGCCCTGTACTGGCACTTCATAATCTGGGCCATATATGTCCATATGGAGATTCGTAATATCTGCACCTTCCATAAAGCCATCACTTATTGTGTCTTTCACACCACCAGTAAATGATCCACTATATAAATTAAATGGTAATATTTTTTGGCCCTTGTAGTTGTCACTATCTGAGAACGTACCACCACCAATTTTACTTTTTGCTGCAAATGTGTATTTTCTCTTTCCATTGTTTAGTGCAAGGTCGTCATTACAATCCTTGAAGCTCTCCACGTCTTCGCTGTTTACTTGTACAATTCCGTATTCATCCCCTTCTTTAAACTTATTAATAGCATCAAAAAAGCCAGGATTCTTATTCGAATACATACTTGGGCTTTGTTTATATACTGGTGATTCGTCTACTTTTAATCTTAGCGGCTTTGCTAATCTTCTAGTAACGTATGTAGAGCCTTGATAAGTGCTAATTGCGCCTGTAGAGGTGTCTCTAGAGCCCAACGTTGGAGCAGTCGCATTTGTTTCATTGATAATAGAATCGAGCATTGTTTGCTTGTTGCTGTCGACATTTGTGTCACCACTAGTTAGGGCATCGCCTCGTTCGGCGCGCTCTTTCCACCACAAACATTTATTGTCCTCAGAATTTAATGGATGAAAGCCAAATTCCCAATTATAAAGAAGCTCGTTGATTCCAAGAATATTTCCTTCAATATCTGGTGTTTTGTCTTCAAAAGTTGGATATTGCCACTTATATTTATTTCTGTGAAGTACTGTGTTTTCCACCATTGTACGAATATTTGAACCATATCTATCTCCCATATCAGAAGATGCTGGCACTAAATAACCCAAAAGTGTATCTAATGTTATGTCAACCCACTTGTAAAAATCAACATATTTATCTAAATCTGGAGTATTACCAACTCTTTCATAAAACAATTGGCGAAGCTTTTCCATATCTTTATATTCATGGCGATATTTATTAACAGGTTCTCCGACAAGATTATTGAAATCTTTAATAGATGAGAACATCTTCACCATCTCATCAGAGATAGTTTGATACATACTCTTTTCAATTGAAGTGTAATAATTTGTGGGCCTCAATAAGTCAACTTTATTAAAGAACCTGTCGTCGTCTGTTAATATATTGACCATATCTGAGCTATTTATCATTTCTGGTAATTGCTTTTTACCAGAGCTAATAAATTTCTTATTTATTGGAAGAGCCGAACTCGCTGGAAAATTAAATCCTTTCGGTAAATATTGTTTGCCAACTAGTTCTCCAAACTCGCCGTATTTAGACACTTTTTCTGCAGAGCCGGAAGAATAGTCTTCGCCAATAAATTCTCCGCTAGAGTCAGAGCCAGTAACAGTATCAAAAGTCCAATTTAGAACTAGTGTATCAATTGTAGGTATTTTTATACCATCTAGTTGAGTTGGATATAAATATGTACTTCTATATGGGTGATCGACACCAAAGTTCTTTACATCTTGATGATGTTGTTTTATGGTGCCAGTCGGTAAATGACTATACCAAACTCTAGTTGATGAAATATTTCCATCAGCTTTTTTTAATAGCGTACCAGAAAAGTTTGTTCTGTGGGCTCCAATATATGGAGCTTTCGGATAATTTAAAAATTTACTTCCTTGATCAGCGGTGATAGTTCCAGATACATGAAATTCATTTTTAACATAATCTACTATTTTTTCTACGCCATAAAATTCTACTGTGTAACCCATCGTGGCAAAAGATGCAGAAGACCCAACAGCCAAATCCGCAGTGGTATTTGAGTTTGGCTTAACTGAAACAGAAAATGTCCAACGAGTATCATCGAATACATCATCAATATAACTACTTGTTAAATTAAGGGCGCCGATAACAGAATCACTAGTTCCAGTTAAAACGAATTGGGCGCGCTGTGAATAATCGCTAGCTTTTACAGCAAAAACTTGAAAGTTTGCCTGATCGGTTGAAGCCCAAGTTAAATTGTTTCCAGTGGCAGAATCACCGACTTGATGCATACCAAACAGAGAAGCAGTAGTAAATGGTATATAAGTTCTAAATTGTCGACTTGGGCCCTCGTCTGTCGTTGCAACGGTGTTTGAGTCGGCTAATGAATGCCTAATTGGGAAATGAACTTCAGACTCCATCGTAAAGCCTAAATAATCAGTTGTGCCATATGAAGCGGATATAATTGCTTTAGAGTTAGAATTTGAACTCGCAGAGTGTGGGAAAACTGTAGCTTCTGAGCTTCCTGTTAAACCAAAGTTTACATATTTTTTAAACTCAGCTATGGACTTATAATTGTCCTTGAGAGTATATGTGACGCGATTACCATATGTATTGATACGATATATTTCATCGCCCAAGCCAAAACAATGGATTAAGTTTCTAAAAGATTTTTCTGTACCTTTCGTTTTGTTAATATAAATGATGTTGTTATAAATGTTTTGATAAATTCTGTTTTTAACATCATATAGTTTTTTCTCAAATAGAGATCTATCGTTTCTACTTCTAAAATATTCTAATTCAGTTGCGTCAGAAAAAAGTTCTGGAAAATAATCAAACCCTATTGAATTTAAAAGTCTGTCGTTAAATGGTGCAGGTTTGTGGCTTGAACTTAAATATGTTTTGTGCTTAAGTTGTGGTATAGAATTAATTTGTTCAGCTAATGAATCAAAATAAGAGCCTACAATTTGAGTTAAATTTTTGAGAGGTGAATATTGTTTATCTTCGTCTTCTTCGGTAATCCACGCAGGTAACGAATGATATATGGCTGCATTATTACCAAAGTCATGAATTTCTCCCTCTTTCTTTTTTGTTTCTAAGATCGACTCTACATCTGGATGAGTAGTATATAAAATAGGATCTTTAAATTCTGTATCTACCAACCCAGAACTGACCATCGCAGAACCAACATTTCTTGCTGAAGAATTGTATCCAACAAATGTACCATTACTAATTCTTCCAGAATAATCTAAAACAGTTTGGTCTGTTGAGTTCACTGAGGTTATACCCTCATTAAATTTATAATATACTCCTAAAGAAGTATTTGCGTCATCAGTGTTTGTACCACCTCCGACCGGCTCAATCATATATCTTAAGACTTCTGGAGAGGTTCTTGTGTCCTTCCAAAATCTAAATTCGTCTAATGATCCCGATAATTTACCCCAACCTTTTGTTGGCTGTGTAGTCCCGGAAGGGTTAGTAATCAAAGAGCCAATCGTGGCATTAATATTACCATTAACGTCACCAATTGCAGAATTGGGAAGTGTGCGTTCGCCGTTGCAAACACCATCGAAATATAATTTCATAACAGCTGAAGTGCCGCTGTTTTCAAGCGTAATCGCATAATGGTGCCAATTACCATCAGCAATAGAACTTGTTGTTACGGTGGATCCTTGGAAACCACTAAGGTTAGGTCCGGTGGTACCCGATAACCACGTAACGGCAATGGGGCAATCCGAAGTTGTACCGGTTAATTCAACTCTCAGTCGTCCGTAGTTTGAACTAGTATAATCATAATCAGAAGTAGCGGCATCAAATATAACTTCTCGTCCGGTTTTAGAAGTAACAAACTCTGATTTTTTCATCCAGAATTCTACTGTATTTCCGTCGATGCCACCAATTTTTAAATTCGATTCTCTGTTTTTTGCAGGCTCCCAAATGTTGGCATAGCCACTCTTATAATCGCCAGTTATATCAGTGATATCTTTATCTTTTGATCTTTGTGATCCGTGAGGCCCACCTTTTATAAAAATATATTCATATGAAGAGGTTGCGGTGGCGCCATAGTGATCTGAAGATGCAGCTTGAGTTCCCCAACCTTCAGCCGAAATGGTGACATATCCATTGCTTCTAGGATATACTTGATCAAAAACATATAGATCAAAATATGAAGAACTTAATTCCCAATCTATTCTCTCTTTTAGGGATCCGTCATAGGGATAAGTTTCTGCAATTCTATCAAAAGCGTCAACATAATATTTCTTTGCAGAGCCAAATCTTGCAAAATTCTTAAGCTTGGAAAAGTCTACAGGGGGCTTATAACGCTCTCTGCTTTTAAAATAATTTCTTAAATAATCAACTGACTCTAAAGTGCCATTTTCGACTAAATTATCCGGATTTGCATTTGTTAAAATTATGTCATGACTTTGGTAAAGTTTTTTATAATCTATAGGCATACTATTCTACCCTAAACTTAAATTCTTCAGACTGCTCAACATATTGGGAGTTTAAATAATATACAAACTGTATTGCATATACGTTATCTGCTTCTAATAAAGACATATCTAAGTCAAAATAACTTCCATTGGCATCAAATGAAACTCTAGTGTGATTATCGCTTCCCGTACCATAAGTGATTACATCTAGGTCATCATGTACTCGATAGACTTTATAGTAAACATCCTCCACTAAATCTACCTGTGCCTCATTTGAGGACACTGTGTAAATAGTTGGGCTCCAATCTTTTTTTCTAGTATAAAGCCTAAATCTAGCATTCGTATTTTGTACAGAATAAACTGGCTTTAAATTAGATATATGACTAACAAATTGTTTATTTGGGTTTGTAGATTCTCCGGGCCAATATTGAGTTAAGCTTTTTGGCTCAATAGTGCCGGTAAAATATTCAACGCCGCCGCTGTGCCACACATCAAAAACTTTGGTTAAAGAGGTGGATCCAGTAAATGCTAAAGAACATTCATATATTCCAGTAGAATTATAACTTCCCGTAGCATTGGTGGCGTCTCCAGATAATACCAATTTTGATCCATAAGGCTCAGTGTTGTCAGCAGATCCAGAATATAAACTCACTAAAATACTGCCAGTTCCAATTGCAGGAATATTTTTTAATTGACCTCTAACATTATTATAGAGATAAAGAGTGTTCAAATTATCGGCAGCAGGAGCTAATGAGCTACTGTAATAAAAGTTTCCTCTATCGTCTTTTTTGGATGAGTCCCACCGTGCTTCAATATATGGCCTTTTAAAGAAGTATTGAGATCCCCTTGCAAAGAATTTTTTAGTATAATATGAAGTAGTTGCATCTTCTTCTGCGGAAGATAGTTTCACCCCGACGCCATAATTTGACTTTGAACCCAGAACATTTCCAGAACTATTAATCCATTGTTCAACTAGAGGAGTGATGTCTAATTCCATATCTTCAAAACCTTTGTCGAAAGATGCTGTAAAGGATGAAGAAGAGTCTGTTAAATAATCTCCACCTTCCGTAGTCCAGGTGCCTGCTCCTGCACTACTAGATGCAACTGCTGATATCCAGTTAGATTCATCCTCGTCTGAATAGTTTTCCATGTCTAGGCCATCACCTTCAGACCATGATTGTGACACAGCAGAAACAATTAAGTCGAAATTCTTAGGAGTTGTTTGAGAGTGTCTAGCATTAAACATTCTTAAATAAAATGAAACACTTCCAGAAGCAGGAATGTTTCCCTGCTCTCTATCATATGACATATATTCAGACGTTGACCCAGTTGCTGGAAACTTAATTAATATTCTTGAGAATTCAGATGATGCTGTTGATGCTTGAGCATAAATGGAAAAAGTTTCCAAAATATCAGATTGCCCCATATTTCCACTAACACCACGTTCGGTTAAATTGGCTTTATATGCGTTGGTTATTGTATTGTCTGCGTCTGCAAAGTATCTTTTAATCGCCATTACTGTATCGTGCCTCCAATATCTAAATCTGGATACTTAAATTCAAAAATAGTATCTGAAGGGGGGAATAAAAATCTTCCATCTGCAGAAAGTGCGTCTCCTATAGATATTGGAGAGTCGGCATAATTTGCACCAGATTTTACAGTTAATTGAACATCAACAACATCTAACAAATTAGGTACCGATTTTAATATTTGGTATATATCAGTAACTATTATTGGTTCCCCGATATAAAAATCTTTAGTGAAGGCATCTCTTAAAGTTGTATTCGCCTCAACAAGAAGATCATATTTGTTTGTACCAGGAAATGGAACAATTTTATATTCTATGCCAACATTACATATCTTAGCATCCAAAACATCAATCGTATCATTTATCATCTTATATTGATTTATCCACGTTTTTAAATTGTTTTTAAGAGTGTTGTTTGAAGTAGCTAAAAATCCATCAATGTCCTCTGATATGACATAATAATTTAAATTTCTCTGATTATAAGAGTCTGAATCTAATTCCAAAGCGACTCTTTTAAATTTCCCATATTTTGACGGCATATTATAAGCAATGCCTATGTAGTCTTGTTTGGTAACTGCTCTATATTGAGATGCAAAATTGGCTCGGGCGCGCTCTTTAATTTCATCAGTGCTTATAACACCCACATCGCCAATAATAGGATCTTCATTTAATACAGCCAAACTAGTTGTAACGTCGTCAATCTTTGTTTCACTTAATTGGCCTTGCTGGTCTGCTGGAAAGGAAAAGTCTACAGTACCAATTCTCGTTATTGTTTGTGCAGCTGCATTTACATTTTCTTCCCTGTTTATTCTATAAATGATCGTCAAGGTTGTGTTTGACGGAGCTACACCTAAATTATCAGTTTGATTTAAAATTGAAGGGTCAAATGAAGTGTCTGAAACGTGGTCTTTACCGTGCAATTGTAATATTACTTCTGATGGATCTTTCACTTCAACAGGAGTTTCTTCGCTTCCTTGGCCAAACTGTAAATAAAGGCCGTCAGGCGTTGAATCAACTCTAAAGCGACGGGAAACAGACACAGGTTTAAGAATATAAGGTACTGTACTATTATTAGAGTTTCTATTTATAACAGAAACGTATAAAACATCTTGACTTAAGTAATCTACCTCGAAATATTGATTTCCTTTATCATCAAATACTGATACTACTTCACTTATATTTTCGCCAACGAGCCCTATTCTTAAAAATGGAGTATATGACGATACCTGTACTTCTTGTACTGCCAACTCCCCAGAAACAACTTGGCCTGCAGCGCGGACGGCATATGTAGAGGGATTGCCCGTATCCACATCTTGATTTGCCACAACTATTGGATTTTCACTAAGTGCGAAATTCACATCTTCTAAGAGTGAAAAAACAGAACCACCGGATGAAAGAAAGGTTGAACCCTTTCGAAGTATGGGCATATAATTTTCATCTGGAGACTGTGAGCCAGCTTCTACAGGGACTGTGATATAAAAATCACATACGCCGAAAGAAGATGGATAAGGACTATATCTATAACCCATCTGGCGACTTAATTTTAATACATTGTCATATTCAATTGCTGTATCTAGAAAAGATTCATTTGCTTGGTAATCGGTATAAAAAGACAACATATCTCCAACGTAAGCAACTGTGTCCAGCATCATTGCCCCGAAAGATGCTTCGGTAAAATCCCTATAATTGTCCGGATAATATCTCCTAACATAAGATTCTAGATCAGCCCGTATTGATTGAAAATCCCTATTTGTATAATTTATTGCTGGTTTTTTTGTTGCCATATTTTTAACAAATCCTCTTTATAAATAAGTAGATAATTTAATTCTTAAAAGTAATAGTAAGCGAATCACTTATCCCTGCATTTGGCACTGTATATATTAGCTGTACTCCCATTGAATTTGTTGGGTCTGGTTCCCCTGGAATATCTTGCAAACTTATTCTTTGTATGTTTATTATTCTCGCATAAGGAACATACTTTTCTAATTGTTGGTTGATCCTATCTTTTAAATTTACGAAAACATCTGATGCCTCTGGGTTAAATAAGTAATTGCGCAATCCCACTCCAAACTCTGGGTTCATCATCCTTTCACCAGGAGATGTTAAAACAACCATCTTAATATTTTGCTTAATAACATCACCCACTGTTTTGTTCATTTTATAGAAGCCGTCTATTTCATCATATTGTAGGGGCAATTTTGGAGCATAACCGGTTGCCATATTTGAATCTCCTTTTATGTAATTAGAATAAAAAATATATTTTTATTATAAAATCTCCACCCTCATTAATATATTTCTAAGCTTCTGTTTCTGCTGCCTCTTTATCTTCACACTCATCACCTGCAAGTGTTTCCTTTTCTTCTTTTTTTCCATCTTTACCCCAATCCATAGAAATACCTTTTGCGATGGCGCCAATTGGAGTTAATGGTCCCGGCATAAACCAAGGAGTCTTCCAAGTAGGATCGACAGTGTTTGCAGCCATTTGAACTATTAATTCAAAAAATATTTTAGCAATAGAATCTGGTGATGGAGAACTTGTATTTAATTTTTCCTGAGAGTCCATGCCCTCAAGTACTTCATTAACATATGTGTAGTCTCCTTCTATTGTCTTTAACATTTGAACAATAAAAGAATTAATTAATTTTTTTGTTGGCAAAAACAAGTCTTGGAGCGACGGATATGCGCTTACAATAGAATAGCGATACACCATTGCTGTTGTAAAAACAGCCTCCTCAACTGGTAACAGTTCATTTAAATATTTATTATTATCCTTTATTACCTTATTGAGTAATTCAAATTTTAATCTATCAAGCACTTCTTTTCTTATTGGGTTTGGCTCAGAGCTTGTGGCGCCTGTACGTAGACCTTGTGCTAATGCAGTTTGAATTAATCTACAGGCAGACCATAAAGTTGGGCGCATAATGTTAGACTCATCTACATCTGATACATAATATTTTTCAGTCGTTTTATGAGGTGACATGAAAGAAGTGTTTATTTTCATAGGTGCATGCACATTTTTGAAAAAATTCTGTTGTAAGGCCCCAGCAACCTCTAGACCTTTATCGCCGCCGCGGCAGAAATCATATTTATACCCAACTCCAGGATCCTGAATATTTCCGAAGCCCAACTCTACAATATTTTTCATAATTATGTGCCATGGACTATCTGGAACAGTAGAGTCATATTTACCATTCGTTTTTTTCTCAGCCTCTTTAATTTTCGAAGCTATTATGTGTCCTGGTCGAGTTTTGCCGATTTCGCTGACGCCATATTTTTCATGTATTTCTTGCCAATAATCTCTTAAGTTATATTCAACCACTTCCAGTGGCAAACACAGCCAACGAATTCCAGAAATATCTTCAATGGGCGAACCGGGTTTCGGTTGGGAGAGGAGAAAAACTTTATCTAGATTATAATTTCTATCATTTTTTGCGACTTCTTTAAGTTCATCAGGAAGATTGTCGAAGCCAGTTAGCGAATCAATGTTATTTTTAATATATTGAGACACATAATCTTTCAAATTGGTGTTGTCTTCATATGGTATTACCAAATTAAGCCTCATACCAAGATTAAAATCAAACCATTCATCAAAAGGAGATTCAATAAAAATCGATCTAAGCCAATTGTAAAAAGAACAAATTTGTTTGGCATTCTTTGATAGCGCATTATCAATAAGCATATTTTTCCAGGACCCTGTGATGACGGCGTTGGGGTTGTCGGGTGAAAGATCCGGGAGTTCCATGTCTGGAAATTTGTGCTTAACCAAAAAATCTTGTATGGAGATCATAAACTCTTTAGAATTGACATTTGAGTTATTGAGAAAATCTGAACCTTTCCAATAACCGTAGCCATCTTGTGCTTTAAATGCATATTCTTCGTTGCCTGTTTCTTCATACTTTTTAAGCCATTCGGCTTTTGCGCTATCGGATATGCTTTCCCATGTCGGAATATCTACGCCAGCATCTATTGTGTCGCCAATCCCAAATATCGTATTTTTAGAATTGGCAAATAAGTCAATTGTTGATATACTTTGGTAATCATCTGTTCCACGCGCATTTGAAAGCGTAGCATTGTTCTTTTTCATTTTTTCAAAATTATTAGCTAGGCCCCAATAAGATTTATAAAAAGTGTTGAAATTAATAACGCCTCTATTCAAAAAATGTATTCTTGCGCTTGGAATCACTCCGTATGGATAATGTTGCCAATAATAATATGCATCTGCCCAGCCTTCATCTCCTGTGATGTTCGCGTAACCAAATGTTCCTTTCCCTGCGTATGAATTTGTAGTGTCCGGAGAAGGATGATTAAATTTATAAGAACTTACAATATTTGTAAAAATAGATCTTTGATCAATATAAGCCTTCATAGAATTTTTCAAACCATGGGCCTTAGATTCGTCGTCTGGTGCTACATCGTATGGCGTACCAAGAATATTGCAAACAGAAAAAAACAGGTCAAAAAATTCCAAGAAAGTTGATCTAGTGTCGTCCGCTCGCCAGAAAACCAAAACGTTATGATCGTGCATTTCAGCATCTATTTTATCTATAAGTGATCCAAGAAATTGATGTATGTGTTTTACAGTTTCTGTGTCGCCAATGCCATGTTTTGTTTGATAAAACGCAGTTCCGGCGCCGCGCGGCCAACTAGCATTTGGATCTTGCTGATTAGAACCAACATCAGTATTGCGAAGCCAAAGATCTTTAGTTTGACCATTAGAATTTAAATTATCAAACACCTCCCTTTCACCACTGTGGGACGACGCTTCTTTAATATTGGTATCCAGTGTGTCTCGAAATGTTGCTTTATCCCAATGAGCATATGCTGATTTAAAGCGGGACCAAAATATTTTAAAATATGCCTGTTCGCTCTCTGATAATATAGAACTAACTTTTTCCACAACTTGAACTGCTTCCCCGTCTTGCCATATGGTAAGCATGTTATCTTTAGGAACATTTTCGCCTGACCCTGCAGGGTGCGCTTGATAATCATTGATTTCGAGTTTTGAAGTCATTCGTACATATGGCTCAAAATATAGGCCGCCGAATGTATTAACTGGAAGTGGGCGATATATTTGTTCAGGATACCCGTAATGATAGGCGTCCAAATTATCAGAGGCCAATTCAAATGATGGCAGCTTTCCAGATTCTAGTTGATATCCAAGTGTGGCTGGGCCGTTGCCATTAGAATAAATGTATTTTCTAGCAGGATATTTGCTATCCATCATCATTCGCGGATTAATAGCATACTGAAAAAGGTTATTTTTGAGGTAAGATTGAGGATCTTTGCTATCGATGTCATCCAAACTCATAAACAAATTCTTCCACTCATCATTAATATGATCTTTTACTCTAGTATCGAATAATTTATCTACTTCTAGTGCACATTCTGTGATAATCATATTCAAGCTTTCATCAGGATCTTTAGTTCTTAAGAACTCTGCTTTCTCTTGTTCTGTTTTGTTTTCTAGCTCGCTCTCATCTACCAATTTTAACCTAGCATTAACTAACTTAGAACAATATTCTTTAAGCTCCTCAAAGCCTGAAGCCATTACACTCTCAACTGAATTTTTAACATTATCTACCAACAATCGCATATAATGATCACTTTCAATGATGTCACTTAACTTTGCAAAAGAGTACATAAAAAATACTTTAAGAATTTCTTCAGTAACACAAACCTTTATTAATGATTTATACAGGCCAAATAAATTAGCAATTTGAAGAGCATCAGGTTTAGCAAACATGCTGGTGACACACTCCAAAACTTTTCGCATATCATCTATATCCTGCTTAGTTCCTTCTGGGTCTAATAAGGGCGTAATGCTAGTCTCAGCGCACTTGCTTTTAACTTCTTCGTTAGTCAGTGGCATCGCATTGAAGTTTTTAGATAAAAACAATTCATTATGTGTCGTATTATTCCAAACCGTTTCCAACATTAAACTCACAGCAAGTGGATATACGGCATTAAAAATAGACTGGGATGTTCCCTCAAGCAGCCCCTTAGCCATCATAGTTGGCACTATTTCACTTTGATTTCCGGAAGGATTCTCGGTCCAATAATCGAAAAGCTCAAATCCAACATCATCCTCATTATAATCTTCCATGGGAGCATCATCATGAGGGAACGAATATTCTTTCATCCCAGCGTTATAAGAAATAAGTTTAATCTGCGGGGGCGTAATAGTAACGTCGCCTCTAAAATTATAAGACTCATTAGAAAGATTGATAACTAGGAATAATTCAATAGAGGAGTTAGGTATATCATAATTAAAAACAGCAATACCTTTATCGGGATTATAAGTGTATATCTGTCCTAAAAAGTTATTATCAGCTGTAATTTTTGATATAGTGTTTTTAAGTTTTTCTGCAACGCTTTTGTTGGGAGTGTTTTGATATTTAGGGTCAGTTCCTACAGATTGAAGCATATCACCAAAAAATTCACCATATTTACTAGCTGCTTGTTTTGGATCTATTTCTTCATTAGATGGAATTTTACTAATCAAAGTATTAATAATTCCCATATCTCCAACTTCATTAATGATTGGCTTGTAAGCAGATAAATTGTTATTAAAAACATCATCAATTATTTGATATGTATGATCATTTAATCTCTGATGCATAAACAGTTGTGATGGGTGAGTTTGGCTATCCATTATCGGCTTCATTCCAACTTGATTTGGTGCGCAGGGGCCACAAAATAAAGGAGGATATTTATTTTTCATCATCTCGGGCTCTAGGAGTGCCATAATTTTTTCAAAATCTTTTCCTAAATCTTCTTCATCTGAAAGTATTATCTTCTTAATATCTTCTGGGTCAATCGTTTTTGACAATTCTTCCGGAATTCCCGGCAAGCACAATTCAGCCCATGCATTAGAATACTGATGATATTGTGCTTGTGCATCCTCAATTATGTTTGGATCAATATGGGAGCCAACCTCAACCATAAAATCGCGTGCTTGGTTTGTAGTAATGAGTCCCTCTAAATTGACTGTTGTACCGTCATGATTGTAAAATTGATTTTTTCTTGTTGGATCGTAACCAACTTGTGCAGCAATTGCATCAACTGATTCTCCTGGAAAGTTTTCTTCCATTTCCGCTTTAGTTTTGTCTGGTGTGAAAATATCAGAAACAATTTCAAGTTCTTTAGTAAAAGATGTGTCTGCGCAAGGATTTGCAAACATTCTTTTAAACTCGCTTGGTGAAAACGCAAAAGATAGTTTGTCCCAACGGCTAGTGTCAAAGGCGCCTTGAATATCAGCATTGAAAAAATGTTTTGCCTCAAAATTCTTCATAACATCCCAAACTTGCTGTTGATCCTTATCTTTATAGATTGTAGAGTTTCTCAGCCAATCGCCTGGGCCTGTAAATCCAAAAGGAGAACCGTTTGGAGAATTACACAAATCTCTAGTTAAGCTACCAAGTACTTGATCCTTAACATATTTTATTAGCACCATGACAGTTGCATAAACAAGAGACATAGCCATGTCTTGAAGGCCCTTTACAAACGCATCAGCAAGATCTTTCATCATATTACCGCCATCTAAATAACGTTTAATGGGATTCAACATTCTATCTATAGCTAAAGTTGCTTCTCTTTCTAGATTATATGCCTTTTTCTTAGAAGAAGACATCATCCCATCAATAACATCGTCTGCGACCTCTTGCGCTTGCTCTAATATTTCACCAATAGGCCCATATAGTTGTATCACGCAGCTGCAAATGGCATCTGTAGCTTCGGTATCAGCCCAAGCAGCCAACTCATCATTAAAGTCGTCGGGAGATCTTCCAAGCTTTTTTTGCATATAGGGATCAGAACAATACATTGAAGTCATGGATGCTAGCGCTTGGGCTTGTGTCCATTGATCAGCATTGGCAGGGAATTTATCTGGATATCTAGATGATGCGATCTTGTAAACTTCTCCGGTGCGACCTGTGACCATTTCTTCTAATTTTGCAATTGCAAGATCTCCATTTTCAACATTTCGAAGGCACGGATAAAGAACCATCCTTAATTCACCTATGGGAATGGTCTTTAATATTACCTTACATATTTTTCGTTTGACGTCTGGACCTAGACATTGAAAAATCATTTTTCCGGCCACTTTTAAAAGTTCGGATATCGGTATTTTATGCAGCAATTTATCATATAAAGCCGTTATTGATTTTAAATCATCCGTTAGTGCCTTCATCATTACAGAATCGCCAGTGGTTATATATGTGGCATTTGACGCACCAACAATCATGTTTTTAACCTCTGGGCTCATAAGCTGAAGGGGATCTTTTACATATTTTCCAGTAAAAAGGGCATCTTTCCAAAGTGGATTTTTTAACTCATCAAACGTAGCCATTGTACCAAGCCACATTTTTTCAAAATTTGTTGCCTCGCCAGCGCCTTGAAAGCTTGTTTCAGGCGTTGGATAAACATATGTGTTAATAAACTTAAGATATGATTGTTGCGTTCCAAACAAATCATTATTTACTTTGTCGACACCTTTTATATATTTTGAATATCTTCTATTAATATCTGGTAATTTATGAATAAAATTATTAACTGTTCTGTTTGCAAATGGGCCAGCCATCTTCATTTCTAAGAGGCCTTCTCTAAGGGCATATGCATTCATGTTCACATCTTCTTCGCAAAGACAATCCGCAACATCACTAAAAGCTATATATTGGAGATCGTAATCTTTTGTAAAGCCAAATTGAAAGGCACCGTTTTCAGACATGTCCAAGCTCTTTGAAACAAATACCGGCTCTAAAGGTGCTTTTCCATTTTTAACCATAAGGTCACTTAATATGCCATATATTTTACCAATTTGTTCACTAACACATTTTCCTTGGAAAGAGCTTTCTACGCCGTTCTCTATCCATGCATTGTGCATCTGTGTGTCAAAATGATATAAGATGGTTGTCATATTTGTAAGATATTGTTTTAAATCTTTTAATAATATCAACACTTCTCTATTTGTATTTGCATAATCTATGGTTGGGTCGACTTCAGGGGGCAGTGAATCTACCCAGCCCTTATCAAATAAAACTTTAACAAATAAGTTTTGATATTCCGGCTTTCTAGGGACGATTCGCCAAGAATTTGTTATTGTAACTATATCGGGCTGATTTGTTTGAGGGTTGACAGATCTTGGCACATTAATGTCAGATGGTATTATTGCATATTGTTTGTACCAATCTTCAATTTGTTTATTGGACATTGCTTTGTGTAAATCTTTTTTTAATTTTTTAAGCGCCACTTTTTTACACAAATCACTAAATTCTGTTTCTTTGTGTAGTAGCGTTCCTTCTTCCGATGGAGAGCCAATTTTATATTTTCCATCGGGACCTTTGTAATCAATTAAGTGTTTATTACTAGTAATGTTTTTAAATAATACTGGTACTACATAATATTTATTATCTTCTGATATGTGTGCATTAGTTTTTTCCCACCAATGTTGCTTTTCTCCCATATTTCTATTTTCGTTTGCATTGGTGCCACGCGTGCTTTTTGACACAGAAGGGCCTATTCCATAATAGCTTTTTAATTTACTCACCTGAGTTGGCCAACCTTCCTTTGGCCAATTTTTATCTATTATATCGAGACTGCTGGCTGTAAAAGTAGCTAAATCTGGATTGTAGATTGTTTCTGCAGCCTTGTCTTGAAAATATTTCTTTTCAGATTTAACCCAGCCTTTTTCTGGTTCGTCTTTTAATCTATTCCATATTTTTTCAATTTCTTTTTCTAATTTGCCAATTGCCATTTTAAGCCTCTTTCTTTTTAACTTGTATAAACGCTTCTACTATTAATAAATTTGTTGCTATATCTAGCAAGTCTACTGACCTTCACTCCTTGGTTTCGCATTGTGTGCAGCATTAAATCCTTCTTGCATGACAAGCCGCTAACAAGCGCATTGAAACCGGCTGCGGCGCAATCCATAGATATTAGCGTCTGACCTCCGCACAGAGCAGTAGGGGTGCCTACCGCGGCTTGTGAGATGCCTATAGCAGTCGGAGAAGGATGCTTGTGGGACATCAATGCAGTATTAAACTTATGCTGAAACATTAAAAAATTATCTAAAATAGCACTCAATTCATTAATATTGTCGACAATATCATCTAGCGCTGTAAGCAAATTGTTGCCCTTTGGGATTGGGTGCATTTTATCCTCTCCAACATTTCCACCTGCAATCAGATTAATAGGCGGTACCGATCTAATATATTCGTCTTTAGAGTTTTTAATGTCAACCCCTGAAACAATTTTAACACCTTCTCTACCTTCTATTCGTATTTGATCTGCCTTGGCAACCACTGCAGATTTTGATTTTATATTTCCGAGATTTCCATCTGGAAAACCAAACATATCATCTACATCACACATTTGAGAAACATAAACCCTGGCAGCGTCTTTTTCTGAACTTGGATTAACTGGGGTCTCTGGTACTTTTCCTCTCGCTGTGTGGTGAGATGCCAATCCTGCATATATATCCACCGCGGAGCAACCATATGCGCCAACGGCGCCAAAGCCGCCGCCAAATTGAGACTGTTCGCCAGTAGAGGGATCAGTTCGCTCATTCATTCTATCGGGTCCAGTACGGACACCAGAGCCGTAAACTCCTTCCAGATTTACCTCTCCAAATGGTGGCTTATTTAATTCAGGAGTATAATAATAATTTGGATCGCCGTCGATACCCATGTGATATACCAACTCATCTTTATCGTAATTTCTGCCCTTTGTTTCTCCAGCCAATTTAGGATTTCTAAGTGGTCCTCTCATCTATAATCTCCTTATACCATTATTATTTTTTACTTTTAAATGATGATTGTTTCTCATAACCATGCTGCGCGACGTACTCTCGCCACTTCAGCCTAGATTTAGGGTGTGGCCCTTTATAGTCGCAGCCATTGTTCTTAAGTTGTTCTAGTGCTTTATCGGGCCATTTTTTCTGGTGACTCCCTGTTTTAGTGCCAAGCCTGAAGTGGAAATGATCCTCGTGATTAGGCTCAGAAAGGAAAAAACTATTAATCTTTTTCTTTGTTGTCTCATTGAATCCTGAAAACAAGCTCTTAAATGCTGGATTAGGTTCTCGTAACATTCCACTACCTCCGCTTTCTATAGATTGGTCATAAACTCCGTTAATAATCTCATCACATCTTCGTAAAATATATTTTTTAAAATACCATTGCGGCGTTTGTTTGCCTTCTACAGATTTAACTCCGCATAAACACATTGAATTTGCCATTCCGGGCTGTTTGATGGTTAATAGCGCCATAGCAATACATTTATCATAATCTACACGAATATCGCCCTTGACGGTATGTTCCTGAAATCTCTTGGGCTGTTTTGTTCCTGGTTTTGAATTCACCCAGTCGACAGGCAAATTCATGTCAAAATCAATTCCCTCTCTATGTGATCCATGTCCACGTATCATATCAATGCCGTTGGCCCATTTTGGTGATATATCTCTAATAATCCATTGTAATGTCTTTCCATCTTTTTGTGGATATTGGGCGTTTTGCTCGTTTAAACTAGTCCAAATTTCGTTTTCTAGAACATTTTTTATAAATCTTCCAATTATTGGTTTACCCCAACTTTTGGGGGTCGTGGCTGCAGTTATTTTTAAGCCCTTATTAAAATCGCTCTTTCTTCCATAGTCTAGCAACCCTAGAGGATTTGTTTCACAATTAACATCACCTTTCGTTTCCTTGGGCGTTGTGCCTGTGGCGCCAGTTGTTAACTCTTCTTTACATTTTTTTCTACAATCTTCATCTTTTGTGGGGGGCTTTGTTTTTGGCCTGTGCTTGTCAAGTTGCCCTTTATCACACTTTAATTGAGGTTTTTCCAGATCAAAAGAGTCGGATAATTGTTCACCTTTATGGTTGAAGGCATTGCCTTCCTCATCATAAGCAACAGGAATATCAGCTGCTTTTATCGTTTCTGCAGCACTTTTGGGTTTAATTGGGTTAAATTTGGGTGTTTTTGATGCGTCTAAGAGTGACTTTGCTGCAAACTTGTTGACTATTCCGTACTTGTGATTACTTTTTTGTTGTTCCAAATATAAGCCATCAAGTTTTGATAGTTTAGCCTCTACCTCTCCATCCTTTATCTCAGCACAACCATTAAATTTACCGCAGCCATCTTTCTTATAAAATTGCTTTACATATTGCCATGTTCCCTTTCCTGCGTTCGGATCAGCGGTTGTGCTAGTATCGTGAGCATATACTTGCATTTCAAAATCGACGCCTGGGTTGAAAGAGCTTTTTTGATCAACGAATATTTTCTCAAAAACATCCTTATATGCTTTAGGACCATATAACGAATCAAAATAGTCTATTCTTTGAAGTGTGTGGCCAGCAATTTTATTGTTTGTCATGGCGCTAACAATTGCCCTAACTGGGTAATATCCTCCCGAAAATGATTTAAGAGTTATAAATTCAGGGTTTGCGGAGCCCCCTAAGCCTTCTTGTGGACTCACATTATCTTTACCTTTTATTTTTTCTACTACATCCTTAAGGAAGGTTTTAAAGTCTTGGGAATGTTGGTTTTCTTTTCCAAATGTTGCTTTTTCTGCTTTCATCTCAGTATGGGCATTATGTTGTGTGGTTACATACACTACATTTCTTTTTTGAACAGTAACCATTTTATTCAGTTGTGCTTGGATTGCGGTGTGAAAACCGTCTGCATGTGAACGCCAATTTGTTGGAGACGGCTTTCCTTTGGTGATGCCGTGAAAATAAAATATTAATTCATACGGTTCCGATAAATTGGCGCCTTGTGGTACTACAATAGCTGTTTTTCCTTTTAATTGAGCTGTATCGTCGGCGCCCCACTTGGAGTTATATAATAATACTTTCCCCTTAAATTTTGAAAAAGCTTTTTTGTCCTGATCGGTAAATTTTGAGTTTTCAAGAACTATAACGTTTTTCTTTTCTTTTGTAATTTCGCTAGATGCAATTGCAGTCGGAACATTTGTATCTTCCAACCAGGATATCCAATCGATGCTAGGTTTGGCAGCTACTCCCCTAAAAATAACAAATGCCCATGGGCCTGAAAGTCTTAATGTGCGATTTTTATTAGACTTAATAAATTCACGGCCAGCGTTATATTGTTCTTTGAGACTTTGAACATTTTGTGTTGTTGGTTTACCTATGAAATTTAATTGGCCTTTATATTCATCAAGCAAATCTATTACCGCTTTAGATGTATCAGATAAATTTTCACTATTGTCTGATATCCATTCTTGAGTTAGAGAAGATATTTTGCCTAAAAATGCAGCAAAAGCTTTTCTTGGTAGTTCAGATGCAAGATTAGTTCCGTCAGATGATAGATGTACCTCAATTTCTACGTTTTTTGTATTAACATTGCTAACAATATCTAATAAATCGTTATCATGATAATGATTATTTTCATGGCCGCTATAATCAGCATGAAATAATTGTATTTTTCCTAATTTGTCTCCAAGTGGGCCACTACTACCTAATAGACCGTTTCGGGCGAGATTTGATATTGCGGCGCCTCCATAACGTTCAGCAGCTAAAGTAATTTTTTGTACTTTAGCTTGATCAACATTGAATTTTTCTTTTAGTACTTTATTAACCTCAGTGACGAACTGTTTAAAGTCTCCTTTACCTTTTGGTTCTTTACCTTCGTATCCCCCTACAAAGAGTTTGTGGTTATCGGCCCAGACGGGCTGTTTAAGGCCCCATGCATGACAATGGCGATCTTTATATCTTGCCAATTTTTCGCCCCTATATGCGGAGGACTGACTTTGAATTCTTTTATAACCAATTCCCGGTTTGGACATTTTTTCAGCAGACCACAGCATCTCAGGGACAACAAAAATAATGTTTCGCCTTCCACCATTGAATTTTTTATCCTTTTTCACCATCTTTGTGAACGTGGTGCCCATCTTTTTCCACTCGGTGTCTGAATTTGGTGAAAATTTATTATTATCATGAAAAAAGTATATTATTTCTAAATTTTGTTTGGGATCGACACCTTTAGGCATAAAAATAAATGTATTTCTCCCCACACCATCTTTCATCTCAACATTGTCATCGTGTCCATTTCCTGAAAATTTAGAAATATATTTTAAACCAGGGAAAGCGTTTGCATTATCCTTCAAAATTTCTTCAAGCCAAGAAGATCCGCTTTCGTTAATGATTTCGTCTTTGGTATGGCCTTGGCCTGTAGCTAGCGGCGTAGCTTTATCAAGAGCAGCTAAATTTATATTTTTTCCAATACAATCACCAGTTGAGCCACCACCACGATATTTTTTTATACAAGGGTCAACACAATCTTTATATTGCCTAGCTGTAATTCCAACATTACCGGGATCTAATGGTCCTGCATAATATATTCTTGTCATAGAACCAGCATTTCCAAATACAACTCTCACTAAGTCGCCAGGGCTTACTCCAAATTTCTGCACTCTAGTATCAATTGCTTGTATCGTTGGGTAAGAATCAATAATAAGTTTATCATTTTTGTCTGGTTTTTTAAGATTTCTCGGCACTGCTAGCATAAAGTGTAGTTCAGGTACCCTAATTTTATAAGTGTCTAGTCTATATTTTTTTTTACCCGGTTTGAGT
>CETM01010456.1_pt1 | contig 53966 bp, 57 predicted proteins | sample 361451 | NCBI WGS metagenome assembly CETM01 (sample SAMEA2622690, study PRJEB7988) | marine metagenome | isolation source: saline water (ENVO:00002010), including
AATCCGGCGCGTCTACCAGTTCCGCCATACTCCCAGTTTATTTTTCCTGTTTTTACTTGGTTTTTAAACTTAAGTCCATGAGCAAATTTTAAGAAATTCATTTTGCAGGGCAACTTAGTAGGTCAATTTAATTTTTAAAAAATAAGCATTCTTTGTTATTGCTATGATATGTGAATAAATATTAAGATATATGAATGCATATTTAGTAGTTTTATATTAATTTAATCATATCTTTTATTATGATAAAAAAATCTCTAACCTTAATAAGTTTAATTATAATTCTTACGGGTTGTAAAATTGATTTTACTGGTGATCTTTATACCTCAGACTTAATTGATTTAGCAAATACGACAGAGAATAAACAATTTGATTTACCAATGGAAGTTGCATACCAGGTTTCTGATTGTGAAAGTGATGAAAGTAGTAGGATGATTTCAACGTATTTTATTGAATTTCAAAATACTGGTTGTGCAGTTGGAGAAGATTTTATGAGTTATGCTACTGCTCAAGTTAGTGTACCAGTTGTAAATAAGTATGATATTTTTAATAATTCAAATGATAGTCTAATTGGATTTGTGTCTTACCTATCTGAAGATAAAACAATTGTTTATGTTGATGCTGTAATTAGTGCTGAATTATTTGAAAGTCTAAAAAATTATGTATACAATGAAACTTTCCAAGAACTTTCTTTAGCTGATAGTAATTTAGTTATCAGACTAAATAATGATTTGAATAAAGCAACAATAGAAGTTCCCCCTAGTTTTGTAAATAATGAACCAGTAGTTTTTTCAACTGAATATATTATGGAAAGAAGAGAATTACTAATTATTCAGTCTTCTGATGTCAATTCATCATTTCTTGAAAATAACTTGTGGACACCTTTGTTTATTCTTAAAAACAATGTCCAAAATTAAAAAAGTTATTACTTTTATTTTCAGGTTTTAAAAAAAAATTAATTAAACGTTGATGATAATCCAGGCGCCTCTTAAACAGTTGTATGTCACAAAAATATCAGATTAGCTATGAGTACAAAGCTTTATATGAGCGTTTTTAAGGTATCGCTAAAGATAGTATCCACTCAGAATGGATTCGTATTGATTCATATTTGATTCAGTAGTATTTTTTAGGAAAGTAAAATATAGTGTTAATTAAATGCAGTATAAAATTTATAGTTTGTTTATTAACTGTTAAATTTGTGTTTGCAGACATTGTCGATGTAAATAGTGAGCAAATTAGAGAATTATCAAAAAATAATATTCCGATTATAGACGTAAGAAGAAGTTCTGAATGGAACCAAACTGGAGTTGTTCCAAATAGCATTCTGCTAACTTTTTTTGATAAAAAAGGAAATTATAATTATGATGAATGGTATGAAAAATTACGTTTAGAAATAGACGAAGGTAAACCAATAATCTTAATTTGTAGAACTGGAAGGAGAACTAAGATAATTGCCAAAATGATGGAATTAAAAAATTTTGATAATGTTATTTATAACGCAAAAAATGGAATAACCTCGTGGATCGATGAAAAATTAAAAACCGTTAAACCAGGTTTTTAATTAATTTATAAGTACTTTGTGGACATCTTAAAAATTTAATTTATTGATTTTTGTTAAAAAAATTAGTGTTTTCTAAAAAAAATTACCAGATTATTAAACCGGTTGGTCTAACATTTCCACAATATTCTGATATGCTTTTTCCCAATATTAATATGATTTATTTCTAATAATATATTGACAACCAAAACGTTTTGAAACATTATCAAAACACATATAGTAGTCGCAGTAACCTACTCTATCAAAACATCTGCATTAATTGACCTTAAAAATAAAGGAGGGCAGAATGTTTGATAAGAAAAAAGATAATTCTTTAGATGATTCTAAAACTATGACTGATGTATTTAGACCAGCAAAAGGTAGTGCCAAAGTTGTTATAGGAAATGGAGTTTCCATTACGGGTGAAATTAAAAAAGCTGATGAAGTGCAAATTGATGGTGAAGCAGACGTAACTATGAAAACAGATAATGTTGTAATTGGTAATACTGGTATATGTAAAGGAAATATTGAAACCCATAATGCCGATATCTGGGGAACTTTTGATGGAGATCTTAAGGCTTCAGGTACTCTAACTATTCAAGAGGAGGGTATTGCTACAGGAACAATTGAATATCAAAAAATGCAAATAAAACTTGGAGGAAAATTAAGCGGAGATATAAAACTTTCTGATAAAATTCAGCCGATAAAAACAGAAAAAAAACAAAGTGATAATGACAGTGCTGTTTCATTGCAAGGATCAATTAAAACTGAGTAAAAAAATAGAAAAGTATCGAAAAAAACTTTTTTATAAAAGATTAATAAAGACTGAAACAATTAGAATAAGAATTAAAATTTAATTGTGGTTTTCTTTTAAAAATCTAATAAAATTTTTTAATTCTCTTTTATCAATATTTATAATATTTTTTTTTGTTGGAAAAATATTAGAATATACATCTCTTTTAAAATCTTTAAATGCATTAATTCTTTCTTTCTGCATATTTTGAAAAATTTTACTAAAATTTCTATAGATCTTTGCATGGCGTGGTGTATCGTAAGGGTTATGACCCAAAATATCTTCAGCGAAAAGAAATTGAACATCACCACTAATTCCAGCTCCAATGGAAATTGTTAACATATTAGTTCTTTGAGTTAATTCAGATAAAATTTTTTCAGGAACACACTCTACTTCAACTGCCCATGCACCCATTTCTTCAAGTTTTTTGATATCTTTATATATTTTAATAGCTTCATCTGATTTCTTGCCAAACGGCTTTACACCACCAGTCCAAGTAGATTTCATAGGTACTAAACCAACATGACCTTGAAAAGGAATTCTAAAACTGTTTAAATATTTAATAAATTCAATATTCCATGATCCACAATGCAAAGAATCAATCCCTATATCCATCATTTCAAGAGCTGTTTTTAAAATACTTTCTTTTGATTCATGCTTAAGCCAATTAAGCCCAACTGTAAAAAAAGTATTTGGTGCAGCTTCTCTTATTTCTTTCAGAGGTGAGGGAGGTCCAGCTATAATCATATCAATATTTGCTGCAGCTGCAGCTGCAGCCTCATTAGGAGTTGTTACATTAATTTGAGTAAGTTTTTTTACCTTTAAGGTTTATTAAGTCTCTTACTGTGTAATTTCTATATCCAGGCTTAAGCCCTAAAGAAAAAACTTTTTTTAGTTTTTTTTTCATAAATTTACTTTTGATTAATACATATTTCTAAAGCTCTAGCAAATAATTTAAATTAAAGATATTTTTTTTTAACATACCCCTATCCTTAAATTGTATTTTAAATCACAATTTCTATAAATTTATGAGTTGTATAAAATATTTTTTACAATAAAATAAATGGTTATTGGGATTGTTAAAAAAATCAAAAAAAAACTAAAAAAAATTTTAAACTAATATGTATAAGAATATTGTATTTTTAAATTTCTTCCACCTTGATTATACCCATGAGGCCGGTGAAATGTATCATGAAAGATATTATTAACTTCTAATTTAAAAAATTTATATTTATAGATTAAGTCAAATATAGTTCTTTCTTTGATTTGTATTGTTGAAAAATTTGATGAGTGTGTATCAGAGTGTTCTCCATAATAATTTATATTTGTTCCTAACGACCAGTTTTCTTTTTGATAAATAACTGAAGAGTACATCAAATCATGAGGTCTTCTTTTTAGCCATGTATTAGATGAGTCAACTGCATGTACATGCGAGTATGAATTTGTAAAATTAAATTTATTTAAACTAAAATTTAAATCTATATTAAAACCCTGCATTGTGCTCGAGTCATCAAAATCATTTGAATATGTACTGTTGGCATAAGTGATCATTTCCTTTATTTTTGTATTGTAGGTTGTAAATTCAGCATTTATTTTTTTTGTATTAAATTTAATACCTATTTCTGCATTATGTGCGACTTCAGGTTTTAAGTCTGGGTTACCTGTATACCCAAAATTGTCTGCACCGTACATTTCATACAAAGTTGGATTTTTATATCCAGTAGAGAGAGAATTAAAAAAATTAATTTTTTTAAATTTATATGATGTTCCAACTCTATATGTATTTTGATTTCCAAAATGATTATTGTTATCTATTCTATAACCACCACTTAAAACTAAATATTTATTTAATTTTAAATCAATATTATTAAATATACCAATTTGTTGACCATTTTTATCAACAGAAGAATTATATGAACCCCTGTTTTCAAAGTCAGCTTCATACAAAAGATGATCATATCCTATAACATTATTAATTTTTTTATTTTGTGTTATTAGAGCTGTTTTTAAATGTAATGATTGTGAATAATAATTATCTATCTCACTTCCATTAACGTATTCTCTATCCCAACTATATGAGTCTAAAATGAAGTTTAATTTCCCTTTAAATAATATTTTATTAGAGTTTAATTGAATAAAATTAAATGCTGATTTTCCTTCATAATCTAGGTCATCTGCTCCAGATGCGTCTAAATCTGTATTTTGAATATTTCTAATAAATAATAAATCATAATTTGAATTTTCTAGATTGCCATGATAACTAAAATTAATCCCTTTTAAATCGTAACCATCTTTTTCCTGACCTTCAGGATAAGCTGAAATACCCTCAGATTGATTTATAGATAATCCAAGATTGAACTGCCTGTTCTCTCCAAAAATATTTTGAGAATATAAGTTTTTTTCACCATAAGTTCCAATTGTTCCAACTATTTTATTTTTAATTTTTTTCTCAGATTGTATATCTATTACTCCACCAACAGCATTAGCACCGTAGAGGGTGCTCATTGGACCATCAATCATATGTAGTTGGCTTGCAAAATTTGTATCAATTAATCCTAGATCTGATAGGCCATTTGAGCTTGAATGGTCAGCTATTGAAGATCCATTAATAGTTACCAGAGTATGATTTGAGTTAGTACCTCTTGTAAATAAGGATGTCTGTTGACCTTTTGGGCCTGATCTGACTGCATTAAATGAAGATTTGCTATTTAAGACGTCACTTAGCACTGTACTAACTTTAGACTCTAAATTAATATAGTCATCGCTGTGAACATTATAAGTTTCTGGAATTTCATCTAACCAATTATTTACATATACGGTTAATTCTAAAGAATTTGCAGTAATAGAATAGATTAAAGAAGCTATAAAAAAGAATATTTTAAACACTGTTTGATCCTCGAACAATTAATAATTTTTCTTATTTAATGGCATTCGGACTTTTAATTTTACCGTTGCGGGCACAGCCAATGATTTTCACATTGTTTCCCATTTTTTAAGATTTATTTTTTATATAGTTAAAACATTTTTTTAAAAGTAATAAATTGATTATTTGCTTTTTTTTTTTTTTGAATTAATAATTATTATTATGATTAATAAAATTTACTACTTAATTTTTTTTTCAATAATATTGTCATTAACAAGAATAATTCCTCATCCACCAAATTTTACCCCAGTAATTTCAGCTGCTATAACTGCCCCTCTTTTATTTAATAGTAGACTTTACAGTATAGCATTGGTTGTGATGGCTATGTTTTTAGCAGATCTTATTATTGGATTTCACCCTTTTCAATTTATTATCTATTCTATTTTTATTTCAATTAGTCTGATAACACCATTACAAAAAAAATATTCTTTATTTGCATTAATGACAATCGGAGCTAGTTTATGGTTTTTTATAATTTCTAATTTTTCAGTTTGGATAATTTGGGATATGTATCCCAAAACTCTAGATGGATTGATAACTTGTTACACTATGGCTATTCCTTTTTTTAAAAATACATTATTGAGTACTATTTTATATACAGGTTTAATATTGGCAGCTTTTAAATATTTAGAAATATTAAAAAAAATAATTAATCTTTATTTTGAAAAAATATTTAATTATAGTTAATATCTAAAATATGAAAGTTTGTATAGCAACAACACCAATAAGACCAAAACCAACTGTTTTTCCTCCATTTGGTTCAATGGCAATAATTCAATCTCTTAGGAGCGTTAATCACACTGTAGACTTTCATCATATTGATTATCACAGATATACAGATGATCAAAATAGAGATTATTTTAGAAAAAAACAATTTGATGTTGTTGGAATAAGTGCTGTTGTATCTACTGCTTATGCTTATACAAAATATTTAACTGCATTAATAAAAGAAGTTAGTCCAAACACTGTTGTTTTTGTGGGAGGAAACTTAGCAGCAAGTTCAAATGTATTACACAGAAAAGCAAAAGTTGATTATTGTGTTATAGGAGATGGGGAGATAATAGTTCAAAATTTACTTGAGGCTATTCAAAATAAAAAAACAGATGACAAGTCTTTAGATTTAATACCCGGAATTACTTATATAAATAGCAAGAATGAATTTGTTTTTACATCTTATGATCATCCTCTACCTGCCCATTTAATTGCAAGGCCTGATTTTTCTATTTTAGAGGATGATAAATCAATTGATTGGTACATATCAACGCCTTCTGAAAAAAAATATTCAAAATTAGCAGATTATGAGGCACCGTTTGATTTATATAAACCTGGGTATGTTTATGATGAAGGTAAAAAATATACTTTTGCTATAGTGGCTAAGGGATGTGTTGCAAGGTGTACCTTTTGTCATCGTTTTGAAAAAGGTTATAGGGCTTCACCCACTGAAGATGTTTTTAATCACATGCTCATGTTAAGAGATAAATACAAAGTAAAATACATAAATATTGGTGATGAAAATTTTGGTTCTTATAAAAAAGAAACAATTGAACTTGTTAAAAAAATGGGAGCTGCAGGTTTTGAATGGAGAGCCGGAGGTGTTAGAGCACAAACTGTTGATACTGAAATGTTAAAAATTTGGAAAGAGAATGGATGTGTTGCACTTCAATTTGGTATCGAGTCTGGTAGTCCAAAAATGTTAGAAATTATGGAAAAAAAAATTACTCTTGAAAAAAATATCAGTGCGTTAAAAGCAGTTTATGACTCTGGACTTACAACTTTGTTGCAATTTGTTATAGGTATGCCAGGAGAAACAGATGAAACAATAAAAGAAACTATAGATTTTATTGTAAAGACAATGCCATATTCTCCAAAAGATACGCATTATAATAACATAGATTTTATTTATAGTATTAACTATGCACAGGCATTACCAGGAACTCCTCTTTATGAATATGCTAGAGAAAATGGATATGTTGGTAAAGATATTGACTCAGAAGAAAAATACCTGCTATTTATTAGTGACAGAGATGCATATGACAATACTCAATATATTAATTATTCTCAACAGCCTTTATTAAAAGTACTAAGCTGGAGATATCATATGTTGTGGGATACATTTAGAGCTCATACTAAAATTAATCTTAAAATAAATTTGCCTAAATATAAAATTTTCACAAGTTTTTTAATATTCTTGATTAATAAATTTTTTAATACAAAATTTGATAGTAGTTTAAGTCAAGAGTATAGTAAAAAAATCACTTATTACAGAGAGGGCCATTTAAGACTTAATCATTATATAAGGCTCTTAATTCCTTGGAATAGATTTACATATTTTTTTATTGTAATTTTGATTGCATATAAAGAAAGTATTAGTACAAAAAATTTCTTAAGCTTAATTTTTAATCACTTAAAATGGAGTGTTAACATTTTTAAAAAAATGGATCTACCAAATCGCACTTTAAGAAAAGTTGTTAATATCAAAGATCAAGATGACACTCTTCCTCTTAGAGAAGGCAGATAGTTGATAATTAAAGGAATTTTAAAATTATTTTCTTTGGTTTATTTAAATTAAAACTATTTAACTATTATGAGAATATTTTTTTTAATAATACTGATTAATTTATTAACTTCATTAGTTGTCGCTGAAGAAATTAAAATTAAGTTCAATAAAGAAAGCTCTAAACATTGGGGCTACATAAGTGATAGAACTATGGGAGGCATTTCAAATGGACAAGCTTTTTTAGACCAGGAAGGTAATCTTAAATTTGCTACACTTAAAGGCAATGTAAGCACTGCAAATAATGGAGGGTTTATTCAATTACGTTCCACTCTTTCTTTTATTGACATAAACAATCTTGAAAGATCTCTTGATGGTGTCCGTCTTATGGTGAGAGGAAATGGAGAAACTTACCATATTTTTATACGAACTAGTAAAACTAGATCTTATAGAGATTTCTATTATGCTACATTTATAGCGAATGAAAATTGGGAATTAGTAGATTTACCCTTTAAAAAATTTAAGCATAGATTTTCTGAAAGTTCTCTTAAAGGTGATGATATTAGAACATTTGCTATAGTAGCTTACGGTAGAGATTTTGTTTCTGATGTTTCAATTTCAGAAATAATTTTTTATAATTAATATTTTATGTTGCCTCTCTTTTTTTAAGAGAGGCAAATAGATTAAATTAAATCTTTAAGAAAATACAAAATAAAGTATTACAATTACGACAACTGCCGCTATAACCCAAGTCCATTTATTATTCATAAAAACCTCAATTGTTAATTTGCGTTATGATACTTATTTTTTAAAAAAAAACTAATATTTTCTTAATTTAATCAACAAATATGGAATAATTTTACCTTGGCATTATTCTATTTCTGTTTATTTATTTGAAATAATTCAATTTTAATGAAAACTGTATATTCTAAAAAGCACATTTTGAGGAATTCTCTGACTGAATTATCAGGTGGGGAATTTGTAAAACCTTTCGAAGATCCTAAAAGAATTCAATTTATTTTAAATGAAATATCAAATCGTAAACTTGGTCCTATTTTTGAAGTAATTAATCAAGACTTAGATATAATTTACAAAGTGCATGATAGAAATTATGTTCAATTTTTAGAAACTGCATGGAATGAGTGGATTGAAGAAGGTTTTAATGGAGAAGCTATTCCTACTGTTTGGCCAAGTCGTTCAATGAATTCAAAAGTAATTCCTAATAACATAGAAGGAAAACTTGGATATTATTGTCTTGCAAATGAGACTTCAATTAGTAAGGGCACTATTGAGGCTGCCTATGAATCTGCAAAGGTTGCACTTACAGCAGTAGAAATGCTGCAAAGTGATAAAAGTATTTTTGCACTTTGTCGACCTCCAGGCCATCATGCATCTATGGATCAGTATGGAGGTTATTGTTTTTTTAATAATGCAGCAATTGCTGCAGAAAAATTAATTGAAAAAGGTGCAAAAAAAATATTTATTCTTGATATAGATTTTCACCATGGAAATGGAACTCAAAAAATTTTTTATAATCGTTCTGATGTTTTTTTTGCCTCCTTACATGGGGACCCTCTAGAGGCTTTTCCACATTTTCTTGGTCACTCTGATGAAAAGGGAAATGGATTAGGTAAGGGTTATAATCTCAATTACCCAATGCCTCCAAATACCAATTACAATCAATGGAAAAAATTTCTAAATAAAGCTGTTAGTGAAGTCAAAAATTTTAGCCCAGATTTTTTATTAATATCATTAGGTGTAGATACTTTTGAAAATGATCCCATTAGTTTTTTTAAATTGAAAAGTGAAGATTATTTTGACGTAGGAAGAACAATATCTGCTTTAAATATTCCAACACTTTTTATAATGGAGGGAGGTTATGCAATTGAGGAAATAGGTACAAATACTGTCAATGTTTTAAAAGGATTTGAAGAATTATCTCTTTAAATTTTATTCTCTTTTATCATTTAAGATTGTCACACGATGCATTTTTCTATGAAGTGGCATGTAGTCTCCAATAGCATAGTGCATGGTGCATCGATTATCCCACATAGCAATTGTATTTTTAGTCCACTTAAATCGTATTTGAAACTCTGGTTTGTTCATAAAATTAAAAAGATAATTTAATAAATTACTTGAATCTGTAGCATTCATGCCAACGATATTATTAGTAAAACTAGGGTTAATATAAATATAATTTTTTTTTGTTATAGGATGTGTTCTAACTATTGGATGAATTGAACTGCCAAATTTTTGATGTCCTTCATTAATTTTATGTGCAGCTCCATTCGGTTCATTTTTTGTATAATTATTTCTAAAGGCTCCCATATCATGTACTGCTTTTAAAGTTTTTAAATATTTTTTTAATTCGACAGGCAAAGCTTCATATATTGATGACAAGCAAGACCAAAGAGTGTCACCCCCACACTGTGGAATAATTTTACTATACAAAATTGATGCAAAAGGAGGGTTTGGTCTAAATGTGAGATCTGTATGCCACTCATCTGTATCTGGGGGTCTTTTCTCATCATTTTCTAATAGCACAATTTCAGGAAATTCCTCTACATGAGGATAAACTGGGTGAGGAGGTTCTATATCGCCAAAACTTTTTGCAAAGTTTATATGCTGAGTAGGTGAAATTTTTTGATTGCGAAAAAAAATTACTTTGTTTTCAATTAGGCATTTATAAATATCATCACAATTTTTTGAAGATAAATTCTCAAATACATCTTTACATATAATTTCTGCCCCAATATTTGGTGTTAATTTATTAATTTCTAAATTTGCCAAGGAAATATTTATTTCCATCCACTAATGGATTTTACCTCTAAGAATTCTTCAATTCCCCATTTGCCACCTTCTCGGCCGTTACCAGATTGTTTGTATCCTCCAAATGGAGATCCATTAGCAAAACCTGCACCATTAATTTCCACCATTCCAGAGCGCAATTGTCTAGCCACTCTGTGTGCTTTATCTGTATCTTTAGTTTGGATATAGTTAGTTAAACCATAAGCAGTATCATTAGAAATTTTTATTGCTTCTTCTTCTGTAGAAAAAGGAATTATTGATACAACAGGTCCAAAGATTTCTTCTTTTGCAATTGTCATCTCGTTTTTTACATCAGCAAACACAGTTGGCTTGACAAAATAACCCTTATCTAAATGAGAAGGTCTTTCAGGTCCGCCTGCAACAAGTTTTGCCCCCTCTTCAATACCTATTTTAATAAGATTTTGTATTTTGTCATACTGTACTTTTGATACAACTGGTCCAATGTGCCGTCCTTCTTTATGGGCAATATCAACATCTGTTTTTTCAGCAACTTCAATTGCTTCTTTAACAGCACTTTCGTAAATTGTTTTTTCAACAAGGAGACGTGTTGGAGCGTTACAACTTTGTCCAGAATTATTAAAAACTCTTCTTACACCTCTTCTAACTGCTTTTTCATCAGCATCTGCAAAAACAATATTTGCGCCCTTTCCTCCTAACTCAAGAGATACTCTTTTAATAGTATCAGCAGCATTTTTTGTTATTAATTTTCCTGCACGTGTTGAACCCGTAAATGATACCATATCAATATCAGGGTGACTTGATAATTGAGTACCAACGCCTGGCCCATCTCCATTTACTAAATTAAAAACTCCATTTGGAAAACCTGCCTCATGAATCATTTCTGCAAACAAAATTGCAGAAAGTGGAGCTATTTCAGAGGGCTTTAATATCATTGTGCATCCAGCTGCAAGTGCAGGTAAAACTTTTAAAGCAATCTGATTGATAGGCCAATTCCATGGTGTAATTAAAGCACAAATACCAATTGGTTCATAAGAAATATAATTTCCTTTTTCTTCATCTAAATAATTTTCAAACTCAAAATTTTCAAATTTAGCTATAAATGTTTTTATATGATCTTCGCCAGATTGACTTTGTTCATTAATGGACCAATCTTTTGGAGCTCCCATTTCTAGAGAAATTGCTTTCGCCATTTCTGATGATCTGTTGATATAAATATTTAATAAATTATTTAGTAGCTCAAGTTTTTTGCTTTTTGGTGTATTCCACCAAGGTAAAAAAGATTTCTTTGCAGCTTTAACAGCAAGATTTGTATCTATTTCAGATCCAAGAGATATAATGGCACAAATTTCTTCAGTTGATGGATCTATTACTTCAAAGTCATTTGGTTTTGCGGGTTTTATCCATTGACCATCAATATAAAAATCTTTTTTTTCTTCAGTCATATTTCAAATATTTTAGCTTAATTATGTTTTAATTTAAATTCTAATCTTCTTTTATGAAGAATTGGTTCTGTATAACCTGAAGGTTGATTTATTCCATCAAATACTAGTTCCTTTGCAGCTTTAAAAGCAATTGAATTTTCATTATCACTCATGGGAATATAATTTTTATCGTTAATATTTTGTTTATCAACTACTTTTGCCATTTTATTAAATGCTTTCAATACCTGATCCTCACTAACAATGCCGTGTTCAATCCAATTAGCTAAAGCTTGAGATGATATTCTGCATGTTGCTCTATCTTCCATTAAACCAACATTATTTATATCTGGAACTTTGGAGCAACCGATACCTTGATCAACCCAACGAACAACATATCCCAAAATACCTTGAGTATTATTTTCAACCTCTCTAGAAATTTCATCTTCAGACAAATTTACACCTTTTAATAAGGGCAAGGTTAATAAATCATCCAATGTTCCAGTTGATCCAGAGCTAAGTATATCTTCCTGAACATCCTTAACATTGACTTCATGATAGTGAAGAGCATGAAGAGTGGCAGCAGTTGGGCTTGGAACCCAAGCACAGTTAGCGCCTGACTTTGGATGACCAATTTTTTGTTTCATCATTTCAGACATTAAATCTGGCATTGCCCACATACCCTTACCAATTTGAGCTTTTCCTTTTAATCCACATTCTAATCCAATACTTACATTTCTCTTTTCATATGATGATATCCAAGATGTATTTTTCATTTCAGCTTTTTTCAAGAAAGAGCCTGCCTGCATACCAGTATGAATTTCATCTCCTGTTCTGTCTAAAAAACCTGTATTAATGAAGGCGACCCTTGATTGAGCTGCTCTGATGCACTCTTTTAGATTTATACTTGTTCTTCTTTCTTCATCCATAATACCTATTTTGATTGTGCTATTTGGCAAATCTAAAAGTTTTTCTATTTGTGAAAAAAGTTGATCTGTAAATTTAACTTCTTCAGGTCCATGCATTTTTGGCTTAACAATATAAATAGAATTATAATTAGAATTTTTGTTTTCTACTTTTTTAAAATCATGGGTTGCAATAAGTGTTGTTATCACAGCATCCATTATGCCTTCACCTATTTCGAAGTTGTCTTTTGTTAAAATGGCAGGTGTTGTCATTAGGTGACCAACATTTCTTATAAGCATCAGAGAACGACCTTTTAAGATCCCATCTTTTTGGTTTACCGCAGTGTACTTAATGTCTTTATTCAAAACTCTCTTGAAAGATTTATTATTTTTTACAAATTCAGCTTCTAAATTTCCTTTGACAAGACCTAACCAGTTTTGGTATGCCAAAATTTTATCATCTGCATCAATTGTTGCAACGCTATCCTCACAATCAAGAATAGTAGATATTGCGGACTCTACTAGTATATCTGAAATATTTGCAGGATCATTTTTTCCAACAGTATCATTTTCATTAATTAAAATTCTAACATGGAGATTGTTTTTTAATAAAATCAACTCATTAAGATTGTGATCTGTAGAAGTTTTCCAACCTACTAATTGTTTTGAATTAACAAACTTAACCCCACTTTCTTTTAAGCTGCCCAAAATAATTTTATTATTTTCTAATTTAATTTTATTAATTTCATTCCATTTTGTATTTTGTAGTGGGGCAAAGTTATCTAAATGTGATTTTGCAAATTTAACAACTCTTTCCCCCCTTTGCGGATCATATTTATTTTTTTGGGGAGACTCGCCCAATGCATCTGTTCCATAAAGCGCATCATATAGACTTCCCCATCTCGCATTAACGGCATTAATAGCAAATCTAGCATTAGTTATAGGTACAACAAGTTGGGGGCCACAAATTGTTGATATTTCTTCATCAATGTTTGAGGTTGTAATTTTGAAGTCAGGGCCCTCTTTGACTATATAATTGATTTCTTTTAAAAATTTTTTGTATTTTTCAAGGTCAATATCTTTAAATCTATATTCTTTATGCCATGTGTTAATTCTATTTTGTAAATCTTTACGCTTGTCTAAAATAGATAAATTTTTTGGGTAGTAAATATCTACAATATCAGAGAATCCATTCCAAAAAATATCTTCATTAATGTTAGTACTTATAAGTACTTCATTATTAATAAAATTATATAACTTTTCATTAATTTTTATATTTTTCTTTTCGATCATATTGATTAAAATCTGATATAGGAAAAATTATAAAATAAAATAAAATTTTTTTATTTAACTCTATTTGATTGACTATAAACATTGCCATATTCTTTAATTTTCATTAACATTGAATACACCCCATTTCGTCTTCCAGGTGTTAATAAGGTATCTAATTTTAAAGAAGATAGTAGATCAAAGTTTGCTTTAGCAATCTCATGTGGCTTTCTATAACCATAAATTTCACAAAGGATTGTTACCATTCCTTTTGAAATAAATGCATCAGAATCTGAATGAAAACATAAATTTTCTTCATCAATATAAGGCACTAGCCATACTTGTGCTTGGCATCCATCCACTTTAAAACTATCTTTTCTAAATTCTTCTGGAAAAGGTCTAGCATTTTTTGCTTGATCAAGTAGATATTTATATTTGTCCATATCATCATCAAATACTTCTAAGTTTTCTCTAAAAAAATTTATTTTTTCTTCAATTGTTTTCATGACATAAACTTTCTTAATTCAATAGCTGTCTCTTCTGGTAAAACATCCATAATAAATACCCCAGCCATTGATTCTGAGCCTGCTAAGATTTTTGGTTTATCTCCATGCCTCAATGGGGGATAAAATTCCATATGAAAATGAAAATTTTCATCCTTTAAATTAGGAGCTGCGTGCAATCCCATTATATATGGACATCTTCTACCCATAAAATTATCATAACCTTTAACCACTTTTTGAAGTGCTTTAGCAAAACAAACATATTCTTGATTTGTGAATTGCCAAGGACCTGGTATTTGTCTTTTCGGAATAATCCAGACTTCATAAGCATATCTAGCAAAAGGTGGTACTGCTGCTATTACATAATCATCTTGATATACATAATATTTTTTTTCTAAATCTTGCATAAATTTTAAAAGAAAATTTTCTTTTTTAAAAGTATCTATTTCTTTTTGAATAACTGGAGGAATAAAGGGGTAGGCATAAATTTGGCCATGAGGATGATGCAGAGTGACACCACACTCTTCACCTCTATTTTCAAAGGGCATTACATATTTAATATCATCTCTTTTAAATAAATTTATGTAACGATCATTCCAGGTTCTAAAAAGAAGTTCTATTCTTTCTAATGACATTTGTGCAATTGTGTCCAAATGATTTGCTGAATATACTACAACTTCACAAGTACCTTCAGAGGGTTTAACTTCTAAATCACAAAGAGGTAGTTTGCTATTATTAGGATAAAAGCTCGACCACCTATTTGGAAAAACTGCAACTTCAAAATTTTTAAATGGTATTTCTGTTGGAAAATTCAATTCTGTTCCCGGGCATAAAGGACAATATTCTTTCGGGGGAAAAGATGTTCTTGATTTTCTGCTTGCAGAATATGTCACCCATTCTTGCCTTGATGGATTCCAACGTAAATGCGGTGTTGGAGGCGGTGTAATATCAAGTTGATTTGATGGTTCTTCATTATGCTCTTTATTACCAAATAGGATTAAAGTTTTTTTATCATTTCTTTCAAACTCTCTTTTATACATTTTTTTCATAAATTTTTTTTTCCCAATTTATAGCAGTTTGAATTATAAAATCTAATTTATCATATTTTGGTTGCCAATTGATAAAATGATGAAGTTTATCAACATTTGAAACTAGTTTTTCTGAGTCCCCAGCTCTTCTATTAGTATACTCAAATTTTATTTTATTATGTGTTATTTTATTTCCTGTATTGATTACATCTTTAACAGAGTATCCTTTTCCATATCCACAATTAAAGATATTACTTTGATTAGTTTTTAAAAGATATTTAGCAACCTCTAGATGTATATCAGCCAAATCACTAACATGAATATAATCTCTAACCGCAGTTCCATCATGAGTTTTATAATCTTTACCATATATGGAAATCTTGGATCTTTTACCAACAGCTACTTCACTTAAAATTTTAATTAAATGGGTTGCATTATCAGAGATCAAGCCTGTGCGCATCTCTGGATCAGCCCCCGCCACATTAAAGTATCGAAGTATAATCGAATTAAATTTATTTTTATTTTGAATCAAGTAATTTTCAGTTTTTACTTTTGATTCACCATAGGGATTAAGAGGTAGAAGTTTCTCATCTTCTTTAATTGAATTATTGCTTGTTGGATTTCCATAAGCGGCTGCTGTTGAAGAAAAAACTATATTACGCAGGCCATTTGCATAACAAGTCTCAAATAATTTTATAGCATTTTGGGTATTATTTTTAAAATATTTATCTGGATTGTGAACTGATTCTTCAACTTTAATAAAACCTGCAAAATGAAGTAGAACATCAAATTTTTCTTTTGAAATAAGATTTGATATTAGCTCTTCATTATTTATATTACAATTTAGAAACCTGATATTTTTTGGTATCAAAATTTCATTCCCTGTAGATAAGTCATCGATGACATAAACATCATGGTTATCTCTTAAAATCGATAGTAAAACATGACTTCCAATGTAGCCCGCTCCACCAGTTAATAGAATTTTCATATTAAATGTATATTCATACTATTATCAATTTTTTATTATTTGTTATACATAATCTTTTATAATTATGAATATTGACATAGATTTAGAGAAAAAAATAATATCTTTAATTAATGACTTTAATTCTAAAAAATACAAATCAATTATAAGTCAGGTAAATCAACTAATAACTAGTGATATAAAAGTTCCCATATTTTATAATCTATTAGGCGCTTCTTATTCAGCTATTAATATGGATATAGATGCAGTAAGAGCCTATCAAGACGCGCTCAAAATCGATCCAAAGAATGAGGAGATCATAAGAAATCTTGCAAAATCTTACAGTAAGTTAAATGAATTGGATACGGCATATGAATATTTTGAAAGAGCTAATACTATCAGACCAAATAATGCTGATACTCTGTTTGGAATGGGTCTATTAGATCTTAAAAATAAAAATTATATAGAAAGTGTTAAAAAATTTAATCTAGCAATAAAGTTTAGTAAACATTTTTTTCAAGCTTACTATAATTTAGCTATTGCGCAAAGTTATCTTGGTAAACTAATAGATGCAAAAAAAAGTTATTTAGAAGCTATAAAAATTAACAAAAACTATCGACAAGCATACAACAATCTTGGCTCAATATTAATAAAGACTAAAAATCTAAATGAAGCAATTAATGTTTTAGAGTCAGCTATAAAAATAAAACCAGATTATTTAGAGGCATTGATTAATTTGGGAGTAGCAAACTTAGAGCTCAAAAAATATGAAATTGCATTAAAATATTTTAACAGGGCTTTAGCTACAGACCCTATGAATGTTAAAGCTATTAGTCAAAAATTATATTTAATGAGAAAGATATGTGATTGGAGCGAAGATGATTTATTAGAAAAAAATCTTCATATTATCAATGAAAGTAAAATTGATGTTACGCCATGGCAATTATTATCTTTAGATGATGATCCCAAAATTGAATTAATTAGAGCAAAAAAATATGGCAATCAATTTTGTTTTAAAAATTTCAATAGTTCTTTTAATAATTCAAAAATAAAATTAGCTTATTTTACTTCAGATTTTTATGACCATGCAGGAATGATAAATATGGAGGGTATTTTTAAGTATCACGATAAAAATAAATTTGAAATTTATGCTTTTGATTATGGTTACTTCCATAATGATTCTACTCATCAGAGGATTAAAAATTATTTTGATCATTTTTTATATATTAATGAATTGAATGATGATGAAGTAGTAAAAATTATTAAAGAACAGAAAATCGATATTGCTATTCATAGAAACGGCTACAGTCAAAATTCTAGAAATAGTCTTTTTTCAAATAAAATTGCTCCATTACAAATAAGCTTTTTGGGATATCCAGGAACAATGGGCGTCAAATTTATTGATTATATTATTGCTGATAAAATTGTTATTCCTGATGAAAGCAGAAAGTATTTTTCAGAAAAAATTATATATTTACCAGATTCTTACTATCCAACAAATAACGAAAGAAAAATCAGCACAATCAAGTTTAATAGAAAAGAATATAATATAAGTGAAGAGTCTTTTGTATTTGGTTCTTTTAATAATAGTTATAAAATATCATCTAAAGAGTTTTCATTATGGGTAAAATTATTAGAAAAAATTAATAATAGTTATCTAATTTTATTAATAAATGATGATTTAACAAAAAAAAATCTTACTGATGTAATTAAAAATCATAATCTAGATCCATCAAGGGTGAAATTTGTAAATTTTATTAATAATGATGAACACTTGGCAAGACATCATTTAATTGATTTATATTTAGATACATTTAATTACAATGGCCACACTTCATCTGTTGATGCTCTTTATTGTGGAGTTCCAGTTCTTACCAAAAAAGGAAAATCATTTTCATCAAGGGTATGTGCTAGTTTATTAGAGGCAGCTCAAATGTCTGAATTAATTGTCTCCAATGAAGAAGAATATTTTAAATTAGCTTTTGACATAGCTACTAATGCTGAAAAGTATAAAAAAATAAAAAATGACTTAAAAGAAAAATTAAAAACTGCTTCATTATTTAATACTAAAAAATATGTAAAAAATTTAGAGAAGGGCTTTGAACTAGCATTAAATAAAAAAATTAAAAATGAAAAAATAGATCATATTAAAATTTAAACTTAAAATTTTGCAAAATTGACATTTATCAACTTTACATAAAAAGTTATTGTGTTAATATTGTGCATGATCAAATTATTAGATACGCATCAACACTTAGTTTACAGAGAAATAGCTGGGTACAGTTGGACAAAAGATATACCACCGCTTGCTAAAGATAACTTTACTGTTGATGATTATCAAAAGCTTACTGATGGGCTTAATATAGAAGGTACTCTTTTTATGGAAACAGGGGTTGATGATTCTGATTATCAGAGTGAAACAAAGCATGTTCAAGATCTAGCAAAAAATTATGATAATGGAATTAAAGGTTTAATTGTTTCTATAAGGCCTGAAGATGATAGTTTTGATAACTGGTTTAATCAAACGCTTGAAATGAGTGTTTCAGGTTATAGGCGTATTTTACACGTTATGCCTGATGAAACTTCTCAAACACAAACTTTCAGAAATAATGTAAAAAAAATTGGAAAAGCAGGAAAGCCTTTTGATATGTGCTATCTTCCAACACAACTTTCGATCGCCTATGAATTTGCAAAAGAGTGTGATGAAATGAATTTAGTATTAAATCACTGCGGTGTTCCCTCGATAGCATCTGGAGAAATAGACGAATGGGGAAACAAAATTAAAAAATTATCAGAATTACCTAATGTGATTTGTAAACTTTCAGGATTAATGGCTTATTGTGCCCCAGGCACTTCTTCAAAAGAAACTATAAAACCATATGTTGATCATGTACTTGAATGTTTTGGTCCTGATAAAATGGTTTGGGGGAGTGATTGGCCTGTAGTTAACCTAGGTAAAGGTATTCAGGAGTGGATTAAAGTAACAAATAATATTCTTGAACAACTATCCCCAGATGAAGCAGAAAAAATTGCTCAATTAAATGCCAAAAAAATTTATAATATTTAAAATTAAGTTTAAAAAGATATTTTCATACTAACATTATACTTAAAGGAACGCTTTTTTTTAATTTTATATATGTTATTTCTAAATCTTGTAATGTTACTAATTATGCACATTGCTTACTTTTTTTCCAATATCACAATAAATTGAATAGATAATTTTCTTTTTCATTTCTTCCCAATCTATTTCCATTCCAAGCCCAGGTTTTGAAGGAGCATATATATAACCATCTTTGCTAGTTCTTAATACATCTACCATTCCAAATTCAAAATTTTTGTAAGGTAATGGTTGTTCATAATATGTGCAATTATCTGCGGATAACATAACATGCAGGTTAGCTGCTGAAACTAAAGTGTAGCCCCATGACATTATTTCAGGCATTGATAAATAGTGGAGTTCAATATTTTCAATTTTCATAAATCGATCATTCTGTTTGATTATTACTATTTAATTATCATCTCTATTTTTATTATATGAAAGTTAAAGTTATTAATCTAAATGAAAGATTTCATCCATCATTACCCATGACTGATTATCATCATTATTTGGAAATGGATTAAAACAATTTATCATTAATTTTGTCCATTTATCTACAATTGGTACTTTTTGCATTTCAGCCATATCGCCATCAAAATTATTCCCATCATATTCTAGATATCCAAACATGAAATCCTCTTTAAGATAAATGCTATAATTCTTAACATTTATTTTTTTTAATTCTTCTAAAATTTCAGGCCAAGCGTTAGCATGTTTCTCAATATAATATTCTCTTTTCTCATCTTTTAGTCGCACTGCCATTGCATATCTTTGAGTACTCATTTTTTTCCTTTCAAATTTATTAATAAACAACTCTAACTAAAAGTTGTTTTTATTTATTTATTTATATAAACAAAATGTATTAGTTATTTCAAATATAAAGTTTGATTTTGTATATAAAGTTATTTAAAATCATTGATCTATGTTTTCATCGAGTGAAATATCAGGTTTAAAAACAAGTATACCCTTGCCAACCAACCCAAAAAAAATTGTAATTATTGGAGCTGGTGGAATAGTTAACGATGCGCACTTACCAGCATACAAAAAAGCAGGTTTTGAAGTATTAGGCATATATGATCCACAAAAAGATAAAGCTGAAAATTGTGCTAAAGAATTTGATATTACAAAAATATATGCTTCAGAAGAAGAAGCTTTTTTAGAAAAAGATGTAGTATTTGATATTGCAGTCCCTCCCCAGGTACTTACTGAAGTAGTAAAAAAAATACCACCAGGCTCTATTTGCCAATTACAAAAACCAATGGGAAATAGTATGGAAGATGCAAATTTTATAAGAAAAATAATTAAAGAAAATAAGATTATTGCTTGTGTTAACCTTCAATTAAAATTTAGTCCTATGATGATTGCTTTAAGAGAAGCTATTGACAAAAATATGATTGGAGAAATTACAGAGCTTGAAATTAGTTTAAGTGTTAAAACCCCATGGCATCTATGGCCTTTTTTAGAAACATTAGATAATGTAGAGGTTCCACTACACTCTATTCATTATTTAGATTGGATACGTTCTGTTCTAGGAAATCCTAGAAGTGTACATTGTAAATCAATAAAACACCCAATCGTCCCTAAGATATCAGATGCACGGTCCAGTATAATTCTTGATTATGATAAAGATGTTAGATGTTGTCTTTCTATCAATCATACCCATGACATTGATATTCATGGAATGAAACACTCCCACGCATATGCAAGGGTAGAGGGATTAAAAGGAGCTGCCTATATAAAGTTTGGCTTACTTTTAAATTATCCCAAGGGAGAGCCTGAAGAAATTGAAATCAGTACAGAAGGCGTAGAATGGACAAAAGTTGATAATGTTGGCACATGGTTTCCTGATGCATTTATTGGCACTATGTCCAGTTTGCAAAGATATGCATCAGGTGAAGAAAAGGAATTATTACATTCAGTAGACAATGCTTATGAGACTATGGCTCTTGTTTATGCTTGTTTAAAATCAAATGAAACCATAGGAACTCCTGTTGAATATAATTGAATGGTAAAAAACAAAAAAAATTATAGTGCCCCTGCCTTAGAGAAAGGCCTTGATATTCTTGAGCTCTTATCTGATTCCAATTTAGGTTTGAGTCAAGCTGAGATTGCTAAAAAATTAAATAGAACAGTTAATGAAATTTATAGAATGCTTAATATTTTAGTTTCACGAAACTATATTCAATTAGATAATCTTACTGAAAGCTATCAATTAACATATAAACTTCTTGAAATTTCATCAAGACATCAACCAATCAAGAACTTAATGCAAAAGTCTATGCCTGTTATGCGTGAAATAGCCCAGCTTTCAAATCAGTCACTTCATTTATCAATTTATTATGCTGGAAAATTATTGATCATAGGACAAGTTGATAGTCCTTCTCAATTTAATTATTCAGTGCCAACTGGCTCAACTTTTGATTTATTAGCAACATCTTCAGGAAGAGTAATCTTAGCTTATCAAACCCAAGAAGAGAGAAAAAGAAGATTAGAAAGAAGAAAACTATTTTTAAAATATGAAAATAAGAAGCTTTCAAAATCACAAGAAATTCACTCTCTCGAAAAAAAATTTACATCTAAAACAGTTCATGAAATTATAAAAAATAAATGCGAAGTTGTTAAAAGTTTACAAATTGATGGGGTAACTAATATATGTGCGCCTATTTTTGATCATAGCAACCAAGCAATTGCTGCTATGACTATCCCTTATATAAATAGGATTAATAAAACTAAACTTGATTTGAGTATTAAAGATACAACTAAATTGCTTATAACTAAATCCCTCATTTTATCTAGAAGCTTGGGATTTAATTCTTAATAATTAAGGCCATAAATATTGGTTTAATTTAAAAAAATAAAAAAAATTTACAAGTAAATACCACCTTCATATTAAAATTTATAAGATTATTTTGCTTTTAAATTTATATATAGAGTGTAATATCTAAAAAAAATTGGAGGAGAATATGAAATTTTTTGTAAAAATTTTGACAGTAATATTTGCATTCTCTCTTTCATTTAGTGCCTTTGCCGTTGATAAAAGTTTTCCTAACGACAAAGTAGCTATGTGGGGAGACTTTAGTGGTATTACTCTAGATGTAAAATTAATCGGTGGTGCACCATACGATCCACTTTACGAGGCAATGATTCCAATCTGGGAAGAAAAAACTGGAGGAAAAGTATCTATATTATCAAAGAAAAGTCACTTTGAATTAGATAAGGAAATTAAACAAGATATAGCAGCGGGAAATATAAGTTACTGTGTTGTTTCAAATCATACTAGTTTTGCTACTCAATATGGTGACATTTATAGAGATTTAAATGGAATTGTTCCTAGCGATTTTCTTGCTGAATTTGTCCCACTTGTTCTTGAACACTCAACTGTTGATGGCCGTTTAGTGCAGCTTCCACAACATAGTGATGTAAGTAATTTATGGTATATTAAAAGCATCTATGAAGATGAAGATAATAAAAAAAGATTCAAAGCAGAATATGGTTATGATTTAGCTCCACCAGAAACTTTAGAGCAGTGGAAAGAACAAGCAATTTTCTGGTCAGACCCACCTAATTTTTATGGAACACAATATGTTGGTAAAGAAGAGGCAATAACAGGACGTTTCTATGAGTTAGTAATTGCTGAAGGCGGTGCTTTATTTGATGAAGATTGGAAACCTACTTTTAATGATGAGGCTGGCCAAAGAGCTCTTCAATGGTTTGTTGATCTTTACAATGCGCAAGCAGTACCTGCAGGAGTATTAAACTATCTCTGGGATGAAACAGGTCTTGGATTTGCAAGTGGAACAGTTGCTCTTAATCTTGACTGGGGCGGTTGGGGTGCTTACTTCAACAGTGCTGATTCTAAAATTGGAGGAGATGTTGGTCTAGTTAGATTCCCAATGGGATCAGGTGGAAAAAGAGGGGGCTGGTCTGGTTCACACACTTATTCCATTTTGAATGGTTGTCCTGAGGAAAATCTTGAAGCAGCTGCTTCATTGATTTGGATTTTAACTAATCATGAAGCACAAATGCATGAAGCAAGAGGTGGTAAACTTCCAACAATGACTAGAGTTTGGAATGATATTGCTTCAGAAATGGATGCAGCTGGCAATGAATTTATGAGTGATTTATTCTCGACTTTTTCTGCTTCTATGGCAGAAGATGCATTCACTCCACCACTAATTCCTGAATGGATACCTTTTTCAAATATTATATTTCCAGAATTGCAGGCTGCGATTGTTGGAGATAAAACGGTAAAGGAAGCGTTGGATGCTGCCGCTAAGGAAACTGATTATTTGATGCAAGACGCAGGTTATTATTAAACCATTGCATTATATAACTACTCCTCAATAAAATGAGGGGTAGTTAAAATTTAAAATAACCAACTTTTTTAAAATAACTGATCATAAAAAATAAAATACACTGATTGATTAATGATAAATAAAATTTTTAGAAGTCCTGTAATTTTAATAATGCCATCTATATTAGCAATAGGATTTGTAATTATAATACCTTTAATTTTTTCTTTTTATACAAGTTTTACTTCTTATAAACTTACACGACCTGATAGCCTTTTTAATTTTGTTGGTTTCAGGAATTACGAAAGATTAATTGATAATGCTAAGTTTTGGTACGCTTTTGGTAGAACCTTTTTATTTTTAGCAGTTGTATTGAATTTAGAATTATTATTTGGTTTAGGTATTGCATTACTTATTAATAAAATAACCTGGGGACAAAGAACTTTAAGAACAATCATGATGTTTCCAATGATGTTCTCTCCAATTTTAGTTGGCTTTCAGTGGAAATATATTTTTAATGATAATATTGGTTTATTGAATAACTTTTTATACTTATTTGGCTATGAATCAGCAATTCCTTGGCTCATCGATAAATATCTTGCAATGGGATCAATTATGGTTGCAGAAATCTGGGCAAATACCTCTATCTTTGCAATTTTATTATTAGCTGGTCTTTTAGGAATACCAAAAGATCCTATTGAAGCAGCAAGAGTTGATGGTTGCAATAGTTGGCAAGTATTTAAAAACATAACTCTGCCTTTCCTTATGCCGTTTATTTTTATTGCTCTAACTATTAGGTCATTAGATGTTGGAAGAGCTTATGATATTGTACATATTATGACAGGTGGCGGTCCCGCAATGAGAACAGAGTTACTATGGACTATGATTGCAAGAATTGGTTACAAGGATGCTAATATGGGATTTGCAAATGCAATGTCTTATGTTTCAATTATATTATCAATCGCATTTACATATTATTTTTTTACAAAATTAGTAGCTGCTAGAAGAGATTTAGGCCAACAATAATGAAACAAATAAAAAAAATAGGATTTTGGTTATTAGTACTTTTCCTTTTGTTACTAATTTGTCTTCCAGGCATATGGATATTTATTAGTGCATTTCGTCCTAATCCAGAAATATTAGCAAAACCCGCTAACTGGATTCCTGATAGATGGACAATTTATCAATTTACTCAAATGTTTAGTATAAATGGATATGTATCTGTTCCAGCATTTAAATACTTAATGAATTCTGTAATCATTTCTTCAATTAGTACTGTTATAGCTATTACAATAGGAATGATGGGTGGTTATGCTTTTGCAAGATTTAATTTTAAAGGAAAAAACAAAATTTTTCTCAGTTTAATGTTAGCAAGAGCAGTACCCGGAATATCATTAAGCTTACCTTTGTTTATTTTGTTTGCTAAATTAGGTATAATCAATACATCGTTTGGAGTTATTTTAGTTTATGTGGCAATGAATGTTCCCTTTACAATATGGTTAACAGATGGTTTTTTTAGACAGATACCAAAAGAAATGTCTGAAGTAGCAAGAACAGATGGGTGTACAAGATTGCAAGCTTTTTGGAATATTGAACTTCCTCTCGCTGGACCTGGTATTGGTGCAGCAGCAATATTTGCTTTCTTGCTTTCATGGAATGAATATGCATTAGCTTCTATTTTAACAAGGACCGTTCATTCAAAGACACTACCTATTGGTATGATGGATTATCTAGATGAATTTACAATCAATTGGGCAGGTATGTGTGCGATAGCTGTAGTTATGATTATACCTGCTTTAATATTAACATTTATTGTTCAGAAACATTTGGTTTCTGGGTTAACATTTGGAGGGGTTAAAGGTTAATATGGCTAAAGTTGAACTTAAAAATTTAACAAAAAAATATGGAGATGTTGTTGCGGTTCAAAACATGAATTTAATTATCCCACATAATGAATTTCTTGTATTAGTTGGACCTTCGGGATGTGGAAAATCTACCACCTTAAGAATGATTGCTGGGTTAGAAGAAATTTCTGGAGGTGATATTTTTATTGGTGATCAAAAAGTTAATGAAAAAGATCCTAAAGATAGAAATGTGTCTATGGTATTTCAAAATTATGCCCTTTATCCTCATATGACTGTTGAGGAGAACTTAGGCTTTAGTCTGAAAATAGCTAAAGTTAATAAGGAAGAAATACAAACTAAAGTAAATGAAGCTGTAAATATATTAGGTTTAGAAGAGTTACGAAAAAGAAAACCATCTCAACTTTCTGGGGGACAAAGACAAAGAGTAGCAATGGGTAGGGCAATTGTAAGAAGACCAGATGCCTTTTTATTTGATGAACCTTTATCAAATTTAGATGCTAAATTACGAAATCAGATGCGTACTGAAATTAAAAGACTTCACCAAAAAGTCCAAACAACAATTGTGTATGTTACTCATGATCAAGTTGAGGCAATGACTTTGGCAGATCGAATTGTTATTATGAAAGACGGAATTATTGAGCAAATAGGAACCCCTTTAGAATTATTTGAAACACCTGCAACAAAATTTGTTGCAACCTTTATAGGTTCACCATCAATGAACATGATCGAGTCTAAGGTTGAAAAAATTGAAGATAGAATATTTCTAACAACAGATGACGGAATTCAAATTCCAGTACCAAAGTCTAAAATTTCAAGTATAGAGGTTGGACAAAAAATTTCTTTTGGATTTAGAGCTGAAGATATAGTTCCAATAAAGTTTGGAAAAAAACCTCAACAATTTTGGGATATGAAATCCAAGGTTAATCTTGCGGAGCCATTAGGTACTGAAACATTAATTTTTACAAATCTTGGTAATATGGAAATTGTTAGTAGAATGTTTACCCCAGAACTAGTCAAGGCTGGAGATATGCTAGATTTTTCTCTTAATTTAGATCGAACATATTTATTTGATGATATTACAGGTAAAGCGATATGATTGATAATAGTTCAAGTATAAAAAATGATATATCAATATCTAATAGGTTAGCTAAATGTTTTAGTAGTGTAGTGCATGATGTAATGCGAGATGAAGGTTTTAAAAATTTTGTATTAGATCCTGCTATTAAACCTCTTAAGGAAGAGCACAAAATAGGTGGTCAGATTTTTACTATCAAGGGTAGTTCTAATAGTGCTTATACTCATGATGAAACTCTATTAGCTTGGACAGGAATGTTATCCAAGGCACCAGCAGAAAAAGTTTTAATTTGCCAACCTAATGATAATGTTGTCGCATTAATGGGTGAACTATCTGCAGAATATTTATTAAAGAAAAAAGTTAGAGGGTACATAACTGATGGAGGATGTAGAGATGTTGAGTTTATTAATAATATCAATTTTCCTGTATGGTCTAAATTTAATACACCAAAAGACGTTGTAGGTTATTGGAAGCCTGATGAATTAGAAACTACAATTACGATAGGTGATGTAACTATTAACAACAATGATTATGTATTGGCTGATATTGATGGAGTTGTAATAATCCCTAGAGATAATATTGTTAATATTTTAGAAAAAACAGAAAACCTTATCAATACTGAAAATAAAGTTAGGAAAGCTATTAAAGAAGGAATGGATCCTAAAGAAGCGTATATAAAGTTTAGTGCGTTTTAAGCTTTCTTTTTTTCAACAAGTAAAATATGCTCTGAGTAACATACACATTTATCATTTTGATTTAGTATCTCACAAGCTTCATTAACTTGTCCATATTGAGGTCTCTTGGGATCATCTTTTTTTTCTTTTATAGTAACCTTTGTATGAATTGTATCACCTATGAATACTGGATTTGGAAATCGTAATCTTTCGAAACCATATGTAAAAGCTTTTTTATTTACTATAGAAGCTGTTAATGCAATTCCAATAGAAAAGGTACAGCTAAATTGTGCAATTCGTTGACCGAAAGGTGTTTTTTTAGCAAACTCAGCGTCAACATGATGAGGGTAAAAATCTCCAGAGTGCATTGCATGCATTACTATATCGGTTTCAGTTATAGTTCTACCTCCAGTAGTTCTTTCGTATCCCACCTCATAATCTTCAAAATATTGTTCTATTTCTATCATTTTAATCTCTCAATCAGGATAACATAAATTTAATTTATGAATAACATAATTTTAATATTTTTTTGCAGCCTCTACTAATCTGTTAAGTTTAGCTCTAGTAATTTCAATTGGAACATGACCAAAACCACACTCACTTGATAAAAGAATTTTGTCACTTCCAAATTTATCAATAACTGGCTTAATTCTTTTATGAACTGTTTCAATGTCTTCAAGTTCATCACTACGTTGATCAATTACCCCGCAGGATAAAATACCATCAAATTTATATAAATCAAAAACTTCCAACATATTATAATGCAATGTGCAATGTTCTAAATGTAATTCATGAACTTTTAATTTTTTTAAACCATCTATCATGTCTTGATATTTGCCAAAATAACCTCTTTTTCTATGAGCATTACCTCCACAAATATGCAAGCTAAAATGTAGGTTTGGAAAAGTATCTACTATGTCATTAATTACATCTGCGGCCCATGTGCACTCATGTGGGGCTTCTGTTAGTACTGGTTCATCCAACTGAATTCTTTCACATCCTAATTTATTTAGTTGTTCAATTTCATCTTTAATACATGAGCTATATGCAAAAGCTAATTCTTGGTCATTTTTATATAAATCTTCTCGGCTATTTACTGAAAATCGTGATAACATATGAGGTCCAGTTATTGTTTGTTTTACAACAGCTCTATTTTTAGCGGCATCTTGAGCTCTTTTCCACTTAGAGGCTAGATCCCACTGTTGATTTTTAATCTCATCTTCTACAACTGCACATTCTATTCCAAAACCACCCTTTTCTTTAACTAATGGATGAGCTTTACTTAAATCAACATCATCAGTAGATCCGCCAACAGTAAATTGTTTATATTTTTTATTTTCACAATTTATTCCATCCATTCTTAGTTGATAAAACCAATACATATTTTCACGGTAAGCCTCACCATCAGTAATATAATCTAAACCAATCTCACATTGATCATTTACTGCCCAGTCTATCATTTCAAATGCTTCTTCATTACTTACAGTTGGTTTTCTTAATGTGTCTTTTGGTTTGTGTTTTCTTGGATAACTTCCAACAGTAGTTGTTTTAAGCATATTTCTCCTAACTTATTAATTCAAGACCATGATCTAATCTAGCCTCATTCATATGTTCTTTAATCCCTTGTTTGAGAGTTCTAGGGATGAAAGATAGTTCTTTTCTTATTCTTGTATCATCTTGACAATCAATAAAAGGGGTTAGACTTCCATTTTCATCAAAATTAATAATAGCATTAGGTACAAGGCTTTTTATAATTTGTTTTAATTCTGCTCCCGAAGCTGTTTCAGAACCTGTATTGTAAACAAAATGATTGAGGCGGTCTTTCATACATAATTCTATTAACTGCTCAGCACAATCTTCAACATAAACAAAACTATCTTTATTATTTTCAGGAAAAGGTAAATATGTTTTTTTACCTAAAGCAGGGTTTGTTGCAAACTCTTCAGCCCACATTAATGAACTTCTTTTTCTACCATAACCAAAAACAACTGATGGTCTTGTACATGCGATACTTACATTATTTGTATTTATAAATTTTTGTGCCATGAATTCATTTAACAACTTCATTACTGCATAAGTAAATAATTGATGCTGAAGACCACAATAATCATCTTCTTTGACTGGTTTATTATTGTATATATCAGAAGAAATACCATAAACACTTTGACTACTAGGAAAAATTAATCTTCTTATATTAAAATCAACAGTTGATTGAAATAAATTTGTCATACCAACTATATTGATTTGAGCTCCCTTTGTAGGATTGCTGTCAATAAGATTACTCATTTGATAGCCGCAAGCAATGATATGAGTAATTTTATTATTGGATATTATTTCTTTTATTGCTTCTTTAGATGAGATATCTAATTCACGAAATTTAAGATCATTAGTGTTTATTTTTTTTTGACTTAAATAATTTTCAAACTGCTGATTATTTTTTTCTATATCAATATCTGTAGCAACTACTTTAATACCTCTTTTTAAAAGTTGAGCGACAACTCTTTTGCCAATAAAACCAGTGCCACCAGTAACTAAATAGCTCATAAAATTCCCTAATTAATATCTAGTATGTCTTTCATAATAAATATTTTAAAATCAATAATTAATTACAGTTTATAATTAATCATAAAACAAAAAAGGAGAAAGTATTTATTTTATTTAAATATGAAATATATGTTCATATATAAATAAAGATCTTGCCAAAGATGGATTATCTGTAATTTTAATGACTTCAGAGATGAATGACTTAATGAGTTTAAGTGACAGAATTATTGTTATGGCTGGAGGTAAAATTTCAAAAACTGAATTAATCTTACGAGTTTCATTGCTTGTAGTATTTTTTCTTTTTTTTATGTTTCCAATTTATTGGATGGTTGTAACTTCATTAAAAAATACAGTTGATATTTTTGCCATACCTCCAAAATGGTTTTTTAATATTTCTTTTGAAAATTATTGGTACATCATGAGTGATGACTCTGGATTTCTAAAAAAAATTCTTAATTCCGCAATAGCCTCGACCCTCAATGCAATTTTTACTTTGTTGCTAGCATTTCCTGCAGCCTACAGTATGTCTAGATACAAGACAGGTGGTATTAATTTACTTATGTGGTTTTTAAGCATTAGAATGATACCTCCTATAGTTGGTGCAATTCCCTTATTTATAATTTTTTCAAAGCTAAAGTTAGTTGATACTTTTATAGCATTACCAATACTTTATATAATAATTAATCTACCTTTTGCTATTTGGATGATAAAATCATTTATGGATGAAATACCCAAGGAAATTGATGAAAGTGCATTTGTTGAAGGCTGCACTACTACTGGAGTTATTTTTAAGATAATAGTACCATTAATTAGACCTGGAATTTTTGCTACACTAGTATTTTGTTTTATTATGTCATGGAATGAATTTCTAATAGCATATATATTTACAAGAAAAGAAGCTATTACAGCTCCAGTTGGAGTTGCTAGATTTATCACTGAAAGACAAATTTTATGGGGTTATATTACTGCAGGAGCAACATTAGCTTCAATTTTGCCAATGATATTGTTAATTATATTTCAGAAAAATTTAGTTAGAGGATTAACTCTTGGAGCTGTAAAATAACATTATTTCCAATTAGGCTTTCTTTGCCAAGGAGTAGGTTTTGCTTTTTCAATGTTTGGTAATAAGAAATCTATTTTATCTTTGTATTTGTCTTCCCAATCATAAGGTGAGATACCTCCAATATCAGTTTCAATCTCATCTTCGTTTTTTCTTGCATAAAGATGGTAAATTCGTGATCTCATTTCATCAGTCATTTGATTATAATGAGGATGATACCATAAAGTTATTAATGATCTTTTTTGATCATAATTATTTTTATTTGCTGCATGTAGTGAGAGTTTATTATATTTAAATTATTAAAAGTTTGTTGAACCAACAGCTATGACATTATTTATAGCAAAATAACTATCCATATTTTCTTGGTTAATGCCCCCCGTTGGGATGAATTTAATTTCATTAAAAATTTCATCTAAAAATTTCAAAGAATTAGGACCTCCATTTTTTTCTGCATGAAAATATTTTAATAGTTTACAATTATATTCTATTGCAGTTAATATTTCTGAAGGAGTTGAAACACCAGGAATAAAAAAAATATCATTTTTTCTAGAAAACTCTAACATTTGTTCATTAATACCTGGGGATATAAAGAAATCAAAGTTGAATTTAATAGCTTCTTCAAGCATAGATAATGATTTTATCGAGCCTAGACCAATATTTATATTTGGGTGTTGATCCTTAAGTTTAATTGTGGTTTCTAAAGCCTCATCACTTCTCAATGTAACCTCAATTACATTATATTTTTCTGATACAAGTCTGTTAAATTTATTTGTTATTTCAAAGGATGTTCCTTTTCCTATAATTGGTATGGTTTTTTGTTTCTCAATTAAATTAATAATATCAGTTGGCATAAAATTTAGAATTAAAATTTTCCTTAGGAATAATAGCTCCTTTAAAATTTGCAACAGTTTTTCCTAGACGATGAGCACGTTTTATACATTGTTTAATTTCTTTATTGTTAAAATAATTAAAAAGAAAACAAGCGTTAAAAGCATCTCCACAACCAGTTGTATCTTTTACTTTTTTATTTAAATAAAATTTATATTTTTCAATATTGCTTTTATTATAAACCTCTACTTCTCCATTACCTAATCGAAAAACAACTATTTTATTTCTGAAATTTTTTTTAATAATATATTTATAATTTCTTATTCCTAAATTATTTAAATCTTCATTAGTCATAAAAATAATATCAGAAATACGACTAAATTTTAATATTGTTTGCTGGGCAATTTTTTTATTCTTCCAGTTATTTATTCTTACATTAAAATCAAAATAAATTTTAATACTATTTTCTTTTAAAGACTTTAAAACCTTGTAAAATTTTTTATTATTTTTTTGATCGTATATTGATAATGTTATTCCTGAAAAATAAATTGCATCATATTTAGAAATTTGATTAAATAAATTTTTAGAATTAACATTTTCAAGTAAAGTTTTAGCAGCAGAATTAGATCTCCAATAAAAAAAACTTCTCTCACCCTTTTTATTATTTTGAATGAGATATAGACCTAAAGTTTTATCTTTACTTTGAAAAATATTATGTGTTTGAACTTTTTCTTCATTTAAAAAGTTTAACATTTTTTTACTCAGAAAATCTTTGCCAACTGATGTAATGTATGATGATTTTGCGCCTAATCTTGATAAATAAATTGCTGAATTAGCAGTATCCCCTGCAAAACTTTGTCTAAAAATATTATGTTCAACATTCGACAGCTCAATCATACATTCGCCTATCGAACAGATACGCATCAATTTTACTTATATAAACTTGAAATATCTATTTCAGTAATATGCCATCTGCCTAAATTTGCAGTATACATTTTACTACCATCTTCTGATATTGCAATATTTGTTGGATGAGCCATGGTTGTACAATGTTTATCCTCTATTAAAAGTCTAGTATTACCTCTTGAACAGCCATAGGTATGTCATCCATATCATAATTTGGATCAGCAAGTTCACTGCTCATATAAGGTGTCATGTCATCAACAAGTCCACCTTCAATATAATTACCTGCCCATAAGTAAGTCCAAGTTACAACATCATAACTTCCGTTTCCTGCAGCATAATCTGCCTGGTGCTTTGCAAGTAGATCAGTCCAAGACTCATCAATTACTTCTACAGTTGCACCTGTAATACTTTCAAATTCCTTCGCCATTACTTTTGCAGCATCGGTAGTTGGCCCGGTATGTGAAGTAAGTACTAAAGTAGTACCACTCCAATCTCTTAACCAGTCTGAACCAGCAGCAAGAGGAGGCAAAGCATTTGCTATACCAAAAGGAATAAGTAAAGTTGAACTTACTAAACCTAATAATATTTGTCTAAATTTTTTCATTATAACCTCCCTATTTTAATGAAATTTGCAAATATCTTACAGACTTTACCCACCTCTTCAATATAAATTTACATATAAAAAGTTCTTTTACATATAAATATTTTAAAATAAAAAGCTTAAATATCAATGATTCCGCAACTTTTAACTATTTTTTGAATTATTTTTAAATAAGAGTTATACATGAAAATAATGAAAAATTATTATTTCAACACAAATTTAGAATTTTCAATTTTTAATCAAAAAAAACGAGAGAAACTCACTTCTAATCAAGTAAGAATAAGTATGAAAAACTGTGGTATATGTGGTTCAGATATTCATTATTTTTTATATGGTGAGAATGGTGGACGAAAAATAAAAGAACCTCTTATATTGGGTCATGAAGCTGTAGGTGAAATATTAGAAGTAGGGAATAATACTAAACATCTTAAAGTAACTGATCGTGTGGCTATTAATCCTGCCTTATATTGCAATAATTGTATTTATTGTAAAAGTAGAAAATTTCATTTGTGTGAAAATGTTTTATTTTTTGGAAGTGCGAGCAAAATACCACACACTCAAGGGGCATTTAGAGAGGAAATTATTGTAGATAAAAATCAATGCTATTTATTAGATACAAACACCTCATTTGAAGAAGCTGCATTTTCTGAGCCGTTTGCTGTAGCATTACACGCTTCTAAGTTTGTAAATTATAAGCAAAATCAAAAAATACTAATTTCTGGATGTGGTCCTATTGGTCTTTTGATATTAAAAGTATTAATTTGTATGATTGAAGAAAAAAATATTTATGTAATTGATATTAATGACAATGTATTAAGAAGTGCAAAAAAAATAGGTAATATTAATACAATAAATATAAATGATAATATAAGTTTTATTAAAGATCATTCAAATTTCTTTGATATTTGTTTTGAGTCATCAGGAAATACAAAATCAATTAACAATTTAGTTGATTTAGGCAAAAGAGGTTCAGATATAATTCAGGTTGGGAATATGCCTGGAGGATTGATCGAGATCAACTATAACAAGGTTATGATTAAAGAACTTAAAATACAAGGGTCTTACAGGTTTTCTAGTGAATTTGAAGAGGCAGTAAAAAAAATAAATAAGAAAGAATATAATTTTCAAGATATTCTAACACATAAATTTAAATTAGAAAATTGTGAAGAGGCATTGAAAATAGCAAGTGATAAAGATAAATCTATTAAAGTGCAGGTTTATAATTAATCTTTAATTTTAAAAAAATTTTTTTGAGATTTCATTAAAGCATCTATTAATCTCATAGTGTCTATAGTATCTTCAACAGAAGTTTCTAATATATCATCTTCTTTAAAAATAAATCTCTGTAAATTTGACATCGTGCCCTCAAATGCATCAGGAAACCAATTTCCAGTAAGTTTTATTTCCTCCCAATTACTATTTTTGGTTTTCATTTCAAAACGATCTTTTTCAAAATTTGGATAATTTAACATTGAGCCTAGTGTTATATATACAACCCCATCTGTTCCCTCAATTTTTACAGTGGCATCTTGCTTTTCTTCACCAAACTGATAACAATGATTTAATGATAATGCGCATCTTAAATCTTTAGAATATTTAAGAATAGCTGTAGTTTTACTATCTGATAAATTTGGATATTTTGGATGTGAATTTGAGTATGCAAAAACTGCTTCTGGCATTCCAAATATTGAGCGAATTAAATCAAAATAATGAATAGAATTATAAGGTATTTCAACCCTATCTAGTTCTTCTAAAAAAGGCCACAAATGCCATGGTAAAAAATATGAATAATGAAAATCAATGTCAATTACTTTACCAATTAAACCTTTATTGATTACGTCTTTTAAGCATAGCATCATAGGACTGAAGCGAAGTTGAAAATTTAATGCTGCGGTAATTTTATTTTCTCTACAAATTTTTAAAATTTCTTCAGCATCTTTAAGATCTGACCCCATTGGTTTTTGAAGTAAAGCATATGAATTTTTTGGAAGTTGTTTAACAATAGATAAAAGTTTATCTGCTGGTACTGCTATATCAAATACAACACCTTCATTATTAATTGCTTCATCAATATTATTATAAATTTTTGGGATATCAAAATCATTTGCTAAACTATTAGCAGTTTCAATATTTAAATCATAAACACCTTGAATTTTAAGATTCAACTTTTTATATGAAGGGACATGAGCATTACGTATTATTCCTCCTGCCCCGATAAAAATAATAGGAAGGCTTTTTGATGGAACTTCCCATTTTTGTCTAAGTTTAATATTGTTCATATTACTAAATATTCTCTCATAATTTCAAATTTTATTCAACAATGAATAATATGATTTTGCATGTAAATATAAGTTTTATATATAAATTTATTGAAACTATTATGGAACTGTGTAAAATATTTTAAATGTACAGTGGACCAATAACAGACCCTCATCAGCACCTTTGGGATTATAAATTTAAATATTCCCATGGTTGGTTACAAATGGATAGTCATCCATGGACTGGGGATTGGACAATGTTGGCCCATAACTATTTAATTGAAGATTATCTAGAAGATATAAAAAATCAAAATGTAACAAAAAGTGTTCACGTAGAAGCTGAATGGAATGATGATCCTGGAGCATGGGGTGAAACAAGATGGTTACATGAAATTAATAAGAAATATAATTTTCCTAATTCAATTGTAGGTCATGTTAATTTATCTAATGAAAATGCTGAGCATGTTATTAATAAACATCTTGAGACTTCAAATCTATTTGTAGGGATAAGACACAATCAATTTAATCATGATAAAGATAAAGATTTTATATTTTCAGATATAAATAATATGCGGTCTGATATTTGGCTTAGTAATTTTAAATTATTAAAAAAATATAATTTATCTTTTGATCTTGGATGTTTTTACAATCAGCTTATAGATGGCTCAAAAGTAGCAGAGTCTAACCCAGACGTTGCAATTATTTTAAATCATGTCGGACAACCAATAAAAAGAGAAAGAGAAGAATTTGAAAGATGGAAGCATGGGATTAAAACAATATCACAATATCAAAATGTTAGTTGTAAACTTTCAGGAGTTACAATGACTGACCACAATTGGACAAATGATAGTATTAAAGAAATATTTGACTATGTAATTGATTGTTTTGGTATAGAAAGGTGTATTGTTGCTAGTAATTTTCCAGTTGATAAACTTTTTGGAAGTTATGATAAGATATATAATGCTTATAAAGAAGTATTAAGCAGTTATTCTGAGGATGAAAATAAAAAACTTTTTCAATTAAACTCAAATAGAATATACAATATAAACTAAATCAAATGAGAAATAATGGAGTAGCTTTAATTACTGGAGGTGGAACAGGAATTGGTTTCTCTATTGCAAAAAAGTTACATTCAATGAAAAAAACGGTTGTTTTAACTGGTAGAAGAAAAGAGAAATTATTGAAGGCAAAAAAGGTTCTCAAATCAAGATGTCACATATTTGAAAACGATATTTCAGATCTTAAATCTATTCCAGATCTAATTAATAATGTTGAAAAAAATATTGGACCAATAGATATTTTAATTAATAACGCAGGCATGCATTTAAGAAAAATTGCTGTAGAAACTACTGATGAGGATTGGAAAAATGTTATAGATACAAATCTTAATTCTGTCTTTTCCCTTTCTAGAGAGTGTGCAAAAAAAATGATACGGCGAAAAAAAGGTAATATTATCCTAGTTGGATCCGTAACTACAATTATAGGTCTTCCTGATGTAACAGCATATGCGACATCTAAAACAGCTTTGTCAGGTTTAGCTAGAACTTTAGCTATTGAACTCGGTAAATACTCAATAAATGTTAATTGTATCTGTCCAGGTTTTATTAAGACTGCAATTTTTGCACGTGTAAGAAAGAAAGATCCCAATCGATTCAAAAAAATATTATCCAGAACTCCTCTTGATCGTTTTGGAAAGGTTGAAGATATATCTAATGTTGTAGGTTTTTTATGTTCCCCTGAAGCAGAATTTATTACTGGCACTACTTTGCCAGTTGACGGAGGTTTTCATAGTAGTTTTTAAATTTAATGAATAAAAGATACAAAACTGCACTAATTACAGGGGCGGCGAGTGGTATTGGTCTTAGTATTGTAAAAAAATTATCAAAAAATAATCTTAAAATTTATGCATTAGATAAAAACAAAAAAAAACTTATTAAAATTTGTAAAGAAACTAATTCTATACCAATTCATTTAGATCTATTCGATGTAGATCAATTATATTCTAAATTATCTAAATTAAATGTTGATATTTTAGTTAGTAATGCTGGAATTGGTAATGGAATTATGGGTTTATTAAAATCTTCAAAGAAAGATATTTCAAATTCAACAAAAATTAATCTAGAGTCAGTATTACACTTATTAAAAATATTAGTGCCAAAAATGGTTAAAAAGAGAAATGGGCATATATTTTTAATTGGATCAATAGCAGGTTTGTACCCAACAGACTCAGTTATATATAGTAGTCAAAAATCAGCAATACATAGAATAGCTCAAAGTCTTCGAATTGAATTAAGCGGCTCAAGAGTAAAGGTAACTGAAATATGCCCAGGAAGAACTAAAACATCTTTTGGAAATAAAATTTTTGGAGATAAAATATTAAAAAAAAATTTTATGAATTCTTTTCAGGTTTTAGATCCGGAGGATATTTCAAATGCAGTTTATTTTTCACTTAATACTAAATGGAAAACTAATATTAGTTTAATTGAAATTTTGCCAACTGAACAATCACCCGGAGGCATTCCTATTTTTCCAGTAAAGGATCCTATTTTGAAATAATTATACGCAATTGATTAATCCTTTAATATATCCTACAGCATATGCCATACCAGCATGCCAAGGAGCTGCACAATTTAGTGCTGGGGTATGGTCAGGAATAATAACTCCGTTAAAATTATTTCTTTTTAATATTTTAATAATATTAATCATATTAATATCACCATCATCTACAAAAGCCTCAACGTAATTAGGAATTTTCCCTTTTACATTTCTAAAATGTATGTATCCTATTCTATTATCTTTTGAAAATTTATCTAAATATTTCTCTAGTCCATCCTCTTCCATCTCTTGAATTGAGCCTAAGCACATTTCAATTTTATTATTCGGACTGTCATTTAATCTTATAAGTTTTTCATATTCACTCGGATTTTTTAATATTCTTCCTGTCTTTCGCATTACTGGAAGTGGTGGATCATTGGGGTGAGCTGCTAAAGAGACATTGTTTTCTTCTGCAATAGGTAAAAGTTCGTCAAGAAAAAATCTAAGTCTTTCCCAAATCTCTTTTTCATCTGTAAAAGGAACAAATTTATTTGGTTCCCCTTTTTTATAACGCATATTCCATATCATTCCATCTGGAATTGGTTCTTGAAAGTCTCTACTTCCTTCAATAAGAGCAACAGATTCTGCCTCTCCCCTTGCAAATTTGCCACGCTCCCAACCCCAGACACCAGCTAAGCTGAAACAATATCCCATGATAGGTATTCCTACTTTACCCATATTTTTTAGAAGTTTTTTCAATCCCTCAATTTGATCATATTTTTCTGGACCATCTAGTAAGATATCATGCCAATGTAGAGGATTAAAATTTTCTATGGCCTCAAAAACCAATCCATGTTCTTCCATTTCTTTTTTTAAACCACTTAATAATTCAATATCCCAAATAGGTTCATTATCACAAACACCCCAACCATTGTTTCCACCAGATGATATTGTTGGGTTATTTCCTGAAAAATAATTAGTTAAGTGAGCAACTATATGTGTAGCTCCAATTTGATTAACAAAATTATAATTATCTTTATTTAGTGAATTTCTATATAGACCAAACCCTATCTTCATAGTTAGATTTTATATAAAGTTATTGAAATTTCAAATGTTTTGTATATAAAATTTATATTCATATTTAAATTTTATGAAAAAAAAACTTAAAAAAGTATTTTCAATTAATTTGGAACCTGGTTATCGGAATTATACAGTTAAAGACTTAATTGATATAAAGGGAAAAACTAAATTATCTCAGATATTAGTCTCTTCTTCTAATGAGGCAAAAGCAGCTGAAGAAGCTGGTGTTGATTTATTATTAGCTAGAGCAGATGATAATTTTCGCTCCATAAGATTAGCAGCTTCTAAAACATTTATTACTGCAGCGATTCCATTTATAAAATATTCATCAAAAGAAAAAATAATTGAAAAGGCTTTAGAGGTAACAGAATTAGGAGCTGACTCTATACATTGTGGGTCTTGGAATATAAATTTTATGAAACACTTAAATGATTTTAGAATACCTTTTCAAGGTCATGCTGGGTTAGTTCCAAGACTATCAACATGGATAGGTGGAGTTAGGGCATATGGAAAAAATCTAGAAGAAGCCATACAACTCTATAAAAATATAAAAGATATAGAGGTCACTGGTGCTTGGGGAGTTGAATTAGAATGTATACCTGAAGAACTTGTTGAACAGTTAACAAAAACAACTAAAATGCTAACTATATCTATAGGTTCTGGAAAAAAAGCAGATGCACAGTTTTTGTTTGCTGAAGATATTTTAGGAAATAGCAATATCGATTTTCCTCGCCATGCAAAAATGTATAGAAACTTTAAAAAAATTGAAGATAGTATGCAAGAAGAAAGAATTAGTGCTTTCAAAGAATTTGCGGATGATGTTAAAAAGCTTAAATTTCCACAAAAAAAACATTCTATTAAAATAGATAAAAAAGAATTGAATAAATTTAAGGAAAAATTAAATAATTTACCTAGTTAATAAATATGAAAAATGAAAATATTGAATTAGTTGACGCAAAAGGAGGTTGGACACCGAGTAGACTTCAGTACAAACCTCTTTTTTCATGGCCTCCTAAACCTATAGAATTGTTTAAATGGTTGTTTAATTATCCCGATGGTTTTATTTTCCCCTGGGCTGCTATTCATTTTTGTATAGCTATTATTAGTTATATTTTTTTTCTTCCATCTTTTGATAAACTCTCAACATTTAGTTTTGATTGGATATCTATTATTTTTTTTAGAAATCTAATTATTTTATTCATCTATACAAGTTTATGGCATTGGTATCTTCATATAAAAGAAGCCCAAGGTGATAAATATCGATATAATCTTAGAAAGCTTGGAAAAGGAAAACAATGGTTATTTGGAACTCAAACAAGAGAAAATATGTTTTTCAGTTTATTTAGTGCTGTTCCAATACAAACTTTTTATGAGTCATTGATGCTTTGGTGTTTTGCTAATGAATACACTCTTTTTCCAATTAAAGATTTTTTTGAAAGTCCAAATATAATAATTTACTCAATTTTATTATTAGTTTTTATTCCTATTCTTCAACACATTCATTTTTATTTTATTCATCGCTTAATTCATTTTAAGCCTATTTATGATAAGATCCATTATTTTCATCATAAAAATGTTAACGTAGGTCCATGGTCCGGATTATCAATGCACCCCATTGAACACATACTTTATATAAGCACCATTCTTATTCATTTTTTCATTCCATCACATCCTATACATTTTGTTTATCAAGGTCTTCATACAATGTTAGGGGCCCAAAAAGGACACTCAGGCTATGAAAGGTTAGTTGTTGACTCAAAAAAAGGTAAATCAATCCCAAGCGCTGGTTATTTTCACTATCTTCATCATAAATATTTTGAGTGCAATTATGGAGAACTCACAAGTCCTTTAGATAAATGGTTTGGTTCGTTTCATGACGGTACAAAAAAAACTCACGAAAAATTATTTAAATCAAATAAAACAGCTTAGTAATTTACATTAATAGATTTGGCAGTAACATGCTTATTATTGGAAAATATGTAATTAATAATAATGCTAATATAGTAGCAATTATAAAAGGATATCCCTCTTTTATATAATCTTCAATTTTTACATTACTAATTGAACAAGTAGTAAACATCAATTTCAATTCGACCATTTGATCGTTCCTCAATGTTTTTTGCCATATATCTCATTGCATCAAGCAAAGGCTCTGTATCTGCACTAACAGTTCCAAACTTAAAATTGTAATCTGCGGCAGAAATATTTTTTGTTACAACAAAAGATATTAATAAAGCAATAATAGTTTTAAAAATAAATTTCATTTTACCTCCATTTTCATACTTTTATTTATTTTATAAAAGTTTATTGTGGAAATTTATTATAATTTTATATATGAATAAAGATTTTAGATATGAATGATAAACCAGAAAAAAATGAGCCAACCATTGGTCTTTCAAGTACCTATCCACAAGATATGCCAAAAGAACATTCAGAATTGCCAGTTTGGAACTCAGAAAATTGGTTTTACGAAGATGTAATCATTGATCACAAAATAAGATCCTTAAGGAGAACTATTTCGGAAGGTGAGGCAATGCAATTTAATATGATGGTATTAGATATGCATCCATATGTTGCTGATAATCACTTTGCAACAAGTCAAGGGATTTTTAATAAAAGATTAGTAGCCGGAGCAATGGTATTCTCATATGGCTTAGGTCTTGTAGCAACAAATTGTGTCAATTCTTTTAGTTACGGTTATGACAAACTAAGATTTATTAAGCCAGTTTTTATTGGAGACACAATATACACAATAAGAACAAATATGAATAAAAGACCTAAGTATTTAAAAATGGGATTAGTAAGAACAAGTTATGAAGTTTACAAAGATGAAGGAGAGTTAGTATTATATTGTGAACATTTACATTCTGTGACTTATAAAAATCCAGAAGACTTTAAAGACAAGGCAGAGGTAAAGAAATAAATGCAAGTATTAAAAGGAATGACCTGGGATCATTCCAGGGGCTATGACCCTATGGAAGTAACTGCGAAAATGTTTAATGAGAATAATCCTAATGTCAAAATTATTTGGGAAAAAAGATCGTTGCAAGCTTTTGCAGATAGACCTATTGAATTAATGGCTTTTGATTATGATTTAATGGTTATTGATCATCCCCATGTTGGAGAAGCTTCTAGAAAAGATTTAATTTATGAGTTAAATGTAGCAGAAAAATATAAAGATCAACTTGAAATTCTCTCTAAATCAAGTGTTGGCTTGTCTCATCTAAGTTATAATTTTAATAATAATCAATATGCATTAGCAATTGATGCAGCTGCACCAGTAAGTGCATTCCGTAAAGATATTATTAAAAACCTTCCTCAAACTTTTGAAGAGGTAATTAAGCTTGCTGAAAAATTTCAAGTAATGTGGCCTATCAAACCAGTTGACTCTATATCTTCTTTTAATACTATAGCTGCAAATCTAGGTAATCCCATAAATGAAAAACATGGTTTTTTTATTGATACCTCTATTGGTAAATCAATTTTAAAAATGATGAAGGATCTCGCAGATCTTGTTCCTAAGGATTGTTTAGATATGAATCCTATTCAAACATTAGACTATATGTCAACACACAATGATATTATATATTGCCCCTTATTATATGGTTATTCAAATTATTCGAGAGAGGGCTATAGAGATTCTATAATTCATTTTTCAGATATTCCATCATTTAATGCAGACAGAAGCAACATTACTGGCTCTCAACTTGGGGGGACTGGTCTAGCAATTTCAAAGAATACTAATTATTTAGAAGCTGCTTTAGAATATAGTTTTTGGGTTGCTTCTGAAAGTTGTCAAAAAGATTTGTACTATCATTCAGGTGGCCAACCTGGACATTTACAAGCATGGGAAAATGAAAATATAAATAATAATTGTAATAATTTTTTCAAAAACACTTTAAGTACATTAAAAAAAAGTTGGTTAAGACCAAGATATGATGGATATATGTATTACCAAGATATTGGTGGTACATTAATAAATAATTATTTAAGAGGTAATACATCTATTGACTTTACCTTTAAAGAAATGAAAAAGGAGTTTGATAAAAGCTTATATGTTAACCAAAAATAAACCATTAGAAGGAATAATTGTTCTTGAATTTAGTCAATTTTTATCTGGACCTGTAGCAGGGTTGCGATTGGCTGATCTTGGAGCAAGAGTAATAAAGATTGAAAGACCTGGCACAGGAGATTTGTGCAGAAACCTATATATTAGTGATACAGATCTAGAGGGTGATAGTACTCTTTTTCATTCAATCAATCGTAACAAAGAGAGTTTTGCTGCAAATTTAAAAGATGAAGAAGATTTAAAAAAAATAAAAAAACTAATTGAAAAAGCTGATATTATTACACAAAATTTTAGACCAGGCGTTATCGATAGAATAGGTTTGGGTTATGAAAATGTAAAAAAAATTAATAAAAAAATTATATATGGCAGTATTAGTGGTTATGGTGATAAAGGTCCTTGGAAAGATTTTCCTGGTCAAGATCTGTTAGCACAATCAAGGTCTGGGTTAGTATGGTTAAATGGTAATGGAGGAGAAGCTCCAACTCCTATGGGACTTGCGGCAGCTGACATGTTAGCTGGCCATTATATGGTTGAAGGTATTTTAGCTGGACTTGTAAAATCTCTAAAGACAGGAACAGGTTGCAAAGTTGAGACAAGTTTAATGGAGGCTTTGTTAGATTTTCAATTTGAAGTTTTAACAACTTATCTAAATGATGGAAATAGAAAACCAGTAAGGAGTTCTTATAATAATGCTCATGCTTATTTATCTGCTCCATATGGAATTTATAAAACTAAAGATGGATACATTGCAATTGCAATGACACCAGTTCCTGAACTAGGAAAATTGTTAAATTTAAAAGCAATTCAAAGTTATACTGATCAAAAAGAGTGGTTTACTAAAAGAGATGAAATCAAAAAACTAATAGGTAACTGGCTTATTAATGAGACAACTAGATTTTGGTTAGATATTTTACAACCAGCTGATATTTGGTGTTCTGAAGTTTTAGAGTGGGATGAAATGATGAAAAGTGAGGGTTTTAAAATTATCGACATGTTGCAAAGGATTACTAGATCTGATGGATTAGATATAGAAACATTAAGATGCCCAATACGTATTGATAATAATATACTTAAATCAAAGAAAGCTGCACCTATAGTAGGACAAGATACTGAAAATATAATAAAAGAATTCTCTCTTTAACTTATGAAGATAAAAGATATTGAAATACGTATGTGTCGTCACAAAGAGCCTATGATGAAGGACTCAGAAATGCGTGACGGTAAAAAATCTGAACTGGAGTTTTTAGTTGTAACTTTCCATACTGATGAAGGATTGAGCACATCTACATTTGGCTTTGCAGGCAGGGGTGCGAGTATGGCTGGTGAAATTGCAAATAGTATTTTCAAGCCTTTTTTTATTGGGCGAAATCCTTTGTACAGAGAGAAACATTGGCATGAATATAGAATGGCAGATAGATGGTGGAATCATGCCCCTATTTATAGTTACGGTCCCTTTGATATTAACTGTTGGGTTCTTTCAGCTTTACAAGCAAACCAACCACTTTATAAATATTTAGGAGCATATCGAGATCAAGTTCCAATTTATGGAAGCTCTCTTGTTTATAAAACTCCTGATCAATATGCAATAGAAGCTAAAGAATACAAGAAGAGAGGTTTTAATGCATATAAAATTCATCCACCAGGTACTTACGATTTAGATTTAGAAATTCATAAAGCTGTAAGACAGGCAGTAGGTAATGACTTTAAATTAATGAGTGATCCTGTGGCTCCATATACATTTGAACAAGCTTTACGTTTTGGAAGAGAATTAGAAAAGTTAAATTACTATTGGTATGAAGAACCATTATTTGATGAAAATTTTCATAACTTGAGAGAGTTAACAAGAATATTAGATATTCCAATTATAGGAACTGAAGTAATTGCAAAACATCCTTATAGTGTTGCAGAATGTATTTCTACAAGAGTAGTAGATATGGTTCGGGCAGATGTTTCATGGAGTGGTGGTATAACTGCAACTATGAAAACTGCTCATTTAGCAGAAAGTTTTGGAGTTCAATGTGAAATTCATACTGCTATTTATCATCCATTGGAATTAGTTAATCTTCATTGTTGTGCTGCTATCAAAAACTCAGAGTTTTTTGAAGTTCTTGTTCCCTATGAATATTTTAATTTTGGTTTGAAAGAGCCAATTAGGGTGAGTGATGGAATGGCTCATTTACCTTCAAAGCCTGGATTGGGAATTGATCTGGATTGGGATTTTATAGATAATTCTACTTTTAAAAAATATTAAAATGACAAAAATAATTAACTTCTCTGTTGAAGATGTCCGATTTCCAACATCAAAAGATCTAACAGGCTCGGATGCTATTCATACGGATCCTGATTATTCTGCAACATATGTAACCGTTATAACTTCAGATAATAATTTAAAGGGGTTTGGCATAGCTTTTACTATAGGAAAAGGAAATGATATCGTTGCAGAGTGTATCAAGCATTTTTTCCCTCTATTTATTGGTAGAACTGTTGATGAAGTTGAAAAAAATATTGGTAAACTTTGGTTTGAGTGTGTCGATCATAGTCAGCTTAGATGGTTAGGACCTGAAAAAGGGGTTGTTCATATGGCAGTTGCTGCAATATTTAATAGTCTTTGGGATCTTATAGCAAAAAATAATAAAAAACCTCTTTGGAAATTTATTGTTGATAGTAAACCAGATACAATCATGAATTGGCTAACTTTTAAATATATTGAGGATGCACTAAGTAAAGACGAAGCTTACAAAATTTTATCAGATAGTCAAAAATATAAAAAAGACAGAATTAAATCTGTTCTAACCGAGGGCTATCCATCTTACACAACTGCAGCTGGTTGGCTTGGTTATTCAGATAAAAAAATTATTGATTTATGTAATCAATATATGGCTCAGGGATGGAAACATTTTAAGATTAAAGTTGGTTTAGATTTAGAAGCAGATGTAAAAAGATTGGAATTAATTAGAAAGACAATAGGTCCTGACTGTTCGATTATGGTTGATGCAAACCAACAATGGAGTGTTGATCAATCAATAAAACATATCAACGCTTACAAAAGATTTAATTTGTTATTCTGTGAAGAGCCTACCAGTCCTGATGATGTGATGGGATTTGCAAAAATTAAAAAAGAAGTTGGGGATGTGAGGCTTGCTACTGGAGAAGCATGTGGAGGTAGGATAATGTTTAAACAATTTCTTGAGTCAGGAGCAATGAATGTATGTCAAATTGATAGTTGTCGATTAGGAAGCATCAATGAAATTCTTACTGTTTTGTTAATGGCACATAAATTTAATGTTCCCGTCTTCCCTCATGCTGGTGGTGTTGGATTATGTGAATATGTTCAGCATCTGTGTATGATTGATTTTATACTTATAAATGGAAAAAAAAATGATAAGGTTGTTGAATATCAAGATAGTCTTCATGAACATTTTATTTATCCATGCATAATAAAAAATGGAAATTATATGCCTCCTGAAGACTTTGGTTATTCTATTGAAATGAAAAAAAAATCTGTTATTGAGTTTTCATATCCTAATGGTGATTATTGGAGAAATAATTGAATGCGTTTAAAAAATAAAAATATTGTTGTAACAGCAGCAGCGCAAGGAATTGGAAGGGCAACTGCTATAGCATTTGCAAATGAAGGTGCTAATGTTACCGCTACTGACATCAATAATGAAAAATTAAGTGAAATTAATGAAATTAACTCTCAAATTAAAACATACAAACTAGACTCTACCAATAAGTCAGAAGTTGAAAATTTTTGCACATCAATAAATAATATTGATGTACTTTTTCATGCTGTTGGCTTTGTTCATCATGGGGCAATTTTAGATTGTGACTCAGATGAGTTTAATAGATCAATAAATATTAATATTTATTCAGCTTATTTAATGACCTATTCACTTTTGCCAAAAATGTTAAAACAAAAAAAGGGAAATATAATTATTGTATCATCAGCTGCTTCAAGTGTTAAAGGAGTTCCAAATCGTTTTATTTATACTACAACTAAGGCTGCTTTAAATGGATTTGTTAAATCAATAGCCGCAGATTATATACAAGATGGTATTCGTTGTAATGCTATTTTACCAGGAACAGTTGAAACACCATCTTGGGAGGGAAGAGTACAGATGGCTGATGATCCTGTTCAAGCAAGAAAAGATTTTATTGCAAGACAAGCTATGGGGAGATTAGCTCAACCAGATGAGATTGCTTCAATGGGACTATATTTGGCAAGCGATGAGTCAGATTTCGTCACAGGAACACTTAATTTAATAGATGGAGGATGGACTTTATAATGAAAACTTTACGATATAGAATTGGTAATCAAGTAAAACCAGGAATTTTAGATCAAGAAAATAATATTCGTGATGCTTCTGGTCTAGTAACAGACTGGGATGACAATAATATAACTGTAGAAAAATTAAGTGAAATTAAAACTGTTGATATTTTTTCTCTACCCATTGTTAATAATATCGATAGTATTGCTCCTTGTGTATGTAAAAAAAGTGTAGGAAAGTTTATTTGCATAGGCTTAAATTATTCTGATCATGCTGAAGAAACAGGAATGCAAGTTCCGGATGAGCCCATTATTTTTTTTAAAGCTACTAGCGCTATAATTGGTCCAAATGATGATGTAATTATTCCTAAAAATTCTCATAAATCAGATTGGGAAGTTGAGCTTGGAATAGTAATTGGTAAAGAGGCGAAATATATTAAAGAAGAGGACTCACAAAAATATATATCTGGTTACTGCGTTGTTAATGATCTAAGCGAAAGAGCTTTTCAATTAGAGCACTCAGGACAATGGGTAAAAGGAAAATCCTGCGATACTTTTGGGCCAATAGGTCCATATTTGGTAACTAAAGATGAAATTAAAGATCCTCAAAATTTATCCATGTGGCTTGATGTTAATGGAAAACGAATGCAAGATGGATCAACAAAAACTATGGTTTACGGTGTAAATTTTTTAGTTAGTTACCTTAGTAAATTTATGTCTTTACAGCCTGGAGATATCATATCCACTGGCACACCGCCTGGTGTAGGAATGGGTAAGAAGCCTCAAGTATTTTTAAAACCTGGGGATGAAATAAAATTAGGAATAGATGGATTAGGAGAACAAATTCAAAAAACAATATCTGCATGATGTTTGGAGGATTAAATAATTGTCATAACGTTAAGGACTTTAGAGAATTGGCAAAAAGAAAATTACCAAGTCCAATATTTCACTATATCGATGGGGCTGCAGATGATGAGATTACTTATAAAAGAAATACAGATTCTTTTGATACGTGCGATTTAGTGCCTAATGTTTTATCAGGTGTTGATGAGATTGATATGTCAACAACTGTAATGGGTCAAAAAATTGATATACCACTTTATTGTGCTCCAACAGCTTTACAGCGATTATTTCATCATGAAGGAGAAATAGGTGTTGCAAAAGCTGCTGAAAAATTCGGAACTATGTTTGGTATATCTTCTCTAGGAACAGCGAGTATTGAAGAAATTTCAAAATTAGTATCAACTCCAAAATTATTTCAATTGTATGTCCATAAGGATGAAGGTTTAAATAAAGATTTAATAGATAGATGTAAAAGTTCAAATTTTGAAGCTATGGCAGTTACTGTTGATACTGCTGTTGGCGGTAATAGAGAAAGAGATCTTAAGACTGGATTTACAATTCCAATGAAACTATCTCTAAGTAGTGCCATAAGTTTTGCTACTCACCCTTCATGGGCTTTCAATTATTTTACAAAACCAAAATGGGAATTAAGTAATTTGAAAAATCATATTGCGGCTGGCACAAGTGTAATGACAAGCATAGGTGATTATTTTACAGAAATGCTAAATAATTCTCTTGATTGGAAAGGTGTTGAAAAAATTAATAAAGATTGGGGTAAACAATTTGCTATTAAGGGCATTATGTCAGTCGAAGATGCAAAAAAAGCTGTTGACGTTGGTGCTACAGCTGTAATGGTTTCAAATCATGGAGGAAGACAACTTGATGGATCAAGATCGCCTTTTGATCAACTTGCTGAAATAGTTAATGCTGTTGGTGATAAAGTTGATGTTATTTGTGAGGGAGGTATTAGGAGAGGTACACATGTTTTAAAAGCTTTATCTTTAGGAGCAAAAGCTTGTTCAGGTGGACGAATGTACCTTTACGCTTTAGCTGCAGGCGGACAAAAGGGTGTTGAAAAAACTTTATCTAATCTTAAAAATGAAATTGAAAGAGATATGAAATTAATGGGAGTAAGTAACATTAGTCAACTTTCTCAAAAAAATTTAAGATTTCGTTAAAAAAAATATTTATTATCTATAAAATTTATTCTACAATTTTTTTATGAATTTTGAAATTGAGCCTGTTCACATTGGTCAAGATGATGACATTGAAGTTGGAAGTGTTGAAAACTTTGAGCATGAGGAAATAGACTATGCTATATTTCGACTTGAGTCAGGTTATTTTGCTACCCAAGGTCATTGTTATTGTGAAGATCAATCTTTTCTTAGCGAGTCCAGTGTTGATGGAGAAGAATTAGAGTGTGCAAGTTGTGGAAACACATTTAGTATTGTATCTGGTGATCCTATAAGTGACCCAGAACTTCCTTCTCTAAAAACCTATGATATTTATGAGGAAGATGGAGAGATTTATTTAAATCTCTAAATTTTTATTTCTAGTTTATTTACAATATTATTTAAATTAAGATTAGTTCTATCATTAAAAAAGAATTTTATATTTTCTGCAGCTTCAATAGCCATTCTTTTTCTACATTCTAAAGTTAAAGCAGCATTATGAGGAGATAAAATAACATTTGATAATTTAAACAATGGTTGTTTTTCATCAGGAGGTTCTTTTTCAAAAACATCCAAACCTGCCCCCCGAATTTTATTTTTTTTTAAAGCTAATTCTAGGTAATGCTCATTTATTATTCCACCTCTAGCAGTGTTAACTATAATTGCTGATTTCTTCATTAAAAAAAACTCCTTTTTAGAAATAAAATTTTTAGTTTCATTTTTGAGGGGTAAATGAATAGAAATATAGTCAGCTAATTGTAATCCTTCAATTTTATCTATTGGACTACAATTATATTCTCTAATTATATCGTTATTGACATAAGGATCATATACAAAAACGTTTGAATCAAAACCTAAACATCTTTTAGAAACCTCTCGACCAATTCTCCCAAATCCAAAGATTAAAACATTTTTTTTATATAATTCAAAAAAATTAGGCAAAGATGATTTATAATTAAATTTTCCTTCCCTTGTTAATTTATCAGATAAATGAATATTTTTGGTTAAATATAAAAAGCATGTAAGAACATGCTCAGCTACACTTACTGCATTTGAGGTTGAAGTTATTCCAAGTGCAATATTATTTTTATTCAAATATTCAACATCAACATTATCATAACCAACTCCATGTCTTGCAACAATTTTAAGTTTTTTGCATTGGCTGAGAACACTAGTATTTAATTTAGCAGTTCTTATTATTATACCTTCTACATCAGCTAATTCTTCTGTTAGATTTTTTTCTTCAAAGTTTTTTATCTCAAAACATTTAAATTGGGCTTCTTTAAGTACTTCCCATCCATCCTGGTGAATCTCACCCATTACTGCTATTTTCATCATTATTTTTAATATATTTATATGGCAGAATTTAAATCATTTGTGAAAAAATAAAATAATTTAAAAAATAACTATTCTAAAAAAAAAATTTCTTGTAGAAATGATAGGTATTATTGATAAGGAAACAATGAAATCTATAAAACTAGCTTGCTCACATGCTTTATTTAAATATCTAATTGCGCAAAAAACAATCATAGATGGTGAAAAAGTCCCTTTGTTTCCAGGAGCTTTTGGTATTTATGGTCATGGTAATGTAGCTTGTATTGGGCAGGCCATGGAGGAATTTCAATCTGATTTACCTGGATATCGTGGTCATCATGAACAAAATATGGCTTTGACTGGAATTGGATATGCAAGAGCAATGCGTCGAAAACAAATTTTTATTGCTACTTCATCTGTTGGACCTGGTTCGACAAATATGGTAACTGCAGCAGCTGTAGCTTTAAGCAATAGATTGCCACTACTATTGATACCTGGTGATACTTTCTCAAGCAGATTCCCAGATCCAGTATTACAACAAGTAGAAAATTTTAATTCTCCAACAGAAACACAAAATGATTCATTTAAATCAGTTTCAAAATATTTTGATCGTATTACAAGACCTGAGCAGATCCTATCATCTTTACCTCAAGCTATTCAAACAATGTTAGATCCTGCTGACTGTGGACCTGCAACGATATCAATGTCTCAAGATGTTCAAGGAGAAGTATATGACTATCCAGAAGTTTTTTTTGAAGAAAAAATTCATGAGATTAGAAGAGTTTTTCCTGACCCTAATCAGATAAAAATTGCTGCGCAAAAAATAAAACAGTCAACACAACCAATTATTATATCTGGAGGAGGTGTGTTGTATTCAGAAGCGGAAAAAGAGTTATCAAATTTTGCAAAAAAACACAATATACCTGTTACAACAACTGTTATGGGAATTGGTTGTATGACTAGTGATGACCCCTACTATATAAGTGCGATAGGTTGTTTGGGAGAAGGTTCATCAAATAGTTTATCTAAAGATACTGATCTAGCAATTGCTATTGGCACAAAATTAGCAGATTTTACAACAGGCTCTTGGACTAATTTTCAAAATCCAGATTTTAATTTAGTTTCAATTAATACTTCAAGATTTGATACAACAAAGCATAGAGCAATTCCCGTCGTAAGTGATGCAAAAATTGGACTTGTACAATTATCAGAGGCACTTGGGGATTGGAAAGCTCCAAACGTATGGTATGACAGAGCAAATAATGAAAGAAAAAAATGGGATGCATATGTTCAAAAGGAAAGCGGCCCTACAAATCAAGAAATACCATCTTACGCTCATGCTGTAGGTGCTGTATATAGAAATGCTGACCCATCTGATATTGTTGTAACTGCTGCAGGTGGTCTTGTTGGTGAAGTTGTTCAAATTTGGAAACCAAAACAATTAAATACTTTTGAGACTGAATGGGGTTTTAGCTGTATGGGTTATGAAATTTCAGGTGCTCTAGGTATTAAAATGGCAAAACCAAATCAAGATGTTGTTGTTTTCGTTGGTGATGGTTCTTATTTATTGCACAATAGTGATATTTATAGTTCTGTTTTATATGATCAAAAACTTATTATTGTTGTTTGCGATAATGGGGGACATATGGTTATAAATAGATTGCAACTAGCCAAAGGTGGCAAAGAATATATTTGTAATTTAAGAGCTGCAAGAGCAAAAAACATTCAATTTGTTGACTTTGAAGCACATGCAAAGAGTATGGGTGCTAACGCTGAAACTGTTAAGTCCACTTCTGAACTCGAAGCAGCTTTTAAAAGGGCAAAAAGTTCTGATAAAACATATGTAATTGTAATGGAAACCCATGGCTATGAATGGTTAGATGGAACAGCGTTTTGGGAAAGCCCAACTTTAATGAATGCTACCAATGAAAATAATAAAAAGGCTTTAGATGAGCATAATAAGGGTAAAAGCAAACAAAGAAAAGGTGTATAGCCCAGAAAATCAAGAATTTATTGTTATTTGTTCTTTTAAAAAAAAATTAACTGGAAAATTATAATACCAAGATAAATCAAATTTTTAGTAAAACGTTTTATTAATTAACAACATTTTTCAATTTTGTCTTGATTTACTATTTACGCTGAATATTAGTAAAATGTTAATTATTAATAATTCAACTTATTAGGAGGAAATATGAAAAAATTTCTAATTTCAATCGCAGCTCTAGTTTTTGTTACTAGTTCTGTATTTGCTGAGAGATACGTAATGGTAACTCACGGTGAAGGAAAAGATCCTTTTTGGCCTGTTGTTCAAAAAGGTGGTGAGGATGCAGCTCGTGCAATCGGTGCTGATTTTGAATACATTTATAATCCATCTGCTGATATGGCTGATATGGCTAGTTCAATTCAAGCTGCTGCAGCTACTCAACCTGATGGTATGGTAATATCTTTACCAGATCCAGATGCATTAGGCCCTGCAATTAAAGCTGCTGTTGCTGCTGGAGTTCCTGTAATCACTATGAACTCAGGTTTAGAAAATTCTGCTGCACTAGGTGCACTTATGCACGTTGGGCAGCCAGAATATCTTGCTGGACAAAAAGCTGGTGAAAGAGCAAAAGCTGAAGGTGCAACAAAAGCATTATGTATGATTCAAGAAGCATACAATACTGCTCTAGTTGACAGATGTGAAGGTTACGGTGAAGCAGTTCCTATGGAATTCACTGATACAACTTCAGATCCTGCAACAATTCAAACTCGTGCTACTGCTGCTTTACAAGCAAACAGTGATGTTGATGCTATTCTTTCAGTAGGACCACATGTTTGTGAAGCTGTTGATAAAGCTGTAGCTGATCTTGGTATGACAGT
>CETM01113930.1_pt1 | contig 53621 bp, 46 predicted proteins | sample 361451 | NCBI WGS metagenome assembly CETM01 (sample SAMEA2622690, study PRJEB7988) | marine metagenome | isolation source: saline water (ENVO:00002010), including
CCTGAGTTATTTACCAAGCGGGTGGTCAATCACACGGGACCCGACAGATAGGGCTTATCCATGCCATCGAGCGGTGAGCGGTCTTTGACGGCAAATCCCTTGTGCTGGTAGAAGCCCAGCGCCTGTGGGTTCTGTTCGTTGACGTCTACCTTGGTGGCGCCTTGAGCCGTCACCGCGTCATCCAGCAGCAAGGAGCCGATGCCCTCCCCGCGCGCCTGCGGTGCGATGAACAACATCTCGATATTGCCGTCGTGCACGCCACAGAAGCCTAGGATTTCACCACTCCCGCCTTTTACGCACGTTAAATCGACGGCGCCGAAATACTGCTCGTAGATGAGCGGCTTCAGTTCCAACAGGTCCTGTTCGCGCAAGAAATCGTGCGTTGCCCTGACTGATGCCTCCCAAACATCCAGCAGCTCACGATAGTCTTCTTTCCCTACGCTCTCGACGTTCATCAAACATTCCCTTGTTGCTTCTTGTACCGCTACTGCGCCGATAAAAGACGCCATGCCGCCCGCCGCTGTCAAACGATGAACGCGCTGGGGGCGCAGCCAAGGTGGCGTTCAACCACGTCGACGACTGGATGGTGTACCTGCACGTCATCGACGAAACGCTAGCCGCCGCGGTGGATCGACTCGGCGAGATGCTCGCCGCTCAGAGATAATCTCGTATCTCCGGGATCGGCGAACTGGCCTCGCAGTGGATGACGGCCATCACTCGGATGCCGTGGTGGTTCTCCAGCCGTTCCTGTTCCGGCTTGGGCAGCAGGCCATTGGTTACCACCACGGCTTTTTCCGCTACCCGCCCGCGGGCTTCTTCTTCCAGACAAGCCACCAGCTGCCGATACTCCGCCCGATGACGCTTCACATAGGCCAACTGCTCGAAGGCATGCGGAATATCACCGGCTCCCTTGAGTTCGACGAGCACGGCCGCATGGCGTTGATTGCCCTGCCAGAGGAAGAGGCCATCGCACTTCGGTTGGTTGTCACGCAACACGCAGCCATCCAGCACGACAGCGACGCCCCGCTCTCCTGTCTTGGGGGTCAGGCGAACCAGCTTGCCCTGCTCACCGAGCGTGTACTCCCCGAGGCACTGCGCCTGTGTGTTGCCCATCTTGCGGCACACGCAGTGCTGATACTCGCCCAGGTTCATGCCTCGCGATGCTCCCACTCGATATCTCGCATCTCGTCATAGAGACGATTGATGGCATTGAAGTGGCCGAGCAGCTTGTCATCGAGCAGGCCCAGATCGGCATCCATCAGCGACTGAGCCTCGTCCGGCGTCACGTGATAGGCAGCCACCTCTTCCGGCGAAAGCGGCAGCAGTGACCGGATGGACTCGCTGGCGATCTCGAGGCCGTCGATCTGGCTGCGCTTGAGGTGATTGTTGAGCGCCTCGACGATAAAGGGGCTATGCGTGGTGACGATGAACTGGGTATTGGAGAAGGTGGCCAGCAGGTCTCCCAGCACTCGCCGCTGCCACTCGGGATGCAAGTGCAGATCGACTTCGTCGATCATCACCACCGCTTCGGCTGCCAGCGGATCGTCCAGCTGCGGATTGGCCATGGCCATGCGTGAACTGAGATCTATGACCAAACCCAACAGGGTCTGATAGCCATCGCTGAGCTGGGCGATGTCAAGCCACTCGCCTTCCTGCTTCACCGCGAAACGCAGTGGATTGAGCTCGACATGCGGCTCGGATAGGTCCGGAAACAACCGTGTGATGGCACGGCGGACGGCGTCCAGCTCGGGAAGTGTCACATCGAAGCTTTTGTGCTGCTTCTGCAGGCGATGCTCCTCGTTTTCCTTGTTGTAGAACCAGACGAAGGCCGACTTGAAGCGCGTATCGGCGTTCAGCGCATTGGCCAGGGCATCGAAGCGTTCATGTGACTTGGGAAATCCTTTGCGACTCCGGGGCAAATCCAGCAAAGCGCGGCTGACGCCATAATAGGCAAACACCGGCAACTCAAAGGAATCACCGGCCGACCAGGGCTCGATCACGGAAGTGTCCAGGTGCTGCTTGAGCGCCTTGACGCCTCGTCCCGGGGGGACCTCGCCGGTCGTCTTCTTGCTGTTGTCGCGCCGCTGCAGGCGGTCCCAGCCCAGCCCCTGCGGGGTTTCCAGGCTAATCCGCGTGTAGGGAGCCAGCCGGTTATCCCGCTGATGTATCTCACCGCGTTTCTTGAAGGTCATGCCCGACACACCCGGCAGATAGGTGAGGATTTCACCGAGCCCGATGGCGATACCGTCCAGCAGCGTGGTCTTGCCGCTGCCATTCGCGCCCATCAGCAGGGTCAGGCGCGACCCCAATGTCATCGACAGAGAGGGCTTGGCACGAAAGTTTTCCAGTGTCAGGCACTTGAGCTTCATTCAGAGGCATTCCGCCGGCGAGGGTTAGGCATGGAAGTCTGGCATGTTTGCGAAGGACGGTCGACTGATTGCCCGGTGGGCCACCCGAATCGCAGGATCAGGTACATGCCTCCCCCAGAAACTCACCGGCGAACGCCTGGAACGCGGGCGTCTCGTAGCCGCGGCGCCACAGCAAACGCGTGGTGACGGTGCCCATCTCCAGCGTGGTCAGGTCGTCCGGCACGCGGCACAGTTCCAGCACGCTGCGCGGCAGCAATGTGACGCAGGCGCCCGCGGCCACGGCCGCTACCATGGCGTGGTAGGAGCCCAGCTCTTGAATACGCCACTCGCTCCCGGCGACGATGCCGAGCCGCTGTTCCGCCATGGCGCGGTAAGTGCAGCCCGGCTTGAAGGCCGCCAGGGTGCGGGTGCGAGTACGGGTGATAAGTTCCGCCGGTGTGGTGGCCACAGCATCGGCGGGCGGCAAAAGCAGCAACAGCGACTCCTCCCAAACCGGTGCGCTTTGCAGCCCCATCTCGGCCAGGGCCGGCTCGTTCTCAAGCTCGGCGGGTAAGGCCACGAAAGCGCAGTCCAGCCGCCCGTCGCGTACCTCTTCCACCAGCGGGCCCGAGGGGCCGGTGCTGACCTCGAGACCGGTCGCCGGATGGGCGCGGTTGAAGGCTGCCAGCGGCGCCGGCAGCCGGCTGGCCGCCGTGCTCTCCATGCTGCCGATGCGCAGGCTACCACCACCGCTGCCGCCCACGGCCTGCCGGGCTTCGTCCTCCAGCGCCAGCAGGCGCTGTGCGTAGGTCAGGAAGCGCTGTCCCGCCGTCGAGAGCGTGATGCGCTTGCCGAGGCGAATGAACAGTTCCGCGTCCAGCTCGGCTTCCAATTGCTGTATGCGCGTCGTGACGTTGGAGGGGGCACGCCCGAGCCGCGCGGCGGCCCGCGTCACGCTCAGCTCAGCGGCGACGGCCTCGAATATTTTCAGGGTTTCCAGGTCCATATGATTCGCCTTTTGGAATCTATTAACCTATTTTATTCTTAATATGAGAATAAATAAAAGCCATCGTTTCTCGCGCTCTTGGAGGCCGTTCACATGACATCGTCGAATCCCCTGACCGACCGGCTGGGCATCCAGCCGATCATCCAGGCCCCTATGGCTGGCGTCGCCACGCCGGCGCTAGCCGCGGCCGTGTCGAATGCCGGCGGCCTGGGTTCCTTGGGCATCGGCGCCAGCGGCGTCGATAAGGCCCGGTCAATGATCGAACAGACCCGGGCGCTGACGTCACGCCCGTTTAACGTCAACGTCTTCTGCCATGCGCCCGCATTGCGTGACGCGGCTCGGGAGTCGGCCTGGCTCGCGCATTTGGCGCCGCTGTTTCGGGAAAGTGGCGGTGAGCCGCCGACCGAGCTCGATGAGATCTACCGCAGCTTCGTGGAAGACGATATAGCCTTCGAGATGCTGCTCGAGACGCACCCCGCCGTGGTCAGCTTTCACTTTGGCTTGCCGTCCGAGGCGCGAATACGCGCCCTGCGGGAAGCCGGCATCTACACGCTGGCGACGGCCACCAGCCTGCAAGAGGCGAGAGATATTCAGGCGCAGGGTGTCGACGCGGTCGTGGCCCAGGGCTTTGAGGCGGGCGGGCATCGCGGCTGCTTCGATCCGCAGGCTGACGATGAACGGCTAAGCACGTCTGTGCTCGTTCGCCGGCTGGTCAAGGAGATGGCCCTGCCGGTCATCGCGGCCGGCGGCATCATGGATGGCCAGGGCATCCGCTCTGCCCTGGCGCTGGGCGCCTGTGCCGCCCAACTGGGAACTGCTTTTATCCTGTGCCCGGAATCGGCGGCCAACGAAGGCTATCGCTCGACCCTCAAGAGCGAACGTGCCGAAATGACCCGCATGACGTCGGCGCTGTCGGGGCGGCCGGCACGTGGCATCCTCAACCCCCTGATTCGCCATGCCGAAGCCACACCCGAGGTAGTGCCGCCCGCTTACCCCGTGGCGTACGACGCGGCCAAGCGGCTCAACGCGGCGGCGGCCGGCCTCGGCCATCATGAATTCGCGGCGCACTGGGCCGGACAGGGCGCGCCATTGGCGCGCGAACTCCCCGCCGGCGAGCTCGTGAGCCGGCTGCTTCAGGAATGGCGAAACGCCACCTAGCGCCACGGGGGCGATAAACGCCTGAAGAGCATGCGGTGCCGGCGTCTAAGAGCACGCTCTGGGTGTCGACGGCAGGCGGAGACTATAGGATGGGCAACAACCCCTCGGCATCGAGTTCAAGGAGGCACCATGCCTGCCACCCGCACGACCTCGCCGGCCCTGGAACGGGCCCACCTGGTGTGGGACCTGTTCATCATCGCGCTGGTGATCGTCAACCTGTCGCTGCTGCTGTTCGATAGTCTGTTCCTGCTACCGCCGCTGAACGCTGCCTTTGAGGCGGTGGCGCCCGGCCTGTATGGCGCTTACGAGCAGAACATCCACGCCAACTTCCTCAGTATCGACCTGGCGTTCGTGAGTATCTTCTTGCTCGACGTGCTGCTGGGCTGGGCGGTGGCCATCGCCGAGCGGCACTACCACCGTTGGTTCTTCTACCCCTTCGTGCACTGGTACGACGTGCTGGGCTGCATCCCGCTGGGTGGCTTTAGGTTGCTGCGTATCCTGCGCGTCATCTCGCTGCTGCATCGGCTGCAACGCATGGGGCTGATCGATGTGCGCCGCTGGTATATCTACGGTGTGGCCGCCAAGTACGTGGATATCCTGATGGAAGAGCTGACCGACCGTATCGCCATTCGCATGCTCGATAACGTGCAGCAGGAATTGCGTTCCGGCGATGGCCTCTCGTCTTCGGTGGTCGAGCGTGTGGTGGAGCCCCGCAAACAGGCGCTGATCCGCGAGGTCAGCCAGCGGCTAGAGGCCATGGCGGGCGATGCCTACACCAACAACCGTGACGATACCCTGCGCTATGTGCGCGGTCTGGTCAGCCGTACCCTGGCGGAAAGTCCGGAGCTCAAGCGGCTCTCGCGCCTGCCGATGGGCAGCCAGTTGACGCGCGGCCTGGAGGGATCGCTTTCCGACCTGGCCTGCCACCTGGTCGACGAGGCGCTGGCGGGGCTGAAATCGGCGGAGTTTTCATCGCTGGTGGAGCACCTGGCCGAGAGCGGCTTCGATGCCTGGCTGCGCACCGATCCCAAGACCGAGCAGATCACCGAGCAAGTGCTGGTGGATATGCTGGAACTGCTCAAGGAGCAGATAGGGGTGAAGCGCTGGCAGCAGCATTACGAATAGCGATGCGGCCTGGCCTCGTGAGGGTGGCGTGACCGCGTGCCGTCGATACGCCCTCGGTCAGGCGCCCACGTCCAATTGATCCCAGCCATATTGATCGACCAGTATTTTCAGTTGGGGAGGCCTGTAGCTGGGGTCGGCTTCGTAGCGGCGCCTGACACTGGAGTGGATGAGAGTCGGCTTGCCTGAGACGATCAATTCCCGCTGCAATGGGGGCTTCAGCCGATAGACGTGTTTGCGGGATTTGTGCAGCTTGCCCTGCTCCCCTGGCGTCAGGCTATCCCGTAGATGCCGCTCCACCATCAGGCCAGCGCCTTCGGCTTCGTTGAGCATCCACTTCAGGGGCGTATCAGAGGCGCGAATGCCCGTTCCCTTATCGGGCGGGTAGGAGCCCCCAACGTCGGTGTGCACGCCGGCAAACCAGACCTGCTTCATGTCGACACCCGCTCTGGGCAGCCAGATGGTGGGCTCGAAGTCTTCGCGCTTCTCATCGATGGCCAGGGCCTGTCGCACTATCGAGGCGTTGGCACCGATCTTGGTATCGTAGAATTCATCATCCCGCTCGAAGAGGCCCATCAGGCTATGGGGAATGCCCAGAGCGCCTACGGTGTCCCAGGCACCGATGAAATGCACCTGCCGCGACACGTGGCTATGGCGGGCCCGAAACGCCATGGCGGCTTCTCCGCGGGGATGGTTCTTCGCGCTGGGGCTCTTGTAGATCTTCCAGGCTTCTGTCACCAAGCGCGCATCCTGGCGTTTGAGAATGCCGCAGTTGTTGATCAGCCCGCTTATGGCTCGCACGGTGTAGGCACCACGGCTGAAGCCAAACAGAAAGATTCGGTCGCCCGGAGCGTAGTTATGCAGGATATAGCGATAGCCATCCATGATGTTCTTCTGGATGCCCTTGCCGGTCACTCCCGCGCTCAGGCTATCGTGGTATGAGCCAAGCCCCCAGTCGTAAAAGACATGCTGCTTCAGGTCATCGCCTTCCGGCTTGATGGCTCGGGAGAGCCGCAGCACATTGGTGGGAAAGTCCTGTTTCAGGTCATCCTCGGGGCGGTTCCAGGTGCCGTCTGCGCAGACCACAATATTCGCCATCTCCCCATCCTCGCGGGCCACTGTCTCCTTCAGTGTAATTCGCCCATGAAAATCGCCAGTGCCGGTCACGGGTCGCGAGTCACGGCCAGTCATACCCTAGCTGCCGGCCGTTTGGTCCTGCTGGAGCACTCTGAGAGAATAAGGCCACATTCATCCCGTGCGGCCTTTAATGGTTGGCCTAAGATGGTTGCCCTGCCCTAGCGAATGGGCTCACCACGCAAGGTCGCTTTCGTTATCCAGCGACCGCCGCACGGGAACAGTGATAGGAGGTTAGCCATGACGACTAACCCATCGGCCGTTGCGCCCCTCGATCCCACCCGCGTTGCCATCATCGAACGATTCGGCGGCTCCATCACGCCACTCGATCCGCTGGGCGCCGAGGTGCGCGGCATCGACTTGTCGGCCCAGGATGCGCCGCCTCACGAGGTGATCGAGGCGCTCGAGCAGGAAATGGCCAAGCGCGGCTTTCTGGTGTTCAAGAACGATATGCCTTTAGAGGCCGATGACTTTCTGCGCGCCAGTTGCTGGTGGGGTGGCAAGGAGCTGCACAGCACTCATGGTGTGCACCCGGCCACCCCCAAGGGCAATCGGCACATCTTCCGCCTGTCGAACGATCAGCGTCATGGCATTCCTGGCGTGGGTCCACAATGGCACAACGACGGCAGCTTCAACCCGGATACCTTCTCGCATTCGGGCTACCACATCATCCGGCCGGCGGAGAAAGGCGGCGGCACCTACTTCGCCCATCAGGGTGCCGCCTATGACGCCCTTCCGAAGGATCGGCAGGCCTACTGGAGCCGCCTCGCCTCGGTGAACTCTTCTTCTGGCGTGGTGCACCCTGTGGTACACGAGCACCCCATCTCCAAGCGCAAGTGCATCTGGCTGCACCTGGGCATGACGGGAGCGGTGATCGAAAAGCTCCCCGACGAGGAGGCCTTTCGTCTGCTGACCGCCGATGAACTGACGCAGCTGTGCCATGAATACAACGACATCCTGAATGCGGGGCTTGAGCACGGCTACGCCGCCGAATTCGAGTATCAGGAAAACGACTGCGTGTTCATCGACAATCTGGCCGTCGCGCATCGCGCGGCTCCCGGTGCTCATCTACCCGCCGAGGAACAGGGCCTGCGGATCATGCACCGCAGCACCGTTCGCGGCACCCAGGACCTCGCGCCCAGCTTCGGCTTGCCGCAGCATGTCGACATTCACGGGCCCAACCCGCTGGATGACGGCGTTTGGCAGGGCGGCGGCATCGGCTTTCGCTGGGAAGATGGCATTCCGATGCAAAACTAGTCCAGTCTGGCATTCAAGAAAGCATTGAACTCAGGATCGACTCGTCGATGTGTCGAATGCGAGGTGAAAGACACATCCGCACTTTGATGTAATGCTTATCGCTTTTCTGGGGCAGCCTTGAGAAGGCAACGCTGACTCAAGGCCGCCCAGTGGCAGGCAGGACGCCGGTGCAGCGGTTATGCGCCAGCAGCATTCTGATGCCAAGCCATATCAAGCATCCCGCCCTTCCATGTCCGCTTTGCGGCCAACCAGCCTTCACTCAACCCGCTCCGTCACTTTTTCCGTATCAAAAGCCAAGCGCCCAGCGATTGCCTCCATTTCCTCAATCGGCTGATCATAGCTCCAGGCGACGTCAGTAATGCTGGAGAATGAGTAATAGGTGGAATCCCCTTTGAAGGGGCAGTGGGTGACGGTGGAGGACGTCGACAACGTCGACATATCCACATCTTCTTTTGGGATGTAATGGCGGTGTGGATAACCACGCTCGCGCAGTTCGATGGCGTTTTCGCTGTCGGCGATCAGAGTGTCGCCTGAATAGATGCGTACCCGGCGAGTGTGCGGGTGCAGGGTGATACGGGGGGGTGTTTGCGATATCAGGCACTACACAGATCCTTTGCGGCATCCTTGTCAGCACCTAGCCTATCAGGATGTCTGCCGCAGTCACCCGTGCTTTAGCATGTTTTGCATGCGCTCTCTGACTCAAATCAGGCTGATTCAAAGCAGGATGCTTCAAGAAACGCGAGCCATATCACGAACCAGGGCTGCAAAGGCGCCACCATAGGGCGCTGGCATTTGTATTGTCGGTATCGCTCGCCAACGCCACGGCACATTCCGCCACTGGCAGTAGAATAGGCATAGAGGCGCTGCTGCACGTATGCTGAGGCCTCTGTTGCATAGACGGTGCCATAGACGGCTCCGTCATCGCTGACTCCATAAACAACGACGCATGTCTGAAGAACCACCACCGAATTCCGGGTGAAAACTGACAAGGAGCAAAGATGGCATCTTCGATATTCAAGCCGCGACCGCGCGGCGGAGCCTGGCCGGTCGTGAGCGCCTGGCTGGGTGTTGTGCTGGTGGTCGCCGCAGCGGCTCTGATGGCGGGATCAGGCAGCGCCTACCGGTTGGACTGGGTGTCGCTTGGCACCTCATTCTCAATGCTGCGTCAGGGTGCGCACTTGGCGGTAGGCGCAGGCGCGGTGGGCCTGATCACAGTGCTGGTCGCGGCCTTCTGTCGCCGCTGGCGCCTGGTACTGGTGGGGCTGCTCACCAGCACGGCAGTGGTGGCGATGATCGCCCTGCCCGCTCACATGATGCAGCGGGCTCAAACGGTACCGCCAATCCATGACATCACTACCGATCTCGAGCATCCGCCGGCCTTCGAGGCGCTGGCCGCTGCGCGGGAAGCCGCCCCCAACGAAGTGGCCTATCCGCAGGGCTTCGCCGACCAACAGCGGGCCGCCTATGGCAGGCTGCACGCGCTCACCCTCCCCGTGCCGATGGAAGATGCCATGGCAGCAGTCGAGGCCACGGTAGTCGCTAGAGGCTGGGAGGTCGCGGCCGTCAGCGACTCGAGGCTCGAGGCCACCGCCACCACCCGCTGGTTTGGCTTCAAGGACGACGTAGTGATCCGCCTAACGCAGGTAGATGACGGTGTGAGGGTCGACATGCGCTCGGCCTCACGGGTCGGCCAGAGCGACCTGGGCACCAATGCCGCCCGCATCCAGGACTTCCTGAACGATCTGGCGATGCGAATGGCAGCGGACTAACCGCGGCAGCGCCGGTTAGCGCGGGGCTTGGCTCATTGCGACATCGGCAGCGCTTCCAAACGACGCAGCACCGCTCGGGTGATGGCTTCGCGCTTGGGCAGGTCGGCCAAGCGCTCGGGGGTGTCGAGATTCAACGCGAAGAACACCGGGCCGCTGGGCCGCTCGACCCAGCCGACCCACCAACCGACCTGGCCGTCCCAGCCGCTCTTGGCACGCAGAATCCAGTCACCATCTGCTTGATTGATCATGATGTCTTTCACCAGCCGCTGGTCAGCTTCGGTGAAAGGCAGCGCCATGTCATAGAGCCGCTCGAGGAATTCGACCTGCTCGACGGCACTGACCCTAAGGCTGCCATCTAGCCAGAAGGTCTCGACGTCATCACCCACTCGGGCGTTGCCGTAGCCGATCTCACCCAGGTAGGCCTGCTCGCGCTCGCGACCGATCTGGTTGGCCAGGCGCTGGAAGACCCATACGGTGGAATAGCGCAGCGCCGAGCGCAGGGTCTGGTCCTGGTTCCAGGGCGGCACATCGCGCTCGGTTCCATCCCAGGGAAACACCTCGAACTCGTCATCCACTGCACCGGCATCCAGTGCGAACAGCGCGTGGGGCACCTTGAAGGTAGACGCCGGCGAGAGCCGCTGATTGGCACGTTCGGGATTCACCACAAAGCGTCCTGCACGGCCCTCCCGCTTATCGACAATCACCAGCGTGCCGTTGACAGCCTTTTGCTCGGCGAACACGTCGGCCCAATCAGGGCGTTGTTGCCATTCTTCGGCCGAAGCGTTCAGGGGTATCAGAATCAACAGGGCCGCAGCAGCCAGACGAGCGAATCGTGTCATGAGATCGGCGTTATCCTAGGGGTGAAGGAAGAGCGTAGCGAAAAACGTACCGAAGAACGTACCGAAAAAACAGTCAAGGTAGCTGACGCCACATAGTTTGCTGGCCGTTGGACACTTTTGTGCCTTGCAGTCGCCCCGGCTAGATATGTCACTGTAATCGTAACCACCTTGTCGTCAGCACGAGCTATCTTCAAGGTTCTCTACACTGGCCAAAAGGAAAGGACTTTCCCATGAGCGAGAAAAATGCCTACGAGCAGAAGCTGCGTGCCAAGCTGGATGAGCTACAGGCCGAGCTGGACAAGATGAGGGCAAAAGCCCGAGGCGCCGAGGCCGACGCACGAATCGATCAAGAACAGGAGGTCGACCGGCTAGAGGCGAAGCGCGAGGAAATGCGCGAGAAGCTCGATGAGCTTCGCAACTCAAGCGACGATGCTTGGGACGACGTCAAGGCTGGCGCGGAACGCGCCTGGGACTCGCTTAGCGACTCCTTGGAAAAGGCGCGCTCCCGCTTCAAGTAATTAAGCTACACCCTCCTTTACACAGTAGCGCCCCTGTGGGGCGCTATCGTCTCTCTCCAGACGTTTCCTACAAACTCACGCCCCAAGTCTCTCGCCCCAGCGCCCTTGCGCCACAACAAAGCCAGTCCGTTATGGCGGACGCGTTGGCTGCTAAGGCGTGTTCTTGGCCGCCTACATCGCTGCCTCAATGCCTCATGGGCTGCCTTTGTAGATTGGCTTCTGCGAATCGGTGGCTGCCTCGTCTGAAGAGGGTTGGGCCGATGTGGCCTGTGCTTTAGTGGCTTCGGCCTCATCGGTATTTGCATCTGATTGGGCGGAGTCAGCATCACCGCTACTTGCGCTGGCTTCTTCCTCCGCTTCAGCGGCGGCGGCCTCTTCTGCTTCTGCCTCTGCTTCTTCTGCTTCCTCGATGATATCCGCCTCGGGATGGAGCGGCTCGCCCTCTTCGTCTTGCAGCTGGTAATCGTATGCTGCCTGGAGACCGGTATCTTCTTCACCACTTTCCTCTTCTTCAGCCTGGGCAATGTAGCCTGGATAGAAGGGGGAAAGGATGGCGACCAGAATGCCGAGCGCGGAGAACATGGCGAACGCATTGGCGTAGCCAAATGCATTGACCAGCATGCCGACCACGGGCGAACCGGTCGCTTGCCCCACCGAGACGGCCATGAACGGCAACACCGGGCCAACCGACAGCCGACCCGGCAACAGGCGAATGCCGGTCATCAGGTAAAGGCCCGTCAAACTCATATAAGCCAAGCCGAAGACCAGCGCAGAGAATGCCGCCAGCAGCGGCTGGCCGGGGCTTGCTGCTAGCAAAGCGAGGCTGGCTGCCAGCATCATCAACATCAGGGCATGAGTGATGGGAGGATTGTTGCGATCGGCCAGGTCCGCCACCACAGCCCCACCGAGGCCAGCTAGGCCCACCGCGAGCCACAGCCACCCGGTAACACCGGACGACAGGCCGCCAAGGGTGACCACCAGGTCAGGCGCGAAGATCCAGTAGGCCGCTGAGACGAAGCCCATCAGGAAGGCGAATAGCGAGAGCCTGATCAGCCGCGACCACGGCAATTCGTTGATGGGAGGCGGAGGAGCGGCGTTTGCCGGCAAGATCCTCGATACCGAGGGCAACAGAAACCATGCGGCGATCACGCCGATGGCGGCCAGCACGGCGAACGAGATATAGGCGAGGCGCCAGGCGCCGGTCAGGAAAAGCACCGTTGGCACGGCAATGACCACGCCGATACTGGTGCCCGCATTCATGACGGAACTAACACGCCCGTGCAGCGAGCGCCTGACCAGCGCCTGCATGGCCGCCGTGAGCGCCGGCATCATCAGGCCGGTACAAATGCCGCATGCGAACACCCCTGCACCGAGTGTCAGTGCACTACTCGACTGACTGATCAATGCCAGCCCGGCGACACCGAAGGCGCCGGACAGCACCGCCGCGTTGCGGGCACCGAGGTGGTCAGCAGCGAACGGAGCAACGAGCGTGGCGAGCAGGAAGCTGATGAGGGGCAGCGAGCCGATGATACCGATCACGGACGCCGTGAGTTCCAGCTCATCGCGAATGGGTGGCACGAACAGGCCAAAGGCGAAACGCGCGAGCCCGTAACTGATAGCGATCAGTGCTGCGCCAAAGAGCGCAAACCCGGTACTAGAAAGCGGCTTCATTCGGCCTCCTTTTGGCAAGCATCAACCCTGTCGGCACTCTCAGATCCTGCATCTGCAGCGCCGACCGACCGCTCTAGTCAAGCAGCATACGCAGCGACTGACTATCGCAGGCCCGACGGTAACAGACTCACCCCCGTCTTGGCCCAGGCATGAACCAACCATCAATGTCATTGCGACTGACGTTAGCCCATTGATCGATGCCAAGCGTGCTTCCTCAGGCCTAGCAGGGCTCGTCATCACCTTGCCAGTGCCCGCCAAGGCCCCCATCATCGCACCATCAGCGTGGTAGCATGGCCTCGCCTGCATTATTCAGACCACTCCCCCCGCCTCGACGGCGGACGTTGCATGGAAGGTTGCATGGAAGAGATCAGCTCAACATGGCTATTGGGTCAAGGCGTCAGCCTGGTGGCCTTGGCCCTCTGCCTCGTCGCATTTGCCAGCAAGCGCGATGACAAACTGTTCGTGCTGCTGCTATTCGCCAACGTCGCCTTCGCCGCCCAGTTCGCGCTGTTCGGAAGCTGGGTAGCGGCAGGAATTTCGGCGCTGATCGTGCTGCGCATCGCACTGGTGCGCCGTTTTCCACGTAACGTCAGGCTTATGCTCGCGATGCTAGTGGCGACTCTCGCGGTGGCTGTGCTGACCTGGAGTGGCCCGCGAGACATCCCGGCACTGATGGCCGGGCTGCTGGGCACCTGGGGAATGTTCATGCTGCGCGGCATCGCCATGCGCGCCGCCCTGGCGGCGGCGGCGCTGTGCTGGGTCGCCAGCAACCTGCTGGCCGGCTCGATTGGCGGCACCATCGCCGAAAGCCTGATTTTCGTGACCAACGTGATCACTATTGTCCGCCTCCGGCGTGACGCCCGCCTGCGCTATATCCACGGCTGATGCTGAAACCATTTGAGGCCCTGTCTGAGCCAGTCGCGGAGACAGTCGTTTAACGTGCACCTCACTTCATTTCGAAGCCGCGCTCGACCAGGAAGTCGCGCATGTGGGGACGCAGCTTGGTATCGAATAACGGGGTGAGGTTGTGCGACCAGTCGGCATCCTTGTTACCGCCGCTGCGTTCGCGGTAGTAGCGATGCATGGTGTCGTCGAAGGCCGCCACCTGCTGATGATCATCGTCGTAGACATCTTCCTTGAGAATCGCCTCTACCGGCAGCCGCGGCTTGATGTCGGGGGTCTGGGCCGGGTAGCCAATGCACATGCCGAAGACCGGATAAACATGCTCGGGCAGGTGTAGCAGATCGCTGACGGCCTGGGGATTGTTGCGGATACCTCCGATATAGCAGATGCCAAGTCCTTCGGATTCGGCGGCGACCGCGACGTTCTGGGCCATCAGGGCGGTATCGACACTTGCCACCAGCAGTTGCTCGGTCATGCCGCGCACCACGTTGGCACCGGTCCGTTCCGAGGCTTCGGTGGGGCGTTTCATATCGGCGCAGAACACCAGGAAGTCAGAGGCATCGGCGACATAGGCCTGCCCGCCAGCCAGTTCGGCAATTTTCTGGCGGTTGGCCGGGTTCTTCACGTGGATGACGCTGTACGCCTGAACGTGACTGGAGGTGGCGGCACTCTGGCCGGCACGGACGAGCTCCAGCAACAGCTCGTGGGGAATCTTCTGCTCGGTGAACTTGCGGATCGACCGGTGGGATTTCAGCAGCTCGATAGTAGCGTTCATAGAATCTCGTAGTATGCAGTCAGGGGATCGGGCAGACTAATCATGGCAGCAAACGTAGGTCAAAATAAATAGCATGCTTATTATATTCCGCTACCAATGTCCATAATGGCTGCGCGAATCGGGCTGCCGGCATCACCCTGCCAGGCAAGAAGATGCCGGAACGCACGACTAGTCGAGCGCTGCGCCGATCTCGCGCTCGCCGTCGAGCAGGCAGAACTCGCGGTCTATAAGGTCGTTTGTCTTGACCAGATGCACCAACGCATGGGCGACGTTGGCACGCGAGACGGTATTCTCGCCGCCGGTTTCCTCAAGCGAGGTAGCAACGCGTTCGCTGGCGGGTTCGTCAGTCAATCGCCCGGGCTTGAGAATCAGGTAGGGCACGCCGGCGCTTCTCAAGTAGGCATCGGCAGCAAACTTGGCAGCCATGTAAGGTCGCAGCTTCTCCGGGGCTTCCTGCGGGTTCTCGGCGCGCAGGGCGCTGACCATTAAAAAGCGCTTGATGCCGAGCTCGCGGCTGGCGTCAACGACGCGGGTGGCCGCGTACAAGTCGATCAACAGCGTCTTGTCAGGCCCGGTATGTGGGCCAGAGCCTGCCGTGAACAACACCTGATCGCAGCCTTCGAAGGCATGGCGAAAGTCGCCTTCCAGGTCGGCAATCACGGTGTCGATGCCCTGTTCGGTGAACCAGGCGCGCTGGTCTTCATGGCGGATCATGGCCTTGATAGGCAGTCCGGTTTTGGCGGCAATCGCGCAGAACTGGTGGCCGATCTGGCCGTTGGCACCGATCACTAAGGTGGTCATGCTCGTCTCCCTATCGGTTCTTGTCGCTCGCTAGGTCCCTGATATTGGGCTCCTACTATTAGGTTCCTAATAGTCGTTACCATCAGCATTCTCAACAAGCTGGTGCTGACTGGCAACAGGCAGACAAGATGCCAACGAGATAGAGAGAAAGCGCGCGCTGACGTAAGCTCGCCGCTGACAGGGATAAACCAAGACCGCACCCCTGACCACGCCCACACCATCATGGGCGCCGCAAACCTTCGCTGACCTTTCGAGGAAAATGCCGTGAACCCCGAAGACCTGGAACGCTTGGTGACACTGAAAATGCCCTTTGGCAAGCATCAGGGCACCCTGATCGCGGACCTGCCCGGCGGCTACCTCAACTGGTTTGCCCGGGAGGGTTTTCCTAATGGCGAAATCGGCCGGCTACTGCAACTGATGCAGGAGATCGACCACAACGGCCTCAGCGGGCTGCTCGATCCGCTGCGCCGCCGAGGCTGATTCAGCGGCGGAGGCACTATGAGCGGCGGGTAACAGCCACAAGCAGCACTGAGGTAAAACGCAGCCTGGCTCTCGCAAGCTACACGCCTTTCATCACGTCAAATTTCCCGACACCACTAGTGATATGACGAGGGCAAGGAGCCACGATCTTCCCCAAATGTAAACAAGCGTGAAAGATAGCGTCGGCATGTAGACGATTTGCAAGGTCCACAGTACTTTTCATCGGGTAGTCACACCAAAAAGGCTTACACAAAAGCCAGACTTCTCGAGATAACGAAAATGAAAAAAGCCTTAAACCGTATTAGCGTGAAATACTCTGTTGCCTTTACCGGGGTAGCAATATCCCTGCTAATCGTTTTTGCCCTCAACTTCTTCCTCGTAAGCTCCATGAAGAAGCATATGGTAGAAATCGGCAACGACTTTACCCGCGCCATTTTCCTCATCACCAATGCTGATCGCGACCTGTATCAGGCCCAGATGAGTGTACTGGAATACATGCGAGAAGAGCCGGGCACTGAAAATGCTGAAAAAGCCATCAGCGACTTCCAGGAAAATACACAACAGGTTCAAGACCGCATCAACGAATTCTCGAGCGTCATGGTGAATCATCCTGAAGTCACCCAGTTATTGAACGGTAGCGAGGAAAAGTTCACGCAATGGTTGGCGCAAGCCAAGAATGTCATCACTTTTCATGCACAAGATAATGACATTGCCGCCGATAGCCTTCTGGATGGACAAGCCACTGCTACTTTCGCGGATTTCAGAGATTTCTTGAACGCTGCCGGCGAGGCCATCATGCCCAAAATTCTGGAGATGGAAGCCCACGCTATCAGCAAGATAAACACTCACCAGACCTCCACATTGACTTTCGTCATTCTAGTCTTCATCGGTGCCGTATCACTGGCTCTCATTGGTCCGCAGATGATGTCGAAAGCGATTCGCCAGATTACCGGGCGTATCAAAGAGATTGCTGAGGGTGATGGAGATCTGACTGCTCGAATCAATACCAAACGCACCGATGAAATCGGCGATCTAGCGCTACAGTTCAATGCCTTCGTCAGCCGCATCGATAAGACCCTTCAGGCAGTGAGCACCAGTACCAAGAGCGTGCATTTTGCCTCGGATGAAATCGCCAAGGGCAGCCAGGATCTTGCATCACGCACAGAGCAAGCGGCTTCGAGTCTGCAGGAAACATCGGCTTCTATGGAGGAAATCACCGCAACCGTCGCCGTTACTTCAGATGCTGCGACAGAGGCCAATCAGCTTGTCCTGTCAACGGTAGATGTTACTCGCCGTGGGCAGGAAGCCATGAACCAAGTCCAGAGCACCATGGAGGAGATCAGAACGTCGGCCTCTCAGATCAGCGAAATCATCACCCTGATCGATGGTATTGCTTTCCAGACCAATATCCTGGCACTCAACGCTTCTGTCGAGGCTGCACGCGCCGGGGAGCATGGCCGGGGATTCGCGGTTGTTGCCCAGGAAGTCCGCACGCTGGCAAGCCGCTCCGGTGACGCCTCGCGCGAAATTCGTGAGTTAATCGATACATCGGTCGCTCGCACTCAAACAGGCGTCGACCTGGTTCAGAGTACCGGCAAGACAATGAATGAAATCGTTGACAGCATTGAGCGCGTAACTCATGTGATCGGTGATATTACTGCCGGGGCGAAAGAGCAAAGCCTGGGTATCATGCAGATCAATACCGCGATCAACCAGCTCGATAACATGACGCAACAGAATGCATCACTAGTTGAAGAGTCCAGCGCTGCGGCGGGCGAAATGCGAGAGCAGGCCGAGCGACTCAATGGTTTGATTGCCTCCTTCAAACTGAGCAACAATCAAGCCGACAACCTACCGACACCGGTGGCCCCAGCGTTGGCAAGCCGTCCCAACGTATCGCCCCCAGTGCGTCGGGCCAATACGTACCAGGAAAGAAAATCCGAGCTTGAATGGGAGGCATTCTAAACGATAGCAGATGTGAAGTTATCGCCAGCCACGACGTGGGCTGGCGACTTCATATCGCCATTGTGCAATGCCAGCATTCATACCGCCTAGATAATCCACCTAGCAATGGCTTCCCTCTTCCCGGGCAATATAACGAAAGGATTTACCCAGTGATCAAACGTGCCGTGGTCGTCGATGACGATATCGAAATACAGATGGTCAGTAGCCACTTGCTAAAGAAGCGGGGATACGAAGTAGTAACTGCCAACGGCTTGGGGGATCTTGTATGCTACCCCGAGCTCCTAGACGCTGACTTGATGTTGCTGGATTACAACCTGGGTGACTTCAATGGCTTAGATGTCATTGATTATCTCAGTAACCTCAGGTTAGACATGGCCATCATATTGATAAGCAGCTGTGATCCTGAGATTGCGAGCCATATTCTGAAAGAAGGTGCCAAGAAGCGCCTCAACATTCTCGGCTTCTTGCCAAAGCCAAACTTGATTACCAGACTGGATCACTTTATTAGCCTCCAGCACAGCATGGCACGCCAAGTCACGGCCAGCGACCTCGCACTAGCGATGCAGAGTGAGTATGTATTCCTGGCGTATCAACCAAAATACGACCTGACATCGCGGAAAATAACGGGCGTGGAAGTGCTGACACGCTGGGAAGACCCGGCACTCGGCATGATTTCCCCCGACTATTTCATCCCCCTGGCCGAACAGAGCGGCCAGATCGTCGACCTCACCTGGCACGTGATCGAACAGGCCTTCGCGCAACAGGAGCGCTGGCATAGGAATGGCTGGGATTTGAATATCGCCATCAATATTCCTGCACAGCTACTCAAGGTGCCCAGTCTGCTGGATACCTTCGAACGGATGCTGGCATCGAGGGCCAAAGGCCTGCAGGGCGTGACGCTGGAATTAACAGAAAACACTGGCATCGAGTGCTACCGGTATGCCCGCCACATTTTGCAAGCCTTACGGGAGCGGGGGTGCCGTTTGTCGCTGGATGACTTTGGTACCGGTCATTCATCACTCACCCAGCTCCACCAACTTCCGTTCGATGAACTGAAACTGGACCGTAGCTACGTGTCACATTGCGATGAAGAGCACGAGGCTACCGCTATCACTCTATCCTCGATAGAGCTTGGGAAGCGCTTGGGGCTAAAGGTTGTGGCAGAAGGTATAGAGACACTTGGCCAACTAGAACGCCTGAGGCTTGCGGGTTGTGACGAAGGACAAGGCTATCTATGGGCTCCCGCAATGCCAGAGGCAGAGTTCAACACTTGGTTGATCAATCAGCCTATTGATCAAGGCCCCCTTACAGGCACGGCAGAGTCAGTCACAAATACTTTGCTAGGCAGCACACTCCCTCAGGCAGACAGCAGGTTGGCCTCCATCAAAACCTCATAGGCGCCGCCTTTTAGGCTTAACAAAACGTCGAGATGGCGCTGCAACTCTTCGCGCGAGGTGTCGGGCGGTGCCTCTTCCAGCATCCCTGCCACCTTAGCGATAGCAACGAACCCCAAGGCTGCGGAAGCGCCTCTAAGCGAATGCGCTTCGCGCTCCAACGCCTGCCGCTTGCCGGCATTGAGGTAACCTTGTAGATCCTCAAGGCGCACTTCGAGTCGCATCAAATAGGTCCTCATCAAGCCCTCGAGAGCAACGGGATCCAAGGTGTAGCGCAGCTCTTCACAAATCGATGCATCCAAGAGGTCACCGTTTACTGACGCCCCACACCTCTTCAACGGCGCCTCTGCATCGACGTCGCATGGCTCGGCGATCACAGGCTCAGTTGACGCCAGCTCAAGATACTTGCTCAGCAGCAGCAGCATGGCTTCACGCGTAAAGGGCTTACTCAGTACATTGTCCATGCCGCTACGGAAACAGCTTTCCAAAGCGGCAGGCATCACGTTTGCCGTCATGGCGATGATTGGCAAATGTCTTCCTGTCTCGCGCGCTCGCCATCGACGGGTTGTTTCAAGCCCATCGAGAACCGGCATCTGCATGTCCATCAGGACGAGATCAAAGGTTTCTTCCTCCATCCGCACTAGCGCTTCAGCGCCATTATCAACCACCACCACATCCTGCTCCATTTGCGCAAGCATGGCTTCAACTAGCGTCTGGTTGATAGGGTTATCTTCAACGACCAAGACCTTGTGTCGCCCCAGAACTATCGCCGCCGTATCCATACGTTGTCCGATAGCATGACCTTCGGCCTCGGGTAGTACGGCCACGAACCAGAACTTGCTGCCTATCTCAGGCTGACTTTCCACACCAATTGTCCCGCCCATGGCAGTGACAAGCCGACGACAAATCGCCAACCCTAGGCCCGTTCCTTCATGACGACGAGTGATCGATGCATCCACTTGCGTAAAAGGCGCAAACAGACGCGCCTGATCCTCAGGCGCAATGCCGCATCCCGTATCCCTTACTTCAAAACGAATCGATGAATTGGCTTCAGCCATGACCGAAAGCGTAATCAGACCTTCTTGGGTGAACTTCATGGCGTTATTGCATAAGTTCATCAGAATCTGGCGCAGGCGATTGACATCGCCACTGACATATTGCGGCACATTGCGATCGATATGGTGTCTGAAAGTCAGCTTTGGGGAATTGCAACGCAGCTGATAACCAGCGCATAGTTGTTCCAAGAAATTGACGAGATCGAAAGGCTGCTGCTCAAGCTCTAGCGAGCCCGACTCTATCTTGGTGTAATCGAGGATATCGCTGATGACCGCCTGAAGCCCATCGGCACTTTGCTTGAGCGCCATTAGGTAGTTGCAACCCCGAGCGGACATGGGTTCGTCAGACAGCAGGTCAGCCATACCGATTACGCCATTGAGTGGCGTACGGACCTCATGACTCATTACTGCCATGAACTCCGACTTGGCGCGACTGGCCTCCTGAGCGCGCATCGCTGTTTCATTCAATTCAGAGGTTTGTCGCTGCAGCAGCCAGGCCTTCTCGCCGCGCAGACGCCCTTCGCGTATTAGAGCATTAACGAGAATCCCCCCGGATACTATCAGCAATAGCACTAGAGCTATCACCAACGCATAGAGCTGTAACAGCCCCCTTTGTTGATGCGCGCGCGTCGCTGCCACCTCGGCATTGACATCAAGTAGAATACGGGAAGAAATTTCCTGTAACGACGTGCTTTTTTGGCGCAAGCTAGCCAGTAAGTCATGGGGGGGTGAGGTAGCGTCAATGGGAAGGGATGAAAGCTGATTATCCATAGAGTCGATCAAGGAATCGGCTTTATTCACCGATTCCGACAGACTGTCGATATTCCCCACTTCCCTACCAATTTCACCGTGTTGAAAGAGCCTCATACGGCTATAGAGGATATCGAAACGAAGCATCATAGCATCCAGGTCGAACGAATCAACTCCGCTTATAGTAAAACGAAATTCTCGCACCTCTCTATCAAACTGATAGGATGCCCAAGTAAGATTCTCATCCAACCTGTTCTGCAACTCTTGGTGTCGCTGAAGTATAATTCCGCCGGTAACCAGCAACGAAAAAAAGAAAATTATCGCCGCCAGGGTGGCCACCCTGTATCGTCTAGAAAACAACGACTGCATGGTGATGGCCATTTTGGGCGGCACAGCATCATTCGAGGTCAATGTACTTAACCTGCCAGACTGAACGGTAAACTATATTATCGTTGCGCAGCTCAGGCTTCTCATCGAATGGATAAATAATAAAGATCGGCCCCTGATCACGTACTCTCAATGCACGCCCGTCAGCCGACATGGCCAACAAGACGTCATAAGTCATGAAATCTTCCACTGGGACGTCGACTGCATAGTCGTTCAGCGCCGTAATGCGCATGCTAGTTCCCTGGGCGCCCACAGCCTTGAGCAGTTCGCGCCCTAGCGGGCCCTCGAACCTGACCTGACCATCATGCCAGGGTGTGTGTGTAAGGGTTTCATGCTGTGGAAGCGCCTTGAGCATCGCACGGTCGAAGTGAGCCTCATCCCCCACATTGGTATTGCTTAGTTTGCCACTGACCACGAGGATGACAGGACCGGTGGGCGCCTCAAGAGCCTGCACTTTCCCGGTAAAGATCACGGTAGCTCCGAGTACAGTGACGAACAAAAATTTTGTCAGTATTTTCATTGATTTATGATTTTTCTTAGGAAAGATGATTTTCATATCGGCACTAAGCCAAAAAACTTTAAAGTCCCCTACCAACGCATCAACCAGCGCTCCTTGCACTAGAATGCTCTCTCAAAGCCATGTCTTAGGAAGTGACCGATGCGCATTGGCGTTCTAGAAGATGACGACATCCAGCAATCCTTCATAGAACTGTGTTTGGCCAAGGAGGGGCATGAGATATCGCTTTTCCAGCGCGCCAGCGAGCTGCGACGCGCCTTACAACACCAGTCCTTCGATCTCTTGATCATCGACTGGCGATTGCCCGATGCCTGCGGTATGGATGTGACCAAGAACCTCCGCCAGCATGATGGTTGGCGTGGGCTCATCCTTTTCATCACGGCCAGCCAGAATGAAGAAGACGTCGTAATGGCTCTAGAGCATGGCGCAGACGACTTCATTGCCAAGCCACTGCGGCCAAGAGAGTTAAGTGCCCGCATCAATGCCCTAGGCAGGCGCGCGGGAATAATAGCGGAAGGTACTGCCGCTAGGGTCGGGGACTATCATTTGGATTACCAGCAGCGCTGCATACGCTTTGAAGAGCACGCCGTCACACTGACCGATAAGGAATACCGCTTGGCAACGCTGCTGTTCACGCATGCCAACGAGTTGCTCTCACGTGCACATCTCCTCGAAGTCGTCTGGGGTATGCAGGGCGATATTTCGACCCGCACCGTCGACACTCACATCAGCCGGCTTCGCCGCAAGCTCATTCTCGACGGTAGCCACGGTTTCCGACTCCGTAGCATCTATCAGTGCGGCTACCGAATGGAGTCGGTCACAGTCTCGTCAGAGGCCCATCATGCCACACAGGTTTCGTAGGTAACCTTACATGCCTCTCTCGTCAGGCTGGCCGGGGCAACAAAGTCCCGGAGCGGTGCCCGGGACGCCTAGCGAGAATGCAACGGCTCTATTCGAAACTTGCGCAAACTGGGGACATGGCGGAAGGGGCGTGGCTTTCGACATGTGTCGTTGCCCCATTACCGACCTCGATGGGGATATGCCACTGGTGGTCATGCTGCATGCCGTCGCAGGTGCCGACGCTGCCGCCACCGAAGTTGGAATCGATCCAGTAGTCGACCGCATAGCTATCGCCAGCCTGCAGCGCATCGCGGAAGGTAAACGAGAAGGCCGGATCGCCGTCGGCTGAGACGGTACCAGACTGCATATCAACCACCTCGCCCGAGGTGGTATCGACTAGAGCAGCCTTGATCGCCTGACCACCGTGCGGGCCGTTGAAGCTGGCGTCTCCCTGGAAGGTGAGATCCTGCCCATCGGCCGCCAACGCTGGAGTGCTCAGCAAGGCGGTGGAAAAGACAGTCGCGGCGATTAACAGTGAAGTGGTTAAACCAAGCGTGACGTAATTTCTGGCCATGATGCAAAACCTCCCGAAGCATGACGAAGAGGCCCGAACGGGCCTGACCCAAGCATAGTGGCTGGCCCGGCCTCTTGCCGGTCCATAACTGTCCGCGGGTACAGGGCGAGAGATGCAAGATGAGTAAAATGACGGAGGCCACAAGTGGCCCAGTGGTGCGCCCACCCTTCAATGGCTTAGAAAGCCCAACTCCCGGTAGTGTCATGGCTAGGCGTTCAGATCATGAATTCAGGAGAAACAGCTCCGAAAAGCCTTGCAAAGCGTGACATTTCCAGCATTTCTGACCATATTATCCTGCGATGTGCCTCGTCATCGCTCTCCCATTGCAAGGAAATGCATTCATGATGTCCGCTTCACGTTGCGCCGTCTTCGCCACCGTCCCGCTGCTGTGCCTAGCCAGCTCCGCCCAGGCGCTAAACTGGCAGGCCGCACCGCTCTACGAAACCATTGAGTTAACGTCAGGTTTCCAGCCCGATCCTCACCAGATCAGTATAAGTGCAGGCGGCGACACCGATGCCTCCGAAGCAGGCCCCAACTGCAGCGGCTTCGTGAACGGCGAAACGCCGGATTTGGACATCAATTTCCAGGCTGGCCAGTACCCACTCACCATTTATGTCGAGTCGGCAGCGGACACGACGCTGGTGGTCTATGACGCCAACGGAAACTGGCACTGCAACGACGACTATTCGACCACCAGCGGCAACAATCCGGCGCTGCAGTGGAGTTCAGCGCCTTCCGGCAACTACAACGTTTGGGTTGGTACCTTTAACCCCGGCGAAATGCCCGAGGCGATCGTCAAGATCTCCGAGCGAGACCCGCAATGGACGGGCATACCGAGCGGTTCTTCTTCGAGCCCTACGCCGGTCAACAATAGCGGCGATATCGAATGGGGCGACAATACCAGCCAGTGGGCCAATGACGGCGAATGCGACGACCCACGCTTCATCGGCGAAGGGGCTCATTCGCTCAATGTCGACGAGGACCGCTATCACGACGCCGTCGATTGCCAGAGTCTCTATGAGCAGGGGCGTATTACGCTTGCGTCGAACAGTGGCACGGTCAACAGCTCAAGCGATATCCAGTGGGGTGATAACACCAGCCAGTGGTCCAACGACGGGGAGTGCGACGATCCGCGCTTTGCCGGCCCAGGCGTGAATGCTAACAACCTCGCTGAAGATCGCTATCACGACGCCGCCGACTGCCAGAGTCTCTATGGACAGGGGCAGATCTACTTGAAGTGACAAGCACCGGCCATGAAAAATGGCCGTGCGTTGCTACTTCTCGCGCCAGGTTTCCGGACCTGGCGTTTTGGTGTGCCTGTTACTAGCTATCCCCCAGTGCCACGCTCTCACCACTAAATCCAGAACCATAGAAAGGGCTACATCCAGCCCTTGCGGCGGAACAACCAAATCAAGCTGGTTGCAATCACGGCCATTACACCAAGCAGAACAAAATAGCCGTAGTGATAGCCTAGCTCCGGGATATAGGCGAAGTTCATCCCATAAAGACCAGCCAGGAAGCCGAGTGGGACAAAGATCGCGGTGATAACAGTGAGCACCCGCATGGTGATGTTGAGCTGGTGAGACGAGATTGAGATGTAGCCGTCTACCAGGTCGCCGCAGATGTCATAATACATCTGCGTCAGGCTATATAAACGCTCGAAACGCTCATGAACATCGTTGACGGCGTGCAGGGTCTCGGCATTTTCCCGGGGCAGGTGATCGTAATCATAGGCCATCAATTCCTGAGTAATCGCCTGGTGGTAGTTGAAGATTCGGCGCATCTTAACCAATCGTGACTTATAGCTGATGATCTGCTTCATCAGGCTATCGTTGCCCGCTTCAATCAGTCCATCCTCGAGATCGCTTAGCTGAGTCTCGAATTCAAGCAGACTCTCTAGATAAAAACCCGCCGAGAGATGCATGATCTTCAGCGCCAGTTGCCCGGACGACTGTCCCAGCAGCTTGCTGCCGTCCTGGCCCCACATGCGATCAATGCTCATGGCAAGACTTGGGTGCAGGCTGATCATAAAACGATCACCGATAAAGAAGGCGACCTGCTGTGGAGCATAGTTAAGCTCAGCGTCAAAGGACGATATGCCCCGATAAATAATCAGGGTGTGCGTCTTGAACTCTTCGATCTTGGGAGGATGGCGCTCTCGCTGGGCATCAATGATCGCCAGTGGGTGGCAGTCGAATTCCTCGAGCAGGGCTCGCTGGCCTTCAGGTGCGACACCCTGCAAATCAATCCAGATGCGACTGTCGGATTGCTCACGCCAATCGGCGATCAGCTCTTCTCCACCCGTGTGCGAATGACCTTCGGTGTCGAGCAGTAGCGTGCGAATCATGAGGCACGATCCTTCCTGGATAATGGAAAGGTGCCAAGATAAGCCAGTCCCCATGACTTTGCACTGAATGACCGGCCCACTAACGGACGGTCAAGCAACCGTACATCATGCAGACGGGGGCTCGACCAACCCTCTCCCAGGCGGCGTCGCCCCAGCGGCCGTCATATCAGACCGCTGCCTCATAGGCGGCCTTGAGACGATAGAACTCACAGACGATCTCGTCCATGGCTGCGGTGTCGTAGTCACGCAGACCACTGACCACCAGCTTCTTGGAGCCCCTGCCAATATTTTGGCCGCAGGCAGTAAGGCCAAACTCCAGCAGGGCCTCGCCGCGCTTCCCGAGCACTTCGAAAGACGAGTCCTCAAGCTCGAGACCAGGGTCTTCGACATCGAGGCGGTCCAGCGAAAAGCCCATGCTGTCGTAGATCACCAGCGGGCGCTGGGGATTGAACATGACGCCATGCGTCTGCATCAGCGGCTTGAGATAATGCGGAAAGTTCTTGCCGGAAAACGCCACATACCGACGCGTAAAGGCCGCAATCACGTCTTCGTCGTGCGTCAGGTCACCGCTTCGTTCGACCTCCAGGTACACCTTGCCCTGCTCGTCGGTGACGCAGATAGAGCCATCGTCATGCGCCTGGAAGTCCAGTGCGACCTCTGCCCCCACCATGCTGCGGAAATGAAAGGTCATGCATTGAGACAAGCCGAACTTCGACAAGACCAGCGCAAAGAGCAGATCCCCCGGCACACAAAAGCGCCGCGCATCCGGGTTGTGGATCGGGTTGTAGTCTCCGGCGACCTGCTTGGCAAAATGACTGGCTTGCTCCGCACTGATGCTGATGCGGCCGTCGTGGACCTGATGGAATTTGTCGAGAAACATGCGTCGTCTTATTGCACCTCAAGAAAAGATTAGACTTCGCCCTTCCCGGGGCGAGAGCGGTCACGACAGTCCAAGGACAGCGGACATCCTGTTCACCTGACGCCATTAGCCGTCAAATTGTCGGTGATGAGCGACACCATTGTCTCATCTAGTCCTTATGCTTCGCGGAAGCCAGCACGCTGTGCCGTATCACTAGACTTCGCGGGGGCTAACGTAACATGTTGTCAAAAATTCGCCTATCGCCGCGATGCAAGTTCACCACCGACCTGCCGGCTCGCCTCTTCCTAAACACTGCTATCACCGACATGATTGGCGGAGATGCACAAAAACGGTGCACTGGGCATCTCTGGTATTCAGCACTCCCATTCGAATGTTGTTCTGTCACCCGAGAACTGGCTCAGAATCATGATGTAGATCATGCAAGCAGGTTAATTGCCGCCATGCATCGAAGGTCTCAAATTGGTACGAGTGCGCGGCATGATAGCATCGTAGAAAACCATTATTTAAACCAAAGCCGATACAATAAACTATGAACAATAAATCGCCTTTTTCCTGGCAACATCGTCTCCCAGCCATCGCATTCGCCCTGCTCTGCCTGGCCTTCAGCCCATCGGTACTGGCCATGTCCGGTGAGCTCGATCTAACCGGCTCGGCGGTCGGCATGCTTACCGTGGCGATCTTCGTTCTTGCGTATGTACTTGTCATGCTTGAAGAAAAGCTGCACATGCGAAAATCGAAGCCGGTGTTGGTAGCTGCGGGTATCATCTGGGGACTCATCGGCTGGGTGTATGTCAGCAATGGCATGCCAGACGCTGCCGAACATGCGTTTCGGGCCACGCTACTCGAGTTCTCGGAATTGATGCTGTTCCTGCTGGTCGCGATGACCTACATCAATGCTATGGATGAGCGCGGGGTATTCGATGCTCTGCGAGGTTGGATGCTGGAACGCGGCTTCAGCTACCGCAGCCTGTTCTGGCTGACGGGCGGCCTGGCATTCGTGATCTCCCCCGTCGCCGACAACCTGACCACCGCCCTGTTGATGTGCGCTGTTGTCACCAAGGTGGCTGAAGGCAATCACCGCTTCATCAACCTTTGCTGTGTGAATATCGTGGTGGCTGCCAATGCCGGCGGCGCCTTCAGCCCATTTGGTGATATCACGACCCTGATGGTCTGGCAGGCCGGCCTGGTGGAATTCTATGAATTCTTCGAGCTACTGGGGCCTTCACTGACCAACTTCCTGGTGCCAGCGGTGGTGATGAGTTTCTTCGTCCCGAACTATCATCCCAAGGCTCACGGTGAGCATATCGAGATGAAACGTGGAGCACGGCGAATCGTGCTGTTGTTCCTGCTGACGGTGGCAACGGCAGTGGCCTGCCATACTCTGCTCCACCTGCCACCGGTACTCGGCATGATGACTGGCTTGGGTTACCTGCAGTTCTTTGGCTACTACCTGCGCCGCAGCCTGCCGCGCGAACTGGAACGCCAGCGCACTCATTACCAAAAGCGCGGAGACCTTCAGGCGCTGGAGCGCCTGGGCAGTGTCGTTCCGTTCGACGTATTCAACCGCATCGCCCGTGCCGAGTGGGATACGCTGCTGTTCTTCTATGGGGTAGTAATGTGCGTTGGTGGCCTGGGTTTCATGGGTTATCTGGCAATGCTCTCGGAAGTGCTCTACAACCAGTGGGATGCCACCTGGGCCAATGTGTTTCTAGGGCTGATCTCGGCGGTGGTCGATAATATTCCGGTTATGTTTGCGGTACTGACCATGGAGCCGGATATGTCGCATGGTCACTGGCTACTGATCACCCTAACCGCCGGCGTCGGCGGCAGCCTGCTGTCGGTCGGTTCAGCCGCAGGTGTGGCGCTGATGGGCCAGGCCCGCGGCTCCTACACCTTCCTCGGCCACCTCAAATGGTCACCCATCATTTTCCTCGGTTATGTGGCCAGTATTCTCGTCCACCTGTGGCTAAATGCTGGCAGTTTCGCTCTTCATTGACCTACTCTGGCCGGCAGTTTTCGCTGCCGGCCATTTTGCTCTCATCTCTCCCCCCTTTTTCATGGCACACTTTTCTGTGTCGGCTCACCTGTCACTGACGTCTCCAGATCAGGCTGCAGTCGACATAGCCAATTCATCAGGCGTGCTTTAAGATGCTTAGATAAGTGCCATTAATGAATACAACAATATTTCAAGTTGTCATTAGGACCTGATCGCATAAGTTTGACCACTGCGACATGAGGAGTGAAAGGTTTATCAGTCAGCCAATGTTGAATATTGCTCGCTGTGCATGCCTTTCTCTCGGCCCAAGCACTTCTCCTGCCGGCGACGGCGTGAACGACGCGGCCAAGGCAGTTATCGAACCGCAAAATGCCCGACCAGGTTCCATAAACCGTTTGGGTGATCCATGTCGGGAATAAGGTCTGTTCAGCCGTTCAGCTTGACACGCTGGTTGCTAACGAGTTTGGCCATGGTGCTCGCACCAATTTCTATTGCTGAAGAAGGACCGCTCGATATCGTCATGGTCGCGCACCAAGGCGTCAGAACAACATCGCTGAACCGGGATACCGCACGAGCCATGTTCGCCATGCGACAACGCACCTGGCCCGACGGGCAGGTATTGAGGGTCCTCGTACTGCCAAACGACCACCCTGTACATGAGCGCTTCGCCAAGCAGAGCCTGTCGGTCTACCCTCACCAACTTCAACTGTCCTGGGATCGTGTGGTGTTTTCGGGAACAGGACAGGCCCCCACGAAAGTGATATCACAACCGGCAATGCTAGAACGCATCGCTACCACCCCAGGAAGTCTGGGGTATCTAGATAGGGAGCATCTGGATGATCGTGTCCAAGTCATATCAATGGAGTGAAGCAGGGGCACGACTTCTTAGTGTCATCGGCATCTTGGGTCTCCTCGCAACTGCCACAAATGCAAGTGCTCAGGGTATGGGCAGTACGCTACAAGTCCATGGCTTTCTCAGTCAGGCACTAGTGATCACTGATGACAACGACTTCTTTGGTCCCAGCAGCGAAAGCGGTGGTAGCACCCAATTTACCGAAGTTGGCGTCAATTTTTCCGTTCGCCCCCACGAGGATATTTTGGTTGCCGCCCAGGTACTAAGCAGGCGCGCAGGTGGCGATGGAAGTGAAGCTCAGCCCGAGCTGGACTATGGAGTGATTGATTACCAAGTATTCTCAAACCAGAAGAGAAATATAGGCTTGCAGCTAGGCCGGTTCAAGAACCCTTTTGGCTTTTACAACCAGACACGCGATGTAGCTTTTACACGGCCGAGCATCCTACTTCCTCAATCCATCTACTTTGACAGGACCCGCACGGTTGGCCTGGCCGGAGACGGTGCCACCCTCTACGCCGAAGAACGCCTCAGTAGCGGCAACATCAGGGCCCAGCTTGGTCTTGGCGAAGCTCAGTTGGGTGAGGATGTCGACAGGACCTTGGGCTTCGGTGACAGGTCGGGCTCCTTTGACTCAGAGTCTTCGCTCATCGCCCAGCTCCGATACGAGCATGATGCGGGACGGATCATCTCTGCCATTAGTGTTGGACATGCCAAGGCAGATTACGAGTCAAATGACAGCAACCTTAACAACGGTAAACTTAATTTCCAACCCTGGGTATTCTCTGTTCAATATAACTCCGAAAACTGGAGCCTGACTGGAGAATATGCAGTCAGAAAGACTGAACTTTATGGATTTAATGAACCAAGGAATTTTTCATCCACTGGAAACAGCTGGTATTTACAGTATATCCACCGCCTGAGAAGGGACTGGCAGTGGCTTGTTCGTTATGACAGTTTGATCAGCAACCGTGATGACCCTTCAGGCAAGCACTTTGAATCCAGTGGAGCTGGACCAGCCCACTCACAGTTTGCAAAGGATTGGACCATGGGTCTGCAGTGGCAACCATACCCTAAGGTTCTCATCTCGGCAGAGTACCATTATATCAATGGAACGGGGTGGATACCTATTCAGGACAACCCTGACGCGTCCAATACTAGTCAATACTGGAATATGTTCCTGGCTCAATTTTCGGTGCGCTTTTAACCTCATCTTCGTTATGATTAGGTATATGCTAATAGGATAAAACTATTCACTCATGGACAGGTCGCAGCAAACAAAACCTAAGCTTGGATTGACTTGGCGCGTAATTGCGTTGAGCAGCCTTCTGCTGCTTGGGATGACCACAGTCTTCACAATGGTCAGCCGAGACAACCTTCTGCGACAGTTCGATGACTCACGCAACGTTCAGCTGAAACGCCAAACCAGGGTAATTCGCCAAGCCCTCAGCCAGTCTATGGATAGCCTGCGGCAGATCGCAGCACTGAACGCCTCTCTCACCCCTGATCTTGGAAATGCTCTGAAGCAGGCTGATCAAACAATCATCGCCGACTCTTTCAATAATAAATGGCCAACACTACAACTGGAAGCTGGTATTGACGAGCTCATGGTGCTAGATGGCTCTGGCCAGCCGCTTGCTCAATGGGGTGCCAGTCAGGCAGGCCATGACTTACCCATCACGGAATGGGGCAAGAAAGTTATTGCCTCCGACGTCCCCTTCAAAACATTACGCTGCTTCGCTAACTGCCGGCAGTATGTGTTGGCTCCTATTCTGGTAGATGGCCAAAGCCATGGTGCTATTTTGATCTCGCGCTCACTGGCCGATGTAACTCGGCAGGCCCGAGAAGTATCGGGAAGCGATATAGCCCTGCTAATTACAGGACAATATGCCCAAGAGCAATTGGACATAACACGCAGTGTTAGCGCCTGGCATGGGAAATTGGCTACACTAACCAACCAAAAAGAAACCTTGCCGCTGATACACCAAGCGGCATACATCAGTTCATTAGAAGAGTTGCAAGATCAGTCGATTAGGCTGAAACATGATAATAAGCATATAGAAATCAGTGCAGTTCTCCTCAAAAGCGGGAGCACACGAAGTGCAAATGGCCATTTCTTACTTATGTCCGATATTTCATCGCAAATAGATGCCATTAACCGAAATACTGGCACAATCCTCACGACCGGTTTAATTGGATGGCTAGCTGCCGAAGCAATGCTTCTAGCCATTCTCTGGAAACCCATGTCGAGGGTCCGGCGGCTCGCCAGCGTCCTGCCTGCCTTGGCGGAAGGCGGTTTTGCCAGAACCAGGCAGATGATCCCTCGACCGAAACGTCGCTTGTCGGATGAAATCGACCTACTGGATGCGACGGCACTGGATCTCACCAGCCAGTTGGAGACCCTGGAGGCGGAGGTCTCGTCACGTGGTGAACTGCTCAATGCGCGGCTAGTGGAACTGGCTCGAGAAAGAGACTTCATCGAGAGTCTGCTCGATACGGCACATGTCCTCATCCTGACGCAGGATGATCAGGGCCGCATCAGCCTGGTCAATCAATATTGCCAGGATATCTTTCACCAGCCCTATGAGGTGATCCTCGGGCAACGGTTTGAAGCGCTCTTTCATTCTGTCGGCGATCCCCATCTCGATGAGCATAACCACCAGGCAGAGGAGCGCATTCTCCGCGGCCCTCACGACCAAGAGCGCACCATCGTCTGGTATCACGCCCCACTCTCCGAGAGCAGAAACAGGGTCATGCATACAATTTCGGTGGGTATTGATATCACGGAACGAAAGGCCGCCGAGTCCCGTCTCGCATGGCTGGCAAGCCGTGATTCCCTGACCAACCTGTACAACCGTCGCGCCTTCAAGGAAAAAATCGCAACAGCCCTGACCAATAACTACACGGGGGTCGTTCTCTTCACGGACCTCGACCAGTTCAAGGATGTCAACGAACTCAGTGGGCATCCCGCTGGCGACCGGCTACTTCAGCTGGTGGCCCAGAGCATCGAAGAGACGATTGGCGACAAAGGCACTGTCGCCCGCTTGGGCGGCGATGAGTTTGCAATATTGCTGAAGCATGCCGATGAAGCCGACGCCATCCAGGTTGCCCATGAACTGGAACAGCGTCTGGACAGCACGACTCTGCTGCTACCGAACGGGCGGTGCCATAGGGCCAGCATGAGTATTGGCATCGCCTGTTTTCCGCTCCACGGCCATACGCCCGATGAGCTGATGGCCAATGCCGATGTGGCCATGTATAAGGCCAAGGAAAGCAGCCTCAAACGCTGGCATATTCTCTCTACCCTCGACGAGGCGAAAAACGAGCTTCATCAACGCGTCTACTGGATCGAGCGCATCAGGGAAGCACTACAGCACGATGCCTTCGAACTGATGGCTCAACCCATCTCCTCCCTCGCCGATCGCGAGATCAAGCACTATGAACTGCTATTACGGATGCGCTGCGAGAATGGTGAACTGATAGCGCCCTGGCAGTTCATCCCTATCGCCGAACGCAGTGGCCAGATCATTCAGATTGATCGCTGGGTGTTGAGCAAGAGCCTCATGATACTGAACCAGGTTCAGGACAGAGGGATCACCCTATCGGTCAACCTGTCTGGCAACACTTTACACGATCAAGAACTAAATCATTTTCTCGAAAGCCAACTCGTCACCAGCGGCGCCAACCCGCACCAACTGATCCTGGAAGTCACCGAAACGTCCGCCGTCACGGACTTCTCCACTGCCCGCCAGGTTCTGCAGGGAATGCGGGATCTAGGCTGTAAGACGGCATTGGATGATTTCGGCGTAGGCTTCAGTAGCTTCCATTACCTCAGCAAGCTGCCGGTAGATTACATCAAGATAGATGGCTCTTTCATTCAAAGTATAAAAGAAGACGGCAACAGTAGAGTCATCGTCAAGGCCATATCCGATATAGCCCATGGGCTTGGCAAGCATGCTATTGCCGAGTTTGTTGATGACGAAGAGACTATCGAGCTACTGACACGCTATGGCATAGAGTATGGCCAAGGGTTCCACATTGGAAAGCCTGCCAGCGCGGACAGCACTTTCTTTACAACAATCATGAAATAAATGACTTAGAGTCAAGCTAATGAATATCCTGAAAGAGCAAGGAACGTCACAGGAAAAGAGTGGAATGGAAGAAAAGATCGACGCTTTCCTGGAGCAGTTCCAGTTCAACATCGCCACCACTCCAGAGGAAAAGAATACACTCAGGCGTCTCAGGCACCAGGTGTTCGTCGAAGAACTCGACTACCAACTCAGCGCCGACAAGGAAAGAGGACTAGAGTTTGATCAGTACGAAGACGCCTCGATTCACTGCTTCATCACGCATAAGCGTACCGGCTTGATTGCCGGCTGTATGAGGCTGGTTTCCCCGATGAGTTTAGGGAGGAAAAAGCCAACACTGCCGCTAGAAGGTATCTGCACTCCCCTCTTCCACCATCCTTCCTTAGGCCCAGCGAATTTCCCACCCGAGGAGACCTGCGAAGTTTCCCGATTCGCGGTCCCTTCTTCGTTTCGCCACAGAAAACATCAATTCACCGGACATGGAGACTACCTCGACTTCCGCGACGAGGAGAGACAACTCTTCCCCATGATCATGATCGGTCTGTTTCTTACCACCTTTGCCCTGGTGGGATTGACCGAAAGGCCGCATGTCTTCGCCATGATGCAGCCCAACCTGCCGCGGGCGTTGTCCTTCTCGGGATTCCACTTCACCAGAATCACGGAGATCTTCGAACACTTCGGCACCCGTGGGGGCTTCTATATCAACCATGAAAGGGCAAAGCATGAGTTCAAGAAGGAACTCACGCCCTTCTACCTGGAGATCAAGCGCCAACTCCGCCGACAGCTGACTGGCGCCCAGGTATCAGAAGGTCTGGCGTTCTAGGGGGGTTGCCCTGAGCAAGATGCCCCGCTCATTGAACGACCGACTCGAGCCTCGGCCCAACATAAAGCCGCCGGGGCCAATCCAGCAGCATGATGGCCAGCACGTTGCGGTGCTCGCCTCGTGCTAGATCAGTGCTACCGAACTCACCGGGGATCATTCTTGCCTCTGGGTCATAGGCGCTGATCAGTGCTTGCTGAGTATGCGCAACGACCGGGTGATCGGTTAGCCCCACCAGTTGGAAGCTGATACCAACTTCGGTGTAGATGTCTTCCTTGGTCTCGGCCAGGATACGATCGATCCGAGCATCGAACGCCTCGAGGATCCAGGCGTTGTCAGCAGCCGACACCTGATGCTGGTAATAGTCGCTAGCGGCAATCACGAAGTGCGTCATGCCATAGATCTTGTTGCGAAAGGAAGCTTGCGACAGCGCGGCATCACGTTCCGGTGGGTAGTGAGCACGAAAGGCCGCCTTGGTCTCATGTCGCAGATCGGCCACCCCCAACCCATAGAGGTCATAGGCCAGGTTTGCGACCTGAGCGGCATAGACCTCGAGTACGTCAGGGGACGTCAGGAAATTGCGATACGGCTGATCCTCGAGGTACGCGATCGCCCTATCGGCTCCGGGCAGCTGCTGATCATTCAACAGACCGTGAGCGCGCGCCTGATTCAGCCGAAAGGCGAGATACTTGGCGAAAATCATCTCGCCCCAGTCCCCCAGCATCTCTTTGCGTCTGCGTTGCTTTCTGGTTCGCTCAGGGTAGCGTTCTAGCAGCGCGGCGGCTCGACGAGCGGCATAGCCCGGCTGGACCAAGCCGGTTATATCTTTTTGCAAAGACGCAACGAGTCGCCTGCCGTAGTCCTGCAGTGGCGGTAGATACCGCTCATCGCCGGTAAGCCGATACAGCCGCTGGGCATAGTGGCGCTGCTTGGCGGCGGGCAGTATGTCGAAAGCGGTGTCGTAGCGATCACGTATCTCGGCCGCGATGTCCTGCTGCGAAAGCGGATAGCTAGTCGCACATCCGACAACCAGACAACACAGTAGCCAAAGCAGAACCCAGCGCAGCCGGCTCTGTACCGGATGATAGGCCTCATACCCAAATGCCCTTGATCGCATGACGACCTCCTGCCGGAACATGGCTGCAGGAAAAGTATAGACTCACTAGAGAGGTTGCCTCAGCGGCGGCGGCGTGTCGTTCTGGGGCTGATCAGTTTGACCCTCACTTTAGGACGTCGCCGTACGTGGGCCGGGGCATCGCTGACCGCCGTGTCACGAGGGGGAGTATCAGCGGGCTCCGGTGGTGGCGTGACCACCCATGCAAAGGTGGGTAGGCTCAGTTGCCAGTAAATAGCCGCAAGGCGTAGTGAGAGAGTCAGCCCCAGTGCCAGGCCAATGGAAAGAACGGTGTTCATCTGGAGTTCAAGGAGCAGCACATAGGCCGTGCCACCAAGGATCGACGCCGTCGCATAGATCTCCTGGCGCAACACCATCGGTACCCGCCGCGCCAGCACATCGCGCAGCATGCCGCCGGCAACCCCGGTCATCATGCCCATTAGCACCGCCACCACGCCGGCATTGCCAAGCATCAGCGCCTTGTGGGTGCCGATCACGGTGAACAGTGCAAGTCCGCAGGCGTCTGTCACCGGCAGAAACGTTCGCGTCAGGCGATGAATGTAGTGAAACCCGAGAATCGACAGAGCTACGGTTGCCAGCACTACCCACAGATAGGTGGGGTCCGTGACCCAGAACACCGGGCGCACGCCCAGCACCAGATCACGAATAGTGCCACCGCCGATGCTGGCCACCGCCGCCAGCACCAGCATTCCGAAGGGGTCCATGCGCGTGCGGCAGGCAAGAATCACCCCCGACAGCGCAAAGACGATCACCCCCGCCATGTCCATCCAATAGACCAACGCCGCCACGTCATCGCTCCTTGCTCATGTCCTCGTTAAGGATACGCGATTTGCGACGGCGCCGTGCCTATTCCCCGGGCATCTAACGCGATGCCTCGGCCAGCAGGGCAACAAGCTCCGGTACCGCCGCTTGACCGTGCCCCTGCTCGACGGCCTGTCGATATAGTCCGGCGATCCCATCGGCGGCTTGGTGGCTGGCTCCCAATTCCGCGACCATCTGCTGGTAGTAGCCGATATCCTTATCGGCATTGGACAGCGAGAAGCGAAAGCTCGAGGCGTCATCGGCAAGAATGAAGGGTTTCAGGCGCTCGAAGACCACGCCTGCACCACCGCCATTGCCTAGCACTTCGACCAGTGCCTGCGGCGAGATGCCGGCCTGGCGCGCGGCAGCTGACGCCTCGGCGAGCACCGCCGAGAAACCCAGCGATACGAAGTTGTGCAAGAGCTTGACCCGGTGCCCGCTGCCTACCGGCCCGACGTGGGTAATCGCTTCGGCGAAACTCTCGAGCAAGGGGCGAATCTCGGCGAAGAGCTCGCTCGCAGCGCCGACGATCAGGTTCAGTCGCCCTTCTTCGGCTTCCTTGGGCGTCCGGGTCATCGCGGCGTCGCAGAAACGCCCGCCCCGCTCGACGACCCGCTCGGCGATCGCCACCGTCGAGCTGGGAATCGCCGTGGAACAGTCGATGACGATGCTACCGGGCGCCAGGCCATCTAACACGCCCCCGGCCTCGCTGAGCACCGCCTCGACCTGCGGCGAACCGGTCACGCACAGGATCACCACATCGGCCGCGGCGGCGACATCGGCGGCGCTCGACAGGCGCGTTGCGCCTTCGGCCATCAGGTCATCCACCGGCTGGTTGCCCGGGTGATCGAGAAAACTCAGTGCGTGACCATGGCGCAGCAGATTGCGGGCGATGCCATGCCCCATCAGACCAACACCGATCAGCCCTACCCGTCGGGAATCCGTCATGCTCTTGCTCCTTGTCAGCCTTGGTGAACAGGCCGTGATAAAAGGGGAATAAATAAGCCAATGTGAGTCTGCGCTCTCCTAGCCGTGGCGGATGGCAACGGTCTTTCTGACAAGTACTTTCTGACAAGTACTTTCTGATAAGTGCTTGCTGGCTATCAATACAGCAGGTCGACCAAGCCTAGCGAAATCCAGGGCATGTAGGTAATGGCGATCAAGCAGGCCAGCACCACCAGCACAAACCGCATCAGCCAGGGCAACAGCTGATCTATCGACAGCTTGGCGACCGCACAGGCGGCGAACAGGTTGACGCCCAGCGGCGGCGTGAACATGCCGAGTGCCAGGTTGACCACCACGATCAGGCCGAAGTGCACCGGGTCGATGCCGTACTGGATGGCGATCGGCGTGAAGATCGGGGCCAGCACCAGGATCGCCGCCGAGGTCTCGATGAACATGCCGACGACCAGCAGCATCACGTTCACCGCCAGCAGGAAGGAGATCGGGCTATCGAAGACCTGGGTTACCCAGCTGGCCACGTCGGCCGGCAGACCCGAGCGACTGATCAGGAAACTGAACAGCGCCGCGGCCGCGATGATCAGCATCACCGCCGCCGTGGAAATCACGCTCTGCTTGAGGATCGGCACCAGCTCATCCAAGTTCAGCTCGCGATAAACAAGCCCACCGACGATCACGGCATAGACCACTGCCACCGCGGATGCCTCGGTGGGCGTGAAGACGCCGCCGTAGATACCGCCTATCACCACTACCGGCATGAGCATGGCCGCCCAGGCACGCTTGAAGGCCGTGGGCAGATCATGACGATCCTCACGGTCTCGCAGGCCATAGCCACGGATCTTGCAGAAGATATACAAGAACAAAAGCAGCGCGCCGCCGATTAAAAGCCCAGGGCCGATGCCGGCGATAAACAGCTTGCCGATCGAGGTATCGGTGCTGACGCCGTACAGAATCAGCGGGATCGAGGGCGGGATCAGCACCCCGAGCTCGGCCGAGGAGGCCTGGATGGAGGCCGCCAGCGGCCGCGGGTAGTCGTGCTTGACCATCGCCGGAATCAGGATCGAGCCAATGGCGAAGGTCGTCGCCACGCTTGAGCCGGACACCGCAGCGAACATCATGCAGGTCAACACGCAGGTCATGGCCAGGCCACCCTGCACACCGCCGACCATCGCCTTGGCCAGATCGACCAAGCGCCGAGAAATACCGCCGGCGGCCATCAGGTTGCCGGCGAGAATGAAGAAGGGAATCGCCATCAACGGAAAATTGTCGATGCCGACGAACATCTGCTGCGGTACCAGCAGCAAGGGCAGTCGCGAGAAGAATTCGATACCGATGATCGAGGCCAGCAGAATCGAGATGGCGATCGGCACCCCGAGGCTGAACAGGATGATCAACGACAGACCAATGGCCGCATTCATGGGCGCACCTCGTCTTGCGGATGGGTGTCAGGCGTGGGCGACGCGACCTTGGGTGTCTCGCTTTCCTCGGGACCGATGGTCTCCCGACCGGTGATCTGAGCAAGCAGGCGCGCCAGCACCGCGATCAGCGCGAAGCCAGCCCCCACCGGCATGGCCGCATAGGCCCAGGCGATCGACACTTCAAGCCCGGAAAGCATTTGCGTCCGCACCCTCAGGGTCATGGACGTGCCGTACTGGATCAGCACCACGAACACGATCAGGCAGCACAGGGCCACGAAGACCTCGAGCCAGATCAGCCGACGGGCAGGCAGCAGCTTGTAGATGACCTCGACGGACATCATGAATCCACCACGGAAGCCGGCCGCCGCGCCAAGGAACACGCACCAGATCATCGACGAGCGGGAGATCACCTCCGACCAGGTCGAAGGCGCATCCAGCACGAAGCGAGTCACCACCTGATAGAAGCCCAGGGTGACCGAGATGATCAGCATCGCGATCGCCGCCAGCAGGGCGATCCGGGTGGTCAGGCGCTCGAAGCGCAGGAAAAGCTCCACCATCACATCCACCATACTTTAGGGGGAATCCGGCACCGCCCGGCGCCGGATCAGGGTGTCGCCAGCGTTAGCAGTCGCTGGCACGGATACGGTCGAGCATCTCGCTGCCGTACTGGTCGGTGTAGATCTGATAGGCGGGCTTAACGGCTTCCTGGAACGGCGCCTTGTCGATGTCGGTCTCGACGGTCATGCCTTTCTCGCGCAGCATCTCCACGCCATCACGCTCGAGGCGCGAAACTTCCTCGCGTGTGGCCTGGGCAGAGGCCTGAGCGGCCTGTTCAAACCAGCCCTGCTCTTCCTCGCTGAGACCATCCATCAGCACCGGCGAGCCCAATACGATGGCCGGCGAGTAGACGTGGCCGGTCAACGACAGGTTATCCTGCACTTCCCAGAACTTGCTCGCCACGATCACCGTGATGGGGTTCTCCTGGCCGTCCACGGTGCCCTGCTGTAGCGCGGTAAAGACCTCCGGGAAGGCCATCGGGGTCGGGTGCACGCCCATCTGCTCGAAGGCCGCCATGTGCACCTTGTTTTCCATGGTGCGAATCTTCAGACCCTCGGCGTCCCCGGGCGAGGTCACCGGGCGCTTGCTGTTGGTCATGTGGCGGAAGCCATTTTCCGACCAGGCAAGCCCCACCAGATTATGCTCGCCCATCTTGTCGAGTAGCTCTTGGCCAACCTCACCGTCCAGCATGCAGCGAGCCTGATCGTAGTCCTTGAACAGGAACGGCAGATCGAGCACGTAGGTCTGCGGTACGAAGTTGCCCAGCGGGCCCGTGGAGGTAATGACCACATCGACGGTACCGATCTGCAGCCCCTCGATCATCGCCCGCTCGCCCCCCAAGGCACCGGAGGGGTGCTCGACCACCTCGAACTCGCCGTCGCTAAGGCGCTCGAGGGTTTCCTTGAAGGCATCAGCGCCCACCGAGTAGTGGGAGCTGTCGGAGAGGGTATGCCCCAGGTTGATGGTCTGGGCCGCCTGGGCATTCATGGCGCCGAGCGCCAGGGCCGCGGTGGTAAGGCTGCCGATGGCAACGGACAGGCTGTGGCGTGCAAACTTGGCTTTCATTGTTATGACCTCTTGGGTTGCAGAGACACGCTGGGGTGTTCCTCGACGGGATCGAGGACTCAGTCACGCTCGCCGAGATAACTCTCGACAATGTCGCGAAGGTTGGCATCGCCCTGGAAGCCGAGCTCCCGGGCGCGTGCATTGATGAAGCGAGGTGGCCAGCTGGCGACGATGGCCTCGATGCGCGGATCAGGCTCATGGCGGACCCGGGCCAAGGCCTCTTCGCCCCCGATCTCGCGCAGCGCCTCGAGCATCTCGGCGACACTCACCGTGATGCCCGGCAGCATCAGTGCTCGGGAGGGACCGAAGGCCTCGCCGGTCACCTCGGCACCGTGAATCAGCGCCTCAGTGACCCGGCGCGGCGACATCACGAATAGCTCGAGATCGGTAGGCACCGGGCAGACGGCATCCTCACCGTTGAGCGGCTCGCGCAGGATGCTGGAGGCGAAGCTCGAGGCTGCGGCATTGGGCCGCCCCGGGCGGATGACGATGGTCGGAAGACGCAGCACCCGTCCATCGATCAAGCCACGGCGGCTATAGTCGGTGATCAACAGCTCGCACATGGCCTTCTGGGTGCCATAGGAGCTTTGCGGCGTCAGCGCGGTCATGTCCTCGACGACATCCGGCAGGTCGCCGCCATAGACCGCCACCGAACTGGCCATGATCAAGCGAGTGGTCGAGAGCTTGCGGGCTCGGCAGCCCTCGAGCAGCGCCCGAGTGGCCTCGAAGTTGACGGTAATGCCCAGATCCAGATCGGCCTCGGCGGCCGAACTGACCACCGCGGCGAGGTGGAAGATGACCTCCGGGTGCTCGTCGAGGCTTGCGTCCAAAGCACCGGGCGTGGCGATGTCGATGGCCCGAGCGACGCACTCGACGCCTGCGATCTCGGGCACGGACGCCTCCACCTGGTCGACCAGGGTCAGGCGCGTGAGCGGCTGACCGTCCAGCTCGCGGCAGGCGGCAAGGGCGTGAACGAGGCGTTGGCCGAGGAAACCGGCGGCACCGGTGATCAGAACGTGCATGGCAGCTACCTGGTTGTTATGTGAATGGTCGTTATGTGAATGGTTGTTATGTGAATGGTCGTTGTGTGGATTGTCGTGGTACGAATCAGGTGCGTCGTTGTTTAAAGCTTGGCTGTTTAAAGCATGGTTGTTTAAGCACAGCTGCTTGAGGCGATACCGCTTGGCTCAGCGCTTTTCCGGCGAACTCAGCCACGCAGGCCATAATCACGGCCCCAGGCCAGCCCCGCGCGGGTATCGCCGGCCGGCCGATATTCGCAGCCCACCCAGCCCTGATAGCCCAAGGCATCGAGGTGAGCGAGCACCGCCGGGTAATTCACCTCACCCAGATCCGGCTCATGGCGCTCCGGGACTCCGGCGAGCTGCACGTGGCCGATGTGGGGGAACTGCGCTTCCATGTTGCGGATCAGGTCGCCCTCGACGATCTGGCAGTGATAGAGGTCGAACTGCACCTTGAGATTGCCGGCGCCGACCCGCTCGACCACCTCACGGGCCTGGACCTGGCGCTGCAGGAAGAAGCTCGGCATGTCACGACCGTTGATCGGCTCGATCAGCAGCGTCTTGCCAACCTTATCGAGCTCTCCGGCCGCGAAACGTAGATTCTCGATGTAGGTCGCCAGGTGCGCCTCTCGGGTCGCCGCATCGGCACCCTCGGGCAACAGGCCCGCCATGGCATGCAGCCGCGGACAGTCCAGTGCCTGTGCATAGCGAATGCCTTCGACGACGCTATCGCGGAATTCGGCCTCGCGGCCGGGCAGACTCGCCAACCCCCGCTCGCCGGCGCCCCAGTCTCCCGGCGGCAGGTTGAACAGCACCTGGCTCAGGGCGTTGTCATCCAGCGCCGCGCGCAGTTCCCGGGCCTCGAAGGCATAGGGAAAGAGGTATTCGACGCCTTGAAATCCCGCAGCGGCGGCGGCCGAGAAGCGCTCCATGAAGGCCTGTTCCGGGAACAGCATGCTGAGATTGGCGGCCAGTCGGATCATGTCGATTCCTGTTGTCTCGTTGTTATCGCGTCGTTATCACGACCGTGTCGCTCATTGCGTCCACCGCAAGCAGCGGCGCATCGTGCTCTGTGTCAATCGCGGGGAAACCGCGCCTCTAGTTCCGCCACCTGCTCCTCGGTCAGGCCACGAGGGTTCTGGCCACGTAGCAGCAGATAGAGCTTGGCGGTCTCCTCGAGCTCCTCGGTGGCATAGACCGCGGCTTCCAGTGACTTGCCGGCCACCACCGGGCCGTGATTGGCCAGCAGCACGGCACTGTGCTTACCGGCGAGCCCCTTCACCGCATCACCCAGCGCCGGGTCACCCGGCATGTGATAGGGCACCAGGGGCAGCCGGCCGACCCGCATCACGTAGTAGGCGGTCAGCGGTGGGATGCAGTCGCAGGGGTCCACCTCGGGTAGGCAGGACACCGCCACCGAATGAGTCGAGTGCAGGTGCACGATGGCCTCGGACTGAGGCCGCTCGCCGTACATCGCCATGTGCAGCACGCTTTCCTTGGTCGGCTTGGCGCCGTCAAGGTGGCGACCATCGCGGTCGAGCCGCGAGATACGCGCCGGATCGAGCCGCCCCAGACAGGCATTGGTGGGCGTCATCAGCCAGCCACCATCATCGAGGCGCACGCTGATATTGCCGCTGGAGCCCATGGTCAGGCCGCGATCGAACAGCGACTTGCCGTAGACGGCGATCTGCTCGCGCAAGCGGTTGTCGTCTCGGGTGCTCATGCGCCCTCCTCTACCGCACTCGACTGCTCGGACAGGACGTCGAAGGCGCGGGTGAAGAAGTCGACGCCGCCGAAATTGCCGGACTTGAGCGCCAGCGACAGCGGCGCTTCGCGACCAGCAAGCTGTGTCTGGGTCCAGGGCACGCCAGGATCGATCTGCTCGCCGATACGCAGCTCGCCAACGCCCAGCGCCGACACCACCGCCCCGGAGGTCTCACCACCGGCGACCAACAGCTGCCCCACGCCCTCGGCGACCAGCGTCTGGGCGATGGTCGCCAGCGCCCGCTCGACCAGCTCGCCGGCCCGTGCCGCCCCCAGCGTCGCCTGGGCGGCTTCCACTGCCTGCGGCGCCGCCGAGGCATAGATCAGCACCGGACCTGTGCCAGCGCCGAATAGCCGCGTCCGAGCGAACTCGAGCGCGTCTTCGATCGGCGCATCGCTCTCGGCCAGCGCCAGCGGATCCAGCGCCAAGCCTTCATGACGGCCGAGAAAGTGCTCGACCTGACCTAGCGTCGCTCGCGAGCAACTGCCGGAGAGCACCAGGGCCGCTCCGCTGGCCGGCGCCAATCGCCCGGCATTTCCGACCGGGGCCAGCCACGCTTTCTGGCGATACTGCTCCGGCAGCGCCTGACCGAGGCCGGAGCCACCGGTGACCAGCGGCATCTCGACGACGGCCGCGGCGATCACCTCGAGATCGCCCTCATCCAGGCTGTCGCAAATCACATGGCGAACCCCGGCCTGCTGCAGCTCGGCGAGATGGGCGCCGGCCGCTGGCGCCCCCTTGGCAAGAATCGCCCGGTTGAGCAGGCCCACCCGCTGCGATGTCTGACGGGCGAGCACCCGTACCAGGTCGGCGTCACGCATTGGGTTCAAGGGGTGATGCTGCATGCCGCTGTCATTGAGCAAGCGGTCGCCGACGAAGAGGTGGCCCTGATAGACGGTACGGCCATTGAGCGGGAAAGCTGGCACCATCACCGTCTGCTGACTTTTCAGCGCCTCTGGCTGAGCGGCACCCAGCCTCTCCAGCAAGGCGTCGGCCACCGGGCCGATATTGCCGTCATCGGTGGAATCGAAGGTCGAGCAGTACTTGAAGAAGATCTGACGGGCGCCCTGGGCCTGAAGCCAGTCGAGGGCCGCCAGGGAGTCGCGGATGGCTTCCGCCGCCGGGCAAGAGCGTGACTTCAGGGCCACCACCACCGCATCGATATCGTCCAGCGCCACATCAGCACTCGGCACGCCGATGACCTGCAGGGTGCGCATGCCCGAGCGCACCAGGTTGTTGGCAAGGTCCGTGGCGCCGGTGAAATCATCGGCGATGGCACCGAGCACGATCTTGGAGGCTTGCTCACGGCTCATGACAGCCCCTCCCCCGCATCGCCGTCGTTGGCGGCCGGCAGGTCGATACCGGACAGACGCTGGTAGACCTTGATCACCGCCGAGTCATCCTCGCGGCCGAAGCCCGCACCGCTGGCGGCGGTGAACTGTTGCAGGGCGCTGCCCGCCACCGGCATCGAGAAGCGCAGCTCGCGGCCGGTCTGGTGCACGATATTGAGATCCTTGACGAAGATATCCACCGCCGAGAGCGGGGTGTAATCGCCCTTGAGTATGTGCGGCACGCGGTTCTCGAACATCCAGGAGTTACCCGCCGAGTGGGTGATCACCTCATACAGCACCTCGGGGTCGATCCCCATGCGGATGCCCAGCGCCAGCGCCTCGGCGGCCGCAGCGATATGCACCCCGGCCAGATGCTGGTTGACCAGTTTGACGCTGGAGCCTGGGCCCGGCGCATCACCGAGGCGATAAACCTTGGCCGCCATGGCATCGAGTGCCGCCTGGCCTTTGGCGTAGGCGGTCTCGGCACCGGAGGCCATCACCGATAAATCGCCGCTGCGTGCCTTGGCGGAGCCGCCGCTGATCGGCGCGTCGAGCATCTCGAGGTTCAACGCCGCCAGCCGTTCGCCGAGCGCCGTGGCATAGCTAGGGGCCACCGTGGCGCACTGCATCACCAGGCTGCCCGGCGCCAGACTCGCGGCCAGAGCCGCCTCACCCGAAGCCGGGGCATCGAAGAGCACACTCTCGACCTGCTCCGCATTGACCACCACCAACACCACCAGGTGGCACTCGGCAGCAAGTTCGGCGGGAGTGGACACGCAGCGCCCACCCCTTGCCTCGAAGGTCTCACGGGCCTTGGCCGAAATATCGCAGCCAATGACCGGCAGACCGGCTTCGAGCATGGCCGTGGCCGAGCCGAGACCCATGGCACCAAGGCCGACGACACCGATGGATGAGGCGTTTTGTGGGGACACGGAAGACTCCTAGCTGAATGATCATGAGCGAATATGGCGCTCGCCTGGCGGGCCCTAAGAGGGGCAAGAATGGCCGCTGAGTGGCTCTGGCGATGCGCCGATGTTAGCGCTACCATTCATTCTTAGAGTAGGATTCTGGTCAGAGCAAGACACAGCGCACAAAGCGAGACCAATGTCTAATCACATGCCTCGCCTTAGATCGTTGCCCTCGCCCGAGGCCGGACCGAAGGCTAAAATCCGCCCGGAAAACGCACAGCGGCCGATAAGAACAGCGAGGGGCGAACGATCAGGAAAGGCGCCGTCGGACAATCAGCAAGCAGTCAGGGACCGACCACAGGAGGGAAAGCCCATGGCGGGCGACAAACAGCGGCGCAATCGCAAGAGTGTCATGCAGCCGACACTCGCTGACGTGGCGCGGGAGGCCGGCGTCTCAGCCATCACCGTCTCAAGGGTGCTCAACTCGCCGCAGGCGGTGCGTCCCGCGACGCGGGCCACCGTCGAGGCAGCCATCGACAAGGTGGGCTATGTGCGCAACATGCTGGCCGGCAGCCTGGCCTCGGCCAATTCGCGCTTCATCGCGGTGATCGTGCCGTCGCTTGCCAATATCGTCTTCGTCGAGGTAATCGCCGGCCTGCAGGCGGAGTTCGAGCGCCACGGCTACCAGATCCTGCTCGGCAACACCGACTACGACCTGGACCGGGAATGCGAGCTGGTGCGTACCTTTCTCGGCTGGTCTTCCTCGGCGCTGGTAGTGACCGGCCTGCGTCATAACGAGGCCTGCCAGCGCGTGCTCGAGCACTGGGAGCACCCGATTGCCGAGATCATGGAGCTTGGCGAGGCGCGGGACCTGAACATTGGGCTCGATCATGCCGAAGCCGGGCGCTGCATGGCGAGACACCTGCTCGGGCGCGGCCATCGCCGGATCGTCTATGTGGCCGCCCAGCTGGAACGCGACTATCGTGCCGGCCTGCGTTTTGCGGGGCACCGCGAGGTGCTGGAAGAACAAGATCTATCGGCACCGCTGCTGGATCTGGAGCATCTCGGCCAGTTCGAGACCGGCGCCCAGGCGCTGGAAGAGGTGCTCGCCCATCATCCGGAGGCCACGGCGATCCACTTCGCCAATGATGATCTGGCCACCGGTGCCATCCTGCACGCCCAGCGTCAGGGCATCCGGGTGCCCGAAGAGATCGCCATCGCCGGCTTCAACGGCCTGCCGATCGGTCAGCGCATCACTCCCCGCCTGACCACCATCCGCTCACCGCGAGAAACCATCGGCCGCGAGGCCGCCCGCCGGGTGATCGCCAGGCTAGAGGGCGCTGCTCGCACTCCTGAACAGCACGACGTAGGCTTCGAGCTGCTGGTCGGTGAAAGCACCTGACGCCCTGCCCAGGCATGGTCGCACGGTCAGGGCTGCCTACCAGTGCCGACCGCTGACGGCGCCGAGGCCGACCTCACCCTGCTCGACGCTCAGCGTCATCGGCAGCGGCGCGGTTGGAAAAGCAAGCTCGGTGATCACCAGCCTCCCGTCATCGATAAACAGCTCCGCCGAGCAGCGATCGCGCAACAGCTGACAGGCGATGCGCGGCCCGGCGGCCAAATGGTAGTGGGTGCAGTGCGGGAAGTGCTCACTCAGTGCGGCCGCTTGGCTCGCGTCCGGGTCAGACGGCGCGATACGTTCAACGGTCACATCGAGGCCGGCGTCCATGTATTCCAGCCGATAGACCAGGCTGTCGTCGCCGAAGGGGCGAAGCACCACCGTGGCGCCCGGTACGAGATCGAGCCGGAATTCGGCCAAGGCGGCCTCGGCCTCGCCAAGCTCCAGGACGCTGCCGGTCGCCGGCTGGCGCGGTACCATAATCGCATCGAGGGCTAGGGCGCTATCGCGAACTCGATCCGGAATCGCCTGGCGCAGCACATGACCCTCGCCTTGCTCATCACGAGCAAGGCTCAGCGCTCGGGGAATCGTCATCGCGCCGCGCCAGTCACCGGTCGGCGTCTGATGCGCGTATAGCCAGTTGCTCATCCAGCCGATCACCAGTCGCTCGCCGGGATGATCCGACCAGCTCTGGGCGGCGTAGCAGTCGGCGCCGTGATCGAACCAGGTTACCGTCTCTGGGGCCTGATCAGGCGTGAAGCGAATGCCGTCGAAGTCACCGATGAACACCTGGGTGCCGGAGCCACCAGCAGGGCCACAGCGCTGCACGCCGACCATCAACACCCAGCGCTCCTCAAAGCTATCGGCGCCCGCGTCGAGATCCGTGCCGTCATCCCTCTGCTGATCGTTGCCGACTCGGCCTTCTACCGGCAGCGGGAAGAGGTCGGGGCATTCCCAGGCCAGATCGTCGTGAGCGCCATAATCGGCACCAAAGGTGGAAACCTTCTCCCAGTCAGCGCCTCCCTGGGTGCGATAGATGCCGAGCGTCTGCCCCTCGGTGAGGATCATCACCCAGTGCGCGCTTTCGGCATGCCAGAACACCTTGGGATCGCGAAAGTCCTGAAGCCCCGGGTTGTCGAGGATCGCCGCATCACGCGCCTGCCAGCTACGCCCGCCATCGCGGCTGGCTGCCATCGCTTGGGACTGATGGTCTCGCTCGGGGGAGCCGCCCGGCACGTGGCGGGTAAAGAAGGCCACCAGGGGCGTGAGCATGTCCGCACGCAGCGTGCCGCACTCGGCCTTGCGCGGTGCCGTGGTGATCTCGCATTCCGGCACGAAGGCATGCTGCCAATCGACTACCGCACTGCCTGAAAAGCACATGCCGTGTTCATCGGGCGTGAGCGCCACCGGCCGATGGGTCCAGTGCACCAGGTCGCTGCTGCTGGCATGTCCCCAGTGCATCGGCCCCCAGGCGGTGTCATGCGGATAATACTGGTAGAAGAGATGGTACTGCCCCGCGTGATGCACCAGCCCGTTGGGATCATTCATCCAGCCCTTGGGCGGCGTGAAGTGCAATAGCGGACGATATGCCGGCGTAGGGGCGATAGCATCGGTCATGTCAGGCTCGCGGCGATGGTGGCATCGGAACAGAGCGACGACCCTAACACCTTGGTCGAACAGAGTCCCGTAGGGCTCACCGGTTGGGCATACTAGAGGACATCTATAACGATTAAGCCCCTATTCCGGTGTGATATGCGACTGATGCCAGACAAGCTCGCTCCGCCACTGTTGCCGCCCACCACAGTCGCTCGAGAGCGCCTCAACGATCACTTCGTGCTCGACGAGCGCATCCGCGTGCTGGTGATTCATGCTCCCCCCGGCTACGGCAAGACCACGCTGCTCGCCGAGCGCTTGCCGGCTCTAGAACAAGCGGCATCCTGGCTGCGGCTCGATCCTCAGGACAATGTCCCACTGCGCTTCATTCGCTACTTCGAGGCTGCCCTCGGCACCCTGTTCCGGGAGCATCTCCAGTGCTCGCCCCCGTCCAGCGGCGACTCGACTGAATATCCTGATATCTCCCTGGAGGATGCCGTCGAAACCTGGCTGTCCCAGCTGCCCGGCGAGGCCAAGCCCTGCCGACTGGTGATCGACGAGTTCGAGCATATCACCAACCCCGAGATCCTGGCCGGCCTCATGCATTGGCTTCGCCACCAGCCCCCCTGGCTGACCCTGACGCTGGTCTCGCGCACCTGGCCGTCCCTTGGCCTGCCGGCGCTTCGCCTGCGCGGCGAGCTAGAGGAAATCGGCGTCGAGGCGCTGGCCTTCGACCATGAAGAAGCCCAAACGCTGTGCGCCGAGCAGCTTATCTTCCCTCCTAGCCGAGTCAGCCTGGAGCGCGCCTTGCGCCTGACCGAAGGCTGGATCATGGCCCTCAACTGGCTGGTCGAGCGCACCACCACGCGAGCCGGCTTCGATGCCCTGCTCGATCGCATGAGCGGCGCGCACCCGGACTTCGTGGCCTGGTTTGACGACCTACTGAGTGGGCGTGCCGATGACGGCGACCGCCAGTTGCTGCTGCAGCTCGGGGTACTGGAACGCTTCTCGCCTCAGCTGGTGGCACGCTTGCTGGAAGGTGACCGGATCACCCAACGCTTGGAAGCCCTGGACCGGGCGGGCCTGTTTCTCTACCGCTTGTCCCCCGACGATCAATGGTGGCGCTTTCATCCCTTGTTCGCCCAGTACCTGTGCCATCGTCGACATGAAATGAGCCTTGACTCCCAACACCAGCTGCACCGCCGAGCCAGCGCCGCATGGCTGGCGCTGGGGAAGCCCGACCTGGCGCTTGCCCAGGCCATCAATGCCGACCAGCCGGCGGCTCTAGCGACGCTGATCGAACACCACGGCCCGCACCTGCTGGCCAACGGCCACTTCGCCCTGCTGGCGCGGGCCATGGAAACCCTCGGCGAAGCCCGGCTCAGCGCCTCACCTCGGCTGACCCTGATCTATGGCTGGGTCACGCATGCCCAGTACCAGTTCGACCGCACCGAGCGGACCATCGGCTGGATCGAGGCACAACTCGATGAACCGGACTGGCAAGCGCTGGCCGCCGAGTTCGCCACGCTTCGCGCGCAGTTGGCGATCAACCAGGGCGACGCCGAGCGGGCCGCCCCGCTGGCCCAGCAGGCGCTTACGCTGCCCGCACACTATCTGGATGCCACTCCGGTCTCGGCCGGCGCCATCTACTGTGAAGCGCGTTTCGTTCAGGGCCAGCTGGAGGAATCGCTGGCCCGGATCCAGGCGGTGGAGCAACAAGCCAGACACCTCGGCGACGACCAATTGATCCTCTGGACGCTGTGCCACCACTCGGAGACCCTGGTGGCACAGGGCCGCCTGCAGGCGGCGTTCGATATCCAGGAACGTGCCTTCGCGCACATCGAGCACTGCGGCCTCGACCGTCTGCCGGTGGCCGAGTTCCTGTACCGCATCCGCAGTCAGCTGCTGTGGGAATGGCACCGCCTGGACGAGGCCGAGCAGGCGGCACTCAAAGGCATTGCCGTACTTGACAGTCAGGGCGAGGCCTGGACCCTGCAGTGTCACGTCGGTCTAGCCAAGGTCGCCCTGGCCCGTGGTGACCAGGCCCATTGCACCGACCACATCCGCCGCCTGCGCAAGATACTGGCCGAGGGCGACTATCACATCGACTGGCGTGCCAATGCTCATGCCATCCTGCTGGCCTGGTGGCAGGCCAACGACGATCGCGATGCCGTGACCCGCTGGCTGCAGGAGGCGCCGGCGGCCGAACTCGACACCGCCAGCAACCATTTCGCCCAGGCTAACGTACGCAATCACGCCCGCGCCCTGATGCTACTCGACCGGCCGGAGGAGGCCCGCCCCCTGCTGGAAGCCCTAGAAGAACAGACCCAACGCTTCGGCCTGGTAACCGATGCCAATCGCAACCAACTTTGTCTGGCGGCGCTGGAATGGCAATGCGACCACCGCGATGCGGCACTGAGGCATATGTCAAAGGCACTCGACCTAGCTACGCGCACGGCCTTGACCGGGAGTTTTCTGCGGCTGGGCAAGCCTCTTCACGACATGCTTACGGCCCTGCTCGAGACTCATGAACTCGATGGCTTGGCGCGCGAGCGAGCCAAGCGACTGATCATGCTGGCCGGCCGCCAGCGCGACTTCGGCCGCGCCGTGCGCCTGATGCTCGACGACACCGTGATCGCCGACATCGTCACGCGTCCCGACGTCCCCGAACTGATCCGCACCTCGCCGCTGACCCGCCGCGAGTGGCAGATTCTCGGCCTGATCCACGCCGGGTTGTCCAACGAGCAGATCGCCGAACAGCTCTCGGTGGCGCCGACCACCATCAAGACGCACATCCGCAGCCTCTACCAGAAACAGAACATCCGCCGCCGGGAAGAGGCCATCGCCCTGGCCGGCGACCTACTGGGCCGCATCCAGGGGGAGTAGTCGCTCCACCTCCTCCCCCTGCCTACGCCTGTCTCGTCCCCGACGGGAGGATCTATCTCCTCGGCACTCCCGCCACCATGAGCCCGACACTCTTTCCCGCGGGCGCGGCCCAGCACCGACGCCCATCCACAACGAGGACCCGGTTCATGATCACAGATAGCTCTCAGTACCTCGGCCGCGAGGGCGCCGACTGGTGGCGCGGCGCGGTAATCTACCAGATCTATCCGCGCAGCTTCCTGGATACCAATGGCGACGGCATCGGCGATCTGCAGGGCGTGATCGACAGGCTCGACTACATTGCCTCGCTGAATGTCGACGCCATCTGGCTGTCGCCCTTCTTCACCTCGCCGATGAAGGACTTCGGCTACGACGTCAGTGACTACCGAGGCGTCGATCCCATGTTCGGCACCCTCGAGGACTTCGACCGCCTGGTCGAGGCCGCCCATGCCCGCGGTCTCCGGGTCACCATCGACCAAGTGCTCTCCCACACTTCCGACCAGCATGCCTGGTTCCAGGAAAGCCGACAGAGCCACGACAACCCCAAGGCCGACTGGTACGTGTGGGCCGACCCCCGGCCCGACGGTGCGCCGCCCACCAACTGGCAGGCGATCTTCGGCGGTTCCGCCTGGCAGTGGGACACCCGCCGCTGCCAGTACTACCTGCACAACTTCCTGGTCGAACAGCCTGACCTCAACTTCCAGACGCCCGAGGTGGTCGAGGCCATTCTGGGCGAGGTGCGCTTCTGGCTGGAGCGCGGCGTCGACGGCTTCCGGCTGGATGCGGTGAACTTCTGTACCCACGGCGAGCTCAAGGACAACCCCCCCCGGGAGGGGATCGCCGCAGGCTTCATCGGCGTGCGGCCGGACAATCCCTACGGCTATCAGCAGCACCTTTACGACAAGACCCAGCCCGAAAACCTGGCCTTCCTCGAGCGGCTTCGGGCGCTGCTCGACGAATACCCCGGCACCACCAGCGTCGGCGAGGTCGGCGACGACGACTCCCTGGGCGTGATGGCCGCGTACACCCAGGGCGGTAATCGTCTGCACATGGCCTACTCCTTCGACCTGCTCGGCGAACGGCATGACCCGGAATTCCTGCGTGAGACGCTCGCCGCCATGGAGGCGAGCATCGGCGACGGTTGGCCGTGCTGGGCGCTGGGCAACCACGATGTCACCCGCCTGGCCACCCGCTGGGGCGCCGAAGACGATAGCGCTAGGCTCCGCCTCTACCTGGCCTTCCTGCTCACCCAGCGCGGCAGCATCTGCCTCTACCAGGGCGAGGAACTGGGCCTGCCCGAGGCCGAGCTGAGTTTCGAGCAACTGGTCGACCCGGCCGGCATCACCTTCTGGCCAAGCTACAAGGGCCGCGACGGCTGCCGCACGCCCATGCCTTGGCGGGCCGATGCCCACCACGGCGGCTTCTCCCGGGCCACGCCCTGGCTGCCGGTGCCCGACGCCCACCTAGGCCTGGCCGTGGACCAGCAGGACCTGGACCCAGACTCGCTGCTCAACGCCTACCGAGCCTTCCTGGCCTTCCGCCGTACCCGGCCGGCGCTGATCAAGGGCGAGGTCCGCTACCAACCGGTGCGTGACGAGGTGCTGTGCCTCGAGCGTGAGTACGCGGGCGAGCGCCTGCTGGTGGCGCTGAACTTCGCCGGTGAACCCCGCGAGCTTGATGCGCCTAAGGATGCCCAGGCCCTCGACGATGCACCGGCGATGGTCAACGGCAGTTGGCGGGATGGCAGGCTCACACTGCCCGCCTATGGCATCGCCATCGCTCGCTGCATCACCGATTCCGAGGAAACCTCATGGGACATCTGACACTCGAAAGCATCGGCAAGGACTATGACGGCGTCGAGATCTCGCGCGATATCGACCTGACCATCCACGACGGCGAATTCGTGGTCTTCGTCGGCCCCTCGGGCTGCGGCAAGTCGACCCTGCTGCGCATGGTCGCCGGGCTCGAGGACATCAGCCGCGGCGAGATGCGACTGGACGGCGAGCGGATCAACGAGATCCCGCCCCAGGAGCGCGACATCGGCATGGTCTTCCAGTCCTATGCGCTCTACCCGCACATGACGGTGGCCGAGAACATGGCCTTCGGCCTCAAGCTGGCGCGCACCGACAAGGCCGAGATTCGCCGCCGGGTCGAACACGCCGCCGAGATCCTGCAGCTCACCGAGCTGCTCGAGCGCAAGCCCAAGGACCTCTCCGGCGGCCAGCGCCAGCGGGTGGCGATCGGCCGCACCCTGGTCAAGGAGCCGGCAGTGTTCCTGTTCGACGAGCCGCTCTCCAACCTCGATGCCTCGCTAAGGGTCGAGATGCGGGTGCGGATCGCCGAGCTTCACAAGCGCCTCGGCGCCACCATGATCTACGTCACCCACGACCAGGTCGAGGCCATGACGCTCGCCGACCGCATCGTGCTGCTGTCGAGCGGCAGCATCGCCCAGGTCGGCGCGCCGTTGTCGCTCTACCACTTCCCGCAGTCGCTGGAGGTGGCTGAGTTCATCGGCTCGCCGCGCATCAACACCCTGCCGGTG
>CETM01011872.1_pt1 | contig 53527 bp, 51 predicted proteins | sample 361451 | NCBI WGS metagenome assembly CETM01 (sample SAMEA2622690, study PRJEB7988) | marine metagenome | isolation source: saline water (ENVO:00002010), including
GACGCTGTCGCGCCTGGGCGAGTGGAACCGCCGCTTCGAGGCCCATGCGGACCTGATCATGCCGGTACGCGGGCCAGGCGATATCGCCAGGGCCCAGGCCAGCGGGCGCATCGGGGTCTTTCTCGGCGCCCAGAACTGCTCGCCCATCGAGGACGACATCGACATGGTCGCGGTGATGCGCGACCTGGGGCTGTTGATCATGCAGCTGACCTACAACAACCAGAGCCTGCTAGCCTGCGGCTGCTACGAGGCTGAGGACAGCGGCATCACACGCTTCGGTCGCCAGGTGATCCGCGAGATGAACCGCGTGGGCATGGTCATCGACATGTCGCACAGCGCCGAACGCTCGACCCTGGAGGCCGTGGAACTCTCCGAGCGCCCGGTGATCATCTCCCATGCCAACCCGGCTTCCTTCCATCCGGCCAAGCGCAACAAGTCGGACAGGGTGCTCGCCGCCATCGCCGAATCCGGCGGCCTGCTGGGGTTCTCCGCCTACCCCTTCCACCTCAAGAACGGGCCGGACTGCAGCCTCGAGGACTTCTGCGACATGATCGCCCGCACTGCGGACCTGATGGGCATCGAGCATATCGGCATCGGCACCGATCTGTGCCAGGCCCAGCCGATCTCGGTGCTGGAGTGGATGCGCAACGGCCGCTGGTCCAAGGAGATGGACTTCGGTGAAGGCAGTGCCGGCAACGCCGACTGGCCGCGCCCACTGGCCTGGTTCCGGGACAACCGCGACTTCCCGAACCTGACCGCCGGCCTGCGCCGACGCGGCTTCGACGAGGCCGCGATCGCCCGCATCATGGGCCAGAACTGGGTCGAGCTGCTGGAGCGCACTACCGTGCCGACCTCGGCGACCGAGGAGGGCACCGCCTGACCCTCGCGAATCCCACCGCACAATAACAACGGCCCATCAGGGCCTCAGCCAAGGCCAACGACATGACACAAGAACACGCCAGTTCTCACACAGCACCGGCGGCCGACGCGCCGCAGGAGCATCGCCTGGGCGACCCGATCGTCCTGACCCTCAGCGTCGGCTTCATTCTGCTCTTCGTCGCCCTGTCGCTGTATGACGTCGACATGGTGGCCGACGCCATCGGCGCCGGTTTCGCCTGGACCGCCAGCACGCTCGGCTCGTATTTCCAGCTGCTGCTGCTGCTGACTTTCTTCATCGGCATCGGCGTGGCGGTCTCCCCCGCCGCCAGCGCCAAGATCGGCAACCGCGCCACGCCCGAGATCAGCACCTTCAAGTGGCTGTCGATCATCATGTGCACCCTCCTGGCCGGGGGCGGCGTCTTCTTCGCCGCCGGCGAGCCGGTCTACCACTTCGTGGTCACCCCGCCGGCCTTCGACAGCGAAGCCGGCACCAGCGACGCAGTGGCCGGCGCCCTGGCCCAGTCCTTCATGCATTGGGGCTTCTTGGCCTGGGCGGTGCTCGGCTCGTTGACCGCGATCGTGCTGGCCCACGCCCATTACGACAAGGGCCAGCCGCTGCAGCCGCGCACCCTGCTCTATCCGGTGCTCGGCGAGCGGATCATGGCGGGCTGGTTCGGCGGCGTGGTCGACGCCCTGTGCGTGATCGCCGTGGTGGCGGGTACCGTGGGTCCCATCGGCTTCCTGGCGACCCAGGTCAGCTTCGGCCTGCACGAACTGCTCGGCGTCTCCGAGGGCTACGGCACCCAGCTGGTGATCCTGGTGGCGCTGGCGGGTATCTACGTGACCTCGGCGGTGACCGGCATCCATCGCGGCATCCAGTTGCTCAGCCGCTTCAATGTTTTCCTGGCGCTGGCCATCGCCGCGGTGATCTTCGTCTTCGGCCCCACGCTGTTCCTGACCAACGCCTTCACCCAGGGCTTCGGCGAGTACCTGACCTCCTTCTTCGCCATGGCCACCGTGACCGCCGAGACGGCGCCGGCCTGGTGGATGCAGTGGTGGACGGTGTTCTTCTTCGCCTGGTTCATCGGCTATGGCCCGCTGATGGCGATCTTCGTGGCGCGCATCTCGCGCGGGCGCACCATCCGCCAGATGATACTGGCCGTGGCGGTGATGGCGCCGGTCGCCACCGCCGCCTGGTTCACCCTGCTGGGCGGCTCCGGGATCCACTTCCAGCTGACCGGCGTGATCGACCTGACCGAGGCGTTGAACAACTTCCAGTTCGACGTCGCCACCCTCACCGTGGCCCAGGCGCTGCCGGGCGGTCCCCTGATGGCCCTGGCCATCCTGCTGCTGACCACCATCTTCGTCGCCACCACCGGCGACTCCATGAGCTATGCCATCGCCGTGGTGGGCTCCGGCCACGACCGCCCCAGCACCCTGGTGCGGGCCTTCTGGGGCATCGCCATGGCGCTGATGGCGGGAATCCTGCTGTACATGGGCGCCGGCCAGATCAGCGTGCTCCAGCAGTTCATCGTGCTCACCGCCATTCCGGTGTCGCTGGTGCTGCTGCCGTCGCTGTGGACCGGCCCCCAGGCGGCCTATGCCATGGCCCGCGCCCAGGGACTATCCACCCGTCGCACGCTGGAGCACGACCATGACTGAGTTCGCTTCCCCGAGCGTCGCCTCGGCCCCGCTGCGCGCCGCCGACGACGTCATGCCGCTCGAGCGGCTGGGCAGCCTGCCGGCCAGCCGCCTGAGCTTCGTGCGCAGCCTCATCCGTCAGATGGCCCGCCAGCGCTGGCAGATCAGCACCGCGCGCTTCGACCTGGACGCGCAGGGGCACGGCGTCGCCATCTATCGGCTGCAGACGCCCCAGGGCCGCTATCACGGGGTGATCTTCTCCCAGCACCTGGAAGACGATCAGCGCTCCGACCGAGTGATCGCCCAGGCCTGGGACGTGACCTTCGGGGTGGTCGAGGGCGACGTCGACGACGCCCTGCTCGAGCAGATGGCCGCCAACGTGCCGCTGCAGGAGGCCGGGCGCCAGCACCCGCGGCTGCTGGTGCTCTCCCGGGCCAACCGCAGCCTGCGCAACTTCGCCCATTTCGTGGCGGCGCTGTCCGCGGGCGACCAGCCCGACCCGGCCTGGCTGACCCGGGTCGGCTACCTCTACCGGACCACGGCGGTCTACGGCAACGGCAAGTTCGGCATCGCCGACTTCGTGCGCCTGCGGGACAACCCCGACTTTCAGCGCCCCTTCTCGGCCCAGATGCTGGCGGTCTACCTGCTGCGCCACTTCTCCATCGGGCAGGTGGAACACATCGCTCGCCGCCGGGCACCCGAGCGCGCGGTGCCCATGGCCACCGAGCTGCGCCGCTACCTGGGCATCGGCAATTCCACCGGACTCGGCATGGCGCCCTTCCTGATCAATCACCCCCAGCTGATCCAGCAGTGGGTGACCTGCCGGGAGACCGCTCTGGCCCTGGCGCTCGGCCAGACGCCCGATGAGGAAAGCCGCCAGCGGCTGATCGCCCTGACCCGCCGCGCCATGCAGCACCTGGACCAGACGGTGACCGAGGATGCCGACCAGGGCGCGCGCAACGCCGCCATCGTGGCGGCCCTGCCGGAGGTGATCGCCTGGCTCGAGGAGGTGCCTCTGGAGGACGACCTCTGGCAGCAGCTGGCGGCCTGGAGCGCGCGCACCCTGCCCCTGGAGGCCCAGGAACTGGTCAACACCCTGCTGATCGAGCTCTACCCCGAGCAAGTCGATCCGCTCGAGGACCAGATGGGCACCGAGGAGCGCCTGGAGCTGATCCCGGACATGCCCCTGGTGCGCCTCAAGCAGCTGATCGAGACCCACTACGACTGGGCCCTGGCCGAGGACTTCGGGCGCCCCGAGGCGCGCCACTGGTTCTGGTATCGCTCCGCCGAGAAGGAGGAGCCCCGCCTCGGCGTGCGCGGCGTGGAGCCCGGCGCGGAGAAGGAACTGCCGCTGGCCATCGCGCCCCGGGTTCATCATACCCACGGCGTGCTCTCCGCCTTCCTGGAGGCCAACCCGCGTGCCCTGGTCGTGGAATTCCTGATCGCCCACCCGCGCCACAAGGACATCGTGCGACGCATCCAGTCCATGGTGGAGACGCCCTACGGGGAGATCCACACCAACCTCTGGCATCGGGACATGAAGCCCATGCACCTGCTGCGCACCAAGCTGTCGTTCTTCGGCGCCAGTCGCTTCGACCCCAAGTCGGACCGCTGGGTGCGCATCACCCTCTTCCAGGGCGCGCCCCTGGTCGAGGAGCTCAACGCCGCGCCCCGGGACCTGGCCGACTTCGATGACTGGAGCTTCCCGCTGGAGCCTCAGGGCGTGATGCACGAACAACGACAAGGCGCAGGAGAGACATCATGAAGGCGTCCTATAACGAGCTGCAGGGCCTGTGTCGCAAGGCCTTCATCGGCATGGGCTTCGAGGAGGGCGACGCCACCGATGCCGCCGACATGGTCGCCTGGATGCAGTGCTTCGGCCTCGGCGGCCTGGCCGCCCTGAACCGCGGCCTGGACTTCCTGCTCGACGAGGATCCCGACGACTTGCCCAGCGTCCTCTACCAGGACGGTGACCTGGCGGTGATCGATGGCCATGGCCAGAGCGTGCTGCGCAGCTCCAGCCTGGCCCTGGAGCTCGGCTTCGCCAAGGCCCGGGCCCGCGGCCTTTCGGTGATCAAGATCCGTCACTGCCACAATCGCCAGCTGATCATGGGCTATCTGGCCCGCCTGGCAAGCCGCGGCATGAACGTCACCGCCTTCTGGCGCAACGTCCAGCAGCCGCTGACCGAGCAGGTGGTGGGCTTCCGGGCCAATGGCTCTGCACCGGAGATCCGAGTCTACGCGGTGCAGGAGGTCCCGGAAGAGAACGAGCCCAACGACGGCATCACCCTGGTGATGGCCAACCACGTCGACCTGCTGCCGGCGATGCGCTCGGACTACCGCTACGACCTGCTGGCGCGTCACGACGAATCGAGCCTGCTGGCCTGTCGCCACCGGTCCCTGGCCCAGGGCATCGAGGTCGACGAGGCTGTCTGGGAACGCCTCAAGCACCTTGCCACCCGCATGCTGGTGGAGGCCACCGACGCATCCCGAGAAGGGGCCGGTGCCGGCACCAACGACAACGACTGACCTGAGACTGAGACGAGACCACCGACATGATTCATCCCGTACGCACCGACCTCTTCGCCTCCCAGGCGCCCCTGGAATGGGCCGTGGTCGGTAACGGCATCCTCTTCACCGCCCAGATCCCCATCGGCGCCGACGGCCAGGTGGTGGAGGGTGGCATCGAGGCCCAGACTCGCCAGACCCTGGACAACCTCGCCCACACCCTGGAGAAGGCCGGCGCCGGCGTGGAGGCCCTGACCCAGGTGCTGATCTACGTCACCGCCCGCGAGGACCTGGCCACGGTCAACAAGGTCTACGCCGAATACGTGCGCGCGCCCTACCCCAACCGGGCCGCCATCATCGTCTCCGGCTTCGCCCGGGAGGCGATGCTCGTCGAGATGGTCGCCTATGCCGCCCTGGCGCGCTCCGAGGGCGGCGCCTGACAGCGCATCCCCAGGCGCCTAGGCTGGGGGTGAACGCTCGACTCGGAGGAGATCATGACAGCCAAGGTGCAGATCGAATGCCGACAGGGTGACATCGCCCACCAGCCCGACTTGGACGCAGTGGTTAATGCCGCCAATGCACAGCTCATGTCGGGTGGCGGCGTCGCCGGCGCTCTGCATCGAGCCGCTGGCCCGGGCCTCGCCCATGAGTGTCAACCCAAGGCACCGATCCGGCCCGGTCAGGCGGTAATCACCGGCGCCCATGACTTGCCCAACCGCCATGTCACTCATTGTTTGGGACCCGTCTATGGTCGCGATGAGCCCTCGGATGCGCTATTAGCGTCCTGCTCCCGGGAGGCCATCATACTGGCCGAGGAACACGAACTGATCTCGATCGCCTTCCCTGCCCTATCCACTGGCGCGTTCGGCTATCCGATGAACGAAGCGACCCGGGTAGCGCTGACCACCGTCTTGAAGGAGACCCAGCACTGCCATCACCTTCGACAGGTGCGTTTCATCCTGCACGACGGCCAAAGCCTGGCGCTCTATCAGCAAACGCTTTCGATGCTTCAGGATGCCGAATCATCCTGAGTGGCCTCGTCCCGGGGTGGCGGGTAGAGTGGTAGCGACCTCGAACTCGCCAAATCATCCTGACACCCGCCATGCTGCTGCCGCTGATCCACCATCCCGGTTACACCATCGCACTGCCCCCACGCCATCCCTTCCCGATGGCCAAGTTTCGCGTGCTGCGCAACATCCTGGCCGTCGAAGAGACCGGGATTAGTGCTGAGTGGATCACCCCGCAACCGGCCAACGAGACAAGCCTGGCTCGCATCCATACACCAGCATACCTGCGGGCCTTTCTCGGCGGCTCTTTGAGTGAGGCGGCCCAACGACGTAGTGGTTTCCGCTGGTCCGAGGCGCTGGTCGCGCGCACCCTGCTCGAGGTCGGCGGCACGCTTGAGACCGTCGAAGCGGCGCTGGCCACCGGGCTTGCCTGCAACACCGCCGGCGGCACCCACCATGCTCATGCGGATGCCGCCAGCGGCTACTGCCTGATCAATGACCTGGCGGTGGCCGCGGCTCATGCCCTGGCCCACGGCTGGGCCGATCGCATTCTGATCCTCGACCTGGACGTACATCAGGGCGACGGCACCGCACGCCTCTTTCGCCACGATCAGCGGGTATTCACCTTCTCGATGCACGGCGCAGCGAACTTCCCGGCCCGCAAGCAGCATAGCGATCTAGATATCGCCCTGCCCCGGGGCACGGACGATGCCGCCTACCTTTATCAGCTCATGGCTAGCCTGCCGCCATTGCTGGTGCAGTTCGCCCCTGACCTGGTGCTCTATGACGCAGGCGTCGACGTGCATGCCGATGATCGCTTGGGCCACCTGGAATTGACGGATAACGGACTGTTCGCCCGGGACCACTATGTGCTGACGACCTGTCACGACGCCCAGATTCCGGTGGCAGCGGTGATCGGCGGCGGCTACGACCGGGATCTTGAGGCGCTGGCCCAGCGCCACGCCCAGTTGCATCGTGCCGCCAGCCAACTGATCTAATCTAGCCGCTTCACGGTTGCGGTCACCGAATTCAACCAGCCGGCGCTAGACCGCACCCCGACAGACTGATGAACCCGATAGCGGCCTGAAGGAAGCCGACTCAGTAAACCCGCATCTAGTTTCGGCACTCGCGGCGATAGGCCGCGGTAAGCTCCCGCCGAGCGGCGCGTAGCCGATTGCCACGAGGCTCTTCGTATCCCGCCCTTAACTGCTGCTGAATGGACTCGAGGCGCTGCTCGAGCCTATTGCAACGCGGGTTCGACCCACTCGCATTGCGCTGTACGTTGCCACTGGAACGCGAAGATCGCGCCGACGGCAAGGGGCGATAGGGAGAGGCCCCCGGCGGTCGCATGCTATTGATATCCGACAGCTCATCGGGGGTGCGTGGCTCGCCGCCGCCACCCTCGGGAGAGTGATCGGCGAAATGCCATTGGCCCGTCTCATCCTGCCAGGAATAGATCTCTGCCTGAGCGGCCACTGCCCAACCGGCCAGCACCAGGCACACCCCCAGGCGGTTCAGGACCGCATACTGCTTCGTTGCATGGCGCAGATACGCCGCTGGTTTCACTACGTTCATCCAAGCCACTTCCCTGTGGTTGCTGATATTCGACGGCTGTCTTGCGGGAAATTACTGCCGTCTATTACCTGGCCCTATTTCCTAGCGGCTATTTCCCAGACCGTATTCCCTAGAACCATGCCTGCTCGTTTGGCTAGACGTTATATCCCAGAACGCCGGGCAGCCAAAGGGCGATCGACGGAAAGATCGCCACCAGCGCCAGGGCAGCGGCCATGGCCACCACGAAGACCAGTGCCCACCCCACGGTCTGCTCGAGACGAATCTTCGCCACTTCCGTGGTGACCATCAGGTTCACCGCCACCGGCGGGGTAAATTGGCCGATGGCGATATTCATGGCCAGCAGAATGCCAAACCACACCGGATGCCAGCCAAAATGCTCCATGACCGGGATCAGGATCGGCATCATAATCAGGTAGATCGAGATCGCATCCAGCACCATTCCCGCCAACAACACCGCCAGCATGATCAGCAACAGCAGCCAGGCGCCGTTGTCGGACAGGCCGATGATCCACTCGGCCAGATGCCGGAAGGTCCCCAGCATGGTGCCGGCCCAGGCAAATATCCCGGCAAGCGCGATGATCAGCATCACCACCCCGGTGATCACCGCCGCCTCGCCGAACAATCGCCACAGCTCCCGCCAGTTCAGCTCACGGGTGAGAAAGATCCCCACGATGACTCCGTAGGTGACCGCCGCCACGGCCGCCTCGGTGGGCGTGAACAATCCCGAGCGCAGTCCACCCAGGATCAGCACCGGCGCGAAGAGCGCTGGCAGCGCCTGACGGAAGCTCTCTCCCAGCGCCGGGCGCGGTACGCTCTGCGGCGACTCCCAGCCGTAGCGCCGTGACAGCCACCAGGCGGGCACCAGCAGGGCCGCGCCAGCGAGCATGCCCGGAAAAAGCCCGGCGGCAAACAGCGCACGTAGATCGACCCCGGGCACCACGATCGAGTACAGAATCAGCGCCACCGACGGCGGAATCAGGATCGCCGTGGAGGCAGATGCCGCGATCAAGGTTGCCGAAAAGGGCTTCGGGTAGCCGGCACGGGTCATGCTCGGCAGCATCACCATGGCCACCGCCGCCGCATCTGCTGGACCCGAACCACTCATCCCGCCCATGATCATGCAGACCAGCACTGCGACCAGCGCAAGCCCGCCATGGCGAGGCCCGATCAGCGCCTGAGCGAAACGCACCAGTCGAGCCGCAACCCCCGCACGCTCGAAGATCAGCCCGGTCAGGATGAATAGCGGAATGGCGATAAGTGGATACTTGGCGACGCTGTTGTAGGTGTTGGTGCCCAGGGTCGCCAGCATCGTCGCCGGCAGGCCCATCACGATCCCCACAGCCCCCGAGAGCCCCAGCGAAAACGCCACCGGTACACCGGCAATCAACAGGCCCGCAAAGGCCAGAATCATCCACACATCAGGGCTCATCGGAAAGGCCCCCGCGCAGGCGATCAAGGCTCTGCTGGCTCAGGCGTAGCAGCATCAAGGCAGCGAGCACCGGCAGCCAAGCGATGTACCACCACTGGGGCAGGCCAAGCCCCGGCGACAGCGACTGCCATTGATATTCCTCCCAGGCCAGCTTGCCGCCAAACCATATGACCAGGCTCAGCACCGTGGCACCGCAGAGCCATTGAAAAACGATCAATATGCGCCGCAGCCCTGCCGGCAAGGCACGCTCCAGCAGGCTGATACGGATATGCCCATTGCGGCGCAGCGCCACCGAGGCACCGGCAAAGGTCAGCACCACCAGCAGGAAGACCGAAAACTCCTCGGTAAAGGCGAAGGAAGCATCAGTGATGTAGCGCACGACGACATTCGCCAGGCTGATCAACGCGATGATTACCAGCGAAAGGGTCGCCAGCACCCGCTCGGGTCTGGCATCGGGTTGGCTCTTCATGGAGTCCTCAAACGTCAAAAGCCGGCCCCTTTAGGGCCGGTCAATCAGTACCAGCACAATTTACACAAGCTTTCGTCACACAGGCGTTCGCTGCTTCAGCTGACAGGGATTTATACTCAGTCAGCCGCCATATCATCTCGGGCAGCCTTCACCAACGACTCGCCGATCTTATCGACCCAGGTCGCGTAGACGCTCTGAGTGGCTTGCACAAAAGCCATATGCTGCGCCTCGGTCAGCTCCACGATATCGACACCGCGTTCCTTGATGGCCGCGCGGCGCTTGCCTTCTTCATCGCGGGTCATGGCGATCTCCCACTCGCCGGCGTCGACGGCGGCCTGGCGCAGCAGGTCTTGATCCTCAGCAGACAGCGAGCCCCAGACACGCTGGTTGGCCGCAAACACCAGGGGATCGTTCATGTAGTTCCACAGCGTCAGGTTCGTCTGACCAACCTGATCGATGCGCGCCACGTCGAAGACCGAGAGGGGATTCTCCTGGCCATCGACGGCGCCAGTGGTCAGCGCCGGCTTGGCATCCGCCCAGCTCATCTGGGTCGGGTTGGCCCCCAGGGCCTCGAAGGTGTCCTGAAACAAGGGCGAGCCCACCACACGGATTTTCAACCCCTCCAGGTCGCTCGGTTCATCGATGGGCCCCTTGGAGTTGGAAAGCTGGCGAAAGCCATTCTCTCCCCATGCTAGCGGCACCACACCGCCCGCCTCGATGGCTGCGAAGACTTGCTCACCAGCCGCTCCGCCAGTCACCGCATCGACGGCTGCATAATCGGGCATGAAGAACGGCAGCGAAAAGAGGTTGAGTTCCGGCACTTGCGGCGACCAGTTGATGGTCGACCCCACCGCCAGGTCGATCAGCCCCGAGCGCATGGCCGAGAACTCACGGGTCTGATCGCCAGCTACCAACTGGGCATTGGGGTAGACCCGCAGCGTCAGGCGGCCATCGGAGCGGGCCTCAACCAGCTCGGCCCATTTCTCCGCCGCCTGGCCCCAGGGAAAGGCATCCGACAGCACCGTCGAGACCGAAAGCTCGCGAGCCTGTGCTGACAGTGCCGTGCACAGGAGAGCGGTTCCGGCCAGAATCGTCGTCAAACGGGAAAAACGAAACGTCATCATTGCGTGTCCTTGTTGAGGCGCTATATCACCCGATGGTCGGTCCAAGGGGCTAGGCCTTCGTTATTGGTATGGCTAGGGCTATCGATGTGGATATGGCAATCGATCAATCGGCAGATCCTTTAGCAGTGTAATGAGAACACAATTGAAATGATGCCAAACCAAGGTATGAGTGGTGCTACTACGCCGTGCCCATCTGCTTGCGGAACTCAGAGACCAGCGCCTCGACGGGATCATCGCACCAACAAACTTGCTATGCTGCTAACCTTTTCGCCCATCGACCAACCTGAAGGACGAGCCGTGCCACTTCGCGACCTGCTACTGGGCCTCTTTGTCATCGCCATCTGGGCGCTGAACATCATCGTTATCAAGCTTGGAGTAGCCGACCTGCCGCCGCTGCTGCTGACCACCCTGCGCTTTGCACTGGTGGCCGTCCTGCTGGTGCCCTTTCATCCGGTTCATCGACACCAGCTGCCTTTCCTGCTCCTGCTATCGGTGACCTTTGGCAGCCTGCACTTTGCCCTGCTGTTCATCGGCCTCGGCCAGGCGGAGGCCGGCACCGGCGCCCTGCTAGTGCAGATGGGCACTCCCTTCGCCACGGTGCTGGCGGTCATATTCCTGAGAGAACATCTGGACGCCAGACGCCTGATCGGCCTGCTGCTGTCGTTCGGTGGCGTGATGGTCCTGGCTGGCGGCCCTACCCTGCCCGCGCCGCTGCCACTGGCGCTGCTGCTGCTCAGCGCGTTGGGCTGGGCCATTTCGCAGCTCTTGATCAAGCGCGGCCCCAAGATTCCCCCGCTGGCACTGGCTGGCTGGATCGCGCTGTTCTCGGTGCCCCAGGTGGCGCTGGGCTCGTGGTGGTTCGAGACGGATCATCTGGCGGCGCTCCAAAACGCCGGTTGGGCAGGATGGGGAGCCGTGGTTTACACCGCGGTGATGTCATCGATCGTCGCCTACGGCATCTGGTACGGCCTGCTACGCCGCCATCCGGTGAGCCGCGTCACACCGCTGACGCTGTTGATGCCGGTGGGCGCGGTGCTGCTTGGCGCCTGGCTGCTCGGCGATAGCCTGAACATTTACAAACTGGCCGGCGGCGGGCTGGTATTGGCTGGGCTCGCACTGATCATTCTTCAGCCGCCCCGCCAGCAGGCAGGCACCTGAGGCTTACGGCGCGCACTGCCCCCTCTGCGCGGCTACCGAACCGGGCAGGCTCACGCAGTCACCCACTTCAATGCCGCGTGCGGCGAAATACCCGGCATTGACCTCCAGTGCCGCGATATAGGCGACACCGGCTCTATAGGCGCGGCAATCCGCTGATACATCAGAGCCACAGGGCGTCATCTGCCGGATGGCAGCAATGCGCCCGTTGCGGTCGATAAAGGCGATATCCAGCGGGATTAGGGTGCGATACATCCAGAAGCCGCTGTCCGGCGACTGAGGCCGCTGATACACGAACAGCATGCCGGCCTCCGCCCCCAGTTGTTCGCGCCCCATCAGCCCGGTCGCGCGCTGTTGAGGGCTCTCGGCCAGTTCCACCTCCAGACGCGATGGCCCCTGATCGCCATGAATGGCCAGGGTCGCGGACGCGAAGTGAAGCTTGGCTGCGCGGGCTGTGCTTGCCGGCCAAGCGGCCAACGGCAGCCAGGCAATGGCGCCTGCGACACTGCCGACGGCGGCCAGGCCTGAAAGAACACGACGGCGGCTCAGACTTAGGGGAGTCTTCATGGGTAAACCTCTCGAGTCATGAGGATGCGCCTGGCATCAGATGAATGGCGTCGGCCAGCAGCGAGACCTGTACGACCTCCCCTCGCGCCAGCGCATTGCGACGGGCGGCGTGGGTGGTGATCTCGAAGCGTAGCGTCTCCGTACCATGATCGAAGGCCAGCGTGATCTGGGTCACACCGCCCATGGCCACCATTTCCCGCACCCGGCCTTCGACCGGATTTTCGCGTTCGCCATTCGACGGCCTGCCACGCCGGTGCAGCACCACATCGGAGGGCGGCAGATACCACCGCAGCGGCTGACCGGGCGAGAATGCCGCAAGCCCTTGTCCGACCTCCAGTCGATAGGGTCCCCAGGCCAGCCGTCGTTCGCCATGCGCTGCGACCACCTCACCGCTGAAGACATTATGCCGATCCAGCAACCGGGCAATCTGTGGCGTATCGGGGGTGCGAAACAGGGTCTCCGGCGTGCCGCTCTGCAGGGTCTTGCCGCCATGCAGCACGCACAGCCGATCGGCCAGGGCACTGGCCTCTTCCAGGTCATGAGTGACCAGCACCATGGGAATGGTCAGCGTTTCGCGCAATAGCGCCAACTCGCGTTGCAGGCGCCGACGGGTCACCTGATCCACCGCCGAGAAAGGCTCGTCGAGCAGCAACACCTGGGGCTTGCGCGCCAGCGCACGAGCCACCGCCACCCGCTGACGCTGGCCGCCCGAGAGCTGATGAGGCAGACGCTCCTCGAGCCCTTCGAGACGCACCCGCGACAGCCAGGCCTCCGCCGTGGTGCGCCGCTCCTCCCCGCTCTCACCTTCCACCGCCAGCAGCACGTTGTCCCGAGCGCTGAGGTGAGGAAACAGGGCGTAGTCCTGAAAGACGAAGCCGATGCGCCGGGCCTGGACGCTGAGCGAGTGCCCGCGCGCGGCATCGAACCAGCTCTGCCCGCCACAGCGAATATACCCGCTGGCCACCCGAGTCAGGCCCGCTATCGCCCGGAGCAGCGTGGTCTTGCCGCTGCCGGAGGGGCCGACCAGGCCCAGAAGCTCACCGGGCGCGCAGGCAAAGTCAGCCGCCAGCGGAATCGGCCCGGCCTGATGCAGCGAGACGCTCAGCCCTTCGGCGTCACGCGCCTGTGCATCCAGCCCTTGGTCGGGGAAACCAACGTGTCCATGCTCAACCATGGCGGCGCCCTCCTCGCCTGGAGAGGCCATAGACCACACCGATGGTCAGAAACGAGATGCCCAACAGCAGCGCCGACATGCGGCCGGCGCCGGCTTCGTCGAAAGCCTGCACGCGGTCATAGATCGCAATCGCCAGAGTGCGGGTCTCGCCGTCGATAGCGCCGCCCACCATCAGAATGACCCCGAACTCGCCAAGGGTATGAGCAAAGGTCAGCGCCAACGCCGACACCACGCCCGAGCGTACCAGCGGCAGCTCGATGCGCCAGAAGGTCTGACGAGTCGACAAGCCACTACACCAGGCCGCCTCGCGCAGGGTCTCTGGCACCGCCTCGAAGGCACGCTGAATCGGCTGGACGGCGAAGGGCAGGTTGACCACCAGCGAGGCGAGCAAAATACCGGTGAAGGAAAAGTTCAGGCTGGTACCGGTCAACGAGGCCCAGAAGCCTCCCACGGGACCGTCCCCGGCGAAGGCCAGCATCAGATAGAAGCCCAGCACCGTGGGTGGCATCACCAGTGGCAGCGCCACCAGGGCTTCGACAAGCGCCCGGCGCCGTTGCATCCGGGCCAGGCGCCGCCCCAGCCAAAGCCCCACCGGCAGCAGGATCAGGCAGGTGCCGAACGCCAGTCGCAGCGAAACGAACAGGGCGCTCCAGTCCATCAGGGCGCGTCCGAAGCCGGCACGGCAAAGCCATAGTCGCGAAACACCTGCCGCGCAGGCGGGCTCTGCAGGTAGGCATAGAAGGCCTCAGCCGTTTCCCCGGCGCCCGGCAGTAAGGCCATGCGCTGGTGGAGCGGCGCGTGCCAGGCCTCGGGAATCAGCACATAGCGGCTTTTCCCTGCAAGCGACGGTGAGCATGCCAGTGAATAAGCGACCAGGCCGCCGCGAGTATCGGCAGACAGCGCGAAACGAGCCGCCTGGGCGACGTTTTCACCCTGCACCTGCAGGGGCTGGCTTAACTCCCACAGGCCTTCATGCGCCAGTGCCTGGCGCGCCGCCACGCCATAAGGCGCATGTTCGGGGTTCGCCAAGGCGAAGCGAGCCCGGCTGCCATCGGCCTGCCAGGCCTGCACCGCGGACTTTACTGCGTCCAGCGGCGCATCAGCAGAGAGCGGGGCATTGCTTTCCCCGCCTTCTGGGTCTTTACGCTCTAGCCAGACCAGCCGCCCCCGGGCGTAGCGCACCCCGGCATCACGGGTCTTGCCGGCCTCATGTAGCGCCTGCACATAGCCCTCATTGGCCGAGAGAAACAGCTCGAAGGGCGCGCCCTGGTCGATTTGACGACGGAAGTTGCCGGACGAGCCCATATTGAGGATGACCTGACGGCCGCTGGCGTTATGAAAATCCTTGGCGATCTCGGTCAGGGCGAACTGCAGGCTCGACGCCACGGCAATGCGGGGCACGTCAGCGGCCATGACGGCTGGCGCGACAGCCAGGCCTAGGACCAGCAGCCACTGGGCAAGCTGGCGAGACAACACTCGCATAGCGAAATCCTTGTCTGAAAATAGAGATCAAAAAATCAAAGGTGCAGGAGGGGCATATCGTCACCGCTTACCTGGGCCGGCAACGCAGCAGGCGGCCTCCTATCCCGGCGACATGCCAAGATGTCACATCAGTGCAATGATACTGATTCAGTCTAAATGGTATGGCGCCATCCCCGACAAGGCTGATTTTCACACAATGCCGCTCTCCACGCAGACCCTGATGCAGCAAAGCGATGCCCAGTGGCTTGATGAGATCATCAAGGCCAACGCTCTGACAGTGCTTTTTCAACCCATTGTCGATGGCGAAAGCCAGCTGATCTTTGGCTATGAGGCGTTGGTCCGTGGCCCTTCAGACTCCCCGCTACATTCTCCTCTGAAGCTATTTGGCAGTGCCGAGCACGAAGGACGCTTAGTCGAACTCGATCTGCTATGTCGTCGGCTGGCAATCCAGCGCTTCGCTGAACTAGCGCTGCCGGCACGCCTGTTTCTCAACGTGATGCCGGCCACCATCCTCGAATGGGACTTCCGCGAAGGAGCCACCATCGAGTATCTGAAACACGCAGGCCTCTCGCCAGACCGGGTGGTCATCGAGCTGACCGAGCACGCGCCGATCCATGATTACGAACTGATGCGTAAAGCGGTTAGCCACTATCGCAACATGGGCTTCAAGGTGGCGCTGGACGATCTTGGCGCAGGCTACTCCGGGCTACGCCACTGGGCCGAGCTGCGCCCGGACTTCGTCAAGATCGACCGCCACTTCATCGAGAGCATCGACACGGACTGCCTCAAGCAGCAGTTTCTGCGCTCGATCATCGACGTTTCTCGTAACCTGGGCTGCCAGTTGATCGCAGAGGGTATCGAGACCCGCGAGGAATATCACGCCCTCTGGGAAATGCAATTGACCTACCTGCAGGGCTATCATTTCGCACGCCCCAGCGAAACGCCCCCGCATGACATTGACAACCTCAGGTACACTCCGCAGCGCCAGCCCGCGGCAAGCCACATCGCCGCCTCGATCAGCCATCCCATTGCCGCTATCGATACCAAGTGCAAGCTGCCAACGCTACTCGATCGGTTCAAGCATGATCTCGGGCTGCGTTGCGTGGCCTTGGTGAGTGAAGGCCGCCCGGTCGGCGTCATTCGTCGCAACGACTTCCTGACGCTATTCGCCAACCCCTTCGCTCACTCCCTGTACGCCAAGAGCAGCCTGGAAGAGCTCGCCGACCGGCAGATGATCGTGGTACGGAGTAACACCTCCCTCGAACAGTTGAGCCAGTGGGTCACGGAAACCGATGGCGGCCGTCACGAAGACTTCGTGATTGTTGATGAGGACGGGCTTTACCAGGGCATGGGCAATATCATCGACTTGCTTCGTGAAATCACCTCTCAACGAGTGCGCCAGGCCCGCCATGCCAATCCCCTGACCGGCCTGCCAGGCAATGCCCTGATCAACGACGCGCTGGCCTCTCACCTTGCCGAGGGACGCGACTTCGTCGCCGCCTACTGCGATCTGGACCAGTTCAAGGCCTACAACGACGATTACGGCTATGCCCATGGCGACGAAGTCATTATCGCCGTGGCGAACCTGCTGCAGGACACCCTGCTTGAGCATGGTCATTTCGTCGGCCACATCGGCGGCGACGACTTTATGCTGCTGTTGAGCGGTGACGACTGGCAGGCCCACTGCGAGCAGGTGTTGAACCGTTTTGAGGCCATGGCACCCGGCTTCTACCGACCCGCCGACCAGGCGGCCGGTGGCATCTGCGGCGAAGACCGCCAGGGTAACCGCCAGTTTTTTCCCTTCATCAGCCTGACGCTGGCCGCACTGCCGGTGAAGCCCGGTCGTTTCAATAGCGCCTTGACCATCGCTGACCGACTCTCCGAGCTCAAGTATCATGCCAAGCGCGTATCGGGCAATAACCTGCTGATCGAGCGCCGACGCCACTGACAGCGGTTGGGAAGGAACGAGCTAGGCGCTACAATGCGCGCCCGAATCGTTGCTTACTCCCACGCTCGGCGCACGCTGAGCCCTTTCGACTGGACCCCCCTTTGATCTCCACCGCCAACATCACCATGCAGTTCGGGGCCAAGCCCCTGTTCGAAGACGTCTCGATCAAGTTCAACAACGGCAACCGCTATGGCCTGATCGGCGCCAACGGCTGCGGCAAGTCGACCTTCATGAAGATCCTTGGCGGCGATCTCGAGCCATCCGGCGGGCAGGTGATGCTCGATTCCGGGACGCGCCTGGGTAAGCTTCGCCAGGATCAGTTCGCCTACGAAGAGCACCGAGTGATCGACACCGTGATCATGGGCAACACCGAGCTGTGGGAGGTCGCCGACGAGCGCGAACGCATCTACTCGAACCCGGAGATGAGCGAAGAGGACGGCATGCGCGTTGCCGATCTCGAGACCCGCTTCGCCGAGCTCGATGGCTACACTGCCGAGGCCCGCGCCGGCGAGCTGCTGCTGGGGCTCGGCATCCCAGAGGCCCAGCACTTCGGCCCGATGAGCGAGGTGTCGCCGGGCTGGAAGCTGCGCGTGCTGCTGGCTCAGGCGCTGTTCGCCGACCCGGACGTGCTGCTGCTCGACGAGCCCACCAACCACCTGGATATCAACACCATCCGCTGGCTCGAGGGCGTGCTCACCGCGCGTAGCAGCACCATGGTGATCATTTCCCACGACCGCCACTTTCTCAACAGCGTCTGCACCCACATGGCGGACCTGGACTACGGCGAGATCCAGCTGTTCCCGGGCAACTACGACGACTACATGACCGCGGCCACTCAGGCCCGCGAGCGCCTGCACGCCGACAACGCCAAGAAGAAGGCCGAGATCGCCGATCTGCAGGCCTTCGTCAGCCGCTTCTCGGCCAACGCTTCCAAGGCCAAGCAGGCCACCTCGCGTCAACGCAAGATCGACAAGATCCAGCTCGAAGAGGTCAAGCCGTCCAGCCGCGTCAGCCCCTTCATTCGCTTCGAGCAGAACAAGAAGATCCACCGCGGTGCGGTGCAGGTCGAGTCGCTGGCCAAGGGCTTCGATGAAGGCCCGTTGTTCGAGAAGCTGGGCCTGCAGATCGAGGCTGGCGAGCGAGTGGCGATCATCGGCCCCAACGGCGTCGGCAAGACCACCCTGCTACGCTGCCTCAGTGGCCACCTGGCCCCGGATGCCGGCGAAGTGAAATGGACCGATGCCGCCGAGATCGGCTACTTCGCCCAGGATCATGCCGACGACTTCGCCAACCCGGCGACGCTTTACGAGTGGATGGCGCAATGGACCGACGGCGGCGAGCAGATGATCCGTGGCGCGCTCGGTCGCATGCTGTTCTCCAACGACGATATCGGCAAGTCGGTGAAGGTCATCTCCGGTGGCGAACAGGGCCGCATGCTGTTTGGCAAGCTGGCCCTGCAAAAGCCCAACGTGCTGCTGATGGACGAGCCCACCAACCACCTGGACATGGAATCCATCGAGGCCCTCAACCTGGCCCTGGATCACTATCCGGGCACGCTGGTATTCGTCAGCCACGACCGCGAGTTCGTGTCATCGCTTGCCACGCGCATCCTCGATATGAGCGGCGACAAGATCGTCGACTTCAGCGGCAGCTATGACGACTACCTGAAGAGCCAGGGCGTCTACGGCTAACCTGCGGACAGTCACGCGTTCACAACGCTGCATCGGCTATGCTTGACGCTTTGGACGACATGAACGGCTCTTGATCGATGCGCAGGATGCCGCCGATCGAGGGCCGCGTCTTTGTCCAACCATCAGCGAGTACCTACCGGATGCCAGCCCCACCCGACACTCAGGCAGCGACGTCCCTGAGCCTCGAGGCCGTCGCCGTTGGCGCCCTTGAAGATGTTTCCCTTAACCTCGCCCCGGGCGAAATCACCTGTCTGTCCGGCCCCAGCGGGAGTGGCAAGAGCCGCCTGCTGCGCGCCATTGCCGACCTCGAACCTCACGAAGGCGACATCCGACTCGGCGAACAGCCCCAGGCGACGCTGAGCGGTCACGCCTGGCGCCGGGCGGTGATGCTGGTACCGGCGGACAGCCAATGGTGGGCCGAGGATGTCGGGGCGCATTTCGATCACGACTGCCAGGCGGGTCTCGAGGCGCTGGGCCTTTGCCCGGAAACCCTAGGCTGGCAGGTGGCGCGGCTCTCGTCCGGAGAAAAGCAGCGGCTCGCCCTGCTGCGCGCCCTCTCCCGCCGGCCTCGCGCCCTCTTGCTGGATGAGCCGACCGCCAACCTGGATCACGCCACCACCCTTCGCTGCGAAACCTGGCTAGGCGAACGGGCCCGCCAATACGGCATGCCGGTGCTGTGGGTCGCCCATGACCCGGAGCAGATCAAACGGGTCGCCAAGCATCATGTCCGGATCACAGGCTCCCGCCTGGAGACAACGCCATGGACGTGATCGCGCTCGACTGGTGGCAGTTGGGCCTGGCCGCCCTGATGGTAGTGGCCCTTGCGGCCTGCACCACGCTGGCCCGCCTGGGCGTCGGCCGGCCATTGCTGATCGCTGCGGTTCGCACGGCGGTGCAACTGACGCTGATCGGCCTGGTGCTGGAGGCGCTGTTCGCCTCGGCACGCTTTCAGTGGGTGGCGATGATGGCCGTAGCCATGCTGCTGATCGCCGGGCGCGAGGTAATGACACGCCAACGACGGCGACTCACTGGCGGCTGGAGCTTCGGTATCGGCACTCTGACGATGTTCCTGTCCTCCTTCAGCGTCACGATACTGACCCTGACCGTGATCGTCGGACCGCAGCCATGGTACGCGCCTCAGTACGCCATCCCGCTGCTAGGGATGCTGCTCGGCAACACCATGACCGGCGTGTCGCTGGCGATGGACAGGCTCACCGCCAACGTCTGGCAGCAGCGCAGCGTGATCGAGAACCGGCTGATGCTGGGCCAATCCTGGCAGGAAGCCATCAGTGACGTGCGCCGCGAGGCCATGCGCAGCGGCATGATCCCCACCATCAACTCCATGGCCGCCGCCGGCGTCGTCAGCCTGCCGGGCATGATGACCGGCCAGATACTCGCCGGCAGCGCCCCGGCCCTGGCGGTGAAATATCAGATCCTGGTCATGTTCATCATTACCGCAGGCACCGGCTTCGGCACCCTGGCCGCCGTTGCCGCCACCAGCCGGCGGCTGTTCGACCAGCGCGAGCGGTTGCGAGTGGATCGACTCAGCACCCCCAAGGGCTAGATCCGCTCACCCCTGCGTTCCGCGCAACCGTGCTTGGCGCTCGATGATCGCCTCGGCGATAAAATCCAGAAAGGCCCGAATCCTCGCCACCCGGCGCAAGTCGGGATGCGTCAACAACCACAAATCGGTACTCAATTCCGCCAATGGCTCACTGAGCCTTACCAGCCGTGAATCGGCATCGGCAAGATAGCAAGGCAGTACCGCCACCCCAGCGCCTTCGCCAACGGCGCTGAGCATGCCCAGCATGCTGTCGACTCGGTAGTGGCAAGCCGCCGCTACCGTCTGCTGCTGCATCCAGACCTCCAGGGCCTGATAACCCAATTGGGCATCGGGCCCTATCCAGTCCAAGCCATGCCAGCCCTGCTCAGCGTCATGATTCTCGTGATACTCCCGCGCACCGTATACGGCCTGGGCGATATCGGCGATACGCCGCCCGACCAGCATCTCCGGCGGCGCCGAGGCCGGCCTCACCGCCACATCCGCATCCCGCCGGGTCAGGTTGTACAACTGATTGGAGATGGCGACTTCGAGCACGATATCCGGATGCATGCGCCGAAAGTCCGCAAACAGCGGCGCCAACAGACCGGCAAACAGGGTATCCGTGGTCGTCACCCGCAGCGTGCCGGACAATTTCAGATCACGCCCCGCGACTCGGCGTTCGGCGCCCAGCACCTCGCGCTCGACACGGGCGCCAGTGGCGGCCATGTCCTCGCCTGCCGGCGTCGGCGTATAGCCGCGGCGCCCCCGAACGAAGAGGCTCACGCCCAGCCGCCGCTCGATGCCGTCCAGGCGGCGAAACACCGTGGCGTGACTCAGGCTCAGCCGGCGCGCTGCCCCCGACAGGGAGCCCGCCTCACTGATCGCCAGCACGACCCGCAGGTCGTCCCACTGCATTGTCTGTTCATTCATGCAAAGTCCACTGCCGTTTTTGGGGAATATCCATTCATCAGCGCAAAGCCTAGGCTACTCCTGAGCTTCACGTCACCCCTTTCACATCAGCTACTTCATCACACCCTTCCAATCACTCCAGGAGACACGCCATGCAGGTATTGATCGTCCACTGCCACCCCGAGCCCCGCTCCTTCAACGCGGCCCTCACTCAAATTGCCGTCGAGACCCTGGAGGGGCTTGGCCACCGGGTAGAAGTGTCCGACCTCTACGCGGAGGGCTTTGACCCGGTGGAAGGTCCCTGGCACTTCGACAAACGGCGCGATGACCAACGCTTCGCGCCCCTCGATGAGCAGCGCCATGCCGTCGAATCCGCGAGCTTGCCCGCCGATGTGCAGCGCGAGATCGCGCGTCTCGAACGGGCGGACCTGGTGATCTTGCAATTCCCGCTGTGGTGGCATGCGCAGCCCGCGATGCTCAAGGGCTGGTTCGATCGCGTCTTCGTCTACGGCGGCCTCTACAGCGGCCGCATGCGCTACGACCGGGGCCGCCTGCGCGGCAAGCGGGTGCTATGTTCGGTGACCACCGGCTCGCCAGCGCCCGCTTTCTCGCGGGATGGCCGCGGCGGGGATATCGCCGCCTTGATGTGGCCCCTCCACTGCTCGCTCTACTACGTTGGCCTCGAGGTGCTGCCGCCTCAACTCAACTACGGCATTCAGGGCGGCGGTCTCAGCTACCAATCCGAGGCCACCTTTCGCGACCAGCTGGAAGCTGACAAGGCGCGCTGGGCGAACCGCCTCAAGACCCTCGACGCTGATACCCCGATCGCCTTCGCGGGATGGGACGACTGGGACGAGGACGGCGTGCTCAAGCCCGAGCACCCGGCTCGGTGGCGGCCTTAGTCATGCTGCTGGCACCTCGTTCGGCTCTGAGCGCCAGCCATTCCCGACACAGCCAGCCGCCGGCCCGGTCGATCTCTTCCTCACTCGCCCCGGCGTAGCCCAACACCAGGCCGGGCCGGCCAGGGGGCGTCAGGTAGTACGTCGACAGCGGCGACAGCCCGATGCCGTGGTCGAGGCCGCGGGCCACCAATGCCGCCTCGGTGGCGTGATCATCGAGCCAGGCCACCAGATGCATGCCGGCCTGCCCCTCCGACAGCTCAAGCCCCACCCTGACCGCCGGCGCCAAGGCGTCGCGTAGCCGGGCCTGGCGGTCGCGGTAGCAGTCGCGCATGCGCCGCACATGGCGTGAGAAGTGGCCCGCGGCAATGAACTCGGCCAACGCCGATTGCACCACATACTGGCCCTCGCGATGGAGCCGGGCATTGGCCCGCCGGCACGCATCTACGAGAGCCTCGGGCAGCACCACATAGCCAAGTCGCAGTCCCGGGTAGAGCACCTTGCTGAAGGTGCCGACATAGAGCACCCGCCCGTCGTTATCGAGCCCCTGGAGCGCGGCGATGGGACCTTGGCCATAGCGAAATTCGCTGTCGTAGTCGTCCTCGACGATCCAGGCCCCGTGCCGCTCGGCGGCCTCGAGCAGGGCCAGGCGCCGTCCCAGGGTCATGGTCACCTCGCTGGGATACTGATGCGAAGGCGTGACCTGGATCAGTCGCGGCGCGGGCAGATCCGCCGTCACCCGTAGCCCTTCGTCATCCACCGGCACTGCCTGCAGCTCGAGCCCAGCGGCCTCGAAACAGGCCTTGGCGCCGCCATAACCGGGTTCCTCGACCCAGACCCGGTCACCAGGGTCGGTGAGCAGACGCGCGATCAGCTCGAACCCCTGCTGGGCGCCCTGGACGATAAGGATCTGCTCCGGGCGACAGCGCACCGAGCGCGATAGCCGCAGATAGTCGCATAGCGCCTCGCGCAGCGCCGGCACGCCGCCCTGCGTCTGATAACCCAGCCATTCGGTGGGCGCTCGATGCAGGTGCCGCCTCATCAGTCGCTGCCATAGCGCCTGGGGGAAGCGATCCAGTGCCGGCAATCCGGGCGTCAAGACGCCAGGCCGGACGTCCGAACAGGGGCTGTAACCAAGCAGCCGCGTACCCCGCGACGACAGCGTGACATCCCTTGTCTCAGGGGCCTCACCAGCGGGCGCCGGTGCCTGCTCTGATGCCGCGCCTGGTGCCGACGACGCCCCGGCCAGTTGGGGCAGATCGACGACGAAGGTCCCCGCGCCGGGTCGGGTCTCCAGAAAGCCCTCGGCGACCAACTGCTCGAGAGCGGCGAGCACCGTATTGCGTCCCAGGCACAGCTCCCGAGCCAGGCGCCGGGAGGACGGCAGTCGGCTGCCCGGGGCCAGGCGTCCTGCCTGGATGCGCTCGCGAAGCCCAAGATAGAGCCGCCGGCTGAGCGGCCCCGATGAGGGCTCGGCGACTTCCATGGCAAGGGCATCGATGACCCAGTCCAGCTTGGCCTGCGACGAAAGCGGCTCCATGATTTTCCCCAAAACCGGTTCTTATTCCGGAACCACTATGCCGCCAGACTGACATTCGGTCACCCCTAACCCTCAAACTGAGGAGAACCGCTATGCCCGTGCGCCCCGCCACCCACGATGACCTTTCTGCTCTCGGTGAGCTGCTCGACGGCTACCGCCGTTTCTACGGCCAGGCAGCGGACCTTGCCGCCGCCACCGACTTCGCGTCACGCCGCCTGGCGCTCGGCGATTCGCACCTGCTGGTGGAGACCGGCCCCGGCGGCACGCTGCGGGGCTTCGTGCAGCTCTACCCGACCCTATCGACGGTGCAATTGGCCCCGCGCTGGATCCTCGGCGATCTCTTCGTGGCGCCCGAGGCGCGCCGCCAGGGCGTCGCCAAGGCCCTGATGAACGCCGCCCGCGACCTGGCCGAGTCTCACGGCATCGCCCAGCTACGACTGCAGACCCAGGTTGAGAACCACAGTGCCAAGGCGCTCTACGCATCAATGGGCTGGCACCGCGACGACGCCTTCGATCACTACAGCCTGTCACTACCAACCGCCGGGGCTCGCTGAGATGGCGCTTGTATAGCACCTGAAGAGGCCATGGTGCTGATGATGGGCCACGCCTTCGCCATGGGCTATCGGCGCTACGAATGGAAGTGCGATGCCCTAAACGCCCCGTCGCGACGCGCCGCCGAACGGCTGGGCTTTCGTTTCGAGGGTATCTTCCGCCAGCACCGGGTGGTGCAGGGTCACAACCGCGACACGGCCTGGTTCTCGGTGCTCGACGGTGACTGGCAAGCATTGGCGCCTGCCTTCGCACGCTGGCTCGCCGCCGACAACTTCGACCCCCAGGGCCGCCAGCACCGTCCCCTAGGCGAGCTGACCGAGGCGGCACTAGCGGCCAGCTAACGACACGGCGCACCTCATGAGGAGACAATCGATGTACGTACCGCCCGCACTGCGAATGCCCATGCCACAGGCCCAGGCCTTGATCGAGTCGCATCCCTTCGGTGTGCTGGTCGGCGACGACCTGCAGGCGACCCACCTGCCGTTGCTGCTGGACCGAGACGAAGGCGAGTTCGGCACTCTCTACGGCCACTTCGCCCGAGCCAACCCGCAGTGGCAGGCGTTGGAGGGTCATCGGGCGCTGGCCGTCTTCAGCGGCCCGCATGCCTATGTATCGCCCAGCTGGTACGCCACTCGCCCAGCCGTGCCGACCTGGAACTACGCCGCCGTGCACGCCGAGGGGCCATTCGAGCAACTCGACGGCGACGCCACCGCTGCGCTGATCGAGCGCAGCCTTGCTCACTTCGAACCTGGCCTGCTCGATGACAAGGTGATCCTCGATGACGGCTTTCGTGACCGGCTGCTGGCCGGCATCGTCGGTTTCCGACTCCCCATCACCTCGCTTCAGGGCAAGGCAAAGCTCGGCCAGCAGCGCAGTGCCGCCGACCAGGCCGGGGTCGCAGCCGGGCTTGGCGACAGCGCCGCTCCCGAGGCCCAGGCACTCCTGCGCCACATGCACGACCAGGCACTGGGCACGGGGAACCCCTGACGCTCGCCACCGACACCATGCCCCAACGCAAAACGCCGCCGCCCTAGGGGGCGGCGGCGTTTTGGCATTCACCAAGGCATGGCGCCTGGCGTCAGCTCATGCGGCTTACTTGGCGGCCGGCTTGGCCGTGGAAGCGGCCTTGACGCTTTCCTCGGTAAGCTTCTGGGCCTGCTGAACCACTTCTTGGTTCATGGCCACCACCTTCTCGGCGTCGGCCTTGGCGCGCTCGCCGATTTCCTTGGCGACTTTCTGCTGGCCTTCGACGTAGGTGCGCAGACCTTCCGGGTCCTTGACGTCCAGGGCGGCGCGCGCCTGGTTCAGGCCGAGGTCGGTGTAGGCCTTGGCGGCATCGTACTGGGCGGCCAAGAGCTTCTCGGTATAGTCAAGGCTCATGGTCGCGTAAGCACGCGCCGGGCCGAAGAACATGGATTCGAACTGCTTGGTGAACTGGTCGAAGTTGGCGTTGCTCATGTCACATCTCCAAAGTGTTGCGGATGGGAAAGGCGCTTCGCATTTCGCCCTTCGTTGCAATGCAACATAGCAAAGCCGTTGTTGCAGTGCAACATGGATTTTCCCTATCGGCGCGCCCATCACCTACCCAGTTCGCCAGCCAATCATGACACCGCGATGACGCAGGCCGCTCGGCCGGGATCATTCAAAGGCCAGCACCAGGCTCTGACTTAGCGCCGATAACAAAACACCCCGGCAAGTAGCCAGGGCGCTTGGGAAGAGGTTCAGCAGGCTTTAGCCGCCCGCGAAGCGGATGATAGCAAACACCAGGGCCGCGACGGCCACGATGGTACCGACATTCCATTTGATGATGTTGGTTTCGGCCTTAGCCAGAGCTTCCTTGGTCGCCATGGTCTCTTTCACGACCGCGACTTCCTGCTCCAGGTGCCTCAAGCGCTGTTCCATATCCGGTGGCTCCCCGCCCCCATCGATGGGACGTAGATCGGCGACTTTCGATTTAGCCATTGTCGCTCTCCTCTTCCATGAAGGCCAGTACCTCAGCATCGCGAATGTAATGTATGTGCCCACAATTCGCGCAAACGCGCATGAACTCTCCATAACCTCGGCGCGAGCCATCATCCAGTAGATGCACCACCCTGATAGCAAGAGCATTTCCTTCCTGCTCTCCCTCTGGATCAAAGACAGCAATGCTGAGTTTCCCATGCTGGCAGGTCGGGCATGCATCACCGACCCCTCGGCTATTAAGAAAGCGCTGTAGATCCTTGCCCTGCACACGCTCATTCAGGCTGATCACAAGCTTCTCCTTGTTCTATGGCCATCTATCGGCGGGTCCTTGTGTAAGAGACTTACACTATCCAGTAGACATCAGCTCTATCAAGCTGGCGTCGCCCACGGCAGGTTCACCTGGTCGCAAACGGGTCAGTGCGTAAACGCCTCGGCGGATAGGTGGTGCGTCACCTAGCGAACCACGCCATCGTCTATCACCCGCGAAACGTCATGACGAGTAAGACGAACAGCGGTGGTCCAGTTGCCTGGCGTCGTTCACCGTCATCGGCGCCCGCCTCCTGCCTTGAGACGAGCGTTTAAACCCCGTCTGTTCGTCGCCTTGATACGCCTCGTGCTCGGCGATACTGTCTTCGCATTGGGCGAGCCTGCCTAAAGGCCAGCGTTGCCCGCTCCACCACAATTTCAAGAACAATCTCAAGGCAGGAGCTCCCACCTTGATCCGAATCGAAAACGTCTCCAAGTCCTTCGGCGGCTTGCAGGCGGTGAAGGATGTGTCCTTCGAGGTTGCCCAGGGCAGCATCACCGGCTTGATCGGCCCCAACGGCGCCGGCAAGAGCACCCTGTTCAACATCGTCGCCGGCCTCTTCCCGCCTACCAGCGGCCGCATCGTGCTCGACGGCCAGGACATCACCGGCCTGCCGACCCACGAACTCTTCCACCGGGGGCTGGTGCGCACCTTCCAGATTCCCCATGAGTTCTCGCAGATGACGGTGCGCGAGAATCTGATGGTGGTTCCCCCTGAACAGAGCGGTGAAAACCTCTTCAATAGCTGGCTACGCTGGGGCCGAGTTCGCCAGGAAGATACCAAGGTACTCGAGCGGGTCGATGAAGTGCTCGACTTCCTGGAAATCTCGCATGTCGCCGATGAACTGGCCGGCAATCTCTCGGGGGGCCAGAAGAAGCTGCTGGACCTTGGTCGAACCATGATGACCGACGCCAAGATGGTGCTGCTGGATGAGCCAGGCGCCGGCGTCAACCGCACGCTGCTCGGCAAGATCCGCGAGGCGATCCGTCGTCTCAACACCGAGCGTGGCTATACCTTCTGCCTGATCGAGCACGATATGGACCTGATCTCACAACTCTGCGACCCGGTGCACGTGATGGCCAACGGCGAACTGATCGCCTCTGGCCCGATGAGCGAGATTCGCCAGAATGCAGAGGTCCGCGAAGCCTATCTGGGTGGCGGCGTCAGCGGTCATATGGGGGAAGACGCATGAGCAGCTCGACCACCACCCTGCTGGAGGCCCAGGAGATCTACGGCGGCTACGGCGGCGCCGATATCCTCAAGGGCACCAATCTGCGGGCCAACGCCGACGAAATCGTGGTTATCGTGGGCCCCAACGGGGCCGGCAAATCCACCGCCATGAAGGCGATCTTCGGGCTGGTGAAGATCCGCACCGGAAAGGTGCTTTTCCAGGGCGAGGACATCACCAACGCCAAGCCGGAACAGATGGTGCGCCGAGGCATCGCCTACGTGCCTCAGGAACAGAACGTCTTTCCCTCGCTTACCGTGCAGGAAAACCTCGAGATGGGCGGCTATCTGATGACCGGCGATCTCAAGCCGCGCATGGAAAAGGTCTACGACCTGTTCCCCAAGCTCGCCGAGCGCCGCCGCCAGCCTGCCGGGCTGATGTCCGGCGGCGAGCGCCAGCTGGTTGCCATGGGCCGCGCCCTGATGGTCGACCCCAAGCTGTTGATGCTCGATGAGCCCACCGCCGGCCTGTCGCCGAAGCTGATCGACGAGACCTTCGAGCGCATCAAGGAGATCAACGCCCAGGGCATCGGCGTGTTGATGGTCGAGCAGAATGCCAAGCAGGCGCTGGCCATCGCCAGCCGCGGCTATGTGCTTGCCACCGGCGCCAATCGCCATGAGGACACCGGGCCCAATCTGCTGGCCAACCCGGAAGTCGCTGAAATGTTCCTGGGGGGCTAGCCATGAATGACATTCTACAGATCCTGATCTACGGCATGGTGCTGGGCAGCGTGCTGAGCATGGGCGCCATCGGCGTGTCGATGATCTTCGGCATCCTGCGCTTCGCGCACTTCGCCCATGGCGACTTCATGACGCTTGGCGCCTACATCGGCCTGACCTTCATCGCCGTGATGGGGCTCAGCCCCTGGTTCGCGCTGCCGGCGGCGATGATCGGCATGGCCGTGGTGGCCGTGGTCATCGACCAACTGCTCTATCGGCGTATACGCCGCACCCAGCCGGTCATTCTGCTGATTTCCTCGTTCGGCATGGCACTGATTCTGCGTAGCCTGATCCAGCTGATCTGGGGCTCGGAAAACCAGACCTACGCCAGCGGCATCCAGTTCCCCTGGCGTCTCGACGTGCTCGGTGGCCTGCGCATCAAGCCGGATCATGTGTGGATCGTGCTGATCTCGCTGGGCCTGGTCGCCGGCGTGCATCTGTTCCTGACGCGCACCCGGATGGGCAAGGCGATGCGCGCCATGTCCGACAACATGGACCTGGCGCTGGTCAGCGGCATTCCCGCTGAGCGCGTCATCATCGTCACCTGGATCATCGGTGGCGCCCTGGCGGCGGCAGCCGGGGTGTTCCTCGGCATCGACACCCGCCTGCACCCGGTGATGGGTTGGACGACGCTGCTGCCGGTGTTCGCCGCGGCCATTCTCGGCGGCATCGGGCGGCCCTACGGGGCGATCGTTGGCGGCATGGTCATCGGTATTTCGATGGAGATGTCGACGCTGTTCATCTCTGCCGCCTACAAGCCGGCCGTGGCCTTCGCCATCATGGTGGTGATGCTGATCTTCCGGCCTCAGGGCATCTTCAAGGGGACACTGTGATGGAACTCGCCAGCCTGTTCGCTTACCTCATCTCGTTTCTGACCTTCGCCGGCATCTATGCGGTGCTGGCCATGGGCCTCAACACCCAATGGGGCTTCACCGGCCAGTTCAATATCGGCATCGCCGGTTTCTTCGCCGTGGGTGCCTATACCAGCGCCATTCTCACCACCCCGGAGAGCCCCGCCTATCTCGGCGGGCTGGGCATGCCCTTCCTGGTGGGCCTCGCCGGTGCGACCCTTGCCTCGGCGCTGATCGGCCTGGTGATCGGGCGCATCACCGCCAAGCTGCGCACCGACTATCTCGCCATCGCCACCATCGGCATCGCCGAGATGATTCGCCTGTTCATCAAGAACGAGGATTGGCTGACCAATGGCGTGCGCGGCATCGCCGGCATCGAGCGACCCTTCGCCGGCACACCGCTGGACAGCCCCTTCGGCTATCTGCTGGTAGTGGTGGCCTTCGTGGTGCTGGTCTACTTCCTGCTCGAGCGCGCCTATGCCTCGCCCTGGGGCCGGGTGCTACGGGCGATTCGCGAGAACGAACCGGCCACCGCCGCGGCAGGCAAGTCGATCGCCCGCTTCCGCCTGCAGGCCTTCGTGCTGGGTGCCGCCATCATGGGGCTGGGCGGCGGCCTCTATGCTCACTTCTTCGGTTTCCTGAGCCCCGAGGCCTTCATGCCGCTCTACGGCACCTTCCTGGTGTGGGTCATGCTGATCGCCGGCGGCAGTGGCAATAACCGCGGTGCCATTCTCGGCGCCGTGGTGGTGTGGGGCGTCTGGACCCTGACCGAACTGGCCACCGACCTGCTGCCCACCGAGTACGCCACCCAGGCCGCCGCCCTGCGGGTGCTGCTGATTGGCGTGTTGCTGCAGGTCATTCTGGTCACTCGGCCGCAGGGCATTCTGCCCGAGAAGCCGCCCAAACTGATCGCCCGCAAGAAGTAATCGTCGCGAGATACGCGGGCGCGCTCCCGCTTAGCTCACCGCCCCGGCCCTAGCGCCGGGGTTTTTGTTTGGGCTTTGGTCACGGCTGCTCGCTTACCGAGCCGGGGCTTTCCCAGCACACGGGTCCGCTTCCACGCCGTACGGACCCGCCTATCTGCCTCGCCTATCTGCCTCGACTAGCGACTCTGCTGGCGGTCAAGATAGGTCACCGGCAAAAAAACGCCCCGGCACGTGGCCGGGGCGATGTCTTGTCGCTAGCTCGGGGGCTAGCTCAGCGAACGGAACATCATTCGGGCATGGTGGGCTCGAAGATGCGGTTGGTGATGATCTCACCATCCTTGAAGGTCCACTCGCCGAAGGTACCCGGTACGTCACCGTTACTATCGAAGTTAACCGAGCCAGAGGCACCTTCATAGTCGATGTCTTCACCGGCGGCGATCAGCTCCACGGCCTTGGCAAACTCGCCCGGGCCAACCTTCACACCCGGCGGGTTGGCGACCATGCGAACGCTGTCGCGAATGGCTACGCGGTCGGTGGAGCCGGCCTGCTCGGCAGCCAGTGCAATCACATAGAGGGCGTCGTAGGCGGTGTCCAGATAGGGCTTGGGCGGCACCTCACCGTATTCACCGTCATAGGCGCTGGCAAAGTGCTGGGCACCCGGCGAGTCGCCGCGCGCCTGAGGCACGGTGCCGATGGCGCCTTCCAAGGCCTGGGCGCCGAGGTTGTCGATCAGTTCCGGCGCCTTCATGCCATCGGTGAACACGAAGTCACGGAAGAAGCCGCCCTCGAGGGCCTGGCGCAGGATGGTCTCGCCGTTCTCCGGGTAGCCGATCAGTACCAATGCCTCGGTACCGCCGGTATCGGCCTGCTGCAGCTCACCGCGATAAGCGGCCTGGCCCTGCTCGTAGGCAACGGTTGCCGCCACGGTGCCGCCTTGAGCCTCGAAGGCCTTGCTGAAGGCATCGGTCAGGCCCTTGCCATAATCGTTGTTCACATAGATGACACTGACGGTCTCATAGCCTTTCTCGGCGGTGATCTCGGACAGTGCCACGCCCTGGAAGGCATCCGACGGCACGGTGCGGAACAGGAAGTCGTCGTCATCCAGGCTCGTGATCACCGGCGAGGTGGAAGCGTTGGAGATCTGCAGCACCTGCTCGGGCTTGGATACGCTCTGTGCCACCGGGATGGTCACACCGCTGGACAGAGCGCCGAAGATGGCATGCACGCCCTGCACGTTGACCAGTTTCTGAGCCGCCGCCACGCCGGGCTGCGGCGAGGTCTGGGTGTCACCGGCACTGATCTCGATGGGCTCGCCCATCACGCCACCGTCGGCGTTGATTTCCTTGACCGCCAGCTCAGCCGCACGCAACGACGGCTCACCATAGCTCTGCAGGTCGCCAGTCAGCGGCACTAGCACGCCAACGTTCAGCGATTCGGCGGTGGCCGCGAGGCTGGTAACCATCGCCATGGCGGAAATGGCCCCGATTAATGGTTTCTTGACGATCATGGTAGACGTCTCCTGTTGCTGACCTTGATTGTTGATTATTGACAGTCCATTAGCGAGCGCGACACTGACATCGTGACGACCCTTGTAACGCAGCATAAGCGTAGCCTAAACATTAAACAAAATGTCTGAGCGCAATCCTGTCAACGGTGCCGGCGGGCTTCTCGAACGGCGCCCGGAGTGTCCAGGTGTAACTATTTTGATAGCGTGCTAACATATTAGGCTTGTCCATCGACGGGTGTGCCGACCAACGGGAGTAAGCATGGACCTCAAGGAAATCGCCCTGGGCGGCATCTACGTAAGCCCATTGCTGCTATATGCCCTGCTGGGCTCTCTCGGCACACTGATAGTTCGCACCCTGCTGCATCGCCTGGTGGGCTCGAGGGTGTTCTGGTATGAAGCCTGGTTCGACGCGGCATTGTTCGTGATCATTACCGCCGCTATCGCCTATGTCTCTTCTTCTGCTACCGGATCGTTATGATGCGCAAACTGCTTCGCATGCTGACCACGCTCGTGATCGTGGCCCTGGCCTTGGCCGCGGGTGCTTGGCTTTGGCATTACTATCTCTATACCCCCTGGACCCGGGACGGCCGAGTACGGGCCGATGTGATCACCATCGCACCGGACGTTTCTGGATGGGTTAGCGAGCTGTCTATCGAGGATACCCAGGCGGTGGACAAGGGCGATGTTCTCTTCCAGATCAACCGCCAGCGCTATGCAACGGCCGTCGATAAGGCCAAGGCTGTCGTCGCACAAAAGAACGCGCAGTGGGAGTCCAAGCAGCATGAGGAGACTCGCCGCAACCGTCTCAGCAACCGGGCGATAAGCGACGAAGATCTGGATCTCGCGCGCCTTGAAACCCAAAGTGCCAAGGCCTCCCTCGACCAGGCCCAGGCCGAGCTTGAAAGCGCACAGCTCGACCTTGAGCGCACCACGGTGACCGCGCCGGCCGACGGCCACGTCCTGAACCTTAGACTCAGTGAAGGCAATTACGTCAATACCGGCAACCCGGTGATGGCGTTGGTGAAGGCAGACTCCTACTACGTGACCGGCTATTTCGAGGAGACCAAGATGCCGGGTATCGCCCTAGGCGATCCCGCCCGCGTCACCCTGATGAGCGGCGACACCCAGCTTGACGGCCATGTTGCCGGCATTGGCCGCGGCATCGCCGATAGCAATACCTCATCCAACGACCAGTTGTTGCCCAAGGTCGAACCGACCTTCAATTGGGTACGACTGGCGCAGCGTATTCCGGTTCGCATCGAGCTCGATGGCATCCCCGACGACACTCTGCTGAGTGCCGGCATGACTGCCACCGTGCGCATCCTCGAGGCACCGTCGCCTTGAGCCGTCTTTCGCCCTGGATCGATGCCTATTTAACGCCGTCTCGATCCGCCCTCAAGTTTGCCACCAAGGCCACGCTCGCCATGGTGCTGGCACTCTATGTGGCCCTGATGTTCGATCTGGAGCGCCCATACTGGGCGCTGATCTCGGCCGCCTTCCTGCAAATTCGGCCGATGAGCGGCATGGTGATCGAGAAGGGCCTGTGCCAGATCGGTGGCACCCTGATGGGTGCCCTGGTGGGCATCGGCATCATGGCGCTGTTTGCACAGGCAAGGATACCGGCGCTGATCACGCTCACGCTGTGGCTGATGCTATGCGCCTACGCCAGCTCGCTTTTGCGCAACAATTTTTCCTACGGCTGCATCATGGGCGCCGTGACCGCGATGCTGGTGGTGGTCATCGGCCACAGCCAGCCCGGCGGTGTCTTCGATATCGCCGTGGCCCGGCTGTCGGAGCTCGGCCTGGGCGCGATCTGTGCGACCCTGGTCAACGCCTTGCTATGGCCTGCGCCGGTCAAGGAGCATCTGGCGCGTCAAGCCGACAGCGTCGTCAATAAGGCCTTCACCCATGCCGCCCAGCGACTGGATGCCAGTGACGACATGGATGAGCTGCAGCAATCGCTGACCCAGAGCCTCGAACCGCTGATGACGCTGGAAATCGACAGCCAATCGGCACGCTACGAGGGCCCCGGCAGTGCAGGCCGCGTTCGCGCGACCCACCTTTTGACCAAGCGCACCCTGCGCTTCTTTGCCACCCTGAGCGCACTGCATCAGCTGCTGCAGGACCAGAGCGGCCAGGTCAACGATTCGCTGAGGCGGCTCGCCAGCGAGAGCGCCCAGGCCTTTCGCGATGCCGCAGATGTCAGCGGCGTGCCGGCGGCCCGCGATCGTCTACAGGATCTGCGTCATCAGGCTCATGCCTGCCCGGAAACCGATCTCGCCCCCCTGCAGCGCCGCCTGCTGCTCGGCCTGCGAGAGGTGCTCGGCAGCGCCATGATCATGCTCGATGCCCGGGAAGCCATCGCCCACCCCGGCCACAAGCGCCTGCGTGCCGGCGCGCTTTCCTGGCACCGGGACCACCTGGCAGCATTGCTCAACGCCGGGCGGGCCGGGCTGGTGTTTTCCTGCCTGGCGACCTTCTGGCTGCAGACCCACTGGTCCAACGGCCAGGTCGCGATGCTGCTGGGCACGCTGTTCTCGACGTTCTTCGCCAGCCGCGATAACCCAGTCACGGTCTGCATGATGTTCTTCAAAGGCATGCTGGTGGCCCTGCCCAGCGCCTTCCTGTTCGGCCATGTGTTGCTTTCCCAGGCCAACGGCTTTCCGATGCTGGCGATGCTGCTCTTCACGCCGCTTTTCCTGGGGCTTCTGGGGGCCGCCAAGCCACAGCTGATGGGCTACTGCCTGGCCTTCACCATCTTCAATATCCTGCTGACCATGCCCGGCAACGGCATGGACTTCTCCTTCGACAGCTTTGCCAACCGCGCCATTGCCGTGATCATCGGCCTGAGTGCGGTCGTGATGGCATTCCGACTGATACCCGGCCTAGGGGCTCCCGTTCAACGCCGCCGCCTGGTGAGCGCCATCGGCCGAGATCTGCGCGGTATCGGTACGCCATCGTTACACGAAGCAGAAGCCACCTTCAGTGGGCGCATGGCGGATCGCCTGCTGCAGCTCGGTCGCCACGACAACATGCTGCCCGAGGATCAGCGACACCTGTTCATGATCGGCCTCAATGGCCTCGACCTCGGCCGCTCCTGCCTGCGTCTGCGCCATCGGCTCGACAATAGCGCGCCGCCCATCCGCCAGGCCCTGCACGAGCTGCTGGCGGTGCTCGCCAAGGCCTTCGAGGAAAGCGCCCGTGGCCAATCGCCTCGCGGCATACGTGAGGCGAGCCAGGCACTGGATGACGCCCTCGCCACCCACGGTGGCATCTCCAAGGACTGGCACGTATTGCTCGAAGGATTGGTCGAGCGCCTGTCGCTGACCCTCGAGCGCCAGGCCGAGGTGATGGCCGGACAACCGCACGCGACTCGCCAGTAAGCCCCTTTAACGGCTAAGCCCCCTTTAACCAGTAAGCCCCTTTAAGTTAATTGCACGTCCAAATTTCTAACCTGTCGTTATTTTTGATAGGGTGCTGTCGCGAAAAAGCGACAATCAACTCAAAAATACAGGCACCACCTGTTTTCTTCCTGATATCTTTACCAAGGAGAAGATGTGAGCAAGCGATCACTCAAAGCCGCTGGCTTGACCATGGGACTCTTCGCCGTTGCCACCCCGGTACTGGCTCAGGACAGCCAAGATGCCGCAGACGTCCAGCGCCAACTGGACGCCCTGCGCGACGAAATGCAGCAACTGCAGAATCAGCTCGAGCAACAAGAGAGCACATCAGCACAAACCGAAGATGCCAGCGTCCAGGAAACGCGCCAGCTGGCCGAAGAGAACCGCACGCTAATCGAGGTCGCTCAGCAGACCACCATCAGTGGCCAGCTCGAGTTCGGCTCCGTGTTCAACGACTGGGACCAGCGCGACAAGGACACCGCCGGCGATATGGACTTCGGCAAGTTCAATCTCGGCATCAGCGGCGGTGAAGGGGCCTTCAACTACTCTTTACAGTATCGTTTCTACGACGGCTATCGTTTCCTCCAGCACGGCTGGATAGGCTATGACGTCTCCGAAGACGACAGCCTGAAGCTCGGCCTGGTGCAGACCCCGTTCGGTAACATGGATTACGGCTACCTCGGGTGGTACGGCACCCTCCCCTACATTGCCGGCTTCAACGACAACCAGAACGCGGGTATCAAGTGGGATCACAGCCAAGGCGCCTGGGACACCTCGCTTGCCTTCTTCAAGAGCGATCAGCTCGGCGATGATAACGCTCACTACGGCGCCAATGCCGTCGGCAGCAGCGCTCAGGGTAACAGCGAAGAAAACCAGCTTGCCGCTCGTGTCGCCTACACGCTCGGCCAAGGCAGCGATTACACCACCGAAGTCAACCTCTCGGCCAAGGGCGGCCAGCTCTACAACACCAAGACCGGTGAGAGCGGCGACAACTGGCAGGCGGCCGTGGGCCTGAGCGGCAGCTACGGTAGTTGGATGACTCGCCTGCAGGCCACCACCTACGCATACAATGCGGAAAACCCCGCGGAATCGGCCTCCGGAATCTCTGACAATGTCGTGCAGATCGGGGCGTTCAACTTCAATTATCTGATCCCCGCCGACGGTGAAATGTACTCGGCAAGCCTGGCCTACAGCATGGACGTCGACTGGGGGCCGGTAGAAAACGTCTATTTCTACAACGACCTAAGCATGATCGATCCGTCAGGCGACTTCACCCCGGCCAACGGCGGCTTTGGCGACCGGGAAAACCCGGTGGTCAACGATCTGGGCATGAAGCTCACCGCTGGGCCCTACTACGCCTGGTTCGATATCGTTACCAACAAGAACGGTCTGAACTACTTTGGCTCGCCGATCGACGATCAGTGGCACACCAGCTTCCAGACTCACGTCGGCCTGACGTTCTAAGCTGACATTCGCCATCTCGCACATGAAAACGCCCCGTTCATCACAGAGCGGGGCGTTTTCTATGCAATAAAGCTAACGTTGATTGGCGACGCGGCACCGAAAACGTCGCCTGGCGCTCATGACGACATCACTTGTCGTAGGCGCCCTGAATATCGACGATACGCTTGGCGCTGCGGCCGAGGCCGGCATGCATATCGAGCATGCGTTCCACCCAGCCATACACGGGGTCAGCGTTGGACAGCAGATCCGCCGTCGACACCGTGCGTGCCCACATGAAGTTGCCGAACAGCAGGTAATCCGCAGCACCGGGAGCCTCGCCATCCATGAAGTCGCTCTCTTCCAGGCGCCCCCGCAATGGAGCCAGCGCCTGATCGAGCATGCTCAGGCCCTTGGCCGGTGAATGCATTTCCTCCAAGGTGCGCCCGAAGCGCTTTTCGCGGGTGGTACGGAAGTACTCCCGATCATCGGGGTCAATCGCGTTGTAAAGATCCATGACGATGGTGCGCATCATGCCGGGCGCCAGCGAACGCTCGGCGTAGTGCTTGAAGAAGCGGGCCCTCGCTTCGGCGTCCGGGCTTCCCAGTAGCGCCTTTTCGGGATAGACACGATCCAGATAACGCATGATCTCGAAACTGTCGCTGATCACCTCATCACCGTCGACCAGCACCGGCACCAGCCCTTGCCCCGAGAAGGCGATGGCATCTTTCTCGGAAAAGCGCCATGGCCGGGTCTCGGCATCGAGCCCCTTGTGCGCCAGCGCATAGCGCACTCGCCAGCAGAAGGGCGAAAAGAGCAGCTCGTCATCAACACCGCACAGTTCATAAAGCACTCGGCTCATGAGGTCTCCTCACCTGTCCATTAGTCTAAGAATTGCCCCCCAATACACGGCGAACTTTCGCCAAAAGGGGCCATATTGAGGCCAACAACTCTTTTATATCAAAAGGATGGATTAGACTATCCAGTCACAACCTAACTGGTAATACCAATTACCCATCAGTAGCCAGCAACGCCATCCAGCCTTATGGTGCCAAGCCGTAGTATCGGTTACGAAACTAACCACCTTATGTCTTCGGCACCTCCCTTCCACCCAATGAAAACAAGGATTGCTGCCTCATGAGTCAAACCCTACTCGCCCTGCTCGCCTTCATGCCACTGTTGTTGGCTGGCGTGTTGCTGATCGGCTTTCGCATGCCGGCACGTCAGGCCATGCCCATCGTCTATGTGGTGACTGCCGCCATCGCCCTGTTCGCCTGGGACATGACGGCCAACCGCGTACTGGCATCGACCCTGCAGGGTCTGATGCTCACGGTGGCGATCCTGTGGATCATCTTTGGCGCCATCCTGCTGCTCAACACCTTGAAGCATTCCGGCGGCATCACCGCGATTCGCAACGGCTTTTCGGGCATCAGTCCGGACCGACGCGTGCAGGCAATCATCGTCGCCTGGTTGTTTGGCTGCTTCATCGAGGGGGCTTCGGGCTTCGGCACACCTGCCGCCGTGGCCGCCCCGCTGATGGTGGCGCTTGGTTTCCCCGCGCTGGCCGCGGTGATGGTCGGCATGATGATCCAGTCCACGCCGGTATCCTTCGGTGCCGTGGGCACGCCTATCGTGGTCGGCGTTAGCGGTGGCCTGGACAAAGCCGGCATCACCGAACAGTTGACCGCCAGCGGCGGCACCTGGCTCGAGTACTTCCGACTGATCACCTCTGAGGTGGCGATCATTCACGGCATCGTCGGCCTGTTGATGCCGCTGCTGCTGGTGCTGATGATGGTGCGTTTCTTCGGCGCCAACCGCTCATGGAAGGAAGGCCTGTCGATTGCGCCCTTCGCCCTTTTTGCCGGTGCCTGCTTCGTGGTGCCCTACATGCTGGCCGGCGTGCTGCTGGGGCCGGAGTTCCCGTCGATGATCGGCGCCATGGTCGGCCTCGCCATCGTCGTGCCGGCCGCTCGCCGCGGTTTCCTGATCCCGAAAGATACCTGGGACTTCCCCGAGTCCAGCTCTTGGCCTGACGAGTGGATCGGCAAGCTCGAGATCAAGCTCGATGACGTCAGCGGCAAGGCGCCGATGTCTACCTTGATGGGCTGGGTGCCCTACGTGCTGCTGGCCATTTTCCTGGTTGCCTCGCGCACCATCGACCCGCTCAAGGAGGCGCTGACCTCGCTGAGCCTGTCCTGGAGCAACATCCTTGGCGAGGCGGGCGTTTCCGGCAGCATTCAGCCGCTGTACCTGCCCGGCGGCATCCTGCTCGCGGTGGTTCTGGTCACCGTCGCCCTGCACCGCATGCGTGGCTCAGAGGTCAAGGCCGCCTTCCACGAATCCTCCCGGACCCTGCTCGGCGCCGGCTTCGTGCTGCTGTTCACCATTCCCATGGTACGCATCCTGATCAATTCCGGGGTCAACACCGCCGATCTGGTCTCGATGCCGGTGGCCATGGCGCAGCTGGTAGCCGATAGCGTGGGCCATGTCTATCCGCTGTTCGCGCCGGCCGTTGGTGCTCTGGGCGCCTTCATCGCCGGCTCCAACACCGTCTCGAATCTGATGCTGTCGGACTTCCAGTTCAACGTCGCACAGCAACTGGGGCTATCCACCGCCATGATGGTGGCTCTGCAGGCGGTTGGCGCCGCCGCCGGCAACATGATCGCCATTCATAACGTGGTCGCTGCCTCGGCAACCGTCGGCCTGCTGGGCCGAGAGGGCATCACCTTGCGCAAGACGATCCTGCCGACGATCTACTACGTGACCGCCGCCGGCCTGATCGGCCTGATCGCTCTCTATGGGCTACACATATCCGATGGTCTACTGAGCGGTTGATACCAGCCACCTTCAGTGATGAACCGCGCCGACCTCGGCGCGGTTCATCAAAAAACTGATGACTCGATTACGTCCCTCTTGCTTAGCGCGATAGAGCGCACTATCGACGGCGTCAACGAAGTCCTCCACTTCATCATCGCTTGTCGGCACCATGCTGCCCACCCCGACGCTAATCGTGATGTTGCCTAGACCCGCCGAGGCGATATGTTCAATCGCCGCTTCATCCACATGCCGCCGACAAGATTCGGCAATGTCCTGTGCCACTTCCGGCCCACATCCCGGCAGCAACAAGACGAACTCCTCGCCTCCATAGCGGGCCAGCAGCCCTGCGGAGCAAGCCTCACCCAGCAATGTCGCAACCCGCCTGAGGCAGTCGTCGCCAGCCAAATGACCATAGTGGTCGTTGTACTGCTTGAAATGGTCCACATCCACCAGGATGAGTGACAATTGAGAGGCCTCTTTTTGAGCCGATAGCCATTCACGCATCAGCTGTCCGTCGAACATGCGTCGATTCGCAATTTCGGTCAGGCCATCCTGGAAGGAAAGGGTTTCTAAACGGCGCTGCAACGCCAGGCGCTCCTGTTCCCCGAGCTTGCGCTCATGGATGTCGAACATGAAACCGACAAGCGCTTCTACCTGTCCCTGTTTGTCGCGTACCACATGCACGACGTCACGCACCCAACGAAACTCCCCACTCTGGGTCAAGGCACGGTAATCCGCTTCGTGGTCAATACCTGAGCGCGATTGCATGACGCAGTAATCGACGACGTCATCACGGTCTTCAGGATGCATACGCTCGGCCCAGTCCTCTATCGACTCCCAGCTATCGGCCGGCCAACCCAGCAGCTCAGCAATCTGTGGGCCCACATAGGTAAAACGCAAGGTTTCCCAATCGATACGCCAAGGTATCGCTTGAGTCGACTCGAGCAGCGCACGATAAATGTCGGTGTCGTCATCAAGCAGCGCCACGAGTTCATCATTGCCACTTTCCCGAGGCGGTGAGTCCTCAATATCCCAGCACACTGAAGGCTCGGCATGACTCGCCTGGGCGCGGCGATAAAGGGCTAGCAAGGTGTCGGGGTCATCATAAAGAAGCGGTGAACCACGTCGAATCTCGCGACGCATGAGTCGCATCATCTCCAACAGGTGCGATGCGCCAAAGGTTTCCATTGACTGACCGGTGACTTCGGCCAAACGCCCCGCGATGACTTCGGTATCACTGACCTGGGGACAGAGGCGGTATCGATAGCGTCCTCCAATGCTCTCCGGAGGCAAGTCCATGAACCGCCCATTGCGTTGCCGGAAATCACTGAGCGGAAGACGGTAGGCGTTGTCGCCAATAATCGGCCAGTCCACGGGGGCTTCGCCATCGAGCTCGCGACGCAGTGCTCGGGTCAAAGGCAACAGCCGCTCGAGACGAAAGCGCTCACCCAAATGCGGGTTGCCCAAACGCACAAGATTAGCGATCAGCTCGCTGGAAGATGCATGCCCGATGATGGCCGCCTGCTTGGAGAGGGCGCCCCAAACACCATCAGCCCCCTTCAGCAACGCTTCGATAGCGGCGGCGTTTTCCATGCCGTTGCCTGCGTGAAGGTGCACCAGCAATTTTAGAGGGGGAGGCGTGAACGCCCTGGCCATCTCGACGAAAGCGCCTACCTGAAAAGGCAGAAAAGTGCCTCGAGGGTCCTCGAAGCTGACCCCCTCGATGGCTTGACCGGCAAGCCAGTCAAACAACCAACACATGGATTCTGCATCAGCGACAAAGCCGTCACAGCCATCTATCACATTGATGATGATGCGCGGTGCCCCGCCACCTTCGCCAGCGACATTGTCATGCAGCCAGTCGATAGAGGCCGCCAGGCGTGACGCCAGAGCATCGAGCTGTTGCTCAGTCTGGCGACCACGCCAGCCCAGGGCTAGCTGATGCAAGGTATTGGGTACCGCGTAGTCCCGCAGCTTGTATTGCGAATGATCGGGCAAGAAGCGGCCATCATCATCCAAGGTGCCCACCTGGGTGAAAGCGAAGCAGCCGCGTCGATCGACGTCATGATCACGCAGATAAACCATGAAATCGTCGTCGACAGTCGGTTCGTCAGGCATCGCGTAGTCGAGGGTACCCAACAAGATGTCATCGAAGCCGAACTGGCGCAGTCGCGAGAGTATCGTGATTTTCGCATCGAGCGTTTGCCCACGACTGGCGCCCACGGCGTTTTCGCGCAGTGACAAATCGATGAAGAAGGGGCGCATGGCTCGCAACCTCGCGAGCTTTTCCGCCATCTCGCGCTGCACGCCAGCAAGCGATGCATACCGCTCGGCGAAGTCGGTCATGGGGCGGGCTCATGTTTCACGGTGACTACTCCAAGATAGGGTTCATCAAACTGGCCTGTCGACACTCAAGCTAAAAGTACTATCAACGTAATTATCGCAGCCCCTCGCTCTGACACGAGCAAAACCGGTCGAACGGTCACCGCAGCCATGCTGCTACCGGCAGCCAACCATTTCCATGGAATTAATTTCCACAATTAGACTAAAGATTGGCCAAACCAATGTACCGAGCACTAGACAGTCGACGTCAGAATCCTCAGATTGAGTGATATGCAGCAATAAGCCAGCGGGGCCCAGACCGGCAAGCTCTGTGGGCCAGTGCCTGGATGACCGGAGACTGACCATGAACATCCTCTACGATGAACATCTCGACGGCGCGATTGCGCCCCACGACAAGGCCGACGTGCTCGCCGACCTGAGTCGGGCCATTCCGGACCTGACCCTGCTGCATCACGAGGAAGACCTTCGTCCCTTCGAGTGCGATGGCCTATCGGTGTACCAGGTGTTGCCGATGCTGGTGGCACTGCCCGAGACCCTCGACCAGGTCGAGACGCTGCTGCGTCGCTGCCACGCCCTGGGCGTGCCGGTCGTCACCCGCGGTGCCGGCACCGGCCTTTCCGGCGGCGCTCTGCCCCTCGAGCAGGGCGTGCTGCTGGTGATGTCGCGCTTCAAGCGCATCCTCGAGGTCGACCCCGAGGCCCGCGTTGCGCGCGTGCAGCCCGGCGTACGCAACCTGGCGATCTCGGAAGCCGCCGCACCCCATGGTCTCTATTACGCGCCCGATCCTTCCTCGCAGATCGCCTGCTCGATCGGTGGCAACGTCGCCGAGAACGCAGGCGGGGTGCACTGCCTGAAATACGGTCTGACGGTGCATAACGTGCTCAAGATCGAGGTAATCACCATCGAAGGCGAGCGCATGACCCTGGGCGCCGAGGCCTTCGACGCGCCGGGCTTCGACCTGCTGGCCCTGTTCACCGGTAGTGAAGGCATGCTCGGGGTGATCACCGAAATCACCGTCAAGCTGCTGCCCAAGCCCGAAACCGCCAAGGTGCTGATGGCAAGCTTCGACGACGTCGAGAAGGCCGGCCGCGCGGTGGGCGAGATCATCGCCGCGGGCATCATCCCTGGCGGCCTCGAGATGATGGACAAGCTGGCGATCCGCGCCGCCGAGGACTTCGTCAAGGCCGGCTACCCGGTCGAAGCCGAAGCCATTCTGCTCTGCGAGCTCGACGGCGTGGAAGCCGACGTCGCCGACGACTGCGAGACGGTGCGACGCGTGCTCGAAACCGCCGGCGCCACGGATATCCAGCAGGCCCGCGACGAGGCCGAGCGAGCGCGCTTCTGGGCCGGTCGCAAGAATGCCTTCCCCGCCGTGGGTCGCATGTCTCCCGACTACTATTGCATGGACGGCACCATCCCGCGCCGCGCCCTGCCAAGCGTGCTCAAGGGCATCGCCAGGCTATCCGAGGAATCGGGGCTGCGTGTCGCCAACGTCTTCCATGCCGGTGACGGCAATATGCACCCGCTGATCCTATTCGATGCCAACCAGCCCGGCGAGCTTGAGCTTGCCGAAGAAGTCGGCGGCAAGATTCTCGAACTCTGCGTCGAGGCCGGTGGCAGCATCACCGGCGAACACGGCGTGGGGCGCGAGAAGATCAATCAGATGTGCGCCCAGTTTCAGCCCGATGAGATCACGGCCTTCCATGCGGTGAAGGCGGCCTTCGACGAGCACCGCCTTCTCAACCCGGGCAAGAACATCCCGACCCTACAGCGCTGTGCCGAGTTCGGTGCCATGCACGTGCACAACAACGAGTTGCCGCATCCAGAGCTGCCGCGGTTTTAATCGAATGCTTCCCCGGTTCTGACCAAGGCGGCCACGGCAGTCAAAGACAGCCGCCGCGGCGCTGGCAAGACGCACAAGGATTCATCATGTCTGAGCAATACACATCACCCCGCGATCAGGACGCGAGCGCAGAGCTTGGCGAGCAGATCCGCCAGGCAGACGCCGCTGGCTCGCCGCTGAGAATCGTCGGTGGCGACACCCGGGGCTTTTACGGCCGCAAGGTGGAAGGCACTCCGCTGTCACTGAACGCCCACCGCGGTATCACCCACTACGATCCGGTCGAGCTGATTGTCTCGGTACGTACCGGCACGCCGCTCGCCGAACTCGAGGCGGCACTGGACGCAGAGGGGCAGATGCTCGGCTGCGAACCGCCTCGCTTCGGTGACGCCAGTACCGTCGGCGGCATGGTCGCCACCGGCCTATCCGGCCCGCGCCGCCCCTGGTCTGGCGCGGTGCGCGACTTCGTGCTCGGCACCCGCGTACTCGATCGCACCGGCCGCGAACTGCGCTTCGGCGGTGAGGTGATGAAGAACGTCGCCGGCTACGACCTCTCGCGCCTGATGGTCGGCGCCCAGGGCACCCTTGGTGTGGTCAGCGAGGTGTCGATGAAGGTGCTTCCCAAACCCGCCGCCAGCGCCAGCCTGCACCTGGACATGCCGTTGGAGAAGGCGTTGGATCGACTCACCGAATGGGGCCGCCAGCCACTGCCGATCACCGCCGCCGCCTACCTGGAAGGCGCCCTGCACCTGCGTCTGGAAGGCGGTGCTAGCTCGGTGGCCGCGACCCGCGAGCGTCTTGGCGGCGACGAGCTCAAGGACGGCTTCTGGCAGGCGCTGCGGGATCTACGCTTGCCCTTCTTCGCAGGCGACGCCCGACCACTCTGGCGGCTTTCATTGCCCAACCATACCCCGCCGCTTTCACTTGCCGGCGACACGCTTTTCGACTGGGGCGGTGCCCAGCGCTGGCTGAAGACCGATGCCGATGCCGAGGAGGTGCGCGCCGCTGCCAGCAGCTACGGTGGTCATGCCACCTGCCTGGGCGCCAGCGACGCACGGGGCTGCCCCCAAGGTGCAGCAGAGCCCTTCACGCCACTGGCACCGGTCATTGCCAAATACCATCGTCGCCTCAAGGCCGAACTCGACCCGAACGGGATCTTCAACCCTGGCCGCCTCTACGGCGACTGCTGAGCTCGGTAACAGCTCGAACGGCTTCCGGAAAGCAGCACAACGGGAACGCCTGAAGAGACAGCCCGAAGAGAGAGCCCGATGCAGACTCATTTCAGCCAAGACGATCTCCAAAAGCCGCATATCCGTGAGGCCGACCGGGTATTGCGCAGTTGCGTGCACTGCGGCTTCTGCAATGCCACCTGCCCGACCTATCAACTGCTCGGCGACGAGCGCGATGGACCCCGCGGCCGTATCTACCTGATGAAGGAATTGCTGGAGAGCCGCGATGACGACCACCAGGTCACCGAGGAGACTCGGCTACACCTGGATCGCTGTCTGACCTGCCGCAACTGCGAGACGACCTGCCCCTCCGGCGTCGAATACCACAAGTTGCTCGACATCGGCCGCGCCGAAATCGAGCGTCGCGTACCCAGAAGCCTGCCGGAGCGGAGCCTGCGCTTCGGGCTGCGCAAAGCGCTGGTCGACCCCGCTCGCTTCAAGGCCCTGCTCGCGCTGGGCACCGCCTTCAAACCGCTGGTGCCGGGGCGGCTCAGCAGCAAGATGCCGCCAGCGCCGGTGGATGCCGGCAAGCGCCCCGAGGGCAGGCGCCATGCGCGCCAGATGCTGATTCTCGAAGGCTGCGTACAGCCCGGTCTCTCGCCCAACACCAATGCCGCCACCGCCCGGGTGCTGGACAAGCTCGGCATCGGCCTGACCCCGGCGCCAGAGGCCGGTTGCTGTGGCGCCATCGATTTCCACCTGAATGCTCAGGACGCCGGCCGAGAGCGCATGCGTACCAACATCGACGCCTGGTGGCCACATCTGGAAGAGGGCTGCGAAGCCATCGTGCAGACTGCCAGCGGCTGCGGCGCCATGGTCAAGGAATATGGCGAAGCGCTGGCCGACGACCCCGCCTATGCCGAGAAAGCCGCCCGTGTCAGCGCGATGGCCAAGGACCTCGGCGAGCTACTGGCCAACGAAGACCTGGACAAGCTGAGCATCCAGGATAAAAAGCGGCTAGCCTTCCACTGCCCTTGCACCCTGCAGCACGCCCAGAAACTTGCGGGGAGCGTCGAGGGCGTGCTCACCAGGCTAGGCTTCTCGCTCACCCCGGTGCAGGATGGCCATCTGTGCTGTGGCTCGGCGGGTACCTATTCGATCACCCAGCCAGAACTGGCCACCCAGCTGCGCGACAACAAGCTCGACGCCCTGGAGGCGGGTGATCCGGAGATGATTGTCACGGCGAACATTGGCTGCCAGACCCACCTGGCCGGCGCCGGCCGCACCCCGGTACGTCACTGGATCGAAATCGTCGATGAGGCACTGACATGATGCACTCGACAGCGGATCGTCACGGCACTCACGCATTCAGGTGCCAGACCCACCTCGCCGGCGCCGGCCGCACCCCGGTACGCCACTGGATCGAAATCGTCGATGAGGCATTAACACCAGCTGCGAGCAACGAGCCGTAGCCCGTAGCCCGTAGCCCGTAGCCCATAACCCATAGCCCGTAGCCCATAACCCGTAACCCATATGAAACAAGGAGATACCATATGCAGACCAAATCCGTACTGACCCTCGCCGATGCCAACATCATCCTCGACGCCGCACAGCAAGAAGCGGAAGCCAACGGCTGGGCCGTGGCCATCGCGGTCGCCGATGACGGCGGCCATCTGCTGGCACTACGCCGTCTCGATGGCGCCGCGCCGATGACCCCCTCGGTAGCCTCCGAGAAAGCCCGCACCTCTGCGCTGGGTGGCAAGGAAACTCAGGCCTTCGAGGACATGATCAACAACGGCCGCACCGCCTTCCTGTCCGCTCCGCTGACCGCCACCCTGTCTGGCGGCGTTCCGGTGCTACACGACGGCCGCATCGCCGGCACCGTGGGCGTCTCCGGCGTCAAGCCGGACCAGGATGTGCAGGTCGCCAAGGCAGGCATCGCCGCCCTGGGCTAAGCCCCCGACGCCGGACCTACCGTTTCTCCCCTTGCCCCCGCCGCCGACAGGCCAAGCGGGGGCTTTTTATGGTCAGCGCCCGTAAGCCTGTCCTCCTGTGCGGCGATGGCTCAGTGGCTGTTCAGGATCCAGTCCAGGAAGGCCATGACGCGGTGATCGGCGAATACTGCGGCGAAGGCGCCATCGCCCCACTGCTGATGACTCGTCGCGGACGCTACAAGTTCGTTCACTCCACCTCGGACCCGGACCAGCTGTTCGACCGCGAGGCCAATCCGCAGGAGCTGACGAACCCGGTCACGGAGCTCGCTCACCAGGGCCTACGCAAGAATTCAGTGACGAGCTCACAAGCCGCTGGGATCTCGAGCAGCTGCATCAGGACGTGCTCGACAGCCAGCGTCGTCGTAAGCTGGTCGCGAGGGCTAACATGAAGGACAGAGTCGCACCCCGGGATCACCAGCCGCACTTCGATGCCAGCGTGCAGTACATACGCAACACCATCGACCTGGACGATCTCGAGGCACGCTCCCGCTTCCCGAGAGTCGGCACCCGGCAAGCCTGACCCCACAGCGACGCCGGGCTTCCGACGGCGCTGCCGAATCTGCCTCACTTTCCCATGAGGCCACGCCGACATAGGCTTTGATCGCGGCCGGACCGCCCTGCGTTGATACGGCCCGGCCGACGTATGAGAGACTCTATCGGTTCTTTCGCTTCCCCCTGAAAGGAGCAGTCTTTCATGAGCAACACACAAGAACCGGCGCCACCACCGGTGGCGAGCGACATGCAGACGGACTATACCGTCGGCCAGGACAATATCGAGGGCAGCCTGGGGCCTTTCGGTTTTGACATCCATAACCGCGTCTTCGCTATCTCGGCGCTGTCCTCGGTCGTCTTCATCATCCTCACCCTGGTGTTCCCTGACCGAGCCGCCAGCATCTTCCAGTCCATCGTCAGCTTCTCCACCGGCACCCTCGACAGCTACTTCATGATCGTGGTGGATTTCTTCATCGTCTTCAGCATAGCGCTAGCCGTGCTGCCCTACGGCAAGGTGCGCCTAGGCGGTCCCGATGCCAAGCCGGAATACGGCTACCTGTCCTGGTTCGCGATGCTGTTCGCCGCCGGCATCGGTATCGGCCTGCTATTCTTCGGCGTGCTTGAGCCGGTCTACCACGCCAACGTCTCCTCACCGCTCAACGTACCCTCGCCCTTCGGCGCCGACGGCACCCTGAATCCAGCCGCTATCGCCGACGCCACGGGCTTGGGCCTAGCCGGCACCTACCTGCACTGGGGCATCCACGGCTGGGCGGTTTACGTGGTCATGGCGCTGGCGCTGTCGATCTTCACCTACAACAAGGGCCTGCCCTTCTCCATTCGCTCGGCCTTCTTCCCGATTCTGGGCGACCGCGTCTGGGGCTGGTGGGGCCACATTATCGACATCTTGGCGGTGTTCTCCACCCTGTTCGGCCTGGCCACCTCGCTTGGCCTCGGCGCCCAGCAAGCCAATGCAGGATTGAATTTCGTCTTCGGACTGGAGGTCAACGACTTCACCCAAGTCGCTGTCATCCTGGCGGTCACCGGGGCGGCTCTGATCTCGGTATGGCGCGGTCTGGACGGCGGCGTGAAGCGGCTCTCCGAGCTCAACATGCTGATGGCCGTGGTGTTCTTCCTGTTCGTGCTGTTCGCCGGCCCGACCCTGGCGGCGCTCGCCGGTTTCTGGAACGGGCTAGAGACCTATGTCACCGAGTTCCTCCCGCTTTCAGCGCCCTTCGGCCGCGATGACGATGCCTTCCGCCAGTCCTGGACCATCTTCTACTGGGCCTGGTGGATCAGTTGGGCACCGTTCGTCGGCATGTTCATCGCCCGTGTCTCACGCGGCCGTACGGTGCGTGAATTCGTGATCTGCGTGCTGCTGATCCCGAGTCTATGCATCTTCCTGTGGATGGGCGTATTCGGCGCCACAGCCCTCGAACAGCTCTACTCCAACCCGGCCGGCAGCCTGGTCAAGGAGTACGTGATCGACAACTACAGCCCCGAGCTGTCGCTGTTCGGCATGCTCAACGAGCTGCCGCTGTCTGGCCTGACGTCGACCCTGGGCATCATCCTGGCGCTGATCTTCTTCATTACCTCGTCGGACTCCGGCTCACTGGTAATCGATACCATCACCGCCGGCGGCAAGATCGACGCGCCGCGTCCCCAGCGCATGTTCTGGGCCACGGTGGAAGGTCTGATCGCCATCGTGCTGCTACTCGGCGGCGGGCTCTCGGCACTGCAGGCCGGGGTGACCGCGACGGCGATTCCGTTCTCCATCGTGATGCTGCTGATGTGCTACAGCATCGTCAAAGCCTTGAACGGCGAGCTACGACGCATCACCTAGTAACGAAGGGCTCACCTAGCCCGCTCCCTCCCCCTGGATATCCAACGTCCGTCAGACGAGAAGATACCAGGGGGAACTTCTCCCCCTCATTACCCATCTTTCTGCACAGCCTTCTGCACCGATGACCGCCTGAGCCCTCCTGCTGGCATCGATCGAGCGTGCCAATAGCAGCCTGCTATCCTAGGATCATGGTCAGTCGCTCCCGCCGGAACCACCGGCCATGAGCATTAGCCCGGCTCCCAGCCCCGACATCAAGGCGCCCAAAAATGCCAGTCCCGACTGCTGCATAAAATACAGGCCCAAGCCGACTCCCAGCAGCACCGCGCCGCCTAACGTACAGCTTCCCTTACCTAGTATGTCTCTCATCATCGCCTCCTCGCGCTTCATGCTCTGTTTATGCGCTTGTCAAAGACTGTGCGCTGTTCAGAGACTGTGCGCTGATCCAACCTTAACGGTGCAACTCTCTCCCGCTCTATTAGTCTTAGCCCGCATAGCGACAAGCGCCATTACCCTTTGCAATTCTGGCTGTACAAGTCCGTCATGCACTAAATGGTTGCATGCTACTTAATTATTGAATAAGTTGTGTACAGCATTCGTATAGCAACATGAATGCAGGAAAGTGCCATTCACAGGACGAGAGGTGCATATGAAACGCATTGTGACCACAGCTTCAGCCTTGACACTGATGATGATGATGTCAGGAGCCGCTCTCGCTGAGCACCATGAAGACACCATGGCTGAACCGACCGGCGTCGACTCAGCAAATGAAGTCAGCGATATGAAATCTGACAGTGACGCAAAGCTGGATGAGGACCAAATCGTCGAAGAAGGCGGTAATGACAGCGCCAACGACATCGAGACGAAAGACAGCGATGCGATGCTGGAAGACGGCGAAGTCGCGCCGGACAGCGGCGTAGACTCCGCTAACGAAGACTAAGTTTCAGCCCCCTTGCTGATACGCCTGACCCCGGCCATGCCGGGGTCTTTTCGTTTTGCCAGCCTCGATCATCCGGCAGCATACTGACGACGCGCCTTGAATACCCCCGCCAACGCCCGGAGAGGTCTTATGCCCGACAACGTGCATTTCTACCGCCCTGAGGACGGCCACGGCCTACCCCATAATCCCTTCAATGCCATCATCGGGCCACGGCCCATCGGCTGGATTTCCTCGCAGAGCGCCGATGGCACCCGTAATCTCGCCCCCTACAGCTTTTTCAATGCCTTCAACTACACGCCGCCGATCATCGGGTTTGCAAGCGTCGGCTACAAGGATAGCGTGCGGAATATCGAGGCTACCGGTGAGTTCTGCTGGCAGCTATCAACGCGGGAACTGGCCGAGCCCATGAACCAAAGTTGTGCGGCAGTAGACGCCGACGTGGATGAATTCGCCTTGGCCGGCCTCACTCCCGCGCACTCTCGCATGGTCAGCGCCCCCCACGTCGCCGAGGCAAGGGTCGTCTTCGAGTGCCGGCTCAGCCAGCTTCTACAGCTCGCCTCTGCAGCGGGAGATACCGTCGACACCTGGCTGGTGCTCGGTGAAGTGGTCGGCATACATATCGACCAGACCCTGCTCAAGGATGGCGTCTACCAGACCGCCGACGCCGGTCCGATCCTGCGCGGCGGCGGTCCGGCGGACTACTTCGAGATCACCCCCGAGCAGCGCTTCGAGATGCATCGCCCCGGCTAACGACTCGCGCCGCACAGCGCCCCCATTTGCCAGCCCCGGCAGTCGTGCGCAAGGTCATGCATAAAAAGGGAGAGCGCGCCACCCCAAGGCGTGCCGCCCACCGCTATACCATACTGACGGATAGCGAAGATGCGTCAGCAGCAGGAGAAGGCCCAGAGAAGAAATCGATAGAGAGCGAAATACCAGGCCGGCGCAGGCGCGCCGAAGGAGAAGGACATGGCCGGTGGATGGTCGAAGGATGGTGCCGTGCAGGAGCAGATCGATAGCACGGTGGAAGACGCCCTGGAACGGGCACGCAGCGAGCTTCCCCGTGGGGAAAGCCTTAGATACTGCGAGGAATGTGACGAAGCGATTCCACAGGCGCGGCGGGAAGCGGTGCCGGGCGTGCGCCTGTGCATCAACTGCCAGAGCGAGCGCGACAAGCACCGCTCTGCGGCCAGCGGCTATAACCGACGTGGCAGCAAAGATAGCCAGCTTCGCTAGCGACTCGGACGACATACACGGCAAGGCAGGCGATCACCCCCCCCTAGGGGTCCTCGTCTGCCGCAGCTGGGTGCACCCTGAGCTCAAGTCGCCGCTCGTAAAGGCCCTTGGCCACCAGGGTGCCCAGTACCAGGGCTCCGCCGACGAAAGCGATAGGCGTGGGACGCTCGCCAAGAATGCCCCATGCCCACAGCGTGCCCACCACCACCTCGAGCAATAACAGCAGCCCTACCTCAGCGGCCGGCAGGTACAGCGGCCCACGCTGCAAGAGCGTCACGCCCAACGGCACGATACCCAGGCACAGCCCCAGGATCATCAGCAAGCGCTCACCATCCGGCAGGGTAAGCTCGCCCCCGGCACTGGCCACCAGAGCCCCGCCCAGCCCCACGATCAGCCCCGCGAAGGTCAACATCGGACTCATATCGACGCCCGGCCGGCGGCGACACAGAGTGAAGTTGAGCGCCAGGGTCGTGGCCGCCAGCAGGGCAAAGCCATTGCCCACCAGCGAGCCGGTGCCGGCGTCGTCCGCCACGATCATCGTGATGCCTGCCATGCACAATCCGATCGCAAGCCAGGTGCGACGCGGCAGTCGCTCCTTGAGGATCACCCAGGAGAGCCCCGCCGCAATGATCGATGACGAGGCGAGAATGATCAGCACATTGCCGGCGCGAGTGTACTGATTGCCGAGCACGAAACCGCAGGTGGTCAGGCTGAACAGCAGCGCCACCATGATGCCGGTGCCGCCGCAGCGCCGATAGGCCGCGACCGTATTGCGCCCGTGCCGCGCCACCACCAGCAGCAGAAACCCCAACGCCGAGATCAGGCCTCGCCACATCAGCATCTGCGCATCCGGCAGGTCGATCAGCTTGATCAGCAGCGCATCCGGTGACATGACCAACGCACCACCACCGGTCAGCAGCAGGCCCTGCTGGCGATAAGACAGCCCTTGGTGAACGGGCATGGAAAGACCTCTCATGGATTCAGGAAAAAACGCCTGCACAGCAGGGGAAATTCATCACGCCGGCCACCAAGCCGCATCAACACGAGCGCTATTGCCCCAAAATGGAGCGCCAGGGTGATGACGGAACAGTTAAGCGAACCCGCATATGGATTGCAAAGGAAGTGGCGAGCAACCGTCGTGTAAAACCCTGAGCTGGATCAAGCCGAGCGCGTCGTGGCACGGCGTGGGATGGCTACACTAAGAGACATCGGCCCGGTAGCGGGGCAGGCTGTCTGGCGACTCGCCGAACCGCACGGCGTAACGGGGTGTCGCATGGAAAAGAAACACCAGATCAACCTAACGTACGTGATCGTCGCCTTTCTGGCCGTGATGGCCTTCCAGAGCCTGATCAGCCACCAGCGCACGACGGAGTCGATCCCCTATTCCCGGTTTACCCAGATGCTGGATAACGGCGAGATCGCCACGGTGGAAATTGGCGAGGATCGTATCACCGGCACCTATCGCAATCCGCACGATGATGGCAGCACCGGCTTCAGCACTCGCCCCATCGACCCGACTCTGGCCGACAAGCTTGCCCAGTACGATGTGACCTATACCGGGGCGACCAAGAATACCGTCCTGACCCTCCTGCTGTCGTGGATGGTGCCGCTACTGTTTTTCTTCCTGGTCTGGAGCTTCGTGATTCGGCGCATGTCCGGCAGCCAGGGGCTCGGCGGGATGATGACGCTAGGCAAGTCCAAGGCCAAGGTATACGTCGAAACTGAGACCAAGGTGACCTTCGAGAACGTCGCCGGAGTGGACGAGGCCAAGGACGAACTCAAGGAGGTCGTCGATTTCCTGCGCGATCCGCAGCGCTATGGCCGCCTGGGGGCGCACATTCCCAAGGGCATCCTGCTGGTCGGCCCACCGGGCACCGGCAAGACGCTGCTGGCCAGAGCGGTAGCGGGTGAAGCCGGGGTACCCTTCTTCTCGATCTCGGGCTCCGAATTCGTCGAGATGTTCGTCGGCATCGGCGCCGCCCGGGTGCGCGACCTATTCGAGCAGGCCGCCAAGGCCAAGCCCTGCATCATCTTCATCGATGAGCTGGATGCTCTGGGGCGGGCCCGGGGGCCCAGCGTGATGGGCGGGCAAGACGAGAAGGAGCAGACGCTGAACCAGCTGCTGGCGGAGCTAGACGGCTTCGACCCCTCCGAGGGCATCGTGCTGCTGGCCGCCACCAACCGCCCGGAAATTCTGGACCCCGCACTGCTGCGCGCCGGGCGCTTCGATCGTCAGGTATTGGTCGACCGCCCGGAGCGGGTCGGGCGCCGCGCGATTCTCGAAGTGCATATCGGCAAGGTGCAGCACCTGGCTGCGGATGTGGACCTGGATCATCTCGCCGCGCTGACGCCGGGCTTCACCGGGGCGGATCTTGCCAACCTGGTCAACGAGGCGGCGCTTTTGGCGACCCGCCACGACAGCGACCGGG